>Ga0315284_10004881_pt1 | contig 19066 bp, 19 predicted proteins | sample YL17G09_16_MG_FD_203696 | JGI IMG/M metagenome (GOLD analysis project Ga0315284, IMG submission 203696) | Sediment microbial communities from Yellowstone Lake, YNP, Wyoming, USA - YL17G09_16 | ecosystem: Environmental > Aquatic > Freshwater > Lake > Sediment | place: USA: Wyoming | collected... | reverse complement strand
GTACGATCAGAGCCGTCTTTCGCCCTCGCATGGCCGCCTCCTTGCTGGTCCGTTACCAGCAAGGTCGGCCAGAGGCGGCGGGCTTAACAAATATTTCCACCCCCAACTTCTGGGGCGAGGTACTAAGGGCCGTTTGGTCCTTGGTCGTCGGCGGCGGTTGCCGCCCCGAGGCGGCCGCCGCCTTGGCTTCCGCGAGTAACACGAGTTTCGCCAGATTTATGGAAGGAGGTATGTCATTCTTCCTCATGACCTCCGCGACAGCCTTCAACTGAAGAACCTGCAACTGAAAGCCCATCCGGTTGGTCGCTTTCAACACCGCGGCAGCATCGGCCTTCTCGCCGCGGACCCACAACCTGCGGCGAGAGCGGCCTCGGACAAAGGCCTGAAGACCGCGAGCACGGGTCACTTCCAGAAGCAGGATCCGGTAAATCTCGTCCGGTGCCTGAAAGACGAATTCGTCTCTGCGGTTGGCATGCAGGTCGGTGTCATTGTTCATTTATAAATCTCCTTTACGACCGCTCCAGTCGCTTGTCGCAACCTCTTCTATTTCTGGCACCCAGCAGGCTCAAGTCCGACCGCCGTTGGATCCGACGATGGCAGTATCCCGGGAGAGAAGGGGTTACCACTAGGGACGCCGTTGGCCTTCTCTGGACAACTCCGGCGCATCTCGGCGCGCGACGGCGGACGCGGTTAAAAGGGAATTTCTCCCTCGGCTTTTCCATGGCGCTCGTCCTTTTTCGGAGAGTGGCTGTCAGGATCGCGAAGCGGCGCCGGTGGCAGGACCGGCTTGGGGGTTTGAAGTGCTTCTTCACACCGCCTGCGCATTTCCTCGTAGGCGTCGGAGTTCCAGATTTCAAAGTAGTCACCGACACCAAGAATGACCAGAGGTTGCTCAACATGGAGCCCGGCGTAGCGGAGCAACCTGTCGGGAATATAGATCCGGCCGCCCGGACCCCACCAGTTGGGCGAGGATGGGAATATAAAACTCCTGAACCCCTCGGCTGTGCCGAGGATGGGCTCTTGTTTTTCGCACCTCTTGATCCAATCCGGCCACATCGCCTGCGGAATGACGACCAGCGCCTTCTGATGTGGGAGGATGCCGAAGTAGATTTTCTCAACACCCGCATCCTCAAACTGACGGACGACGTTCACGGGCAAGCGGATGCGTCCGCCCTCAAGGACGGAGGTCTCAAACTCGCCCCAAAACGGACCTAGAAGATGTCGCTGGCGCACTTTCATGGGTCACTCACTCTACGCTCCATCGTTTGCCTCGAAAGCCCGTCGATGCTGGCCCTCAGAAACTGTGGGCATTGACCCCTCCTCCATAAGGTAGCTCCAACTGGCGGTAGGCTTGCAGATTCCGCCACACGTTGTTGGCCCGTTGGAGGCGCTGAACATAATCGCCAAGCAAGGCCAGCAAATGGGGCTGGCCCTCTATGCCGGCACGGCAAAACAACGCCGGCGAGTAGGTGCCGATGGTGCCGATCACCTTCAAACCACAGGCCCCGATTGTTCTTCCGGTCGAAAAGACAACCACCCCGCAATCGTAGAAACCGCTTGCCACCAGCGGCTCCGTGCCGCCGGCGGAAACGGTGACTCGAACATCTTTGCAACCTCTGGCGATCCTGGTGCCGTGCATCTCGATCGTCGGCGGCGTCGCCCCCCAGCGCGCCTGATAGATCGCCTCCTCCCACAACGCACGCCTCGCCAGGAAAGGAAGGTCAGCAGCACATTCAATCGGACACTGGGACCGCTCGAGGAGGTCGGCGAGCGTGTCGTAGGGCGACTGCCCCCAGGCCACCACCACAACGCTGACAGTGGCGAACGGAAGGTCGAGAAGCTTCCGAACGGTCTTGACGCCAGCTTCTTCCGCCTCGAGGTAGACGTCCTCGAAAGCGACAAAGGCGTCGATGTCGCCACGGGCGGCCAAGAACGGGGCATTCTGCGGTCTGCCGATAAGGAAACAGATGTCAGGGACACCAGGAAGGACGGCGAAGTACTCTCGCTCCCCGGGTGCGTAAGTGCCGGGGCAGGCTTCGCCGAGGCGAAGGAACCCGGCAAGATTCGTGCGCCCCCGGTCGATAGAATTCGAACTGCCGGCGGGCAGCATGACGACCAGGGGGCGGGCGGCGCCGTAGCCCTGGCGCAGGTGACGAGAACAGGATGTCGCCGAGTTGGGGGCATCGGCTGTTGTTACGGAAGCGCGGGGACGCCGCTTGCGAATGTGGTACTTTGCCGATTCATCGAAGGGTTGTTTCATGGCGATTATATGAGAAGAGCGACGCATAATGCTCCATCCTCATTTTGTGGTGATCAGGTTGTTCCAACAGGTTGTCAGAGGTACTCCATTTCGGTTCGGCATCCCATGCGCAGGGTCTTCTCAGTCGTTCCGAGACCGTGTCGTAGAGGAGCCTCCTCCTTGGGCTTCCGCCTACGTCCAGGTCCGATGTAATAGACGAAAGGGCTGAAGACGGCATGACAGACGCAACAAGGAGAACACAACGATACCCAAGATACCGGGCAGCGGAACCCCGCAGAGCGCCAAGGTAGCGGAGGAATCTTCGCCACATGGAGGTGCAGCGACCGTACCCGTCGTGTAAACAAGTAAGTGAACAAGAAGTCCTTGTTTCCTGGCCATCGACCTGACCTGCTCCCCGAAAACTAGTCCAGTCAAAATGAGAGTCCTCCGGGTAGACTGGGGTTTCCAGACAGGAGGGCGGAGCCATGCGGAAGAGCCGGTTTTCAGAGGAGCAGATCATTGGGGTGCTGAAGGAGCAGGAGGCGGGGGTGGCGACGGCGGAGGTGTGCCGGCGGCACGGGATCAGTCCGCAGACGTTCTACCACTGGAAGGCGAAGTACGGGGGGCTGGAGGTGGCGGACGCGAAGCGGTTGCGGCGGTTGGAGGACGAGAACCGGCGTCTGAAGCAGTTAGTGGCGGACCTGACGCTGGACAATCAGGCGCTGAAGGCGGTGCTGTCAAAAAAGTGACGACGCCCGCCGGCCGACGGGAGGCGGCGGGCCAGGTGAGCGAGACGATGGGCCTGAGCGAGCGGCGGGCGTGCCGGGTGGTCGAGGCAAACCGTTCGACGGTGCGGTACCAACCGCGGCCGCGGGAGGACGGCCCGGTATTGGAGCGGCTGCGGGCCTTGGCGGGACGGTGGCGGCGGTATGGGTACCGTCGGCTGACGGTCCTGCTGAGGCGCGAGGGCCTTGCGGTCAATGCCAAGCGGGTGTACCGGCTGTACCGGGAGGCGGGCCTGGCGGTGCGGCGTCGGAGGCGTAAGCGGGTCTCGCGGCCGCGGGGCGAGGGGATGACAGTCGTGGACCGGGCGAACGCGCGGTGGTCGATGGACTTCATGGCCGACACGCTGGCCTCGGGGCGGACGCTCCGGACGCTGAACGTGGTGGACGACTTCACGCGGGAGTGTCTGGCGATCGAGGTGGACACGTCGCTCTCGGGCCGTCGGGTGACGCGGGTACTGGAGCGGTTGGTGCGGGAGCGGGGGATGCCGGGCTGCGTCCTGGCGGACAACGGGCCGGAGTTCACGGGGCGGGCGGTGGACCAGTGGGCGTACGACCGGGGCCTTCGGCTGGCGTTCATCGAGCCGGGGCGTCCGACGCAGAACGCCTACGTCGAGAGTTTCAACGGGAAGTTCCGGGACGAGTGCCTGAACGAGCACTGGTTCGTGAGCGTGGCAGACGCGCGGGCGATCATCGAGGAGTGGCGGCAGATGTACAACCGCCAGCGGCCACACAGCGCGTTGGGGTACGCGACACCGGCGGCGTACGCCGCCGGCCTGCGGGGGCTACGGTCGCCTCCGGCTCCCTCCGCCCCCGCAGGCACGCCGAAACCGGTCGGGGCTGGACTTGCAAGGGACGGACTCTCATAATCCTTGGACCAAAGAATGGGGGCAGGTCAGACCGGCTATACTCTGGCGCCTTGTATGGCTTTGCTTCTCCAAACGGGTATCTGGGGACAACGCTTGAGCCATACTGGTAAACTAGATCGATTGCAGACTGAGCGGGACATCGTGCTTGTCCTTCGTGATGCTCCTCGTGCGTATGCTGATGTGGAGGCAGCCTTGGAGCGGCGTTATTGCTGTATTGTCCGCAGCCTCTTATCCGCGATGCCTGGTCCTCCGTCCAATCCAGAGGCCTTGTTAAGAGAATTCGTCACCGCCAAGATCAAAGACCAATCTACAGCCGTCAGGATTCTGGACCCCGTTATCAACGGTGATCGGCCCTTCTGGTTACAGATATCCCATCACCTCCGGGTATTCCTTGACGCCAAGCTGCGCAGCGACGATGTTGCGGAAGCGTTTTGTGCAGCCACATCGGACGATAGAGACGCGCCGGAGAACGGACTCCCGGAAAGGGCATGCGATACGGAAGTGGCGAGGATCCTTCGGGATGCACCTGAAGCCTACGACAGATTTGTACAGCTGCTTCAGAGTTGGCAGGGATATGTCGGCGGGCTCCTCAGAAGTTATAAGATAGAGCCTGCATGGGATGCCGACGCGATTCTAAACGACTTTCTCACCAAAGCGTTGACGCCAGAAAGCGCAGAGAAGATATTCGGGCCGGTCGTGGAAGGAAAATGTTCGCTCAAGACAATGGTCTTCAGGTGCTTGCGGAATCGCGTTATAGACATTTGGCGCAGACCGCCGGTCGGCACGATCGAGAATATCGATGTGGAGGCGTCTGAAGAGCGAGGTGAAAAAGGGGTTGTCGATGCGACGGCAACTGAGAAGACAGGTGAAACTGACTTCAGGTTGGGCCAAATGCTGAGAGAGCGAGTCTGTGTGCTTCAAGAAGCAAAAACTTGGCTCGGAGAGTACCGAGCCCCTTACTACCAATCTCTCCTCTTGAGCGAGCGGACCCAGCTGGCAAACCAAGTCGGCGGAGCGTTGGAGGATGGCGCACTATCTGCTGCCTATGCCGAACAGTGGGTGCCGTGGGTAGTCGCTGATGGCGAACTCGTGTTCGAGGTTGGCAAGCCCACTCTCGACGAGACATGGATGAGGCTTCGCGCACTGGTTGAACAGGGCAAGCCCATTCGGTCCACTGATATTGCAGCAGTCTTGGATATTGCTTCGAATAGGTTCGACCAATGGGTCAGTCGGGCTCGCCACAAGGTCGTGGAATCTGTGCTTGGTGAGGATTGGGCCACGACACAAGAGCTTTTTCCTCACTGGTAAGCTCGATTACAGGGTACCATGATGGGACTTCGGTTACAACATCATTCCTTGGAAGCGGGCGGCATGCTGTTGATCTTCCGAAACTGGGAGTCGGCTTGTGCGCACCTCTGCGACCATGTTCTGACTTGGCCCGAAGCCGAAGGATGGGCGCTGATCCTGCCGGCCTACAGCGAGCGCGTTTGCGTGACCAACGCCCAAGCAAGGTTCTCACTTGGGGAAGGAACTTGGAGAAGCAAAGGAGTCGCAGTTCAGTGGCTCTATGACGAGTATGCGGCGGCAATCAAGGCTGCTCTTGACATCGCCCAGCATCAGGGCTGGGTATGGCCCGATTACAACAGTACCGGCGACCACAAGGCTCTCGGATTATCAGGCGTACTGGTGGTTTTTTCCAAGAAGGCAGTACGTACAGCGTGGTTGCCCGGTCTGGTCTGGTCGCGTCGCGCAGCAGAGTGTCGGACTGCCGAATACACTTCAGATATGCGTCAACAGAACCCGCTGCCACGCGAACGCGCGGATGAGGAGGCGGTCCGCTCTGTTCTGTACGGGACACTCGAGCTCAAGCGGTACAGAATCTTCAGAAAATCCGCCAAGTTTGTCAGAAGTGAGCTCTTTGCAACGTCTATAGAGACTGAGGGTGCGCCGTGCGGGCTGGGCGCGCTTCGGCAAGCCATCAGCGAGTTCGAGACATGGGCCGCTTTAGTAGCTGCGGTGGAAGGTGATGTTTCATGAGCAGCAAACCCAAAGACAAGGGTGTTTCCAGAGCTGTGGAACTCGTGGCTGGCGAAGTATCCGCGATCCTATCTTCGTGGGTTCACACTCGCGAGATGCCGGATCTGGCCCCTGATGACGCTGCCGATCTACTTGCGGTCTGGGCACACTTACAGCGTTTTGACCTAGCTCATGTTCCTGCTGCGCTTTGGCGCCGGCTTGACACTGTTGTCGGAACCGACTCAGCGAAGCTCTGCAACGTCTTTACGGGAGCCTTAAGACCGGCCATCTGGGAACTGGCTCTCCAGGGCCTGAGGCAGTCCGCAGACAACGCTGAAACAAACGAGGATTGGTCGGCAGCGGATGCACAGGCGCTCCTCCTTTTTCAGCAGCTCGACGAAGCTGAATTAGCCTTGTGGGCTGCACACCACTTGGTCAAAGCCAACAATCTACCACTGCCTGATGGACTCGCCGCGGTAATCAAAGGCATCGAAGACTGCGGAACCGCCTTCTTGAGCAACTTGGATCTTTTCCTCCCTGTCGGCTCTTATGCAGGAGGATTGCTGGCAGCGTACCGGGCAGACCTCCTTGGGTATGACCAGAAGTTGTGGCATACCATCTGGAAGTTTGAAATCCTCGTTGACGAGATGAAGCATATGGCTGCCTGCCAAGGGGGGCCGCTCACCGTGTCGCAGGAGGAGTTACTGGCGCTTTCCGAAACTTCCATAGGCCAGATATCGGCCCTTACAGTGGGTTGGGCGCCTGGCGCGCAGGCACGGGAGCCAGCCGAGGGTGATGTTTGTCTTGCATCTACCTGGCTACGGCAAGTTTTGGAACAACTTAGAGAAGCCCTCCCACAAGCGGAGTCGGGATGGCAGACTGCAAGCCGTATGGCGGAAGAACAGGTCCGCTGCGCCGTCCGAGCCACCAGCGGACACCCCGCCGCCATGCACCGGGGCTTGCGGCGTCTAAGATCGAGGTGCCGACTTACTATGAGTTTGCCGATCTCGGGATGGAGCGCTGACCACCCCGTAGAACAAGCACGCGCCATCGGCCTAGCCGCCCTGGCCTTGATCGAAGAGGACCAGGGGCGCGGCTGCCCTGCCGATGTGGCAGTGTCGGAGGTCCGCCTTTTTCTTGTCAGACAGGAACTTTCGCCCAATATTGCTGCGGCAAGTGCCGCAATCCTTGGTGAATGCTACCGCGGCCTCCGCCAGCCCGTACGCCTTGCTGCTGCCACGGGCATACCCGAGGTTCATGTCGTTCGCGTTCAGGTCGAACGAACTGCCGATGGGATGGTCGTCAATCACGGCTGGCTTCAAAGCTTCAATATGTGGCTCTTGCTAGTCGTTCCCGAGACTGCTGCCCTACCGTTGAAGAGCGTGTCGGATGTTCGTCTCAGATTCCGCAATGGGCATGAGACGCGACACACCTTCCGCCGTGCGGAAGAGCAGACATGCCTCGCGGTTCTGCTTCCAGAACTTCGGGCCAAGAAGGTGGCCGTTTACGAGATCCTCGGGGCGATCCTCTCTGCCGCGAGAGAACCTTCAGAGGTATGGATTAGCCCCACGCCAGACTTCCACATCAGAACCTCGCCAGCGACTCGAGGACCAGGCGTGCTCTCCCCACTTATGTATCTTCTGGGAGCCACTGCTGCAACTGGAGACCGCTTGGCACTAGTATGGCACCTTGAACGGCAGACGCCTTCTACAGAAGAAGAGCAGTGGGTGGCATTCCACTACCTTCGATATCTCTTGCAGGGCGGAGATGCTGCCGCTCAGCGGGCTGCTACGCTGGTCCGGTCGCAAGACTGGGCATCGTCCTTGCGAGAGGCCCTTTCGTGACAACGCGTCTTTTGGGCGCGTAGGCGGCGTGGAGAATCACCGGTGCCCAAGACTGAGCGAGAAGGAGCGGCCCCGCTTTCATGTTCCACGACGATTCTGTTCGCGGGCAAGTCACGGAGCGGGTTTGCCCAGCCGGGAGCTCCGTGCCGAATCAGTCTGGTCAAAGTCAGCGGCACTAGGCAACGGAGCGCCCAGATCTTGGCGGAGTTGTTTGAGGAGGCGACCGCTCCCTTGTTCGGTGTTGAGCCGCAGGCCATCCCATTTGACCGCGTGCTGTGCCGCAGCGAGACCGAGGATAATCCCATTCTGAAGTGGGACAGCGAGCACCTACCTTCGGCCACCTTCCCCTTGGCCCTTGCTCTTCTGGCTTTATGGCACGATGCGCTCTCAGGCGAGACCTCACTCTGTTCACGAACAGCCCGCTGGATTGCCACAGGGAAGATCCCTCGCCGACCGAAAGGGCCCGCCGTCCAGATTCAGGGCGTCGAGCATCTTCTGCCCAAGCTCCTCGGAGCTGCGGCTGAGGGAGAGACCATCTCCACCCTAGCGCTGGTGCCCCTTCAGAACTTTCGGCAAATTGATGATGGAACCTATATCATCGAGGGTGAGTCTGCGGGATGGAACCCGCGGTTCAAGGCAGTGACGGCCTCAGGCAAACCCCTGTGCCTTAAGGTTGCAGCAGGGGAACGAGTGCTTGATCCTCAGGATAGCCTCTATGACACCCTCCTACCAGTCAGACCCTACCGCAGCGCGGCGGCAACTTGGCTGGCCAAAATGGAGCTCTATCCGGTCAAGACCTTTGAGGAGGCGTGCGAGCTGGTTTTTGAGAAGCCGTTGTCAGACATCCACAAACAGATCCGGGAAGGTTACGCACGCGGCGGTGGTCAGAGAAGGACCGGTCTCCTGTCCTGCGCATTCTCCGTGCGCATCGAGAACTTCTGCACCGAGTACTTGGGTACCGCTGAGCATCCCGTGCCCTTCGGCGGGCGGAATGCTGAACTTGCCGTCCTGACCAATTGGCTAGACGACCCCGGCTCCACTCCCTATCTTCTCATGGTCGCACCCGCAGGCCGGGGTAAGTCCACTCTTCTAGCGCGGTGGACACGTAGCCTCTCGGACCGTAACAATCTCACGGTCATCTTCTTTCCCATAAGCGTCCGGTTCAACACCAATCTCTCTTCTGTAGTATTTGGTCACCTTGCCGCTCAGCTGGCCCATCTTCACGGGGATACTGCACCTGATCCCAATACCCCAGCTGAGGTGCTTCGGGGGATGACCAGCGTGTACCTTGGCCGGGAACCACCAGGCCAACGGCAGCTACTCCTTGTCCTAGATGGCCTCGACGAAGCAGCTGACTGGCAAGGCAGTCCAGACTTGTTTCCGTTGACCCCGACACCGCGCCTGCGCGTGGTGGTATCCGCTCGTTCCCTCGCTGGAGAGTCAGCCACGGAGGGCTGGGCCGGGCGCCTAGGCTGGCACAATCCATCTTTGGCAACGGCAATGGAGGAACTAGCACCACTGAGCCGGGACGCAGTGGCCGAGGTCCTTCGGAACAGTATCCCTATGCTGAATTCATTCCCTGCGTATGCCAAGGTCATCGACGAGCTTCACCGACTGTCGGAGGGAGACCCGCTTGTCCTGCGTCTCTATGTAGAAGGGATATTGGCCAAGAGGGGGGACCTCAATACTCTCACGCATGAGGAACTGCAGGAGCTTCGTCCGGGCCTCGCTGCGTACATCGAACGCTGGTTAGACGACCAAAGGAGTCTCTGGGGTGACCAGCCCCCCCTAAGGAGGCTGTCGCTGCAGACCGTGCTCAGCATCCTCTCTTGTGCCTTAGGCCCTCTAAGCCGCGAAGACTTACTCAGCCTCGCGCCTGAGGAGGTAGGCATGACAGCTTGGACGCTGGACGAAGATATGAGGTTTCTGAGGCGGCTGGTCGTTGGCGATGGACGCCGACAGGGCTATATGTTCAGCCACCAAAGGCTCACAGCATACTTCCACGACCGGCTAGCGTTGGCTGGCGAGGCAGAGCAGTGGGAGCGGCGATTTCTGGAGTGGGGGAGAACGTCGCTCCGGAAGATCGAGAAGGGAGATATGGCCCCGGCGAACGCTCCCCGCTACGTCGTCCAGTACTACGGGGCACATTTGGAACGAGTGCGATCATCACCAGATGAGATGGCGGTATTGGCAACGAGCGCCTGGCAGCGGGCGTGGGAGGAAGTGGAAGGGTCGTACGTCGGGTTCGTCAACGACGTGCGCCGGCTCTGGCGGGCGGCTGAGAACGCGGACCGAGAGGCCGTCGCTTCTGGAATCACGCCGCCCTTCCTCGGTAGGGAAATCCGCTGTGCCATTATCCAGGCCAGCGTTATCAGCCTCGTTAGCAACATTCATCCAGAGCTCTTTGCCGCTCTGCTGGATGCTGAAGTGTGGTCGCTCGCGCAAGGCATTGCCCGCGCTCGCCAAAACCCTTATCCCTACGGACGATGTCTGATGCTCGCCGCTGTGGCGGAACACCTCTCAGGCGCCGATCGTGATGCCCTCCTATCGCAAGCCTTGGAGGCAGCGCTCAATATCGATCACGAGCAACTCCGAAGCGAGCTGCTGATAACGCTGCTGCGCCGATTCCCCGAACCGCTTTCGCCACGTATTCTGGCGTCCGTTTCTTCGTTCAAGGATAACTGCTGGCGTGATGGGTTGTTGCGCGCCCTTGTTTCACACGTGCCGGACGCCCTTCTTAATGATGTGCTAGCTCGCATATGGCCGACCTCCGATGAGGAACTCATCGCAGCCGCTCTGGCGCGGCTTGATGACCGAGGTAGGCAGAGGATGATGCAGGGCGTCCTGCAGCAAGTACAAGAGAACTGGGACGATCCCGGACGTGCGAGATTCTTGCAGTGTGTATCGCCGCACTTGCCGAAGGCCCTATGTCTTAAAGCCTTGGAAGTAGCCCGTTCCATCAAAGACACCAAGAACCGTATAGCCGCCCTCGCCGCTATGGCACCACACCTTCGGGAGCCGGCCAAAGACAGCATGCTCCGCGAGGCGCTGGACGAGGTCCGTGCCATCGTCGCCCCGGACTGCCGCGCAAGGTGTTTCGCCAGTCTTTTGGCCGTCTTGCCGAGTGCCCAGTGTCCCGCCGTCTGTCGTGAAGCGCTGGAAGCGATCTGGTCTATAGAGGAGGAAAGCTGCCGCGGTTTCGCCCTTCGCGAGGTGGCGCCACACATCCCCCATGCGGAAATGACGGCCACGGTGTCGGCAGTTATGTCCTTCGGGGATCCATGGTGGAAGTACGGAACCCTTGCCTCCCTCCTGCCGTACTTGTCCGAGCATATGAAACACGCTGTCCTTGACGAGGCGTTCGCAGCCCTCAGGCAGGCGAAGCCTGGTCTCGAATGCCATTACGCCTTGCAGGCCATTATCCCGTATCTTCCCGACTCTCTTCTTGACGAGGCCGCAAGTCTGGCAGGGGGTCTCAGTACCACCTATCTTGCGATGCAGATACTCACAGAACTCGCTCTCCGATCGAAAGAACCGATGCGGACGAAGCTGCTTCGCGAGGCTGCGGAGATTGGTCTACTGCTGCTCGATGAGGAGCAGCGTTTCGGCTTGTTGGCGCTTACAGTTGTATCCCTGCCCGAAGCACTCTCAGGCGAGGTCCTGGCTAGCGCCTACAAAATAGGGAACCCACACCGGCGGGCCAAGGCCTTCACGGCTCTCGCCACGCATGCTCATGAAATCTTTGGTGAAGGGGTACTCCGCGAAGCATTGGAGGCAGCCAGAGCATCACAAAACGCGGGGCAGATAGAGGAAACGTTGGACACGCTGGCGGCTGTAGTCCCTCAGCTTTCCCCGCCTCTTAGGGATCAGAGTGTTTATGCCGCTCTTGCCATGGCTCGTCAGGGCCTACACGATAGAGAGCATTATGAGCATTACTTGGTCAGAGACGCGCGCGAGTCGATGGGGGCGCTTCAATCTGACGAAGATTTGTATATGGCACTAATGACAGCGTGTAAGGTCTCTACAAGAAAGTACCTACGGAGTTACCACTTGGCGGCGATCGCTGGCGACTTGGGGCGGCTCCCAGCTCCGTTGCGCCTCAAAGCGTGTCAGTATGCTCTGCGGGCTCTGGCCTCAAGCGACCGCGATGTACTGCTGTCGGACCTTCAGGCGCTGTGGCCGCTCATCGCCGCCATTGGGGGCCAATCGGCTGCGGTAGACACGGCCAGAGCCTTGCTCGACGTTGGCGAGTGGTGGCCATGAGGTTGGCTCAGATATCTGATCACGATGTGGCTTTGCAGAGCGACGGGAAGATTGTGTCCGTCGGGCGTGGCGTCGAGGGGTCGGCGACAAGGATGCTTGTGGTGCGCCACACTACCATCGGAGCGCTTGACATCGGCTTCGATGGCGACGGCAAGGGAACCGTACTCATCGGCAGCGGTGCGGAAGCCCACAGGGTTCAAGTACTGAGCGACGGAAAGATGCTCCTCGGAGGGGAAATCTACAACGGAAGCGAATGGAATCTTGCCCTGGCCCGTCTGAACACTGACGCTGGATTGTCACAGTTGAGGATTGGCCTCGTACATTTCACCCCCACCGGGGCATTGGATACTTCGGCAGTGGCGGTAAACTGGCGACAGCCGTCAGCCCAGATTGTTGTTCTGCCTCGGCCGTAGTCTTCATGCTTGGACGGGCGGATCGTTCCGGCGGGTTATTCCGAGGAAGCAGGCTCCAGGAAACTCGTAGGTGTCCGGTGAACCCCATCTTGTAATCCCGCCGAGAATCCACGATGCCACCGGGCAGACTAAAACCACCAGTGGTGGGCGGGTCAAAACCGGCCACGAACCTGCCCGCCGGGTCAGTGCCCACGGCCACATCGGAGTCCGCCGGAACCACCGGCGTCAGCTGCCCTTCGAACGGCGGATTTATCGCTCTGGCGAAGGAGGTGTTGGCTGGGGTCGGAGGGCGGCAGGGACGGTGCGGGGCCGCTGTACGAACCGAACAGTAGCCAGTGGATGCTGTCGGCCACAGCAAACTGGTAGAACATCGCGGTCTCGTAGAACCAGCTGGCCTCTCCCACGTCGTTATCCGCTTTCCTCCAGTTCCTACACTCGCGCCGCCGAAGTATCCGACTACCCCATGCGGGCCGGCTGTAGATGATGTGGAAGTGCTTGCAACTGCAGTGGCGACAGACGAGGCCACTCGGGCGAACGGGAGGCACCCGCAAGGGGCTGACTCCGGTAAACCCGGCGCTCGCTGCCGCCGCTCGCGGCCGGGGACGGGGATGGAAAACCTTTTGACTGGTCGAATGCTTTGTTTGGCACCGATTGAGACCCGATTCTCCCCAATTTCTCGGTCGCGTCTGTCGCCTTCCGCCTCCATTTGCGACACCCGTGAGACTTCACGGGGGTTGCTGTACCTCCTGAACCTCTCGGGGAAGGCGTCACAGGCGTCGCCTTTATAAGGGATCGCGACAAGAGTAGTGCATGGCATACGTTTTCGTCCGTGAGCCTTTGAGCCGCGAGGAAACGGACCGCCTTGTAAACGCCTGCAGAGGTTTTCGAGAGAAGTTGGTGGTCTGGACGCTCCTCGACACAGGGCTTCGCGTCAGCGAGTTATGCGGCCTGCGACGGGAAGATGTCCAGTGGCAGGAGGGCCGCTTGGTCGTCTGGGGCAAAGGTGGACCGTTCGGAAAGCGAAGCAAGCGGCGCATCGTACCGATGACCGACAAAGTGAAGAAACTGCTTGAGATGCACTTCATCACGAACGACCGCATCGGCCTGAGCGCACGCAGGGCCCAACGGATCGTCAAACGCGTGGCCGACCGCGCCATGATCACAAAGCCGGTCTCGCCGCACGTCTTGCGACACACGTTTGCCGTCAACTGCGTGCAGAGGGGCATCAGCACAGCCTCGCTCAAGAAGATCCTCGGACATGACCGGCTGGAGACGACCGAGATCTACCTGAATCTCTCGCCTGAGCAGGCGATCCAGGAGTTCCGCGAGAAAATGCACTGAGAACATGATGGCCCATGGCTTCAGATCCTGTGAGGCAACGCACCGCGGCTCCGTCAGCCAACAACGGCAAGAGTTCATCTCTGATGGCCGAGGTAGTGGCCACGACAACGACCTCGTCCATCCCGGCGTCCAGGCACTTCTGGACATTGCCCGCCGCATCGGACTTTCCGGTTTCGACCTCAAGGGCAACACGTTTACCGTCTCGTTCGGCCACAAGGTCAATGGCCTTGCCGCCACCCAGAGGGTACTCCTCCGTCACGTCATACCCGCGGGCCCTTAAGTCCTCGGCCAGGCGTTTCTTCCAGTACCTGTGTTCTGGTCCGCCCAACCTGTCTGCGTCCGCTTCATGGATGCCCAGTGCGGCCTTCCCAAGTTCCGTCAGCGACAGTATCTTGATCCTCGAATGTCCAAAAGTAATCGGACAGGAAAGGATAAGACCGCGACGTACAAGCAGTCTTTGGCACCCCGTGCCCCGACGAGGAGAGAGACCTAAAGAATGATAATGACCTGTAATTGTTGACGTTGGATGTTTCCATACGTCTGCCAAAAACCCCTTATCCTGCGTTGTGAGCCTAATTGCGCACCTTTCCCCCTCATCTGATATTTCATCTTTTGCTTCCAGCGGAATCCCCGGAATCTCCCTGTCTTTCGACGGAATCGGCACGGAATCTCCTTCTCGGCTGGAAATCGGTGAGGAATAACCTTCCTGCCGACCTGTAGCAGCACTGTCGAGATCCGCCGTCGCGAGCAACCTGCGACGGATATGGTCGTCGGTCACGCTTCCCTTTTTCACCCGCACCAGCGGCAACTTGATCAAGAACGGGAAGAACCATCGGCCCTGGAGTTTGGCGACGGCCCAGCCGACCTCCAGGCGGTTCAGGTAGCCGGCCTGTTCGCTGTCCAGGTGCAGGCAATCCTGGATCATAGCGATGTCGCCCCGGTGTTTCAGGTTGAAGGCGAACGTCGTGTAGGTGTTTCCCAGGGCGGGCTTGGAGATGAGGCTCGGGTGCTGGTCCAGGCAGATGACCGACTCCCCCAGTTCACGAATCTCACGCAGAAGCACGTCCGTCACGGTCTCTTCGCCCGTCACCTCCTGCTTCTTCCTCAGGAGGATATGGTGGGCCTCCTCGATGATGATGGCGTGCTTGAAATCCTCGCGCGCCTCCTGAGCCAGGCGGTAATGGTGAATCCAAAGCATGAGCGACTCGATGAGAAAGGTCTTGTCGGCGTTGGTCAGGGCGTCGAGTTCGAGGACCACGCGGCGATCGAGGAGTCCGGCGACGTCGAAGGGGCGAGGGTCATTGAGGACGTGACCCATCTCGCCGAAACAGAGCACCTCGACCGCCCGCATGGCCGATTCCATCCAACCGGCCGCGCGGCCCTTGGCCTTGTAAGCCAAAAGCCAGTCCCGCACGTTCGCCATCGTCGGACAGGCCTTCGGCCGGCCCTCGTAGAGGCCCGCCTGGCGGTACAGGCTGTCCATTGCCCGCATCAGGAGAACGGTGACACCTTCCCCCAGGAAATAGGCGTGGCACATGATCTCGATGAGTTTCTTCAGCCAGACCGTCGCCTGGGTCCCCGGCGGCGGGATGAGCGGGTTGAACCGAAACGGCGCGACCTCGCGGCCCACGGTGAAGATCACAAGGTCACCGAAGACCGGCGACGAGATCAGGTCGCGGTAGTTCCGTTTCCAGTCGAAGACCAGGAAAGGTTTCCCCGCCGTCACCAGGCCCCGAAGCAGCAGGTACGCCAGGTTGGTCTTGCCGCTGCCGGACCGGCCGAAGATGCCGATGTGTTGGATGAATTCCTCCTCCCGCAGACCGAAAGGATAGAACCCGTCCTGGCCGTAGTGGATCATCCCGACCGGGTACTCGCCCCGGGCCACATCCTCCGGCGGGGGCTTCAGGAGGACGTGCTCGCTCTCGAACGTCTCGTTCAGGCGCTGGGCCAGGAGCACCCGGAGTGTCCGTTCGATGGTCTGGCGGGTGTCGGTCTCGGCCACCAAGTATTCCTGCCAGAGCAGGTCCAGCTGGCGGCCGAGAACGGGGCGAAGTTTGCGGAAGACCTCTTCGATATTCATACGCTGGTCAGCCTCCTGCGAGTGGCCAGGAGGGCCTTGTACTCGTCGAAAAACTTGCGGCGTTCCTTGGCCAGGTTGACGCCGTTCTCCCAGTACTTGAGTTCCTCGGTCCGGCGGTCTTTGGCGCGGCTGGTCAGGCTCTTATGGAAACTGAGGCGCAGGAATTCGATCTGGGGGTAGAAGCCGAGTTTCCAGGGCGGCTGAAGCAAATTGAGATGATGTTTGACCTCTTCCGACTCGCGATCGATCTGCTCGACGAACTGGCGGTTCAGCACCCGGCGCCCCGCCAGGGCCTCGTCAATTTCGTCAATGGCCTCGCGCAGGTTTTGAATTCGCTCATCCAAGATGCCGGTAATGGCCTGGCCTCTGTCGGCGGTTCTGGTTTCCCCGATGTCGGTCCTGCTTGCGCTACCGTTGGCCCGTTTTCTATCTCTGACCTCCTCTTCCTCCGCCATAGCAACCGACAAAGACCTTGAGCCGCATCAGGATTCCCACGGAATTCCGCCCGTGGCCGCATCGAGCCGTCTCAGATGCTGGGCCTGGGCCGCGGGAACGATCACGGCTTTTCCACCCGGGTGGCCGAATTTCACAACCAGGAAACATTTCTCGTGGCTCTTCCGCGCAAGGCGCACCTGGCTGCGCAGGTCGCGGCGATCCTCCGGCGACAGCCTGAGCGAGCCGCCCGCCTCACATCGCAACAGCCACCTGTACTTTACTCCATGGTGGTTCTGAGATCGGAGAACGCCTGGCGCGTCACGACGTGGGTGGACGGTGTGATTGTGCAATTCCAAGTAACAGGTCCATTCCTTCCCGAAGCAACCGAGTGGGGAGTATGGCTCCATGAGGCCCGTTTCGAAGGACGCCTTTTATAGGAATCCCGCGCGGGATGCCGGGCGTGCCGCCCTTTCGCGGTAGACTAGAGCAGTCACCATGACCCATCCTGGACGGCCTTCGGCCGTGCAGCGAGTTTCAATTGGCGACCTTCTCCCTCTGTCACGACCAGACACAGGTCAAATCGAGGTCTTTCCCTAGGACTTGGTCAGTGCTATATTGTCGCGGCGGCAATCTCCGTTGCAGGGGCCGTTAATCAGGCGTGCGGGTCATCGGGAAAACCCGCACGTCGGACAGGTGGGGCACAACATGGCAGAGAACATTAGGCCGCCCGAAGTCGGCCAGTCGCTTCTTGCGCGGCCGCGACTTGCCTGACTCCCAGGAATGGACCGTCAGCGCCGAGACGCCGACGAGCCTGCCGAAGTCCTTTGCCGAAAGGCCGAGCCTGGCGCGCTGGGCCTTGACGCTCCGCGCGGAGAACCGCGCCCCTGCTCCATCTTGCCTATTGGAATCGTCCTGGGAAGCGGCAACGTTCTTGATGACTCGGTATCGTATCAACGCGCCGGCGCCGCGCCAAAACAATCTGCCGTTGCTGAAGACCGATGGCAGGCAGCCCCTTCCCACTTGGCCCATCAAAGTGCTCAATTGACGGCTACCGGCTCGCCGATATACTTTCTGGCCGATCCCGCCTTCTGGAAAAGACAAAGACATGGCAGATATCTGGCTGGTGACGGGGGGTGCAGGGTTCATCGGGTCGAACCTCGTGAGGGCGCTGCTTGAAGAGGGCCGAAGCGTTCGCGTCCTCGACAACTTTGCCACCGGCTTCCGCGAAAATCTCCAAGAGGTCGCGGGCGACGTTGACCTGGTTGAGGGCGACATCCGCGACGCCGACACGTGCCGCAGGGCATGCACCGGCGCCGAGGTCGTCTGCCACCAGGCGGCGATCCCGAGCGTTCCGCGGAGCATGGCGGACCCCCAGGGCTGCTTCGACGCCAACGTCGTCGGCACGCACAACATGCTCATGGCCGCACGCGACACGGGCGTCCGGCGGTTCGTCTTCGCGGCGAGTTCCAGCGCCTACGGGGCGGGCAAAGAACTTCCGAAGCGCGAGACGATGTCCGTCCTGCCCATCAGCCCCTATGCCGCCGCCAAGGCCGCGGGCGAACTCTTCGCCACCACGTTCGCCCGCGCCTTCGGCCTTCAGACCGTCAGTTTGCGATATTTCAACATCTTTGGCCCACACCAGGACCCGACCAACCAGTACGCGGGGGTGATTGCGGCCTTCGCCACGCGGATGCTGCGCGGCCGGCGGCCGGTCATCTACGGCGACGGCGCCCAATCGCGCGACTTCACGTTCGTCGAGAACGTCGTCCGCGCCAATCTCCTGGCGGCCGAGGCCCCGGAGGTCCACGGCGAGGTGGTCAACATCGGCTGCGGCGAGGCCATTGACCTGAACGCGATAGTCAGCGCGTTCAACGAAGTCCTCGGGACGAGCCTGGATCCGATCTACGAGGCCCCCCGCCCGGGCGACGTGAAGCACTCGCTGGCGGACATCGCGGCGGCGCGCCGGCTCCTCGGCTACGAGCCGCAGGTCTTCTTCGCCGACGGCCTTCGGCAGACCATCGACTGGTATCGCTGGGCGTTGGAGACGGGCTACGGCGGCTGGGCGGCCGCGGGGCGATGAGGCCGGGCGTCGCCTCGGCGAAGCCGGACGCCTCCCCGCAAGTCAGCGGCACCCGGCGGACCGCACCTCTTCCTTGATCCGCTGGATGTGTCCGCGGCCGAGCGCCTTGATCTCGCAGCCGAGTTCGAAGTAGCGGCGGATCTTCTCGTCCGGCAGGATGCCGAAGCAGTCCACGACGGCCAGCGGGCCGCCTGCCCAGCCGACCACCTCGTCCGGGTCGAGGTCCATGTAGGGGGCGTGCCGGACGGCCAGGACGAGTGCCTCGACGCCCTTGAGCGCCGCGGCCAGGTCCTTCTCGACGCGGATGTCGGCCAGTCCCTCCTGGTTGCGGAAGAACCGGGCGAGCGAGTGCCCCGGCGCGGGATACTCATCCTGCCGCTCGAGTTCGTACCAGTGGTCGACGTACGGGTCGTGGACGCGGACCTCGGCGCCCATCTCGGCGAGTTTCCGGACGACGAGTTCCGAGCCGCTGTAGCGGGTGTCGCCGACGTCCTCGCGGTAACTGGCCCCGGCGATGCAGACGAGGGACCCGGCGATGTATCGGCCCATGTTGCGGAGGGCGTCGCGCGTCAGTTCCACCGCGTGGAGCGAACGCGTGTCGTTCGTGTCGATGGCCTCGGGCGTGATGCGGAAGACCTCGTCGCCGTCCTCGAACCCCAGGATGTGCTTGTAGGCCCAGTAGCCCAGGCCGCCATCCTTCGGCA
>Ga0315284_10004879_pt1 | contig 19068 bp, 11 predicted proteins | sample YL17G09_16_MG_FD_203696 | JGI IMG/M metagenome (GOLD analysis project Ga0315284, IMG submission 203696) | Sediment microbial communities from Yellowstone Lake, YNP, Wyoming, USA - YL17G09_16 | ecosystem: Environmental > Aquatic > Freshwater > Lake > Sediment | place: USA: Wyoming | collected... | reverse complement strand
ACAAGGAGCGATGTTTGCTACGCGCGAAGATCACCTTGATGACTCCTGGCTAACGTGCCGCATTCGGATCTGGCTGTAGTCTACAGATTGATTTCAGCCAGTTTCCGAGGTTTGCATCCTGTTCAATGCATACCCGTATTGATTCCCTCCAACCGAAGTCACGGTTTGCATCCCGCTGAAACCTCTCCACTCGCAGGAGACCGTTTTTTACCAAAATCATATCGCTTGCCGGGCTGCCAATGCAGTTATTCCTACAACCAGCAAGCGACGAACATGGAGTCGAGCATTTCCGGAGAACAATGGCACGGCAACCACCTCTGTGGAGACTTCTGCCATGCATCCCAAAGATTGCACCTCTACGATCGCGAACAACTTTGCGGATAGCGTCGGTGACTTGCGACTGCAACTGTTGGACTATCCATACAAACTAGACGCAATCTCCAGAAGCCTTCCTATCTTCTGGCATGGATCAATCTGATCGCTATTACCGGGAAACAGATGTTCCGGACATGATTCCACGTGAGCATCAAAAGGATCCGTAGTCTTTTGCTCGAGAGATTCCAATCCTGCGATTGTGACAAGAAGCCGCTTTCTAGAGTCTACGACTGACATGGTGACCTGATCAGATGCTTTTGCATTTGAGTAGCAAACAGGGCAGACATTCTTGAGCAAGAATTCAATCTTCCTGGAGGGAATGATTGTGCCCGTCTCCCCGCTGAGAGTCCACCAGCGCCCTCTGAGCACCCCGCGATATCCTTGTGGATTTGACTGAATCTTCTTGTCAACATCACGGATTTCCTCTAGAGACGCAAATGGGAACTCAGTGCCACAAACGGTACACGACAGCACATCGCCCAGTACAGAGCTAAATGCATCTCGGACCGAACCACTCTTTGCCTCTGACACCAGGTAGTTTAGGAGTTTAGATTGGACCACAACAGTTGTCGGCTTGTTCTTCACGAGATCTGACAGCGAATAACCGACTCCGTCAGAATGGAATCCACATTGACACTCTGTCACGGCTGTCTCCTTCTTGAAGTCAACATGCATATACTCATTGCATCGCGGACATGCAATTGACATCAAGGGTTTCCACTTGCCGTCGATTGCCGATGGAATTGATCTTATTTGTGCGACCGACCTTCTCCTCCCCCTTGAGGAACGTGCAATTCTTCGGATGAAATCACGTATGTCCTCAGGAGAGGAAGAATCTGGACAAGGGTAAGAAAGAGCAATCCATCGCGACCCAGTATTGAAGAGGGGCTTTGAAATGTAAGGAGGGACGATGTTGCCGGGTGTAATCACAAAAAGAACTCTTTCATTCGACAGCATTTGAGTGAGCATCTTGTTGAAGACTCCCTCTAACCAGAGAGTCGAACCAGCCAGAATTCGTCCTCCTCCTTCGGCAGCCAATGCAATCAGAGAAGGAAGGGCCCCACCGTAGTCTCTACAGAATTGAGCAGTCGCGCGAACTCCTTCGCCATCTTCGAATTTAGAATGATAGGATGTTCGAATTCTGGCCGTCTCCAGTCGATTGCTCTTCGCGCTCTCGACAACGAATTCGTTCGCAACCGCCGCTTTCCCATGATGTGTCACAGTCAGGGCGTACTCGCCTGGGGGCAAGCTGGGCGTCTCCAGAGTCTGATTGTCATGCGTGGCCATGTCAATCCATTCCAACAGAGGACGGACTCTGACCAGAGAAACGAAGGTTGATGCATTCTCATCAATTAGCGGCAGCATTCTTCCAACTGACCTAACCTTAATTGGCCTTCCGGCAATCAACGACTCATCGGCATTGCCACGATTGCCATATTTCAGCACTTCCAGTTTCACTCGATCCTTGTCAAGTACTGTGGCTCCCTGGCAAAGGTAGTCAAGTCGCAGAAGGTGCTCGTCGCTAGGAAAGTGAGCTTCCTGCAATGCCGGCAGGAGAATTCGAAGTCTCCTTCGGTCACCACTAAGGTCTAGATGAGGATCGTATCGCTCTAGTCGCTTCGCAATGTAATCCATTCTTGATACCGAATATGGAATTGCAGACTTCATGACAAGCAAAGGTTGATTGCATGATGAATACGTCAGGTCGGATTCGTCTTCGTCAATTTCCTCTCCGTACCCAATTACGAGCGTTTGCTCGAAAAGCGAGTACCTCTGCGTCGACCCCTCGCCCTGCCAAATTCCCGTGATCCTCAGAGGAGTTAGACCAGGGGCATCTGGTGTTCTAAGGCGCACCAAAACCTCATCTCCAGTGAATGTCAGAGAAGGTTCATTATCGCCGATGACCGAACGCAACTCAGAAGGAACCCCGAAAAGCCTTCGTATCTCAGGATCTAAACGATACGTAAGAGATTGATTCGAATCTGGAGGCAGTTCTCTTTGTTTGTCGACAGCAATGAAAACAGGGAGCACGGAGACTCTCTTTCTGGGATGGACAAAGTAACCAGACCCTCTCCTGACGTCCATCGCAAGTTCAAATTCCCTCTTGTTAGCCTCAGATGAAACGCTCAATGGCAGGATAGTCAACGACCTGTTATCAGGGCTCCCCCCCACGTGAAAGGTTTCTGGCGCCAAAGATTCGATGGCAAAGTTGTCGATGCTGGATCTGCCGTCCTCGTCGGCCAATTGTATGACAAAGGGTTTTCCAGGAACAGCAACATCAGAGGAGAAAAGCACCTCGTCATTCCTCGCGCCACTGTCCAACTGCAATTCTGCATATGAATCAGGGTAGCCGTTTCTAAAGATAAACCGGAGATCAATCAATCCTGAGTCTCTCTGCGTTCTGGTGATCTTGATGTCAAGACATGAAGCTCTCTTGATCAAATCAATTGAAACTGAGGTGACAGGCGCTCCGTCTCGCTCAGCCAAAACATCACCTATCTCTGAAAGATGCACAGGATTCATCCTGATGGATTCATCTATCTGACCTTCCATAGAGAAGTTCCATTCGTCGGCGACTGACTCCAAATCAAGACGAACTTCAATCAAGAGCTTGATCTTCGTCCCCTTCAATTCCGCCTCAACATGATAGAAGCCAGGGCGAAGCGAAATGGGAAATCCGAATCTCGAGGCGACATCAGGTTGAACGTCTGATAGAGAACACAACACTTCTCTTTTGTTATCTAGTTCCTGGAATGTTACGAATGAAACAACATCCTTCCATCTAAATGGCCATCTAGCCTTGAATATCATCTCGGCACTCCTCCGAGAGGGATCCAATCTCACAGTGTAATATGAGCCATCATCAGACACTTGCATATCTGGATCAGCTCGACATTCCAACCACATTCCTGCGTTCTCTGAGATCTCAGGAGCCGCAATCTTATCCTCCGGCGGGGGAAACAGTGATGAAAATGATGCATGCTTCACATGACAACTCTTCCATTCCTCGACAGCATCTTCTCCGACAACAGCACATCCCAAATCCAATGATTCGAGATTCACCGGGCCATAGACACATTTCGTTCCTCCTTCCTTAAACGCCCACTCGGCTAACGATGCGACACTTGAAGGATCGCCGTGCACAACAACCAGGACCGAAGGCGCGATTTCGTGAATCAGCTTCCTAAGTTCGTCATTGGTTGCATGAGAGGACATGCCAACACGATGAACCGAAGCTTTCAGAGATCTCGACTCCCAATTCACAGCCCAATCGTGGCTGACTCTTTGTCCCGGCTCATCCGGGAGGTACAATAGTTCGTCCCCAAGGGAATTCAACGGCTGGTAACCTGTGATCACAATTGACGAATCAGTCCTCCCGACAATCTTAGCCGCTATTCGATTTGACAATGTACCAGGAAGCATCATTCCGTGGGTGGCAATCTCAGCTCTTGGCCCGATGAATGCTTCGTCTTCCGGTGAGAATCTCTCTCCTCCCGCGCCCCCTGAGATTGAATGTGCAAGTATCAACGCATTCTTCAGATCGTTGTCTTCAACACAGTCTACATATTCAGTCATGAATGCGAGACCGAGGCCTCGAACGAAAACGTTGTTCATAGATAATCCAGTCAACTGCCCTGTCTTAACAGCCCTCGAGATAGCACAGACAACTTCCTGGGATTTCCCAAGACCAAAGCATGGAAGAAGGACTATTCCTTTCTTGTCGACTGTGGCTTGACATGCGTGCGCGATCTCCTCAGTCTCAGCTTCAAGGTTCGTGACCATCTTCGTTCTTGCCGAGGCGTAGGTAGACTCAGTGATGAGAATATCTGCCTCAGGAAGAGAATCGATGGAGCAGCCCTTGACAGTGAATTGATCCCGCAAACAGAAATCTCCAGTGTAAAGAATCCTTGTTTCTCCGACCTCAATCAAGGCCATAGCTGCACCCAGGACGTGTCCTGCTCTAATGAGCGTGAGGAAGCAACCTGGGAGGCCGGGAATGGGAGTTTTCTCATCAAACTTCAACGGTGTGAGCATGTCGTCAAAATCCTTTGACCAACCTCCCTGAAGGAGGGGAGGTACTCCAAGTTCCCTTTCTCTCATCTTGACAAAGAAGTCTCCGGTATGGTGCGGAACGATGGTTCTAAACAGCTCGGCAGTCTCCAGGCTGCAGATGATCTGTGTATTTGGGAATAGACGATTGAGAGAGAGTATTGACATGATATGATCGGCGTGGGCATGGGAGACAATCGCCAAATCAAGGCTTTTGATTTTGTCAAAATGAGGCAATCCCAATGGGTTTGACTCGCTCTCGGATAGTTCAGAACCGCAGTCCAACAGTATCCTGCGATCCTTAATTTCTAGGAGATACGAATTTGCCCCGATCTCCTGCCCACCTCCGAGACATGTCAATCGCAATGGGACTGATGATTCACCTGGCTCTGAATCCGAGTTGCTGCCGAAACAAATACCCCTTGCCGGTCTGGGCCTTGGAATACTCTTCAAGACTCGAAATTTGAGGCGGTGAGCTTCTAGGAAGGATTTCGGATAGCCTAGTATCTTGCTTGATTTGTACTCCCAGCTCGAGAATGGAACAAGTATCATTCCTGAACGATCATCGCTACAGAGAATCGCTCCCTTTAGTGCCTCTGCAGCACCTCTAAGATCATCGTCGTTGAAGCCGTCAATCGCCACAATCAAAGAGGGACTTTCTGGGACCTCATACACTGGAGTCCAAGCAACTCCATATTCGTTGTAAAGGTAGGGACCCTTTCTGCCACAGTATTCACAGAGCTCCCCTTGGGGTCTCACCTTCTTCAGGAAGTACGTAGCTAGCCTCCACTCCTGCTCTCGCATGTAGTCCTCAAGCTGATAAGGGAACGATTTCTCTTTGAATCGATCATATCTCACAGTCAGCGCTTTGTCTACTTGGCAACTTGCCGCGTTGTATCCCAAGGAAGCTGCGAATTTTGGCAGCCAACGTAGGCACCTGATTCGAAATTGGGGATCAATGGCAACTGCAAATGAATCTCGTCTCTCTACCGACGCAACTATGTATACCCCAATCATCGCACCGAGAAAGGATTCTTCATCTCTAACAAAGAACAACTTGTCGTTGTTATGAGAGATATCCTGAGTCTTGGCCCTCCTCACTTCGTATGAACGATCGTAGCTGGTGATGCGTCTATGAGCTCTCGGCCCTTCAAAGAACTTGCGAACAACAAGACCCGCACCTTGCAGAGCTCGTGCCAACATTTCCAAGTTTGCGAAATGCGGATCCTGTGATGATGATCCCTGGCACCATATCCTTGCAGAGTCTCTATTGGTTATGAATAATCGTCTCAGAACAAATGACAATATTTGTCCCTCTGTCTCGAAATCTCTGAATGGGGGAATATGGGCATCGTTGATCCAGAATGAGCATTTTCTTGAGCCTCTAGATATGGAGATAGTCAACGAGCATCTCTCCTCAATCTGCTCTCACAATTCCCCATCCTCTTGAGTTCTCGTAGAGATAGTCAAACCAACTCTGCAACATTATCACCGCTCGATTGGAGTGCGTGAGTATGCCGGCTTCCGCATTGGTGCTCAATGAGTACCCCGTCCAGTTTGCCGAGGACACAATAGCCACGTCGTCATCCTTGATTATTACCTTGGCATGAAGACCGCTTTTCTCTCTCTCGCCAAGATAACGAATCCGGACCTTGCCAGTTCCAATCTCAATTCTCATGCGCTCGTGAACCATTTTCTGAACCTGCAGGCTTCGATCATTCTCTGGAAATCGAAACAAGAGATCGACTCTTGCAGGACCGACTACCGCCGAATCGATCATCTCAGCAAAATCCCGCACTCCACCCATAGTCAAGTAAGGAATTGCTACTCTCAGCTCCTTCTTTGCGGTCTGGAAAGCATCCTTCATTGCGAGCGCTAGTGTGTCGTCATAGTCCACACCCTTCTTGAGTTTGGTGTGAGCATTCTCATCAAGTGTTAGCAAGACTTGCACAAGATCGGATTCCTGCCGCGCGATCAAGCGTCTAAGGTCAGCGATCTTCTCAGTCAAAATTCTAACAGTATCCTTCTCCTGATCGCTATTCAATATGCCAACCCCCCTAGAACTACACCCCTGCAATGAGCATTTCCAGGACACGTCTATTCAACAGCTCTAGTTCGTCGTGAGAGAATCTTGGAACGATGAGGCATTGATCACAGTACCGCGCGCAATCATGATCCGGCTTTGTTTCTACGAGATCCTTGACGCGGGCAGCCACCTTCGACAAGAAGTCCTGGTCGGACAACGCATTAGCCATAAGACCGCTACCGCCAGAGACCGGCTCATAGATCCAGATGTTGGCATGCTCGTCAACGACCGCATCGAGAACAGAAGGTTCGATGTCAAGGACTATGGAAACAGAATTCAGCAGAGCATTGCACAATGTCTGAGAAACAATAACATTCGGGTCAAGGCCAACACGGTTTGCTGCAAGTGCCAATTGCATCTTTTCTGCGGCAACACACTTCATGATTTGACTGTCACCTAGGTGCACTCTCACTCCACTTGTTTCGAACAAAACGCCCTGAGTTATACTCTCAGGGTCCGGGGTCCCACAACACCCTCCATCTCGATAATCCTCTAGACAGCTTCTGCATCGGATCATAGAGACCGATTTATCCTGAAGAACGCCTTTCCTCCGAATTCCATAATCGTAGGCATAATCAGCGACCTTGAGAAAAGATGGCAAACTCCAGTGCGTCCTCAATGCGCCTATGTCGAGGGTGTATTTGTCTGCGACACCTTCGAGGGTGCCTACTTTTCGTTTACGATTCGCCTGCGTTTCGAGATCCTCCCTCCCGAAAAGGCCGGCAAAGGCCACTATGGGGAGCAGCAGAGTTCGTTCGACTACCTCCGCTTGCGTATGGACCGGACAAACTGATGTCCCTGAAGGCAACCATCTTTCACATTTCGAACAGAGTCTTATGATTGGCTTCTCAATGGGATCGTAGACAACTTGTCTACAGATATACTGGGCGCCTTGTCTCGAAACGTAAGCTCCCGGGAAGTAGTTGAACACTGCTTCCCCTTCGGCGCGAGAATCAATCGACATTCCTCCCTTTTGACCTAGGTCAATCGCCTCTACTGACGATCCGATCCCCCGAGCCGTGCAGAAAGTCCCCACGTCGTGAAGATAGTTCAGTAAAGGTGCGGAAATCATCTCCTTCTTCTTGTACTCGATTAGGCTCGCGCTTTCCTTCTCCAATCGTCCGAGTTCATCGTTTTCCTCCTTCGTTCTCGAAGACTTCCCTGTCAGTTGCGCCATTCTACTCGAGACCGATGATTGGATTCTGTCCACCTCGGCCACATGGCTATTGAATGAACTCAGATGCAGTAACCGATCAGCTGACATGGTTGGGTTGGATAGAAGGTTCAATTGATTTTCAACGATCGAGATCAGCGATGCGTTGTCAACCCCATCTTTTCCCGGGACAAGGACTCTCCTCATCACATTCATTACCCATGGTGACACCCTCCTGTCCCATTCAGATTCGAGAATCCCAATCAAATCTTCGGGTTTGACTCTCATCTCTTTCGACAAGAAACTCCTCGTCTTGGTTCTGCCGGAGAGAACGTCCTTGATTTTCGAGGGTGTTTCGACTGATAGCGAGTCGAATGATACAGTCCAGATGAGTGGAAGAACATTGTTAGGAGTAACTGACTGGACGGGGATTCTACTCGCCCTCATTGATACAAGAGGCTCTGGATTCCGGAAATAGAATGCGTCAACAGGTGACGGGTAGCAGAACGTCGAGCAAATTGCCCCTCCGCCGCTTCTGCGCCCAGCTCGTCCAACTCGTTGTATATAGGAGCTTCGTGTCGGAGGAACACCCGCAAGCATGACGTAACTGAGCAGACCTATGTCTATTCCGAGCTCTAGTGTGGGAGTCGAACTCAGGAAATGTATTGACTCCTCTCGCGCAGAGAATCTTTCCTCTAGGATTCTTCTCTCTAAGGGGCGAAGTCCTGCCCTGTGAACAGCAGCAACTACCGGGCGAGGAGCCCGAGTCATTACCTCTGCAAAGTAGTCGGTCCTAATAAGTTCATCATGGGAGATTTCTCGCATGGGATGGCCGCAGTGCTCACACACTCCAAATTTGTACCATTTGATCGAACCGCAGGTGTCGCAGAACCACACGCTATCAGGCACGCGTAGCAACCTTGGATCAGAAACATTCGAAAAAGGATCCTCAGAGGTGTCTTGGCCTTCGCGGATTAGGAAGTACTCTTTCCCCGAGACTGATATACGTCTAATCCAATTCGAATTCATAAGTATCTGCAAAGCGAGATCAAGGGCGTCATTATGGGCCTTCGCTGATGGATCCCATTTCACCAGGTTCCTGCAATAATTAGTGAACCCGGCGTTCGCGCCACCTGATTCCCCAATGAACGAATCGAACAATCTCTCCTTTTTAATCCCTTTCTCGAATGAGGCTTTCATTCTGATAATGTCGAGCAGCCTTGGCGCAATCTCTGCGATATCCAATGCAGAGAGGCGGGTGCTCAGCGATCTAATGTCGTAAGCTAACAAACCATGCTCAAAAAGCCTTGAGGGCCCGGAGACCGATTTGCCAAGAGCTTTGAATCCCGCTCGGCTTATCTTCGCTTCGAACAGATCCCACTCCAACGGCCTGAGCAGCCCTTTTAGGGCGTAATACGGTTTGTATGCACGGGTGAACATTTTGCGCCGAATCTCATTGTACTTTCTACTTGCGAACTTGTCGTGATCAGAATCCCGGAGCATGAGATCCATCACAAGTCTTTCAGTCCACAGTTCGACTTCGAGATTGTTGAATTCCCTCGCGATCCTTTCACTCGAAGCCCGACTGTCATTGAACAGAAGGAACTTCCTCTTAGCCTCATCCTCCATCTTCCAAGCCATCAAAGAAGTTGAAACTTCGATTGTCAGATCAGTGCGACGTCTTATTGGGCGTATCCCTCCGGAACAAATCGGACATTCAGGATCAGTCACGCTTAATGTTGGAACGCCTTTAGTAGGCACCGATTTCAATCCCTTAACGCTTGCTCGAGGTATGATCACCGGTTTGTACGGAGGAACGCCTGCCGGGCAGCAAGATTCCGTGGGATTCGCGTGTATCGTTCCGCAGCTCTCACAACTGTATGCCTTGAGATAGATCTCTCCGCAATCCTGGCACGTCCAAGTCTCAAAGAAAGGATACCCGCAACCGCATATCTTGGGAAAAGGTACGTCAACTGATTCTTGATAATGGTGAGGAGCATTGTTTGAGCATAGGGCGATTCCCCCAGGGGAACGCACAAAGAAATGCCACCTCTCCTCCCATATAGCCAAAGAGCGTCCCATCCTGATTAGCGACAAGATTGTGTATCGCACCTCATCTCTGTTGGTCCAGTGCCACTGTTTGATCCACCAATCGACCAATTCATCCAAAGTACACGGTTTGGCTCTAATCTTCGCATACAGATCTCGGGAATGCTGGAGCTCGGAAAATCGTTTTGAAAGCCAATCCGATGCGATCTTGCTCGCCTCGGTCTTCCTTCCGAGCTCGTAGCTTACGGCCGCCTGTTGAAGATCTACGGTCACTCTGTATTTCTGGTCTTCCTTCTCAAGAACACCAAATTGAATCAAAGTGGACAGCACTTTGGCAGACTGATCCAATGAGAAACCATGTGTTGAAAACACGCTGTTGGGATTATCCGAGCCGTTCGCCTCTAATGCAACATTGATCTCCTCATCACCCAAGCACTCAATGGGCGAACTGAGCTTCCACTGGCTCAGATTTGGCGAGGTCAAGATAGACTCCTGTTCCTCGAACTTCACCACTACAGAATCAATCCAGGGTAGTAGATTCTTGGCGAATTCTTCTGGGCTCTCCAAGGTTGCGGAGGAGAGTATATACTGAAACGATATGTCAGGGTTCCCGTTAACTTTACGAATCTTCTCCTCCAGCCGGGAGAGGAATACTCTCAGACTCAGCGCAGCCTCCCCTGAGTAGGCATGTGCCTCATCGACAACCACAACCACCTTTGGCATTTTCGTCCGAAAAACACCCTCATCTTCGGGCGTCAACAACCTAAAATCAAGGGATTCAGGGTTCGTAATCAGTATGTTGGGAAAATGTTCCTGACGCATACCTTCCCTCGTAGTGATGAGCCAAGGAATGCCATCTTCTCGATCTTCAGGATAGCCACATCCACACCGTATGCCTCGGTAGTCCTCAAACTCCTCACACCGTAGAAGATGGGATTTCTTACCCATGTTGAATGCCAGGGTTCTACATTGGCATTTAGGACAGACCTCACGGTACTTCTTAAGTTCAGCTCTTGTCCGATCGTCAGTCCCTCGAATTTCGAAATCCGACTGATTGGGGGTATCCCCGTCATAGACGCCTATCCGCGGTATCTTGTTTTCCCCTTCCAATTCGAGATCATAAAGGAATCTCTTCAATCGATCACGTTGATCGTTCTCGAGAGCCTTCATTGGATATACAAGGACACAACCGAGTCCGTACTTCTGCGAGGATATCTGCTGAAGAATATAATTGAGAACAGGGATCATGAAGATCTCTGTCTTCCCGCTTCCAGTTGGATGAGGCAGTACGACATTCTTCCCTTCAAGGAGCGACTGAATGCCGGTAGTTTGGTGAGCATAAAGACTCTTGAACCATTTACTAAGAACCATCACAAGTGATTGGTCCAACTTGATACCGATAGAATCCAACTCTGCTGCATACTCAGCTGGCGTCACACTCTTCTTCGGGATGCGAGTGAATTCAAGATATGGTCCCTTGAAATGGGCTATCGTCTTGTCTCGACCTATTTCATCGAGCAATTGGTGTAGGCCCATCTGATACTCGAGATAAGATTCAATTTCTTTCTTTAGCCATGTTCCGTAGTCAGCCGGGTCAACCCAACCTAATTGCACTCATCTCACACCCACTTCAGATCCATTTTCCTCCGATAAGCACAGCTCATCGAAACTTCCCCGCAGTAACGGATGATGACGTCTCGGTACCGTGAGAGCTAGGAAGTACATAAGGGCAGATCCGAACATCAATCTTATGGTACAGCGATGCTCCTAGACGAAGCCTGAGCTTTCCAAGCAAAATGGCCCATTCTTGTGAGTCCCATATGCTTGTCGCTCCAGATGTGCTAAAGGACTGAACCGCGCCCTAACCACAACTGTTCCGAATTTGCCATCAACTAGCCCCTAACAGTCGATATGTTGCAGGCTACCACCACGAATAAGAATGCGTTCATTGTCGCGCAGGGGGTGTCCACAGATCTTGCAGCGGGCGTTCCTTCCAAGTACATCTTCATACTTGTTCATGGGCCGAATTGACTCCTTGCCCTCGAGCACCAATCTCGAAAAGACTTGATTGGCTGGCCTCTTCACCATCACCCGGAACCTGCACACATTCATGTGCTGGTTGAGAACATCTTCTATTACAGTCAAGTAGTGTGCCGAAAGGAAGACAACGACCTCAGGACGGTCGCGGATTGCATTTTCCAGCGGTTGAGATGTTAGAGTCTTCAGTCTTCGGTCCTTAGGGGAGACTACCCTATCGTGATTCTCTTCGTATCTTGAAGGCACGCAGCCTTTCAGGACTGTGTCATAGTATGGAACCAAAGTGTCGGGCCATATTAATCCAAACTGAGATGAGATGACAGCGAGATCTGAGCCATTCCTTTTGCATTCCTCGAGAGATGCTCTAAATGTAATCCCCACGTATCTGTTGCTGGCGCTCATCAGACCTGGAGTTCTCAGCTTGCTAGCGGTACACGAAGCTATTGTCAGATCTCTTACGGACTCACCTCGCATGTGACCTGGATGAACACAGTCTCTTCACCAACTTGAAAGCTTCTGCAAGTCTGGGATCAGTCTCACAGTACTTCCCAAGAAACTTGTCAAGCTCGCCCTTCTGGATTGACTGCTGGAGTTCGAAGGTTTCGTTCTTGAAGACGTAGTAATTATGGAGTGCGATAAGAGCTCCAGACCTGCTATCCATCAATTTCATTTCGAATAATCTGTGTTCTCTACATATTGGGCATTCACATATCCTTCTGGATATCTTCGAAATATCCTTCGCTTTTCTGGTTTCCGGCATCAAGTACCTACCATATCTTCCAGCAAGCACGTAAGTCGCGCTGTCAAAGGAATCAATCCCCATGTATGCGAACAATGGGAGCAGCTTTCCAGTGACTCCGAACAAATGGATTGGCTTACCGTTTGGTACGGCGCACTTAGCTGCGTTGACGATTCTTATGAGTGACTCATAGTTGTTCCTCAGAGGAACCAATGATCCGACTGCATAGCCGTCGAATCCGTCATCCAGAGCTGAGACAAAAGACCGTATCTCCTGCGGAGTATGACCATGAACAGCAGCTAAGACCTTGGCTCCCCCGGGTCTGCACGATAGAGCAACATGTGAGTTCTCGATAGAAGCTTTTATACGTTCGCTCTTCTCCTCAGCGGATATCTTTCCCGCTAAAGGAAAATCCAGTGTGGCAACGATGCTAGCGCCCATTCTGTGTTGTATCCGCAGAACATTCTGTGCCGTCATTTTGATCTTTAGAGAACCATACCCAGAAAGAGTCTTGTGACGTTCATATCGCCCCGAGATTAGCTTGAATCCACCGGAATCAACAAACAACATTCCATCAAAGCCAAACCAGTCTTGCACAGACCTGGACAAGGCCCTCTCGAACCCGGCTTGATCAAAATGGAAATCAAGGAACTGCACAGCACTCGTCATCAAACAATCGAAATTGTCAGGGTGCGCCTTGATGTGGGACTTTATGTGCCTGTATATTCCTCCGGCAAAGAGTGTTTGTGGATTTTGTCCACAGAAAAGTGCAACGACTGGGAAGTACGCTGGAGTGGCCACTCTTTTTCCTTCAAGCTCATAGGAGCCAGACCGGGCCCATCCGTCGTGAGCGTCAGGTTTGAAGAATTTCTCTTTCGCCGTTTTCTCCTGAATCGACACTAAGATGTCCTCCGATTAGAAAGAAAGATTCCACACCAAACATAGTCATATGAGGCTGACCGCGCCAGAGGCGCATTGGCTTGGAGGGCAGTCTAGGGATCGAGCTGGTCGATCCTGTTTTGAACGGACCTAGTCAGTACCGATAGACGGCCTACGCCATGCCAAGCAGTTCCGTTCAACGGGCCTCCTTTTGACTCATGATGATATTCCTCCTCCTCCTCCTTCGTTCGTTCTGCCTCTCTCCCAACCAGTTCTCCCCATGATCGAGATACTATTTGGTGGATTCAGTATCTTTCTTTTCATATCGCACAGTGGATTGAACACGCAATACCTATCCTCCCCGAACACAAGCCTATCCTGAGGGATTAGGCTCTCAAGTTTCTTAATGTCCACTGGGTAGTTTGGGGCGCAAATTCGTGTAGAACCTCTGCAAGTTGTCTTCCCGAGTCGATAGATCAGATAGTCCATAGATGCGGGTGTCGGAGGCCTATGATGGCCGCGTATAGTCCCCCACTGCTCCCAGACTCTTCTCCAGGCTTGTCGGCACATTCTGTCCGCAAGCTGATATTGATAGCAGTAAACGTCAAGATAGCTTGCTAGCAGAGGAATTCTGAACTGGAGAATGCCCGTTCTCAATGCAACTCTCATCGTATTCTTGTCGCTCATCACGTCTAGTTTGTCGGCGTTCTTGCTGTATTTCCAGACCCCCAGATCCGCCATGTCTCGGAGGAACATGTGAGCTTTCTTGGTCGAGAATCCGTATCGATCATCAGCGCTCAGAGCACTCACAATTGCCTCAACGTCTCCCTCGTGAACGCTGTTGATATTGAATGCCGACGAACCATATCGGTCTCGCAGGAGTCGGGCGGCGTGGAGCATCCATGGCTTTCTTTTGTCCCTCTGTGACTCTGCTCCAATATAGTTCAAGAGCTCATCAACCAGAAGCTCGTTGTCGACCACCTTGTCTGGGTTGAAGCAGTCCGGATGTCTCTTAAAAAACTCAAACGGGTTGCCTTTCGAATGAATATCAATGTTGAAGTCCTGGATGGCAGTGAAGAATCTGACATTTGCCACCTCTTCTTTGTCCAAGTCTAATGTATCGAGTTGGACCTTGATCGTATTCTTGCTATAGATACGCTCCAGAATCCTCGCAACAGCTAGACACTCTCCCGTTGGATCAATACGCGGAGATAGGATCTTCTCGTGGTTCTTCTCCCAGTACTCGTGGAACTCGGAGATGTGTTCACCGGTAACATCTACCTTCTGCTGGTAGAAAAAGGAATTGACTTCATGAAGTATACCTGCAGCGACTTCGTACTCGCTTCTCCCCTCTACATCAGCTTGTTTCCACTCAAGACCACATATTCTTGTCAACCTTGTGAGAAACTCGGTGAATTCGGACACGGCTAATTACCTCCTCTGTCTACGGAATGAGCATACTCCTCAATCTTCCGAACTTCTTTCAGAGAGCCGATCTTCACGATGTTCTTGTTGAGATCCAACAGTCGTTTGACAGACAGATCGAGGTACTCCTTGCTCATGTCAATGCCAACGAATCGTCTGGAGAATGCATGAGCAGCCAGGCCTGTCGTCGAGCTACCAGTGAATGGATCAAGGATTAGATCACCTTTCTCAGTGCTCGACAAGACGACCCTCTTAAGCAACGCAAAAGGCTTCTGGGTCGGATGCTTTCCGAATTTCTTTTCCCATGGTAGGGGTGTATTGATTGCCCAAACTGATCTCATTTGCCGTCCTGGGCGCTTGAAAGGATCTTTACCCCAATCAGCATTCTTCATCATTCCGTAATTGAACTTGTGCTTGCTCTTCTCACACTTCCGCGCCCATATAAGACTCTCGTGACTAGCAGCGAAGTACCTCGTGCTTATGTTGGGCGCGGCATTTGGTTTGTACCAGCAGATATCATTCAGAATGTGATAACCCGCCAGTTGGAGAGCGTAGCCGCAGGCGTAGATCGAGTGATAAGTCCCACTCACCCATATCGTGCCGTTGGGTTTGAGAAGTCTCCAGCACTTCGTTATCCATTCTTTGTGGAATGCGAAGTCTTGCGCTAGACCTTTGCTGACATCCCAATCCCCTTTGTTGACGGGAGCCATTCTTCCCGCATGAACCGTGAAACCTCCGTTCGAGAGATTGTATGGAGGATCTGCGAAAATCATATCAAAGGTCTCTGGCTCGAACTTGTCGAGAAGGACAAGAGAGTCTGCCAGGAAGAGGGTGAATTCCTTATCGGAGTAGTAGGGCTCCATGTTTGGCCAGAGCTGAGATCGTGTCCGTCCAAATAAGGCTGTCTACAGCTCAGACGTTACTGGCGAGCCTCTCAAAAGGGGCTCAATCTCGGCGCTTCGCCTCACGCGCTCGCTCAGCACCCAATGCCGCGAAAGAACCATATGCAGCAGGAGTTCATCCATGAATAGAGGATGACTTTGAATGCAGACTGGCACCAAGTCCGTGAAACCGGTTGATAAATGCTTGGTCTATGGAGAACGTCCCATCACTGAGTTATGCCTTACCATGATGACTGATGATGATCTTGGTCATCTTGTCCGCCGTATTGAGTTGAACGATGGCGGCAGAATCCCTTTTGGTGGACAGAGCCGGCTTAATCAAGTGTTTGTTGAAGCTCCGTTGGGACGGCAATTCGGAGTTGTCGACATCCTACTAACCTATGATGACTTCACCGTGATGTGCGAGGTCAAACCTGCTGCCTATGACTCTGTCACCAAGAGGATTGAAATCCAAATTCCAAGATATCTGGATTCTCTTAGGGGAGAAAGCTCACGTCGGCAGACTGCCCTCGTGAAACTCGTCCATGCCGCAGTGTTGGGAAAGATGGTCTATCTCGTCACAATGACAAAGGATTCCGCCTTCCCGACAAAGCTGAGGAGTTTCTATAACAGACTTAAACATCCTAACACAGTAAGTCTCGGATGGGTAGGCTACGATCTCCTAAGCGACATACTGGAAAGGGAGGGGTATGTGATTGAGGGAGTCTCCCCCAATATCTGGAGTCGGAAGAGACCGTTGTATAAGGAAGAAAACGAGTCTATCTCGGTGCTCCAATCGCAAAATTGACGTTTGGCTGGTGCAGTAGGTTTGCACGGCGCGCAGCACGCCGCTATCCCTAGTCTTACTCACGCGAACATCGGGTCCTTGGACTGTTTCTTTCCGTTGCCCTTTCGCTCCTCGATCCATTTCGCGATCTGCTCTCCGAGCTCCTTCGCATTCTCCGGCGTGATCCCCGCCATCCCTGTGCTAGCTGAAACGCTTACTCTGCATTGAGGCGTTCCACTCTGGTCGTCGGCCCTTTGATGTATCGCGAGTTCAGTCAGTAGCTGCCCGACTGCCCACTTGCCAAGAACGCTCCTGACAACTTCGATCATGTCGACCATCCCGCCACTGTATGATGCGGAGGCTACCTTCTCCTTGCTCGACTTGCATATGTTCCCCTGATTCGTCTCCAGGAACCGACGCACGCTCTCCTGGATTGCCACTCTGATCTCTTCCTCGCGTTCCCCTGTATCCTTCTCTGTGCAGTCACAGCATTCGTCATCCACAGGCTTCTTCGCAATCTGCGCTTCCCTTGTCTTATGCTCCTTGGCCATGCCTTGCCCTCCTGAGTTCGCGGTCCGACCATCGAACAAGATAGACTAGACCGTGTGGACTGATTGCAGTTCGCTGAGACGGTTTGGCGGAGAGTGATATGGTCTGCCTACACCGGTATTGGTCGCGAAGACGTCTCCAAAACGATCAACGCACAAGAGGATGGAGGAAGGTGTCTGGTTGGGTGCAATAACCCTCTGATTGAGAAGAGCCAGATCTCTGAGTTTACATACGATAGCATGCAAGCATCATGGTCTGGCTCGGTGTCAATCCCGAGGGGATCCAGCTGCACTTCTTCGAAGAGAAACCCTCAAACCATCGCTGGGGCGCACGGATTGTGACTGGGCCGAACGACCGCGTCACAGAGGGAGCCATCTCCCTACGCTCTTCCTCTTCGCCAGTTCGAATATCCTGATGGAGGTCGCCATGTCCTCTATCGCAACTCCCAGGTTCATCGACATGATCCGCTCCTCGGGCGTCTCGCGGGCCTTCCGCCTGCCTGTGACGATCTCGCCCAGGTCCGCGTGCACCTTCGGGATCCCGCCGAAGTAGCCGACGGTCTTGTAGTAATCCAGCTGACCCCTGTCGTCAGTGCAGAACTTGTCCGATGCACGCATGGCGCTTGATTTCCAGTAGGAATCGAAATCGAGCGGGCATGCGAACGCGCCCTCGCCGAACCACGAGGCCTCGATGACGGGTTTGGGATGCTTCAGGATCGGCCCCGCAGTCACGATGAGATCGCTCCCGACAACGGCCTGTCTCGGAGTGCTAGCCTTCTTGACACGCACTCCGTGGACGGCCTCCACATGCTTCGCGTACCCCTCCAAGACCCCTGCGTCGATGTCAAACGCCCTCACCTCTTCGAGGCGCGGGAAAACGACTTTCAGGGCCTCGACGTTGGTCCTTCCCTGGACTCCGCATCCGAGAACACCCAGAGTCCTAGAGTCCCTCCTCGCGAGGTACTTTGCCGCGACGGCGGTGGCCGCGCCCGTCCTCTTCGCGGTGACCCACGAGCAGTCCATAACACAGAGCGGGAGGCCTGTCTTCGGATCATTAAGGATCAGAAGGCCGGAAATGTATGGCAGGCCGCGCTTCTGATTCGCCGGGAAGCCACTCACCCACTTTATCCCCGCGGCCCTCATCGAGGCGACGTACGCGGGCATCGCATGGATAAAGGAGTCCTTCACCGGATGTATCCCGGGCTTCGGAGGCATCTCGGTCCGTCCCTCGCCCTTCTCCCGGAAGACATCCTCCACGGCCTTGACTATGCTCTTCATCGGAAGGCCCACTTTCTCAACGTCCGCAGTCGACAGATAGAGCAGCTCGTGACTTTTCACGGATATCCCGCGGAGCGATGCACGTATAGCATGAATAGCCTTGTCCTCCTTTCTGATTCACTGGCTGTATCTTGGTGCGATTCCAGCGGAATTCATGCCCGTGGAACCATATCAACGCTTGTCTGTGCGGGGAACAGGAATTGAGCCTCGCCTCGGAAAAGACCATATGGAAGGGCAATTGAGCAGGAGGCAAAGAGAAGGGTAAAAGTGTTGGAGCAATCCTCACTTGTGTCCGAGTTGCTCCAACCAGGTGCGTACGTCGTAGTACCTGCGCTCCTTCGTTATGAGACCTTCTGAGTCGAAGTGCAGAATGCTCGTGCCGTGCAGCGCGAAGGCACGGTTGGTCGCAGGTATCTTCGCGCCAGAGACCACCATTTCGCCTGTCTGCTTACCGCTCCAGACCCACTCCACCGCTGCGGTGTCTCCGCTGACGATTATGGAGTGCGTCTTGAGAAGAGAGTCCTTTACCGCCGAGCCTAGAGAGCCGTCATACTCCTTCACGCCCTGTCGTCCCTGGACTCGTGCGATAGGGGTCTCGAGCACCGCGTCTGGCGAGTACACGCCAAGGTATTCCTCGAACCGCCCCTCGTTCATCGAGTCTCTCCACTTTCGAATTGTCTCGTGAGCGTCCATCTTTGCGTTCATCTCCTCCTCGAACCACCATTCGAGGCTAGAAAGGGAAATGGCTTATGAGCTACTTGGTTCTTCTTGCCCCGTCTCG
>Ga0315284_10004876_pt1 | contig 19071 bp, 17 predicted proteins | sample YL17G09_16_MG_FD_203696 | JGI IMG/M metagenome (GOLD analysis project Ga0315284, IMG submission 203696) | Sediment microbial communities from Yellowstone Lake, YNP, Wyoming, USA - YL17G09_16 | ecosystem: Environmental > Aquatic > Freshwater > Lake > Sediment | place: USA: Wyoming | collected... | reverse complement strand
AGGTTGAACGGGTGATTTCGGAATATGTGCATGAACCATGAGTTCCTTCCTTAACGCGTGTTGCTCATCCACTGAAAGCGTATCTTTAAAGATTGAATATCCCTGATACCCCAAGTATGCTTTTACTTTTATTAATCCATTGGGTTGCTGTGATTGTTGTGATTGTTTTTTCATTTAAATAAGCTATATATATTAGCTTGCCTTATTTTACATGACATTGAATTTATAAAAAATGTTTCAATTTTTTATAAATTTACCAAGTAAGTAAAATAAATAAATAAATAAATAAATTTATTGTTAATTTATTTATTTAATCATTTTTATATTTTACAATCTAATGTTTGCTGGAACGTTTGCTGGAACGTTTGCTTGAACGTTTGCTTGAACGTTTGCTTAAACGTTTGCTTGAACGTTTGCTTAAACGTTTGCTTAAACGTTTGTACCCACCTAAACCGTGAGGAACACAAAGAAGTGATATTTTATCTTCTAAAACAGCAATCCGTGTTTGAAATATTCCTCTTTTTATTGTTTTAGATGAATGTGTTTGTCTTAATTGAGTTTGCACGTCAGCTAATGTTGCTCTTAAACGAGCACATTCTTCCATTATAGCATGGTGACCTCTACTTCTGAAATATTGTAAATACCAATCCATAAAAAGAATTTTCGGGGCTCCTGGTGGTTGTTTTTTAATATAATCATCATACAATCCTATATGCGCTGAATCTACCATGAAATTTCCTACATTTGCTTTATAAACTGGAGATAAAGACGCTTTTTCAAAACCTTTTGTACCAAGATATTCAAGTTGGCGTTTAATAGCAACAGCATCACTACCCCTAGTATCGGGAACAGCAGCAGCAGCAGCAGCGGGAGCACGAGCACGAGCACCGAAAGCAGGAGCAGCGAAAGCAGGAGCAGCGAAAGCAGGAGCAGCAGCGGCAGCGGGATACGTTCTGTTCCATTCACTATCATATTGTCTTTTTAAATCATCATTCATTAGAATATCATAAGCAGCTTTTGTCGTTTGAAATACAGCATTTGCGTATTCATCCTGACGATTCTTATCTGGATGAACACGAAGTGACAATATTCTGTATTGCTTATTTAACTCACCTTTATCTATCGCTTTATCTTTATCTAAATTAAAGATATCTTCGTAAATGTCGATCCCTTGGTCAACAAGCTCTTGTATTTCATTCATATTATATTTTTTATTTTTATATTTTATAAATATATTTTATTTTATTTTATTTTATATCCTAAATAATATAAAATAAAATATATTTATAATATTAATAAATACAGTAGTTAATATTTAATCAAAAACAAAAATGGAAACATTTAGAACATTAACGCGCAAAGACAATCAAAGTGAACTACTTTTACTCGTTTTGTTCATTATTTACATTTTATTCAATATTCGAACGCCCTATTTCCTCGCATCCTTTGTAGACACTGTAGGCGGTTACCTCGTTGTCGCCGGTCTCTTCATCCTTCTATGCAAATCCGTAAAAATCTGGATTGTCGCTGCACTTGGAGCCGTCGCTTTAATTATTTTCATCCAGCGTTCTCGTGTCAGCACAGGAACCGCCGGAATGAGCTTGTTTCTCCCCAGCGAACTGCAAAAATCAAACTTTTTTTCCGGTTTGAATGATACACCCGTAACATTGGAAGAAGAAGTGGTTCATAAAATGGCGCCGTTTCAGGACAGTATTGCGGTGAAAGGAACTTACAGACCCGTCCTAAATGACACGCATGATGCGGTAAGAATATAATTCGGCGGTAAGAATATAATTCGGCGGTAAGAATATAATTTCGAATCGCTTCTACTACTTAGAGAGATAGAGATAATAGTTACATTCATTCTATTAAAAAAAAGTAAAAAAAAAGTATAAAAATACAATCGAAAAAATAAAAATTGAAAATCTTTTTTATTTTTATTTTTTATGTAGGTTCCATTCCATCTTATTTTCCCGCCAAAATGCAAATCGCTAGATCTAGATCTGTTGCTAGATCTGTTGCAAGTGAAGTAACCGTTTACTTCAACTTTGGATTTTCCGGAGTAAATCTGGACTCAGGCAGCATTTCTCAGTACGCATTGACGGACCTTCTTTCTCACCTCAGACAATCAGTGACGGTTCGCGCTTTCAATGAAGCACTTGATTCAAACAACCTTGAGAACCTTGCAATTTCGGAATTAGAGATTGACGAAATTGTATTCGTCATTCAATATGAATGCAAGTTTCACTTCAAAATCACATTCAAAGTGTTTCACACATCTTCAACGGTTACAAGCTCAGCATTCGAAGACGTTGACAAAATTACGAAAAAAATGTTTGACAAAATCACCAAAACATCAATTATGCCTGAATTTGAATGTTCCCCCTGTTTTGTAAAACCCGATTTCCGCGCAACATGTACGCGCCAGCACGTGTGCGGTGTCATGGCAATCTAACATCCTCATTGATTTACGGTCCGACGTTTAGGAGTCCGACGTTTATGACTATGACTTTTTTTTTTGCGATGACTAGTCCGTTTTTTGCGATGACTAATCCGTTTTTTGCGAATTGACTTTGACCTTGACTTTAATTTGCCACCAACAACAAAATCATTATCGACATCATCGATAATATCTAATGGCGGTGCAGATGGTGGCGGCGGCGGCGGCGGCGATTGCTCATTAGGTACGTCCGGTAACTGCGGCATATACTGTTTTAAAATATAATTCTCCAACTGTTCCAAACACAAACGGAGTGCTCTCCAGACATTAAGAGTATAAGTATCATGTTGTGATGTTTGGTAGTAGCTTTGACCTCCCCCAATATCCTCACTATCTGCTGTACCCAGTATTTGAAGAGCAACTCTACTTTTGCAAAGTGCATCTATAAATCCTTGTTGTACAGCTGGTTGCAGTGCATATCTGGCCATTTGTTGTCGAGAACCAATATCGTAACCCGACATATTGGTTTGATACCGAAATTGTTTTTCAAATCCGCCTTCAATAGAACCAAGAGAACCGACTAAAAACTCATATATCGTTTTTCCTCTGTGCTCTGCTCCGATTCCAATTATTGCATCGACTGGTGTGCTCAAATACAGAGGAAAATTTTGTCTGCAATTTTTTGGGTCAGTAAGTTCCTGGTGCGCAAGTTCACGTTCAATACTATCTATGCGACGCTCATAATCCCAATCACTTTCACCCGACCGCTGTTTATATCGCTTTTCATGTTGAGATGACAAAAATTTCGCCTCCTCTTCGGCTTCTCTTTTATCAGTTATTTGTTTAGCAGCACGCAAGAACGTCTTAAGCAATGTATTTGTTTCGTCTTTTTCAGGGTTTACCGTTGTTGTTGCAGTTCTACTGTATAAATAATTATTCATAAATTGATTTAATTGGTTTTGATACTCTTTTGATGCTGTTACCTTAAGTCCAATTATGTTTGAGATATGTGCTTGGTCAAAATCTAAAAAATCCGTATTGCCTAAAGAAACGAACTTATTCTCACCAACTTTCAAAAAAAATTCTTTGTGGAGCAGTTGTTCCCTTTGCGCATTTAGCGCCTTGTCATTGGGACGTACTACTAATTGCGTATTCATATTTCTCCTAACTATATGTTCGTTTTCAATATCGCATTTCACAAAAGGATTATTAGGGTCATCTTGAACAATTTCAACTCCGTTGTTGGCGGTATACCGTTCTAAACTTGACATTTGATTGACCAAAGCTTGTTTTTTCTGAGCGGCGGACGGCCCAAATAGGTCCTTAAAAAAACTCATGGATGTTCTCTTGGTTGTAGTGTTATATTAATTTATAATTCAGTATATATAAAGTAATATTATATTTTATTTGCTTAATATTTTTGCTTAATATTTTTTTATTACAATAAGATATTCGTATTATCAACATAATAAAAAATAACATATTTTAAAAATAACATAAAAACATATTTTCAATGTTATTAAACATTAGTTAATTAAAATATGTCGCAATTTACTTTTTCTAATTTCGGAAAATTACCCATTTTGGCAAAAATACTATGGAATGTTCCAAAATATTTGTCTCCTCCGCAACAGCAGACGTATAATAAAATGGTTGGAATATATCGCCCGGATTTTAAGGTCGTATGCAGTTTTACACATAAAACGAATTGTACGGAATCTATGTTTCATATAAAAAGCGACTTGATATTTTGGTGTGAAAAATACAAATTTGAAGAATTATGTATATTCAGCAATATGAACATGGTAAATAATTTTGAAATAACGCATTTGTTGATAGATAAAAACAATGAAGAACAAGTTTTTTTTACTAAAAAAATTAGCGATATTTCAACGCAACCAATAAATATGCAAGATATAAAAGCACAAATAGACGAAATAATGAATAATACTAAAAATGAGTGTGTAGTTTCTTAAAGAATTTTCAACCATGTATATTTAATAATTGTAAATTATTTCTAAATCATCCTAATATTTTACCCACCATTTTTAGCGCCATATACGAGAGCCCGATTCCAATTGCAACATTCAAATACGGATTATGTAATAAACTGTCCGCGCTCAACGCGCCACCAATGTCTGAACCCATCGTCGGCGGCGGCGTCTGATACAAAATCTCGCCGTCTTCGCCTGTCGGATTGCACTCAATGTATATTTCATCCTTGTTTCCACTGGAACCCGGATTTACATTTGGCCCCGATGAGTTATAATAATAGTCGCTTCTAGAAACCGCGTTAATACCGCTCGGCTGTATTAATCCAGTAAGCGTTTTCAGCGTGTCGCTGCCAATCGTCACCGGACTCTTTGTCTTATCAAATACGACAAAATTATACTGTCCGTCACACGGTGAAAATGGCGCGCCGCCCATATAAAAATAATAAGGAGAACTCGGTATAAAATTTTCCATATTGTAATTTTGGACGTTGATAAGTTGGCTATCATTTGTTTTTGTCTTGTCCACCGTCGATGAAAATTTTCCGATGATGTCATCCAATATTTTTGCCGACGCTCCGACATTATTCGACTGAACGAGCGGAATAGAAACAATTAGTTTTTTTCCAGCACCGTCATGAATGATTAGCATTTCGGCATCAGCCGAGCTACCATTGTATGCGTGAAGAGACGGCGCATAAATATTTACTTCACGCACATTGTACCCTTCATTGTTAAAGGTTACGGCGGCGCTGGTTGTCGCATCATAACTCAGTTTAATGTGGTCCGGATAATATGTTGCAGTGCACGCGCTGTCTTTGTATTGGTGCATATAAGAACAAAATATTTCACAGCTCAGCACATTTGCAGTAGTCGATATGTTGATTGGAGAATCAGAATTTGGACAGCTCATCTAATTGCGATTTTTTAAAATATATATTTTTAGTATAACAATATATTTTATTTTTATTTATTTATAGTAATAATATATTTAATAGTTATAGTAGTTAAATATTTATACATTTTATTTTTTGAATATTATATACTACTTTTTCAACATTTTCAACATGTCGTCATCATCTGCATCTGCATTATTATCACAAACAAACGAACTTCTTGAAAAACTTGCACGTCTAAATTCAAATGTAGAACTTTATAGACAAGTTCATTCATTAGAAGAAGATTTGAATGCTTTAGAAAAAAAGTATGAGTCATTACAAAATAATATAAAAACTTCTACATGCAATGCACAATGTGAAAATTTAAATAAAACAAGCGAATCAAATAGCGTAGAAGATTTTTTAGTGCAACTTTTATTATCCAAATCTAAATCTAATCCTCCTCCTCCTACGGTTCCTCAAGATGTAGTTTTAAAACCGGCACCTCCTATACCTATAAACGACGATTACCAATCTTCGTTACTAAATCAAGCTTCTGCACCACCATATTAATCTTAAGAATAATTCGTGAAATTATAGATAAATAAAAATAATTATTAGATTATATATAATAATTAATATAATTAAATATTAAATGACTTCAGAAGAAGAAATTCACACACAAAAAGAAATCCCAAAAATCATATATATTTGTCATAAAAATGTAAAGTGTTTAAGCATGACATACGCATTTTGGAAACAATTAAACCCGGATTATGAAATAAGATTATTCAATGATGCCATGTGCGAGCAATTTTTACTGAATCAATTCTCGGAACTTCATCGGTCAATTTTCAAATTCATACCGGATGGTCCGATCAAGTCGGATTTTTGGAGATTGTGTATACTTTACAAGTATGGAGGCATTTACGTAGATGCAGACATTCATCCACTTGTTCCATTAGACAAATATTTGACGCGTTCCTGCGATTTTGTTACCTGCGTCACAAAATATAATGGAAGTTTTAATCCCCATTTTATTGCTGCAAGAAAAAACGACGATGTTTTAAAAAAATGCATTGACGAGTACATTCAATTTTACACTCATCACAAACAGTCCTACGCATATTGGGACTGGTCAATTGTACACATGTTTAATAAATTTTTGACAAATGTCAAATCTCATTATAATAAAATCCCACAATCACAAGTATTTTCTCTCGAACAAAAAAAATATCAACTTTTTTTTGAAATTACAAATCATGATAAATCAAATGATAATAATACTATTAACAATATTATGTCACAGTCGCACGGACTGCATGATTATTATTGTACATTTTTAAACAGACGAATTTTCAATACGCGTTATATCAACTATGACCCCATCGAACATAAATTTAAAAACCATGTTGTCAAAAATCGTAATCAAAATCATAACGTTATAGGGTTTCGTCTTAATGTTAATTTAACCAAACTAACCAACATGAAACAAATGAAAAACTTTTTAAAATAAAATAAATAATTATTTGTTTAATATTATATTTAAAACTACTTTTTAATATATATTAATTATATTAAAAAGTAAAATAATTCTTATCCACAATCAATATAAATAAATTATTTCATAAAAAATGGGAGCTTCATTTTCTCAGGTTTCTGCCGAATCCAATATGAAATTAAGAAAACACGTCGATGCGGCCGCAACAAAAGTTATACTCGATTCTAATTTTACAGAATTAATGAATCTTGCAAATGAAAAAAATTGCAATCGTTTGGTAAAAAAGGCGGCAATGGTTTTTCAGCAAAATGAAGACACCGTCGACCTCGAATCATTAAGACAAACATTGTATAACCAAACACGCGAAAAAAATGTCGACGATCGAGTCAAAACATCAGAAAAACATCATAATAAAAAAATAAAAACTCCTCGAATTAAAAATGTCGAAAAAAAATGCATGCAAATCTCAAAATTTTATGTGCTGTTTGCGCACTTATTTTCGTGTATCATAAGCACTATCAATCCATCTTTTAAAATCGAATCGAATAGAAATGAAAAAACGTCTTCAGACACGCCGCCATCCTTGGACTTTTACACTTATCGCCTTGAAAACCTTGTGAGCGGATTAAATAAAAACAGTGGCGGCGACCTTCTTGTAAAACCAAATGTTTGCGAAACCAACGTTTCAAAAAATGGAACCCCTCTGCGTTTCACTGACTTACCGGGTATGACGGCGCTTCAAGATCTTTACGCGAATGATGACGACGAAATGGAAAAACATGCGAAGATTTTATATACCGCATTCACGGGAAAAAATGCACCCAACGCCATTCGTCGTATGGACCAAATTCCTTTAACAGTATATAACACTGACGAAGAGTGCAGGGGGCAAAAAGGTGGAAGAGGAGAACCATCGGAAGAAGCTGCAAAAAGAGAAGAGCGTCGAGATAAAGAACGTAGAGAATTTGAAAAAAATCAAATGTTTTATCGCGATAATAAGAAAAATCAAGAAGAAAATATCAGGAGCGGTATTTATTTGAGTGGGGTTGTTGGCTCATTAAAAGAACGATTGTTTTCAGAATATGTGCAACACATTAAAGAAATGATTGAACGCGCCGAAAGCAATCGTTCCAAATTACTTGAAATTTTATCCGAAATGTTTGTCTACACATACGATGAAGACAAAAATATCGACGGTGTAATTATAAATCCATCGCTAACTTATAAAAAACTCCAATCCCTCGTTGTTCGAACACGACGAATAGTTATCAAACTTTACACGGATTGCGAAGAAGATTATAAAACAGGGCTCGATATTTTTTTTGCAATGGTGCAAGAAAAAATAGCGATGAAATTATCCGTACAAGAAGCATTTCTGAAAAAACAGTTGGATGATATCGTACATGGGGATGTCTATGTGCCAGAATCACTGCTGTATCAGCAGTATCAAGGCGCAGAAGAATACAATAAAAAACAGTTTATTCCGCTTCATTTTAAAAGTTCAGTTATTTCCATTGTAAAAAATAAGTTGAATTTGACAAGTGATAACGAATTTAAAGTAATATTACCAGCATTGGAAGCGTGGATAAATGAAGAAATGGAAAATACCACCACTTTATTAGACCCGCTAAAAGTTGCTGAAGAATTTATTAGGGAAAATGATTATAGCGACGAATATGGCTCTCCTCCGATTCAATCTGAATATGAATATGTAGCACCTTCTTCTGTTCAAGTTTCTTCTGCTCAAGTTTCTTCTCCTCCAGCTTCTTCTTCTTTTCCTCCATTTTCTCCTCCTCCAGTTTCTTCTTCTGCTTCTTCTGCTCCAGCTTCTTCTTCTGCTTCTTCTGCTCCAGCTTCTTCTTCTTTTTCTTCTTCTGCTTCTTTTGCTTCCTCTGCTCCTACTCCCGCTCGTACTCCCGCTCGTACTCCTGCTCGTGCTCGTACTTCTGCTCGTCTTACTTCCAGTTCGACCAGCGTTCAGCCAAGGAATCTAGCTGATATGTATGATGCATAAAAAATAAAAAAAAATAATAAGGAAAATTCTATTTATTTTTTTTACACCTTTTCTCATTTAAAACGCCCATTTTATATGAGAATACCCTATAAATAATTATTCTTTATTTTTTGTGCCTTGTTTTTATTGGATACATATTTTTCTGGTCTTTCATATGCACCCTTAATTATGTTCCTGTATTTATCTTTTGGAATATTCGTTATGATGATTATAAAATTATAATAATAATATAATTATATATGATAAATGCCGAAGGTTGTTATTATTGGAGGTGGTATAGCTGGATTATCCGCCGCACATATTTTGTGTAAATATTCTGAATTTGATATCTCTATATATGAATCAGAATCAGATATTGGAGGACAAGCCCGGTCTATGTTTGGCAAGTTTTGTTATATTGAATATTCTTGGAGAGTATTCGGAAATTGTTACCACAATATAAATAAAATTATAAATGAAATAGGTGCAGATGATAATTTTAAATTATTAACACATCCGTGTGTAATAGATAAGGATAATATAGAGCAAGGAGATTTATCTCCTTATAATCTTGGGAAAATAATACTTAAAAATGGGGATGTCGAATTAATAAACAAGGTTTTGAATATATTTACAATTTCACGTGAAAGGGCAATAAACGATTATCAAGACATTAATGCTTATGAATATTTTAAAAAAAATAAAATTATACAATCAATTCTTGGTCCATTTTTGGGATTAGATGCAAATAAAGTAAGTTTATCCGGTTATTATAATAATATATTATCTGTATTTGATACTAATAAATACTATTTTACACCAAAAAATACACGAATAACAAAAAACCCTACCCAAGAAAGTTTTTTTGTGCCTTGGGTTAATTATTTAAAAAACAGGGGTGTTAAAATTTATACAACCTCAACATTAAATAATATCAATATAAACAATGGAATAATAGAGTCGGTGGTAATAAATAATAAAGTAATTAAAGGAGACGAGTATATTTTCTCGTTATCACTGAAGAATATAAATAAAATAATTTCTCAACAATCATATTTTTTAAATAAACAAATTAAACAGGATTTACAGAAATTAGAACCTGGTCTTCAACTATATTATACAATTAATTTGTATTTTTCAATTGAACTTGAAAACAACATAAAACTTAAATGTGATGAACTTGTTCTAGTTGATACACCTTGGAAATTAATAATACAAAGAAAGGACGCGTGGAGTCAAAATTTTATTAAGAATTGCAAAAGGAAAAATACTGAAATAAAAGATATATTTAATGTAGGATTTTTAGATTATAATAAAGGTGAACTATTTGGAAAAATATTGAATGATTGTTCTAGAGAAGAAGCAATACAAGAAGGAATACATCAATTTAAAAATAGTAAATATATCAAAGAATTGATAAATAAACATAATACCACATTTGATAACATTTTCGTAGCATATGAAGATTGGTATGAGTTTCATAATAATAATGAGGGAAAATTGGTATCATCTAACCCCAAATACTCAATAAATACTGGATTAATGAAATATATGCCAACAAATCAGCCGCACGACGTGCCTACTAATATGTTCTTATCAGGTTATTATGTTAAAAGTACCATGGGAGGTGTAAGTATGGAAGCATCGTGTGAAACTGGATTAAACGCTGGATTATCTATTATTAAAAAACATAATTATACAGTGATCGAATATCCATATGAACACGTAGTTGAAGGTACTCCACTGACGATTGGGTTGTCATATTTAGATAAGATATTATACAAAATGAATTGGAATCCATTATATACATACATTCCGTCATTATTGTTGGTAGCACTATATATAATATTTTGTATTAGTATTGTGGTAATCGTTATTACTTTTATTTTATACAAATTAAAATTCAATAATAACTTTGTAAAATATATAAAACGTAATATTATCAAACGATTGTAGGTGAAATTCCTACTATTGATTTTACATTTTTTCTTATTTTTTGTCCGGTAAAATGGGCGTTTTAAATGAGAAAAGGTGTATAATAAATTAATATATATTTAGGAAAAACTACTTAAATAAATTTCTCATGTTAATATATGGAATATTAAAACCACATATATTCCATAGAAACCGGCATGGCGCAGAGGCAGCGCGCAGGGCTCATAACCCCGAGGTCACTCGATCGAAACGGGTTGCCGGTATAAAAATATAAATTTTAGAATTATTTTTTTTGGTAAAAAATATAATATTAGGTTAATGTATAAAAATAAAAAATGGATGATTTAGAGTTTGGCGATATTGATTCGCTGGTGGTTGGCGACTGGAAAGGACAAGGGAATGAATTCTACTGTGAAGTTGGTAACTCAAAAATATCCACATTAGGATTTAAAGTAAATATTAATTTCAAAAAAGTGGAGAAGGATATTTACAGAATAAAAACTAAATATTATTACTCTAAAACTGGAACACTTTTTGGACTTAAATATAAAAAAGATGAACTTGCCGGTTCGTATAATGATTTTGTAACCAGAATCGGAGCTGGTTTTATTTGTTCAAGTTTATGGTATAATAAAGACCCTTTAAGTAGAACTGTTGAAACATTTACTTTCGACAGTGACAAAAATTTAACTTACAGATATAATACCAATGAAATAAAAAATCCTTTGAATTCGTTACTTAAAAATGTATCAAATTCACTTATGCAAACTGGTAAAATATCGGTATCAGGAAGTTATTTGTTAAAAAAAGTAGAGTAGTAGAATAAAAACACGAAAATATTTTTTTTGTATGTTTGTGTGTGTGTGTGTTTATCCGAATTATAATTCAAACCGGCATGGCGCAGGGGCAGCGCGCGGGGCTCATAACTCCGAGGTCACTCGATCGAAACGGGTTGCCGGTATCCAAATCATCACATCGCACCGGTGCATCAAGGCACTAGAGCAACAAACCGGCATGGCGCAGAGGCAGCGCGCGGGGCTCATAACTCCGAGGTCACTCGATCGAAACGGGTTGCCGGTATCCAAATCATCACATCGCACCAGTGCATCAAGGCACTAGAGTAACAAACCCCCTTAGCTCAGCGGCAGAGCGCAGGACTCATAATCCTGAGGTCGGCGGATCAAAACCCCCAGGAGGTATTTTTATTTTTACTATCTTTTTAGAATTTAGTAGTCATTAGCTTTAAGCGACTTCAAACCAGAGCAAGAAACCGGCATGGCGCAGAGGCAAGCGCGCGGGGCTCATAACTCCGAGGTCACTCGATCGAAACGGGTTGCCGGTATTTATTAAGGTCTTCATAGCTCAGTTGGTAGAGCGCACGGCTGTTAACCGTTAGGTCACAGGTTCAAGTCCTGTTGGGGGCGACGATTTTAGAATAAATATTTGAGTAAAATATTTATTTATTTTTTTTATGTATCATTATTATATATTAATTTCAATATGAGTTGTTTATTCAATAGCATGTCGCATTTTATTAAAGAAGATTTTGGTCCAACCGGCATTCGACAGCGAATTTGCGATTATTTAGAGAAAAATTTACCGATTTTGGAAGGCATGGAGACGTGTGACGTTCTACAGTTGGAAGCGCCGACCGCCGCACATTATATTTCAAAAATGCGAAACAGTTCCACGTGGGGAGGTGCAATTGAAATACAGTGTGCGTGTAATATTTGGAATGCACGCATTATTGTACACGACATTCGAACGATGAATAATAAAAATAATAATAAAAATAATAATAAAATAGAATTTTTACCTTTAAAATCTGAGAATGCTCAACATCCTTCTCTCGAATTCAATTTAGAATGGAGCGGCGGACACTATGAACCACTTCGGTAATTTGTATTATTTTTTTATTATTTTTTTGTATCATTTTTTTATATTTTATTATGTTATAAAAAATGATACAAAAAATATTAGCAATAGATGGTGGAGGACTATGGGATGTAGCATTCTTAACTTACATGTTAAAACTTTCCAAACATTATGACAAAAAAAATATAGATGTATTAAGTTTATTTAATACTTATTCGGGCGTAAGTTCTGGTTCTATTATAGCAGCTTCATTTGCTTTAAGAGAGAAAATTTTGCAAAATATTGCAAAGCGTAAACCCGACCGTATTATATTAGCCCTTAAAAAGGTAAACCCCGAATATTCAAAAAATGAGTGTTTAGACATAATTGAAAATCTTAAAAAAATGAAGGTAACAAATTGTTCATCTATTATTATTGCAACATTACTTATATTTTTTCAAACAGAAATGTCGAATATTTTTAACAGGTCAGCATTTCGAAAAATAGTGAGTGTAAATGGACTATTATTTTCTAAATATGATGATAGTAAGAAACGCGTTTTTGATGAATATTTTAACTTTACGTTGAAAGATGTTCCCGCCAGCCGAACTCTTGTCATCAAATCCATTGATGTTACAAAAATAAAAGTACAAGTTTATACAAATTACGTTACATCCGAAAAAAATGATTTTTTGATTAACAATCCAAATGAGAGTATTTCAAAAGTAATTCATTTTTCTACAAATACTGAATCATTATTTCCATTTAATAAAATGATAGATGGTAGTACTGTTTTAAATACACCTTTATTAGAACAAGTATTTATTTTTAACAAAGATGAACTAGTTATATTTCAACTAAGTAATATTATTAAACCATTTATTAAAAATATTGTATTTGATGGAATTCTTGGATGGATATACCCACTTTTAAAAATAGGAATACTTGATGGTTACGAAAATGAAATTTTTAAAGAATTATTGAAATTCAAATACCAAGAAAAATTTCATATTTCTGAATTTGATTTCACAAAATATTCATCTGATGATATCAATAAAACTTCAGAAATTGAAAATTTAGGAAAGAAAAAATCAATAAAATCTTCACTTGAATTCATTAATAATATCCTTATGGGAAATGCTGCAGACCCCCTTATGCGTAGTGGTCTAGTTCTAACTCATATAAATCCTGAAATCCGCCCCCAAGACGATCTCTTTAGATTTATGAATGGTACGTGGTTAACAGAATCTAAAATTCCAGAGGACCGATCAGGTGATGGGGTTTTCGATGAGCTCGGTGAATATGTTGAAAAACAGGTAAAACAGATAATTATTGATCAGGCAAATATTGCTGGGGGTATTGGCAGTAACGCCCAAAAAATTCGCGATTTATATAACTCTTTTATGGATGAGAAGAAAATCGAAAAGCTGGGAATTACGCCAATTGCTAAAGAACTCACGGCTGCGCAGGGTTTTAATACTAAGGATGAGTTCATACAACTTTTATGTGAGCCAAACATGAATGGTCCCTTCAATTTATATATTGGTGCAGATAAAAAAGAAGCTACTAAATATATCGTCTACTTTAGTCAATCTGGATTATCACTTCCGGATGAGGCCTACTACCGCGAAGATAAATATAAAGAGATCAGGGATTCCTTTATAGTTCATGTAAAAAATATGTTCGAGTTAGCAGGTCTTAAAGATGCGCAAAGTTGTGCCACATCAGTTTTGGAATTAGAGACGCAGATCGCCGCATACCATTGGGATGGGGTTAAGAATCGAGATGATGTTCTCACCTATAACAAAAAGAACTTTACACAACTAAGTGAACTGTGCCCTGCATTTAATTGGCCACTTTGGATGAAATGTTCAGAGATCCCAGAGCGTCTACTAACGCAGGTTGTTGTTATGCAGCCATCCTACTTTGAAGGGTTATCTAAACTTCTTGAAAACTTTGAGGTAGATAAATGGCAATGTTGGCTAACCTGGAAGATTCTCTCTGGTTCTAGCCCATATCTTAACTCAGCTCTGGTAAATGAGAATTTTAATTTCTATGGCATAACCCTTTCTGGCACACCTAAACTAAAAGAGCGGTGGAAGCGGGCAATCGGATTAGTAGAAGGAGCCATTGGTGAGGCGGTCGGGCAGATTTATGTAGAGCGCCACTTTAGCAAAGATATTAAGGAGCGGATGGTAGATCTAGTTAAAAACATTACTCATGCATATCGAGAAAATATTGGCGCACTTGACTGGATGAGTAATGATACTAAGCAGAAAGCACTTCTTAAGCTAGATAAGATTACATCAAAAATTGGTTATCCAGATAAGTGGCACGATTATTCAAAGTTATCAATTACGCCAGGGAACCTATTCGGCAACCTTCGCGCTATTAATAAGTACTCCCAAGATTATGCGTATTCAAAAATAGGAAAGGAGGTTGATAAATCTGAGTGGTATATTACACCACAAACTGTTAACGCCTACTACAACCCAGGTACGAATGAAATCGTATTTCCCGCTGCTATTTTGCAACCACCGTTTTTTGATCCGTTAGCTGATGATGCCGCTAACTATGGTGGTATTGGCGCAATCATTGGTCATGAAATTGGCCATGGTTTTGATGATCAAGGATCAAAGTATGACGGAGATGGCAACCTAGTTAACTGGTGGAATGATAAAGATAGGGATGAGTTTGAAAAACTCGCTAGTAAGTTAATTAAGCAATATGACCAACTATCACCAGAAAATGCCCCAGATATAAAAGTCAATGGCTCACTAACAATTGGTGAAAATATTGGCGACCTGGGTGGACTAGCAGTTGCTTATAAAGCATATAAGATTTCTTTAAATGGAAAGGAGCCACCCGTAATTGATGGATACAGTGGAGTGCAAAGATTTTTTATGGGTTATGCTCAATGTTGGCGGGGTAAATATCGCCCAGAGAAAGTTAGGATAAATATTGCAACTGATCCACACTCCCCTGAAGAGTTTCGATGTAATCAGATAGTTTCTAACATGACTGAGTTCTATCATGCTTTTGCAGTAACTCAAAACGATAAACTCTTTATTGCTGAGGATCAGCGAGTGCAAATCTGGTAACTAAGTAAAATCAGCACTTATCACATTTATCATATCGATTCCAACACTTGTTCGGGGGGCATGCGAACAAACCACCCGAATGCCGTTAACAGCCCTATAATTAAAAATACTTAAACAACAGTAACCTCTTTTGAAATGGTTTTAATTATGCGTTTCTCTCCGGAATCCGGAATCGGAGTGCAAACATGATTCATCGTTAAAATAAAATCATCCCGTTTTAGCTCATTCGTTTTGATTTCGGGGTCGGAATCCTTCAACTCTTTTAAAACCTTTACATGCTTTCGAGAGATTTCATTAATCGAGCTTTTTATTTTCTCATTTCCTTCATCTTTTTTCCATATGTCTTCGTCTTTTATATACATGATGTCCCTCTTCGTATCGGTGCAATGTATCGGCCGCTTAAACACGTCTAGGTCTTTGAGTCCGCGCATAAAAATCGACCCCACGCTTTCTTCCAGATTCTTTTCTCTCGTCACACTCAAATCATCAAATGTTATATTGAGAGATTTCACAAAATCGCATAAACTAATCGCATCCTTGCACTGCTCGTTCAAAAAGAAATTCAAATTAAATTTTTGCTTAATATTTGTCGTATTATTATTGTTTGTAATGTTTCCGATGCATATCTTGGGTAACATTTCAATGATTTGTTGTTGCTGTTCTTGCTGCTGTTGCTGGTGCTGTTGCTGCTGCATCATAATTTGCGTCTGTTGTTTATTCTGTTCTATAATTATTTTCTTCATTTCTTCATTGTCTTTTAATAGTTTCATTATTATTTCATTCGTATAATCCTCCGTTGATTTATTCTTCAAAAAAATGCACGTCTTTTTATGAAGACAGAGACCTGACGCAAATGCAAATCGTTTACCACATTCACACACATTCGCATTATTTAATTCACATTCAGGTTCGTTTGTTTTTTTTGTAATTAACAGTTTGTGTTTACGAGTTACCTCGTGACGCTTGCGCTGACTATCTCTACTCGTTGTATAGTTACAAACATCACACCTATAAATATTATTTTCGGAACTTTTGGAACTTTTTTTCATGTGTTTGTTACTGTTATCATAGTCAGTGTTGCATTTTTCTTTAAAAAATAAAAGTTGTGACGAGTTATGAAGACAATTATTTGTAGAAATATTATCGGAACTTTTTTTTGACATAGTATTACTATTTATTACTAATAAAGTTCCTATATATATTTTTTTAAATCTATTTTTTTATATATTTTTCACATTCATATAAAATTATCAAATCATCCCCGAAAATCAACATTTTTGTTTTTAACTCTCCAAAAAATGCATTTTTAATTGATGTTTTAAATATTGATTTATTTTTGGAACTTTTGGAACTTTTTTGTTACTGTTACCATAATCAGTGTCGTGTTTTATAATGAAATAATAATTATTGTGATGAATTATGCTTATAACATTTTATGAAATTATTTTTGGAACTTTTTATCCATTTTTTGTTACTGTTACCATAGTCAGTGTGACATTTTAGTGTTGAAATAACAACGATTGTAATGAATTGTGATAACAAATATTTATAAAATTATTTTCGGAACTTTTTTTTTGACTTTTCATTACTAATTGTTACTAAAAAAGTTCCGAAAACTATTTTTAAAATATGAGTTTTTATATATTTTCTCTAATTTTTCCCATTTTTTCCCGATTTTCGCTTATGGTGTCAACCTTACATTTGCGTTTTTCGCTCTTACTAGTTACCATAATAAAATGCAAAAAATGTCTTCAAAAAAAAAACACAAAAAATCGGGAAAAATCTTTTCAACACTCTATTTTATTTTTCGAAAATGGACAAAAATAAATGTCCAAAATTGTTTTTAAAAAAAAAGTTTCAAAAAACGGAGGATCTTTACTTTTTCATTAATTATTGAAAACTCTCCATTTCCCCGAAGTATTTATCTCTCTATCTCTCTACTTTTGAAGCATCAAAAAATAAAATAAATATTGAGATCTAACATATTTGTAAACCCTATCATTCGTTTTGTATTTTATTTTTAGATTTTATTTTTAGAGAGAAGAGAGATAAATCTGAAAATAAAATGAAAATAAAATAAAATTAAAAATAAAAAATAAAATTGTAAATAAAATACAACTTGATCTGGTTTTCAAATACGGCAATTGTTTTGAATTTGATTATCATTGAACATTTGATAACAGCAACTGTTTGATATATTGTTTCCGAGTAAATTTATATTTTGCGGTGTCCAATTTGTTATGTAAGTGTATATGAAAAAAATGGACAGTATAGACAAAATATTACTACAAATTAAAAGGTATTTGAAATTGTATTTTTTTGTTCTTTTGTCCCACATAAATGTTAAACTAATGAGCAATCCATAAAAAAATCCAAACCAGTGAAATAAGTAAGCAACATTCTCGACTTTGATAAAAAAGAAACTAATTATTTCTACTATTATAATTATAAATATTGTGAAAAGTAACATTATTTTCATAACTTTATCCATGTATTTAGAATTTATTGCATAGTCGGCGATTAAACTTCCAGTATAAGCAAATACGATATGAGAACAACCTATTACTTTAGTATACGGATTAAAGTAAACATAACTAATACCAGAATAAAAAGAAGTTAAAACATAAATTAATAATACTAGTTTATAGTTATAAGAAGATTCCACAATATACATTATTGGAAACAAAATGATTGTGTTGCAACTGATGTGTTTAATACTTCCATGAACAAAGGACATTGTAAAGAATCTCCACAACTCTAATCTTAAATCGCGACAAACGGGATAGTACGACACGATTCCCAAAAAAAATGCATCAACATTGGGCGATACTTTTTCAGTGCTAATTTGATCCAAGTAAAATAAGCCGATAACATAACTAGTCCATACTAACAGAGTAAAAACAATATAAATAAAATTCGTATGTTCATTTCGAATGTAATAGGATATTACACCGTTTCTATTAAATGTGTAATAAATAATGTTGTTATTATTGTTATTATGTAATGTTTCGATGTTTACACTACTCCCGTCCGATTGTTCGTTTATTATATTCATCTGCTGTAACAACAACTGAATATAATAAATTATATTTTTTAAGTGTGATTAATTTTATATTATAATTTTCTTATCTCCACCTCCATTCGATCCACTTGAACTGCTTTCATCATCATTCATTTCCCCCGTTTTTTCAATCATCAAAATTGATGGTAAATTTTCGGATTTTGTTTCCTCTTTAACGGCTTCTTCTTCAGGGCGTTCATTCGCGTCTGCGAACGTTACATCTTCCGGCATTTTGATGAGATTTTTCTGGGGATTATGTAAATAGATATGTCCTGCATTATCGATTGCGTACCATCCAAACGGGGGGCGAAGCTCAT
>Ga0315284_10004872_pt1 | contig 19079 bp, 24 predicted proteins | sample YL17G09_16_MG_FD_203696 | JGI IMG/M metagenome (GOLD analysis project Ga0315284, IMG submission 203696) | Sediment microbial communities from Yellowstone Lake, YNP, Wyoming, USA - YL17G09_16 | ecosystem: Environmental > Aquatic > Freshwater > Lake > Sediment | place: USA: Wyoming | collected... | reverse complement strand
GGCTACGACACACTGGCTGAGTCGTTTGGTGACCATGTTTACGTGCGGCTTCGTGACGATGGCAAGGTCGAATGTCCGTGTTGTGGTCGTTGGAGCGCCACCATCGAGGACATACCGGTGCCATACACGCGCCCGGACGGATCGCCACTAAAAATAATGGTCTGTGCTTGCCTGGCTAAGTTGTCGGTCAAGAGTGTGTCGGGTTCGTGGGTCGAGATCATCACCATGCTTCTGCTGACCAACGCGGTGTATGGCCGGTACTACTTGCCCAGGTCCTGGAACCCGGCTGGTTGGATTTCACGTGACGAGTTGAGTCGGATGTACGAGAGTTACCTCAAGGAGACTGAACATGTTTGAAAACAGAGGCGTCAAGTCAAGCACCCGTGTCGAGATGGCGCCGCCCGGCGTTACCAACAACACTGTCCTGGACCTCATACCGATGACGCAGTTTGCGCTGCGCTATGTTGATGGTGAGGGCAAGCTCAAGACCACAACGATCGTGCAGGTCGGCGATCAGTTCTACGAGCCCAGGAATGCAGAGGCTTGGACGAAGGAGCTCGGTCCCGTCAACGACTGGCTTCGCAAGCTGCTGGTTGCACAGGTTGCGGCCAAGAAGTCGATAGCGGTCGACTCTGTCGACGTTGTGGGCGCCCCGGCGTGAAGCTGCGACCACTACGCGATGTCCTGCTGATCAAGCTGGAGCAAGCCCGTGATGTCACGGCCGGTGGCATCATAAGGCCGCTGGTACGTCAGAATCCGTCCAGACTGGGGACGGTGTTGCGGGCAGGCCCTGGCCGCTGGTGGAAGGACCGGCACACTGGCAAGTGGCGTTACTGGGCCATGGAGGTGCAGGTTGGAGATCGCGTAGTGTTTGCGGCTGCGCTGCTCGACACCAAGCAGGGTAAGTCGGTGGCTCATGTTCTCGCCGACGATGAAGCCTTGATCCGCGAGACCGATGTCCTACTTGTGATCCCACAGGGCGAGAACATAGAGATCGAACTGTGAGAACCATTGTCCTGACAGACCCTGGGGTGCTCGAGCTCAACTACATGTGGCTGCCCACATGGATCGGGATGAACTCGAGGCTCAAACAAAAGATCGAGAAGGAGATTGCGCCACTGGTTGAAGGACGAGCTCTCACCGACGCAGACCTGGATGATGTCAACACCGCCGTCATCGCGCTGCTCGTTCGAGAGTGCCCACTACCTGGTGTCGCCGACTACCTCGATGGCCTCAAATTCATCCAAGCGTGACCAAGGACGCCTTCACCTACGACTGGTCCCAGCACTCAAGCGGCAACTCGAACAGTACGCGAAGCGTAACCACATGACCGTCACGGCTGTTGTGGTCTTCGCAATCCTCCAGTTCATCCGCAAGGAACCAGAGCAGTGGACCTCCGAGAAGTAAGCAGGAGCGTTGAGATCCCCAAGAACACGGGGATCGAAGGCTTTGTCGTAACTATCAGAGAGCTGCTACGGAGGCCACGTATCCAGGAGATCTTGATCGATTCCAAAGGCAAGGTTTCGTATAAACGGCTGGTCGATGAGTCCGAAGAAGATGTTATCAACATCGACCTGGAGACCGTTACGCCTGGCGGTATCCTGAGAACCGCCACGGTGGACGAGCTGGTACTACCTCCACATCTTCCAGCCGCTGTAGTGCTGGGTAAGATGTTTGATCGATTCGCCATCGACCAGACCTACCCCATCGCGTTTGTGTCAGGCATCGGTACGGTATTCTGGGAGTGGTACCGAGTAACTACCAAGGCAGCACTTCACTCACGGAGCACGGTGTTCGGGTTGCCCATGATCTTGGACCGCCATGTCCCTGAGACTGCATTGATTCTCTGTGGAGCTGCCGCTCCTTCCACCGCCTTGGTCGATACGACCAGAGCGTTGAAGCTCGAGATGGAAACTGCAATACTCAAGCCGCCCAGCACCGATGTGGAGATCTTATGAACAAGCCCGTAACCGTCGCGCTACTCACAGCAGGTGTCGTTCCACAGGAAGTGCTGAACGAGATGTCTCGGTGGGGACTTCCCGTCAAGTTCATGGAGGTGCCCGCCGAGGTCATGACCGACGCCAAGCAGGTCATCGCCTATATCCGTGAGGCCGTGGAGGGCGATGATGCCGTCATGATCCGGTCTACCGACCTGGATGTCCTCACCCACTACCTGGGTGACCAGAGGCAGGGCAAACTCTACCTGTTCGACCCCGAGACCGAATCGACTGGGTCGTTGTCCATCGTCTACTCGATCTTGCCGAACGGCAGGTACGTGATTCCTTGGACCGAAGAGTCAATCAGTGACCTGCTGACTTATCCCAAGTCGTACTTGAAGGCAGAGGGCAATAAGGTGCATTTTGATGAGGTCGAAGAGCTGTTCTTCGGCGGAGTCAAGTCGTTCGTTTCAGCCCACGCTGTCGTCAAGGCAGGTTCAGTATGAGCAGAGCATTGTTTGTTGAGGGCTTGGCCACTGTTGGGTACGAGCTCGCCTCACCCCCTAACGAAACTGCAAACCAGCTTCGTCTTAGTGGTCGTGTCAACCAAAGCCGAACTCCCAGTTGGTTGACCACGATCGAGCTCCTTGCCATTGCAGCCAGAAAGCAAGACTGGAGCATCGACATCTCCAAGCACTACTTCGTGCCAGACCCTCTCGCCGAGGTCGTTGAGTCAGGTGCGGAACCAATCAATGGAACGCACGTGCTGGTTGAATGGAGAATCATTGTTCAGGCACCAAATATCGCTGGACACTACGGTGCTCTCGCAGAACTCATCGCGAAGGTACAGCAGCCCAGGTCTGAACTGATGGAGGTGCCACTCCACGCTCCGCCCAATCGGAACGCATTGAAAAACGGCAAGGGCGCGCAGGGCACGATGTCGGCGAAGGTTGGCCCAGGCTACCGAGGAGATGGCCGATGACACCGGTGAGATCTCAATCTAGACCGCTGCTCGGGCATCCTGACATGACACCCGAGAACTCCATGAGGCTGGCGAACCAGCTCAAGGAGACGATGAACGATCGTGAGGGTGGTAGGTACAAGATCGACCTGCTGCTCGGTCATGGCTTCAGCACACGCAACCCATCGACCGGCATGATCAGCTTCTGGGATAGCGGTCGCGCCCTCCACGGTGATGGTGATACCAAGCTGTACGTGTGTCCTGGCAAGCACCTGAGCCGTAGCGACTGCGAGGCCATCATCAAGGGGCTGGCCCAGGGGCACGACCATGCCATCTGTGTGGCCTGCGGTACCAAGTGGAAATCAGCGGAGCTGATTGGTGAGATCTGCTACCGGCTCACTCCACACAACTGGGCCAAGGTCCTGGTCAAGTGGGTTCGAGTTCTGGATATGGACACGGATGTCCGTATCATCTACCCGCCCGACGACATCAGAACATCGGCGGCGCTGGAACAGGACAAGTCGAGAGGTGGAGAGCTACTGGAGAAAGCTCGTAGCAAAAGAGCCGTCAGGTCTTACCCGGCACGTAACATCCTCAAGGATGTGACTGCGGGTGCAGACCTAGAAGGGCGGCTTTTGGCCTTCATCCGATCTTGAAGGACTTATGCTATGTTGATGTTACATGGCCAACACCAACCGTACCAACCCTGCCTACGCATACCTTGCGTACCGTCGGGCAATCATCAACCACGTCACCCACCTGTTGATGACGGACTACGTCGCGCCCACAGATGGTGAGCCCAACGAGTACATCTTGTCGGACGACGTGTTCAAGACGGACTCTCAGGTACCGATCAGCGAGATCAAGCAGTACCTGGAAGAGCTTCAGGTTGAAGATGCGATGCTGCAGCTCGAGATGAACAAATTCGAATTCAGGGCAGCTGAGCCACCGAAGTCAGCGGCCGCACAGGAATCAGCAAAGGGACAGCAGGATGACTCAGGAACAGAATCGAAAGACTCGCAGGGCTCAGGCCTCGCACCAACGCCATCAGCCAGCCGTCGCCGGGGACGTAGCGGCAAAGGTCAGTCAAATTGACAAGAACCTGCGCTCCCTGATCAGCGTGCATCAACAGAACGCCCAGCACATCAACAAGGCGTTCGGCATGCAAGACTCGCACATTGCGGTGCAGTACCGCGTTCTCAATGACATGCGGAAGGGCTCGGTCATCGTTGATGAAGACGGTGACATCGCACTGCAGCACTACCACCTGATGTTCATGGCCACCATCACGGTGGCGGAGCTCTTGATGAAGCTCGCCATCATTACTGACATCCCAGTTCCTGCCGACCCTACGAGCTCATCGCCGGTCGGTAATCTCATCCCACTGCCAGACTTCGGAGGCGATCATGCGAGCACGTAAGGGTAAGCAGGTTGGTGACATCGTGGTGCTGCCTAGGACATCATCGGCGTCGATCAATCAGATGCGGTGTACTCGGTGTCAGCAGATAGCCACGGCGGTCAAGGGCGACCCCAAAGCCAAGAGCACGGTCTATGCCTGTAGCTGCGGGATGAAGTTCTCGTCCCGGCAGTTCTAGGCTCGGCGCATCAACCAAGCTGACTCGATGACACCCGCAACCTTGAAGCCATGACGGCAGTAGAGTCGGATCGCTGGATTGCCTTTCTGGACCGTCAAGACTGCTGGGTGGTTCGCCAACGAGAGCTCTATGAGCTGTCCGGCCAGGCCCTGGCGTCGATACAGCTCGGCAACACCCAGGCGCAGCAGGTCTGCAAGGTTGTCGGACTTGGCTACCAGCGCGTACCCAACGACCAGACCGTCTCGTTCGGCTACCCATCCAGCACCAATGTCAATCTGGTTGGCGATGGTTCGGCTGTTCCAGCAGTTGTCAGGGAACAGCTCGCAATCAAGCTGCTCGATCCTGTCCGCATCTTCTTGTATGGCGGGCCGTAGTTTCGTAAGGTTCTGATTCATGATCTTGGTGACCGCCGACATACCCGCAGACTCTACCCTGGAGCAAGAGGTAGATCATGACATCCAAGCGTTTGAACGGTGGTTCTGCGAACGGATTGATCCGAGCTCAACACAGCTCTCGGGTCCTGAGCGTGCCATCATCAAGAGCTTTCTCTGGTACAAGTCCCATCCCGCAGAGGTATCCGGTGGCTAAGAAAACAGTAGTTGAGATCCAGTGTGATCGATGCCCGCGTCGTGAGTACATCGATGGTGATGCGGCCGCGCAGCAAGGTCCCACGACCGTGACCTTTCAGGGCAAGACCATCACGTTCTCGGACCTGTGCAGCGCCTGCCATGCTGCCGTCGCCTCACACGTCGAGGCGATTGGTAAGAAGCTCGAGGGCCGAAGCCCCGAAAGGACGGCTAAGACAAGCAAGCCGGCCCCCGAAGGAGCCAGCTCGCCTGCCGCCGAGAAGCCTCCCCTGGAGGTCCTTACCCGACCTGGGCCGACCGCCGGCCCTCGCCCGTCTCCGTCGCGTGGTGGATCCTGACCTGGATCCCGGTGCGCCTAGACTCGTAAGCCGGTGTCAGGACCTTGGGGGACGCCTGGTCCCACCCACTCCATCGAACGCTCATGGAAGCCCCTCCGAGCTCCTCCACTGCGTCCATCCGGAAGCTTGCCCCCGGCAGCATTCGAAGCAGCATGCTGCCCCCTCCGAGGGCCAGGAGCGACACCCCCACCATATTGGGCTTATCGGCCGGGAGGAACTCCCGGCAGACCCTTCCGTCGTTGACCACATCCATGAACATGGAGCTGGTGACCACACCCGAGGCCTTCACCAGCACCACGGCCTCGAAGTCAGGCTGCCGCCCGACCCGTCTACCCTTGGGCTCCTCCCAGTGACACACCACGTCGTGTGCCTCGGCCCCCGGTTCGATCCGGAGGGCCCGGATGCGGGTCCTCCCCTTCGCCGCTGACTTGACCGCGTCGTTGAAGTAGGGGGAGAGAGGCACCCCCTCCACCACGTGAAGCGCCTCGGCATCTTCCTGCTCCTCATACCTGACCCCGAGGAAATAGTTACCCTCGGGGTCAGGTACGAGGTCGATCCCGTCCTGCCTGACGGCCTCGCGGTTCTGGAACATCAATGTGTACGGCCTGATCATGTTGCTCATCTTGATCTCCATGGGACGAAACTGTCCCTTCTACGGTTCTTATGCCGTAGTTTTGGAGGCTTTGCCGTGAGCTAACTGATCACGCAGCAGCCATCGCAACCATGCTGTTCAGCTTGGCTGCGATGTGGCGCGTCAGGATGTCCAGGTCCGATGAGCTCTTGGGAAGGCTTCGAATCGTGAACAGTGCGACATGCGCACCTGTGCGATCCAACACTTCGATTCCTCGAAGCATCTCAGCCTGATTGAAGAAGCCACCACGCTCGAGTTCATCTCGGCACACATCGATCAGTGACGAGATGTCCTCGAAACCAACGATCTCGATGGAGTTAGAGGACATGTTGTAAAGAATGTAGCCTAAAAGACTGATGTGCAAGGAAAAAGTTATCTGTAACCCATAGCTACGAGAAAGACTGCTGGGGGTGCTTTCGCCAACCCCCAACAACCTTTCTCATCCTGTAGCTCTCACCCCTTGGTGAAGTAGCTCCAGGCCCCCTTGGCCCCGAGGTACCCGAGGTACCCGAAGCCGCCACCGATCACCGCGATCCCCGCGGTCTTGGCCGAGACCTCCGCGTAGCCCTTCCAGTCCAGGCTTTCGAGGCTCTGGACGATGTTGGGCTTGATCACAGTGATCAAGCCGGTCGGCGCCGTGAGCGGTGCGGTCAGCACCGATGCAGCAGCCTGCTGCGGAACCGCCGGGGGCTGAACCCCGGTCGGCTGCGCCGGCGGCTGGTTGGTGGAGAGGTAGGCCGCGATTTGGGTGAGCTGCTCTTGATTGAATTCCATAGTACGAGTCTCCTTGATGTTGACGTTGGTGGGCGGATTGCCCTCTTCATTGTTCTTATGCCCGGTTACGGGCGGGAATTGCGTATCCGTACCCCTCGGGGTCTCGTACATGATCGACCCCATGACGTCGGTCATGGGTGCCTCCTCGGGTGCTTCCTTGGGCACCGGCGTCGGCAACGTCGCTCTGCTGGCCTTGGGCTCCAGTGCCCTTGCCTTTGCCTTCTTCTCGAAGGCTGGGCGGAAGGCATCGGCTGGATCCTCCATGCATGACAGGATCCTGCCCACCTTGGGCAGCTTCTCCGTCACCGCCTCGGCCTTGGCCAGGACCGTGAACGGATTCGACGTGAGTGGCTTCTTGTCCGCCACCACCGCTACGGAAACAGTCTCTGCTCGCGCAGCGACCGGCTCCGTGACGGGGGCTTCCGCGATCGCCTTGTCGACGATCACATCCACCCCGTCGGTCATGACTTCCCTCCACTGAGGGATTCGTGCATCTGCCGACCCGGTGCGAGCTGGCTCGCCAGCCCCATGGCCTCGGCCTTAGTCATGGCGACCGTGCCGAACATCCCGCAATCCACCGGGGCGTAGCCCCCTTTCCTGCCCTTCATCCGGGGGATGACGGACTTCGCCAGAATCTTGTTTGCCAGCCCTACGCCGGCGACGAGTGCAATTATTGGTAGCATTGTTGAACCTGCCTTTCATGGTTCTTATGCCTGTTTTCCTCCTCTAGTTGCATCGTGGTACGCTTGAACCGTGCCTATCAGTAGTCTCGAAATCGCCAACATGAATGGCGCGTATATGCAGCAGGGGATGATGCTGCAGCAGAACGCTCAGATGATCGGATCGCTAGGGGGCCACATGCCTGGCTCCGACCGAAACATCGGGCAGCAAGTTGCTGGTCGTGCCGTTAACATCGGCTCGGCAGTTGGTGGCGCCGGCATGGCCCTGGGCGCAGGTATGGCCGGGCTAGACCCACTGAGCATGGCGCTCTCGGGAGCCAGCAAGGGATTCGGCGCAGGAGGCTTTGGTGGCGGTCTTGCTGGTGGCCTGGCCATGGGTGGGCTGTCGATGGGTATCGGCGCCGGCGTCAGCTATGCGGCCGACCAGATGACCAGGGGCATCCAGCAGCAGCAGCAGCTACACCAGATGATGGGGCAGTCCTTCAAGTTCCAGAATCAGTTTGGAGGCAGTGGCTTTACCGGTGGTGAGACTCGACAGATCGGAGCTGGCATCGCCAACATGCAGGGCTGGAGTGGTCCCGGTGGCAGTGGTTCGATGGTTGGCTTTGAAGAGCTCTCTCGTCTTGCCTCCGGCATGGGCGCCATGGGGATGGGCCAGGGCGTCAAGAGCGTCCAGGACTTCAGCAAGCGCTTTAAGGAGATGCTGACGTCGGTCAAGACCATCGCACATGAGATGCAGACCTCTCTGGAAGAAGCCCAGAAGGTGATGGGGGATATGCGCCAGTCCGGTGTGTTCGGTGCTGGTAACGCAGCTAACGTATCGAAACAGATACGGGCCGCTGCCATCGGTGGAAACGTATCGACCGCCGAAGTTACCGCCATGATGGGGGTCGGTAGCCAGATCGCTAGGATGTCGGGAGGTCTTGGTCGCCAAGGTGCCAACGCCGGTATCCGCTCGATCGGACAAGTCGGTGCCGCCGTAGAAGCAGGCGTCCTGAGTGAGGAGAGCATCTATAACGCCACCGGGCTAACTGGTGCCGAGGGTAAACAGGCGTTCGCTCAGCAGGGGCTGCAGCAGACCGATAAGTTCTTGAGGACTGCTCAGGGTCGATACTTCATGGCATCGGTCGCCGGACATGGTGGCAAGCTGGATGAGGGCTCCATCCAGCAGTACTTGGCCGGTGGTGTCTCACCCGAAGACACTAAGAACATGGCTAATCGTAATCTAGCCAAGATAGGAGCAGAGTCATCTGGTGATCAGGGTCGATGGGGACGGCCCGGTCAAGTCGACTTCACCCGCAATGAGGGTCGGCTGCGAGGTGCCGTGATGGAACGGCTGGGTGTCCTCGCCCCTGCCATGTCGATGAAGGGTTGGCTCGAGTCTCGTGGCATCGATATCAACGATGACCGCGCCAAACTCTATCTGCAGCGGGCCAGGGGCATGGGTCGTGACGAGGCCGACAACATGGTCGAGATGGCCAAGAACATCCCGCAGATTCTAGAGCAGCAGAAAACCGCTACTCGAAACGACGACATAACGAGGAGCATCGTACAGGCAAAGAGCAGGACGGGCGTCGAGGGCATCAAACGAAAGTTCGAAGAAGCCAAAGAGCACGTTGAGAAGAGTCTTCAAGAACCTGCACGCGCCATGATGAACTGGGCCGAGACCTCTCTGAATGAGTTCGCCGCTGACTTCACCGGTCAGTTCCTTGCGGTGCAACAGCAGAACGTCGAAGGTTTGGTCAAGGCTGCCAAGGGTACTGGCGCTGGTGCCAAGGCCGCCAGGCAGATGCTGTTGGGTAACGCAGGGGGTAGTGCCAGCTGGAAGAAGATGTTGTCAGATCAGGGTGGGACCGCTGGACTAGGCTTCGGTAAGTCGGTGGGCGCGTCGTTCATGACTGATAGTGGAGACGTAGAGTCTCTAGCGAAGGCAGGGTTCAATCTGAATACCACGGAGCGCAAAGGTAGGGCTTCGACGTGGCGTAACGATGCCGACATTGCCAAGCAGATGGACAGGTTCAGGTCTATCTCGGAAGGTGTCGCCGAAGGAGCTGGCGGTCAGTCTGAGTTTGGTAAGGCCCACGCCATGGAGCTCATGGAGTACGCGGGCCTCACCGGTATGGGTAAGGGCACGCAGGTGCTCGATCGTTACAAAGATTCCCTGACCAAGATGGCGGCCAAGGGTGATAAGGGCGCGGCCGCCGAGCTGAAAAAGTTCAACGCAGCAGCGAACCCAGGTGACCAGGCAAAGATGGCTAGCTCTGCCATGGCGAGCGCCGGCTTCGACATAACGGCCTTGGCAGCGATGCCAGAGACCACCGCGATAACGGCAATGCGTTCTCAGAGTACTGAGTCTGAGTTCCGACGCAGCCTCGGTGAGAAGATGCTCGGCAGCGACAAGGTCGAAGCAAACAATAACTTCTTCGGTAAGGGTGGTGCTCTCGATCAAGTCCTCGGCGGTAACATAAGCGAAATCACTGGGCATCGTGGAGCAGGAGCAATCACCAAAGGAATGGAGCTGTTTGGTGGGGGAGGCCAAATGGATAGACAAGCTAGTGCATCGGCAATTGGCACCGCCATGGAGTCCAAGGAGTACATGGAGATGGCCGAGGGCGTGTTCAGTGGTAGTGAGGCTGCAAAGAAGGGCGCTGCCGCTAAGATGGCGAGTCTTCGGGCTGGTGATGAGTACAAGAAGGCCGGCACCGCCGCACAGGGTGAGTTTGATGCGACGGGCCGCCTGATGATGGCGGCGGATCTCAGAGAAGCGATGGCCGGCGGTGATGTCTCACCAAAGGACAAAGCTATGCTCATGGAGAAGTACAAAGATCTTGGCATCAAGAGCTTTGACGATATGAAGAAGATCGCTGCGACCGTCGGCAATCACTTTGCAGGAGTCGGCGGTGAGAAGGCGAAAGCAGCGATCAAGTACATCGCGGAGGACTCGCGCAAGGACAAGTCACGCATGATGGCGGCTGGACTCGTCGACGAGAAGACTGGTGAGGTTTCCGCTGATGTGCTGAAGGCTGTTGGCGGGAAGGATTCGAAGGCAGGTCAGCTGCTGATGGCGAAGGCCCAGGCCGCGATAGAAGGGTCGAAGGGTACGGGGGTGGGGGCGGACCTAGCCTCAACGGCCACAGGTAAGGCCAGCGAGCTGCTCCGGGGGATGTCAGACCAAGAGATGGCGAGCTATGAAAAGGGCGTCGGTGCCGACCCAGTGGCCGCCGGGGAGATCAAGAGAGAGCGTTCGGAGAGGAAGCGGTTGGCTCGTGGCGGTGGTGCGGGCCAAGAAGCTCGAGGGATGTCGATCCTTGCTGGCGAGCTCGGGGTCAAGGTCAGCAACGAAGACCTCATGGGAGCACAGAAGCAGGGTAAGAAGGGTAGGGACGCCCTGATCCAGCAGATGATTTCAAACTCTGGTGTAACAGACGAAGCCAGTGTCAAGAAGATGACCGAGGCAGCAACCGCCTACGTCGACAAGAAAGATTCATCGAAACTGCGCGGTGTACTTGATGAGACCGCGGGGGTTCGTGCCGAGAAGAAGAAGCACGATTCTGTCGAGGCGGCCAAAGAGGCGAATCCAGTTGGTGCCGAGACCAACAAGCACCTGCAGTCGTTGAATAAGACTCAGGCGGAGGCACTTATCGTTGCCAGGAGCACGCTCACGACTAGCCAGATGATTGAGTCCAATAATAATATAGCAAAAGCTGCTACGGCAGCGGGTGGCGAAGCCGCAGGTAAATAACCATGAAGTCTTTACTCTTCCAAGACGCAGGCATCCCATTCGAGGTACCGGCCGAGTGCTCAGCGCTTACCCGTCGCACCGAGGTGCCGATCAACATACGCAAGGACGGCCGCATCTACCGGTACATGCTGCGGGATAAGCTTGCGCCCGAAGACCCCTACCTCATCATGGTCAAGGCCGTGGCGTTTGCTATCCAGACGGGCGAGGCCTACAACGGAATTCCACCTGGTCGAGACATCCGTGACTTCTTGGTCAAGAACAACGTTGGAGTGATCTGATGGCCGTATTCATCGAGCTCACGACCGACGCGTTCGAAGAGGTCTTGGCCAAGCAGAAGCGCAGCAAACAGAAGGGTGGAAGAGCATCAGGTGCTGGTCGTCGTATCGCTCGACGCCCCACTCGAGGGCTTGAGATCAAGGACGATACGTACGCGATGTTCAAGCTCGTGTCCGTTACTGGTCGTGACATTCCGTTGGTTGACTCGAGCGCACCTGATGGATTCAGCAGCAGCAGCGGCTATGCCAACTTCATGCTGCAGTCGGTGCAGGAAGCCCGGATGGAGAAGCATCAGATCGTCGAGACATTCGGCGACCCCTATATCTTCTTCTTTGGCGAATCACCCAGGTTCATCGATGTTCAGGTCGTGCTGATCAACTCGCTGGACTTCAACTGGGAAGCAGAGTGGTGGGAGAACTACAACAAGTACCTGCGTGGCACCAAGTCGGTGGAGCAGGGTGCTCGTGTCTACCTGTTTTACGACGACAACATCGTCGAGGGCTACATCATATCGTCGCAGGCAGTCAAGACTTCAGATCAACCGCTGATGTTGCAGATGAACTTCCGAATGTTCATCACGAACCATCAGAACCTCTCCTTCATCGGTGACCCACACTACCCGGTTCGATCTTCTGCACAGCTACCACCGAACATATCGCTCACCTCTGGTAATGCTGGAAAGCAGTTAATCGAGAAGTTCCGTGGTGACGCTCGTAACACGATCTTGACTGGTAGTGGATCTGACCCGACGGCCGAGACCATCGCCAGGCTGAACGCCAGGGGTGTGCCGGCTGGCAAGAAGATCAGCGAATTGATCCGACTGGCCTCACCCTCGATAGGTGTTAGCCCAGATGTCTGGTCCGAGATTGCCGATCTGCGCGATACCGGCGGCCTTGGTGGAGCAACCATCGCCTTCACCATGAAGGACATGGCTGAGCGTAAGGGCAGACCTATCCGTGGTTTGATCGCCGAGAACAACGACGAGTTCGTGGGAGCTCCGCCCGAGTCGAGCATGCGTGCCGCAGGGAAGTATCTTCCCGCCCCTGGTGACTCCCTGTCCATGCTGGCTCCGCTGGTACGTAAGCAGTGGGAGTCGGAAGAGCTATTTCGTGATTCCATCACTTACTTGGGGTGCTTTGCCGCCGACATCAATAACCACAGGTCAATGGCCGGGCTTGGGTTGACCGTTAACTTTGGTGCCACTGCTTCAGCAGGGGCATCGTTCACCGCTACGGCCAAGGCATCGTTCGGCTTTGGTGTAACGGAACAGGTAGGGCTATCTAGTCGGGCAGAGTTCAAGGCGTTTGCCAGAGACTCGCTCGGAGCCGTGTATGGAAGTTCAAGTAGCAGTAGTTCGAGGAGCAGCAGTTCGAGCAGTGGCTTCAGTAGTTTCAGCAGCAGCAGTTCGAGCAGCTCGAGCGGTATCTTCGGTGCAAACGCCAGTGCAGGTGTGAGTGCTAGCGCAGGTGCTAGTGCGAGTGGTGGCTTCAGTGCCCACGCCAGTGCCAGTGCCGGTGGTGGTTACGGGTACCACAGCGACTTCTCTACGGGACCAGGGTACGGGGAGGCTGGGTTTGGTGACATGGGGGGAGCTGGGTTTGGTAGCAGCACTGGTGCCACGGGGGACCCCGGATACCTGCCTCCAGACAAGTTCACGTTCGCCGGCGTCTCTGATGAGCGCAGTGCGTTCGAGCGCTTCGTACGTCCCAAGAAAGATCCGACAGCTCTTGGGGCAGGTTTCGGCATCAGTGCCAGGGCCAGTGTCAGTGCCAAGATCGGCCTGTCGGCGGGCGTATCCTTCGGGATAGCCGGCAAGCTCAGCGCCTTCGGCATGATTGCGATTTCTGGAACGCTCGACGCTACCGGTAGAGCAAGGATCACCCCTGGCTTTGCCTCTGCCGGACGTTCCGCCGGTAGTCTTGGATTTACCAATCCCAATCCCTTCGGAGTGAACTGTCCGACTCCGGGACCTCCAAAGCCTGGGTTCAGTGGGTTCACCGAGATTAACGGTAAGCGAACTGAGTTTCCCTGATGGCCAGTGCTTACGCCAAGCGGCTTAACCTACGACTCTTTCTAGAAGGTGTAGAGATCCCAGTGATCTCGGCGAACGTACAGGTTGGGCCAAACGGCCCAGTCGTAGCTTCCATTCAGATACCACCACTCGCCGAAGGTACACGGCTGCTACCTCGCACCTGCGTACATCTGTACTTCCTTGATCTGTACAGCGCCGACAACCCACTCATCAAGGTGACGGGTGCAACCGGTCTGGCTAAGAACCCGACTATCTACCAAAAGGAGCTACCCGACCAAGATGTATCGATCAAGACCACGCTAGTTGATCGGGGTAACGAACAGTACAAAGTTCTGTTCATGGGCGAGGTCGTGGGCTTTCAGTGGGCCAAGAATCAATCCAGTAGATCTCTGGTGCTGCAGTGCGAAGACTTCTCTAACTACTGGGACCACGCTTACCAATGGAACAACACCGATGTGTTTGGTCCAGGGATCAAAGCGATCTTCAGTGGTGGCAGCACCAACCTGTTCGATGACTTCATGTCCACCAAGGGCAACATCATCACTCAGATCGTGCTGAGTGGTCGATGCAACTCGTTTCCGAAGCTCACCGGTATGGCTGCAGGTCTCATTCGATTGCTCGAGATGATCGGAGGCTCCTACTACCCAGCTCCTGCGGCAGGTAAGATTGCCAGGAAGTTCGCGGGCCAGAATCTGTTCTTCAGCCTGGCTGAGCTCCGCCTCCACATCACCCACATGGTCGTCTCGCTCGAGAACGATCCCACTTCAATGAAGCTCCTGTCGTACCAGGGGTTCAATGGGATGCTCGATCGTATCCTCGGCGGCATGGGTGAGCAGGTATCGATCCGTACCTGTCTTACCGCGTTGGCCGGTATCATCTTTTACTCCTCGTGTAGTCAGTCCTGCCCCTACTACATACCTGGCCTAGAGGCCACGGTTTCGGGCCAAGTATCAAACCTGTACGTGACTACACCGAGCGGGCTCTATACCGGAGGTGTGGTTACAGAGGGCAGAGATGGGGCCGTCACGATCAGAGAGTCGATTGTTGCGATCAGCCAACCGCCCGACAAGTCTATTGAGCAACCGACCGCTGCGGACTTCAAAGAGTATGCGCGGAACCAAGCGTCCAGGTTACTGGCCATCTCCAATGTTCTGCATCAGCTAATTGCCAGAGCCAAGTCAGATCGATCACCCAACATCATCACGTCGTTGCTAGCACAGTCGGCTAGATCGCTATCAACGGCTGGCCAACTCATGTCCAATGTGTTCTCGGGTGGTAGTGACTTTCTGAACCCGAAGGGCCCCAAGAAGTTGCTGGCCAAGGTCTTCAAGAACCTGGACTCAGCAATCTCTAACCTGGGCCGTATCCTTGAGATCAGGGTCTCGTCCACAACTGAGAAGCAACGAGATCCCGCAAGGATAGCGACACATATCGTCAAACCTGATATTTGGTTTGGCGCACCACCCCGTTGTAACGTTCTGTTCCCCGAGGACTACAACAGTCTTCAGTATGCCCGTTCCTTCCTTCAGGAACCAACACGCTTTCTACTCAAGACCAACGACGAGTTCTTTGGTGAGGACATGCTGTTCGACAGCTGGTACTTCGCACCGCAGGGCAACAACATCGCTAGTGACCAGGTTGCACAGCTTCAAGATGTTCTACGCAACAACCTGCTGGACCACGAGCTCTTCACCGGTATCTTGCCGATCTTTGAAAAGATGGGTGAGTTCAATACTCACGCGTCCAGAGCCACCACTCAGAAGAAGCCGAAGAAGGTTGGTGGCCCACAACGTAGTGCCAACTTCCTGTACTTCAAGCATCGGTTCAATGCCAGGCAGATGTCGGTGTCGGGAAAGTTCAACCCATACCTTGCTGTTGGGTTTCCTGGTCTCGTCATCGATAAGTACATAGATCGTGAGAGCATCGCCAACTACAACCAGATGGTCGAGTGGTTGAACAAGCAGCCTTCGAGGGCTAAAGATCAACAGCTCACGCCGCCTGAGCTCTCCGAGATCTTGGGTACCAATTTCCTCGGTAACTTCCAGCAGGTCTCACACTCGGTATCGAACCAGGGGAGTGCCACTACGGAGATCATGGCTACGTATGCGCGCCAGGCTGAAGAGTCGGTCGAGTTCCTGGGGCTCGAGAAGGACAATGTCGTACAGAAGAGTGTTGGTGCGGCTGTTCGATCGACGGATGTGGCGTCGATCAATCCGCCGAGGGTCTACACACTCGGCCCACTAGGTGGTCGTATCGTCAACGTCAAGGAAGTGACCGACATCTACGTACGGGCCAATAAGAACAAGGGTGATACCAGCGCGCAGATTCTTGAAGAAGCACAGCGTACTGAGAAGAGATTCTTGGATGGTGAGATCGATAACGCGACTCTCACGAGAGCACAGAATAGGCAGAAGGCTGAGTACGCCGCTGCCGTCAAGAAGGAAGAGGAGACTGGGCAGGGAAGGCTACCTGTGTTCGAGCGCCCAGTGAGTAAGCGACGAGGAACCAAGAAGGCAGTGTTGGTTCCCGTCGGTGTTCCTGTGGAGAACAGCCAGCTGATCGAGATACTAGGCACCTCAGACCCCGTTACCTTCAGGGCTTATCGAATCGATGAAGAAGTGCCGAGGTTCAGGCGTGAGGTCAACAAGGCTCCGATGGAGGAGCTAATTCGTCCCGGCTGGTATGACGATCTCTGGACCAATCCGAAGATCGGCCGGGCCTACGAGACGTTCCTGGGCATCGGCTCCATCACGGACCCGCAGCAGATCACCGACCCCAACGCCGGCTCTGTCGGGCAGCTGACCGAAGATCAGGCTAGTGAGCTGCAGAAAGGCGCTCTCGCCGAAGGTAACGGCGATGAGAAGGTTGATGCGCCCGCTGCCCTGTCGCTCGATGAGGACTCGAGTATCCAACAGGCCGTCGAGTTCTTGGTCCTGAGCTACAGCTACATCAAACAGTATGGGCTTGATGTCGACCAGTTCATCCGGTCGTACACGTGGCGCCCCATCGCCAGCATGGTCGATATGTTTGGTACCAGTGACCTCGAGTTCAGTGAGACCGGCGAGTCAGTGGTGACCGGTATCGAAGGGTTCCATAGCCGTGCCTTTGGTCCCTACGAGAACATCTTCGGTCTGGCCGGCGCCGAGCTCGACACCATCATCGGTATCGACCGTAGCAACCCAGCTCATGTACGGGCCGATACCAGGAAGCGAAAGCTCGAGGCCGTTCAGAAGTACATCTCGGTGCTGAAGACCAGCCGAGCAATCCTGGGCTAACAGATCGTAGGCTACGGAAACGTGGGGCAAACCTTTTGGTCTACCCCACGCCCCGCTCCCTCACTTCTTCTTTTTGGGAAGCGGCCTGGCCGCTTCTCTCGCCCCGAGGTCACCAGGGCGAGGCGTTCTCGGTGCCGTCAGGACGGCAGCCAGTATCCCCACTCCGATAGCAGCGGCCGTTGCCCCCGCCGACAGTTCTACCGTCTCGCGACGATAGGGCCGCTCGACAACACGCTCGATGGTGCGGCTGAAGGGCCGCTCCACGATGCGCTCGACCACCACCGGGGGATCCCACGACGACTCGAGCGGGCAGGCCTCGAACCCATCGTAGCTCAGGGACCTGCACCCGTAGAACTCGAAGGCGTCACGGACACAGGCAGGAACGAACTCCACCCGCCGAGGGTTCCCCCAGATGTCCTTCTCGAAGATGCCGCCATTCGCTCTGACATATGTTGACATTTGATTCCTTGCTGTACGTTGTTGTTGCAGTGTTGCTGCTTCATGTCTCTTATGCCCGGTTTAATGGCTGGTTTGCGGCTGTAGCTCCTCTTTTTAACCATGCTGTAGTACTGTCAAAATCATGGACTCGACGACGTTTCGGGCGTTTCTGGACGAATTCGCCGACATCAAGATCGCCGCCATGGGTTCTCGTATGGGTTCTGCCGGTAGCTACGCGCTCAGGCAGGCTCGTATCGCGCAGCAAGCCAGTGCTATGGCGAAGCCTCTGGCGGGCGTGGCTGGTGAAGCAGTCGCGAAGGCCATACCTACAAGTTCTTCTGCGGGTGGTCTTCTCACTAGGATCGGGAGCTTCTTCAAGTGACATCGTCTGTGCTTTCGGTCGACTGGCTGACCTCGTTTGTCGATGAGATCAAGACGGCGGCGTCTCAAGGGCGTTTGACTGTCCCGAAGTCTCGTAGCGGCCGCCGGCCCATGTCGGTCGATACGATGCTACGCAAAGAGAAGGACGGGACGCTCTACAAGGAAGCGGTCACGATGGTTCGTCACATCACCAAGGCGATGAAGCATCGGCACGCTGCCAAGCACCACACTGAGCATCTGATACGCCATGAAGGTCTTCACGTAGTCAGGCACTCACACAAGAACAAAGAGGCCGAGTACCAGGATGTCGATCCCCGCAACCCTACGACCAAGCAGACGGTCCGGTTCGCCAAGGGTGATGTGCCGAGCCGCGAGGACATACCAGGTAAGACATCGACGGAGTTCCGTCCCATGATGGCGGGGACGGTACCGGCGGGTCGCAACCTGGCGCCCGAAGGGTTCAACAACTGATGGACTTGCTGACGATGCCTTCGTTCATCGAGGAGCTCGGCAAGCTTGCATTCAAGCTGCAGGGCCACGATCACGTCCAAGGTCTCGACATCGCCATTGAGAACCGCAAGGGCTCGGTCCGCAAGGGTGTCGACCGGGATGGCAAGCCGTGGCGCACCGTCATGAAACACCCGTACGGATACCTCAAGGGGACCAAGGGGAAGGATGGGGAGGAGATCGATGTGTACGTGGGGCCACATAAAGATGCGCCCATCGCCCATGTCGTCCATCAGCACAAGGCGGACGGCACCGGGCATGACGAGGACAAGGTCATGCTGGGCTTCAAGAACAAGGCACATGCCCGCAGCGCCTACCTCGCCCACTACAACGACCCCAAGTTCCTGGGCCCCATCAGCTCGCTCACAGTTGACGAGATGAAGCAGAGGTTCGCTGGTGGGAAGAAGATCGAGAAGCTGGCCGTGTTGAAGACGGCTGAAGAGAAGAAGCTGCGTGACCATCTAGGTGATTACGCCAGGCACTCAGCGTTGAATCTGGGTCAGGCCACGAGAGACGTGCGGTACTTCTTAGATCATCCGGATGCCGACAAGGTTGCGCCGAAAGGAACTCTGGCGCATGCGGTGAGTTCAGCGGTAACGCGGACCCCTAGTCTGGCTAGCAACCTGTACTACGCGGCGCTTCCTCCACAGCTTCATCACAGTGCAGAGGAGCTGGCGGACTTGAAAGAAGAGTCTCCATCCATCAAGAGGATCTTCTTGGAAGGCTATAAGCCATGGGAGTATCCAATCAAGAAGGCGTCCGCGACCAAGCCGATGGATCAGCGCCTCGGTGACGGTCCTGAACCTGATCACACGGGCCGGGCTGGTAGAGTAGCGAGGAACAGCACTGGTGGCCCCGCCGCCCCTCCGATGCCCGAGCAGGCCGAGCGCTTCTACCTTTCGAACCCACAGCTCTTGGCACCGGC
>Ga0315284_10004870_pt1 | contig 19083 bp, 13 predicted proteins | sample YL17G09_16_MG_FD_203696 | JGI IMG/M metagenome (GOLD analysis project Ga0315284, IMG submission 203696) | Sediment microbial communities from Yellowstone Lake, YNP, Wyoming, USA - YL17G09_16 | ecosystem: Environmental > Aquatic > Freshwater > Lake > Sediment | place: USA: Wyoming | collected... | reverse complement strand
AGCTCCCCCTCTCCCACTGGCGGGAGCGGGCGGAGCCGGTGCTCGCCTTGGGCTGGGGAGTGGAGATCCAGCTCGACGACTCCGCCCTGTTCATGGAGAGCCCGGCCGATGTGGAGGCGCTGGCCGCGGCCCTGGGCACCGGCCGGCCGCGCCTGGCCCACCTGCCCAACTACGGCATCCAGCTCGGCTGCCGGGATGGAACCATTGGCTCCCTCTCCCTGGCCATCGCCAGCCGGGCGGTAGCCAGGGCCGCCCTGCTCGGCTGCCGGCAGGCGGTCTACCACACCTACCTGCTCCCCACCCTCCCCGCCTTCAAGCTCCCCGGCTGGCTGCCCACCTTCATGGGCCGCTTCGGGGCCTTGGTGGAGCAGGCCGCCGGGCATGGCGTGCGCCTGCTCGTGGAAAACGTCTGGGAGCGCGACGGCACCCTCTTTGACGCCATCTTTGCCGCCTTTGGGGACCGGGTGGGGATGTGCCTGGACCTGGGCCACCTGCACTGCTTCTCCCGGCGCGACTTCGCCTGGTGGTGGGGCCGCTACCGGGAGCGCATCGAGCACGTGCACTTAAGCGACAACGCCGGGGATGAGGATTCCCACCTCCCCCCCGGCCGGGGCACCGTGCCCTATCCGGACATCTGGCCGGTGCTCGCCGCCGATCCCCGGCTCGGGTTCACCCTGGAGCTGCCCCTGGCCGACTGCCCAGCCGCCGCCGCTTACTTGACGGGGCTGGCCTGAGGGCGGGCGGCCATCCCCCCGTCCTGGTAGCCGGTGCGCCGCAGCACGAGCTGCACGGGGTAGTTGGACCCCGATTGGGGCATGGTGCGCACCGAGATGGTGCGCTCGGAGCGGGCCGGGATCCCGAAGCTGGCCATTACCTGCTCCTGGCGCGGGCCCACCAGCTTGCTCTCGTACTTGTGCCCCTCGATCAGGAGCACCCCCCGGCAGGCTCCCCCCGCGGCCATCAGCCCCAGCTCCACCTGCGCCGCCTGGTCGGTCGGATTGTGCACCCGGAAGTCCACGTCGTAGAACACGCCGTAGTTCCCCCGCAGCGTCTCCCCGTCCCGCTGCCCGGCGATGGCGTGGCGGCCGATGGTGACGAAGGCCCAGTTGCCCCCCACCGTGTAGGAGGCGGACAGGCTCTTGGTCGGATTGGGGAAGACGTACTGCTCCCCCACCTGTGAGGGCCGGTAGTCGGCCAGGCTGGCGTATAGCGGCTGGGTGATGGCCGGCAGCAGCCGCACCCGCACCATCACCCCTTCCCCCTCCAGCAGGCGCAGGTCGGCCACCCCGCTCGCAATCTGCCCCACCGGCAGCCGGTGGCTGGCCACCAGGTAGCGGGTCTGCGGGGGGATGGCCGCCACGTACCCCAGCCCGGCCTGCTGGCGCTCCAGGAAGGCGCTGGTGGCCGCGTGCCCCACGAAGATCTCGTCGCGGGAGGGCCCCGCCGTGCCCTCGATGATCCGCACCCGGGCCGGCGCCGCCGTGGTGTTCGCCAGCTCCACCACCAGGTCCGCGCTCTGCCCGCTGGCGTTCAGGTGGTGGTACAGCAGCCGGGCCGGCGCCCCCGGGCCCAGCCTCGCCTCGTACCACAGCCCCAGCGCCCGCAGCTGCTCGGGGTTGTTGCTGATCATCAGCAGCCCGGCCTCCCGGGCGGGCACGGGCACGTTATGCACCGCTACCGGCACCTGCCCGCTCACCCCCAGGTAGTCCGGGCCGGAGATGCCGACCCCCACGGTCACCGTGCACTCGCCCCCCAGCGCGAGCTGGCGCTGGGGCACCTGGGGCTCCCCCCAGGTGAGCATGGCCCCGGGCTCCGACTGCACCGCCAGCGCCGCCGCCGCCCGCGCCGACCGGCCCAGCAGCCAGGCCGGGGCCAGCGGCCCGGTCACCTCCCCCCGCCCGGGCCCGATCCGCCCCGCCCACTTCATCACCTGCAGCGGCAGGTTCAGGTAGGCGGGACCGGCGTTGATGGTCAGGGTGGCGCTGCCCGTGGCCGTCCCGGTCACGGTCACCACCATCTCCTGCTCGTCCACCGCCGCCCCCGCCAGCCCGGGGCTGGCGCCGGCCCGGAGCGGCGGGCGGAGATTGCCGATTAGCGGCACCTGGCGGGCCTCGCCCAGCGGCACCACCAGCTTGTCCAGGGGCACGGAGAGATAGGGCAGGGCGAACGCTTCCCGGATGCGCCCGGTCCAGGCCTGGGCCAGGCCCTCCAGGGTGGAGCTCATGGCAAAGGCGTCGCTCTTGTCCAAGGTGACCAGCTCCCCGCCGGCAATGGAGATGGTCTGCGCCCGGCCGTCGCCGCTCACCGCCACCTGGCTGGCCTGAGCTCCGGAGAGGGCGGCCGCCGTCAGCCGGGAGGCCAGGTCCTGGGCGCGCGCCGGGGCGTTGCGCCCGGCCGGGAAGCTCACCAGCTTTACCCCGTTCAGCACCACCTCGGCCCCAGGTTCCTCACCAGAGGCTTTCTGCACGATGTGGCTGGAGAACTGCAGGCTGGAGATGCCGGCGGCCTGGCCCACCCCGGACGCCAGCCAGAGCGCGAGACTGCACCAAATCAGCTTTCCAAACATGCCCCAACCCCTGTTGCGATAGGCGCTGTCGCCCTTGCTGAACACCCGGCCTGCCCCTGCCGCCGGCCGGTTCCCTTCCCTCTGTCCTTCTTACCCCAGCGGCAGCTTCACCACCGCCCCGGTGCGCGCGGAGAGGTAGGCCGCCTCCGCCACCTCCACGTTGTTCCGCCCTTCCTCGCCGGGGATGGTGACCGGGGTGTCATTGGCCACCGCCTCGATGAACTCCCGCAGCTCCCGGCGCACCCCGTCCTCCTCGTTGGCCAGGGCCAGCCGCTCCGGCTCCTTCTTCCCCTGGCGGGCTACGTCGAAAAAGGAGCCGTCGTGCGCGTTGCGATAGCAGATCGTTCCCGCGGCGCACTGGATCTTGCCGCTCGACTCCCCGATGAAGCTCGCCTGCGAGGAGTGCAGCACCCCGGCCGCCCCCTGCCGGAAGCGTAGCGAGAGGTACAGGTTGTCCAGGCTGTCCATGTCCTCCCGCACGAACCGGTCGCCCAGGCAGTAGACCGACTCCACCTCCCCGCACAGGCAGCGCATGAAGTCAATCTCGTGGCTGTTGATCTCCATCAGGATGCCGCCCGACTGCTGGTGGCTGGCCCGCCAAGGCTGGGACCAGCTCCCGAACCCGCCCCCGATCCGGGTCACCACCAGCCCCATCGGCACTCCCAGCTCCCCGGAGCGCACCAGCTCGATCGCCGTGCGCCAGATGGGCAGGTAGCGCAGCACCTGCCCGATCATCAGCTTCACCCCGCCCCGCTTGGCCGCCGCGATCATCGCCTCGCAGTCCGCGGTGGTGGTGGCCATCGGCTTCTCGCAGAAGATGTGCACCCCCGCCCCCGCTGCTAGCTCCGCATGCTCCCGGTGCAGGAACTGGGGGCTGGCGATCACCACCGCGTCCAGCTTCACCTCCCGCAGCATCTGCTCCGGGTCGGCGAACGCCGGCGCCCCGTATGGCTCCACCGCCGGCTGGGCCTTCTCCAGCACCGGGTCGGCCGCCGCTGCCACCACCGCCTGGGGGATGGTGGCCATGCTCTTGATCTCGCTCGCCCCCATCGGCCCGCAGCCGATGAAGCCTACTCGCACCTTATCCACGCTCGCCTCCTTGCCGCTCGGCTGGGCGGGGCCGCCACCGGCCGCTCCCTTTCCTCGCTTTATTCGACCGGGTAGGCCCCCGCCACCTTCCCCGCGCCCCCAGGCGCGCTGGGGCCGGGCGGCAAGGCCCGCGGGATGCTGGGGAGGGATCTGGGCAGAGGCACGCCGCCTGGCTACCGCGAGCGCAGCTCCGCCATGGGGATGCCGGCCGCCTCCCGATACTTGGCCACCGTGCGCCGGGCGATGGAATACCCCAGCGCCCCCAGGATCTCCGCCAGCCGGCGGTCGGAGAGCGGCTTGTCCTTCCCCTCGTTGGCCACCAGGCGGGCGATCACGCTCTTTACGGCCAGCGAGGCATCGAAGAAGATGGCATAGGGCACGAGCTGCCTATTGGGCAGGAGCACGTACTTGCCCGCTGTGGCCCGGCTCACCGTGGATTCATCCAGCCCGGTGGCGCGGGACACCTCCGCCCGGGTGAGCGGGTGCAGCGCGGCCTGGGAGCCGGTGTCCAGGAAGTCCCGCTGGCGCCGCGCCACTTCCTCGGTGATCCGCCGGATGATCTGCCGCCGCTCCTCCAGGTGCGAGAGGAAGCGGCGGGCCCGCTCCACCGACTCCATCACGTGCCGGTGCTCCGGGTGCTCCCGGCTCTGCCCGCCCAGGGAGGCATATACCGACAGGTAGTGCTCGTTCACCCGCACCGCCGCCTCCCGCCCGGCCGCCACCTCGATGCGGTAGCCGGTGAGGCTGGAGGGAGAGGTCGCGATCACGAGGTCCGGGCGGGCGATCGCCTTCGGGTTGCGCGCCTTCCAGTGCCAAGGCGGCCGGAACCGCTGCCCGGGGCAGGGGTAGAGCCGAGTGCGGATGAACGCCAGCGACGCCCGCACCTCCTCCATGCTGATGTCCAGCTTGCGCGCGATGCGCGAGTACGAGCGGGAGGAGAGCAACCGCCAGCATTCCCGGAGAATGCGCTCCACCCAGGGGTCCTCTTCCCCCTCCTCGCGCAAGGCGTACACCTGCAACAGCAGGCACTCCCGCAGCGAGCGCGCCCCGATCCCGGGCGGGTCCAGCGTCTGCAGCACGGCCAGCGCCCGCTCCATCGCCCGCACCTCCACCTGCAGCCGGGCCGCCGCCTCCACCAGGTCGCACTCCAGGTACCCGTCCGCGCTCAGGCTGCTCACCAGGTACTCCACCAGCGGGAACAGCTGCCGGGGGGAGGTCGCCCGCGCCTGCTCCGCCAGGTAGTCCTGTAGCGTGTACTCGCTCTCCAAGAAGGCCACCGGGTCGTCCCGCTCCGCGTTCTCGGCCTGGGGGTAAGGCAGGTAGCCCGCCTCCAGCTCCCCCTCGGTGGCCTCCCGGGGAGGGGTGTAGCCGCAGTTCGGGCAGTAGGGGCCGTCCAGCGGCACCCCGCACACCGGGCACCCCTGGTCCTCGCACAGCTCCAGCGCCGGGTTCTCGGTGATCTCCTCCTCCACCCGCTGCTGGAGCTGCGTCACCGAGAGCTCAAGGATGGCGTTGCGGGCAATCAAGCGGGGGTCCGGCCGCCTGATCGCCGCTTGTCGGGTCTCCAGTTGCAGACGTGCCGCGATCTCCATCTCCCTCCCCTAACGGTGGGGGCGATTGGTCTCGCATTGGTCCACCCACCAGCGCAGGCAGCGAAAGGTCTCCCCCAGCTGCTGCGCCGCCCGGCCCATGTTCCAGGCACAGGCGTCCAGGGCCCGCGCCAGCTCCGGGGCCACCGGCCCCAGCTCCTGGCCCGCCCCCTCCGGGTCCTGCTCCTGGGGGCTGACCGCCTCCGAGGGCGCGCCTCCCAGCTCCGGCAGCGCCTCCGCGCCGATCAGCGCGCAGCTCGGATCCGTCATCACCACCGCGTGCTCCACCGCGTTCTCCAGCTCCCGGATGTTCCCCGGCCAGCGGTAGGCGGTCAGCCGGGCGAGCGCCTCCTGGGACAGCTCCGCCGCCTTGCGCCCGTTCTCCCGCGCGTACTTGCGGACGAAGTGGCCGGCCAGCTCCGGGACGTCCTCCTGGCGCTCGCGCAGCGGTGGCAGGGTGATCTGCACCACCTTCAGCCGGAAATAGAGGTCCTCCCGGAAGTACCCCCCCGCCACCGCCTGCTCCAGGTCGCGGTTGGTGGCCGCAATCAGCCGCACGTCCACCTTCAGCGTCTTCGTGCCCCCCACCCGCTCGAACGACCGCTCCTGCAGCACCCGCAGCAGCTTGAGCTGCAGGTTGGGGCTGATGTCCCCGATCTCGTCCAGGAACAGCGTGCTCCCGTTCGCCAGCTCAAAGCGGCCGCTGTGCTGGGCGATGGCCCCGGTGAAGGCCCCCTTCTCGTGGCCGAAGAGCTCGCTTTCCAGGAGGTCGGAGGAGAGCGCCGCGCAGGCCACCGCCACGAACGGCCGGTGGCAGCGCGGGCTGTGGCGGTGGATGGCCCGCGCCGCCAGCTCCTTGCCGGTGCCGGATTCGCCGCGCACCAGCACGTTCGCCCGGCTGTTGGCCACCCGGCGGATGGTCTCGTACACCTGCCGCATCCGCTCCCCGGACCCGATCACCCCCTCCACGGCGGGCGCCGGCCCCGACGGAGCGGCCACCTCCCCGTTTCCGTTCTCCAGGGCCCGGCGCACCGCCACCTTTACCTGCTCCAGGTCGAACGGCTTGGTCAAGTAGTCCAGGGCCCCGCCCTTCATCGCCTCTACCGCGCTGGGCACCGAGCCGTAGCCGGTCATCACCACCACCGGCAGCCGGGGCTGGATCTCCCGCACCCGCCGGAGCAGGTCCAGCCCGCCGATGTTGGGCATCAGCACGTCCGTGAACATCAGGTCCACCGGCTGCCGATGCAGCGTGCGCAGCGCCTGCTCCCCGTCACTGGCGGTCACCACCTGGTACCCCTCGTCCGCCAAGGTGGAGCTCAGCACGGCACAGATATTGGGCTCGTCATCCACTACCAGGACGGTGATCTCGGGCATGCTGGTCCTATCGCGCCAAAGGGCCGGCCGGTAAGGCCAGCACCACCGTGGTCCCCCGGCCGGGCCGGCTGCCGATGTGCACCTGCCCGCCGTGCAGGTCTATGATCTTCTTCACCAGGGCCAGCCCCAGGCCGCTGCCCTGGCGCTTGGTGGTGAAAAACGGCTCCCACACCAGCCGGCGCAGGCCGGGGGGGAGGCCCGGCCCCTGGTCCGTCACCACCACCCGCACCCGGTCCGCCCCGGCCTGCAGGCGCACCACCACTTCCCCCCCGCTCGCCATCGCCTGCACCGCGTTCAGGAGCACATTGGCAATCGCCGCCCGCACCAGCTCCGGCTCCCCCGCTACCGGGGGCAGATCCGGCCCGGGCAGGAAGGTCAGGCTCACCCCCGCCTTGTGGGCCTGTCCCGCCACCGCCTCCCAGGCCTGGCCCACCAGCCGCGCCAACTGCAGCGGCTGGTGGCTTACCTGGCGGGGGCGGGCATAGGCGAGCAGGCTGGAGGTGAACCGGGCCAGCCGGTCAGCCTCCTCTTCGATCATCGCCAGGAAGCGCCCGGTCAGGTCATCCTGGTGCCTGCCCGCCAGGTACTGGGCGGCAGCCTTGATCGCGCTCAGGGGATTGCGCACCTCGTGCGCCACCGCCCCCGCCAGCCATTCCAGGCGGCCGGGGGCCGGCTCCGGCGCCGGCAGGCGCCACAGCGCCTGCGCCGCCGCCAGCGCGCGCTCGGTGGTGGGAAGGGACGGACAGCCGATCACCACCACCCCCCGGGCGCCATCGGAGGGGGGCAGCGGCAGCACCAGCATCCAGGCCGGCTGCCAGGGGAGGGCCAGGGGGCGCGCCTGGTCGCCAAGCAGGAGCTGGGGGGATTGCGATTCCAGAGCGTGGCGCAGGCCGCCGGGCAGGCGGCGCAGCAGCCCCCGGTGAGGCTGGCCCCCGGGGCCCTGCCAGCGGATCCGGTAGGGGCCGGATCGCCAAACCACCACCCACCCCGACTCGCTGCCGCCCGCCGCGGCTGCGGCCTGGCGAGCCAAAGGCACGAACTGGTGCCAGGTGGGCTCATCTACTGGCTTGATGACCTGCGGCTTCGGGTGTCCCTGCCGAGCAGGGGCTACCAGAGTCCTTGGGCCCATACGGCTTCCCCCGGGTGACGTGACCAGGTTCCCTTGGCCATTATCCAGGCCCCCGCGGGCGGGTCAAGCATGGGCAGACAACAGGATGTTCAGGGGCTGCACAGCGGGGGGCGCATGTGCGGATATCTGTGCCAAACACCGCAGGCGGATGCACCCGCCCCCGACACCGCCCGGCCGCTATGCCCAGGGTGTAGGCAGGCAGGGCTTCTCAGGAGGAAAGCTGATTCTGCAGGAGTGCCCTTAGCTGGCCGATGTCCAGGGGCTTGAGCAGGATGCCCTCCACCCCCAGCCCTCGCGCCTGCTCCAGGCGGGGGTCGCCCTCGTACGCGGTCACCATCACCACCGGCAGCGCCGGCCAGCGGGCGCGAATGTAGGACAGCAGCGCCAGGCCGTTGTCCTCGGGCAGCACCAGGTCCAGCAGCACCGCGTCATACCCCCCGCACTCCAGCCGCTGGCGCGCCTCCCCGGTCTCGCTGGAGACGTCCACCGCATAGCCCAAGTCCGCGAGGTAGGCGGCACAGACCGCCCCGAAGTTCTCCTCGTCATCCACCAACAGCAGTCGCTGCCCCATCGCCCCCTGCCGTGGGAGCCCCCGCCGTGCCGGGGGCCCCGGTCTTTCTCTATCGGCGCTTGCGTAGGAACGGCACTCCCAGCAGTCCGGCCGCAAGCAGCGCCAGGCTGCCGGGTTCGGGCGTCGGGCCCCCGGTGGGGCCACCTGTGCTCCCGGAACCGGTGTGCCCGCCATCCAGGATCCCCACCGGTACCAGCCCCCCAGGGGGAGCCGCCGTCGCGTAGTAGAACGCGGCGTTGGGATAGTCGGTCGAGTAACGTCCCGGCCGGATGGCATGGGACGATGGCCCATCCAATTGCCACTGCACGGATGACGAACCACTGTTCCAGGTGCCCGCGGTCCAGTCCGCCTGCGCGGTCCAGGCCACGTACGGGGTGTTCACCGGGTAGCCGATGTTCAGCTGGCTGATGTGCGGGCGAAACTCCTGGTTGTACAGCGTGTAGCTGTAGACCCAGGCACCCTCACTCCCCAACACCGGCGTCACCGAGCTCCAGGGCACCCCACCGTCATCGTCCGGGAGCAGGAACGCTGGCTCGAACTCCATGATCCAGCCACTCCCGGTGCGATCACTGGTGATCTCGCTCCACCCCGGCCCGGGCGGCCCGTTGTCGGCCGCGTAGGCGCCCCCTGCCAACAGCAGCAGGGCCACTACGCAGCCAAGCATGCCCAGTCGTAACCGCATCTGCCTCACCTCCTTTCCTGTGGTATCCGGCGGGGCTCGGCCCCGCCTTCCCCCGCCGGTCGCCGGAGGCGAAAAAGCGCCCCCCGGTGCCACTCCGGCATCCGGTCATAACCGGCGGGGGAATACTGTCCAGCTATCACCCGCTGCCAGTAGCCCAGCCCCTCCTGGGCCCCAGCCCGCAGCAAAAGCGGGGATAGAAACAGGTACTCGGCCCGCCGCCCCCGCCCGGCCAGGGCCTGCAGGGAGCGGGGGTCGGTCGGCAGCCCCAGCGCCGGCCGGTTCCCATACCAGGCCACCGCCCAGGGCACGTCTGTGGCCACCAGCCCCGGCCCCAGCCGCGCCTGCAGCGCTCTCACCGTCTGCCGCATCTCGTTTTCCCCCGGGGGGAACAGCGAGGCGCCCAGCGCCTGCAGCCCGGCCTGGTATCCGGTAATCAGCAGCGCCGCCGCCACCAGGGCCCGGCTCAGCGTGGGATGGGTGCGGGTCTGCGCCAGCCATACCAGGGCCGCCCCGGCCAGCACCGCCCCCACCCCCGCCAGCGGCAGCAGGTAGTCCATCGCCGGCAGCACCGCCGCCGCCCCCAGCGCGGTGAGTACCGCCAGCGCCACAAACGCCAGCCGCAGCAGCCCCACCGGCGGGCGCACCCGCAAGAACAGCGAGCTCGCCGCCAGCACCAGCACCGCCACCCCGCCCACCGCCGCCAGCGAGCCCAGCACCACCTGCAGCCCACCCAGCACCTTCAGCATCAGCTCCCACCCGTGACCCCGGGCCGCCTCCGCCAGGGTCAGCTCCGGCCGCCAGGATCGCAGCAGGCTGGTCCCCGGGTAGCTCGGGGTCCACATTACCAGGCCAAACCGCCCCAGCCCCAGCGGATGCCCGGTCACCAGCCAGGTGCGAACAGCCCAGGGCAGCATCAGCCCCAGGGCCCCCGCCACGCCCCAGAGCGCCGCCCGCCGCCCCCGCGCCAGCCACAGCCACCCGGCCAGCACCACCGCCGCCAGCGGGGTCACCAGCCCGGTCAGCCAGGCCGCCCCCACCGCTGCCCCTGCCAGCACCGGCCAGCGCCTGCCCCCTCCCTCCACCGCCCGCAGCCCCGCCAGGAAGGCCGCCGTCACCGCCGCCGCCGCCATGGTCACCGGCAGCCCGGAGATGGCCGCCCCCAGCAGCGCCGCTCCCAGCGAGTAGAGTAATGTGCCATAGATCGCGGTGCGCAAGCCAAAGGCCCGGGCGCCCAGGGCGAACACCGCCAGGCACCCGCCCAGATACCCCGCCAGGCACACCGCCGCCGCCGCCTGGTCGCTCGCCCCCAGGGCCGCGAACACCAGCCCCAACGCCAGCGCCGGCAGCGGCGCCGGCCCCGTCGCCAGCTCCGGCCGCGCTACCTGCGCGGCCCCGAGCGGCATCAGGCTGGAGGTGGCAAACCCATGCCCCGCGGCGATGTGCCGGGCCACCTGCGCCACCTCCATCGCCTGCGGCTGCACCAGCCCCGCGAACAGGCGCGTATAGTAGTAGCCGGCCAGCAGCAGCCCCGGCAGGCAGGCCAGCAGCAGTCCCACCGCGATCTCTGATCGCGTGACCTTGGTTTCCGGTGCGCGCGCCTGCGCGCCCGCCCTCGTCTCGGTCATGGCGTACACATCGCTCGGTGCGCAAGCCGCATGCCCGCCTGCCCTGGTGAGTACAATAACGGGTCCGAACTCCGGCCATCCTTGGTCACCAATCATCGCAAAGCTGCCTCCAATGCCGGTTTCGCGCCTTCCAGGAAGGCGCCGACCATCGCCTCAGCCGGGGCGGGCGAGCTACCGCATGGCGCGGCCACCCGCACCATGCCTCCCCTCCCCGGGCGCCCGTGCAGCCGCTCCCCCAGCATTGCCAGCTGCTGCCGGCTCCGTCCCGCCACCGGCCGGCCCGCGCAGGTGTACCAGTAGAGCATCAGCTCCCGCACCTCTCCCCGTTGCGCGAGCAGCGTGTAGGCCGGCCCTCCGCCCGGCAGCCGGCGCACCCCGGCAGACACCACCGACCACCCCTCCCCCTGGTAGCAGAACAGCGGCCGGTGAAACGCGCCCGGCTGTTCGCTGCGCACCAAGGTGAGGAAGATCCGCGCTTGCCCCCGCCGGTACTCCCGAAACAGCAACTGGCCGCCCGGCATACTCTCCCAGGCGCTTGCCGCCACGGGCAGGTCCCGGCCCACCCAGGCCCCCAGCCGCACCGGCAGCTCCAGCCGCCCCACCGGGCGCGGAGGCGGTGGGGTCAGCCCCAGCCTCGCCGCCAGCGCCAGTGCAAACAGCCCGGCCAGCACCCCTAGTCGCCCGGCCGGCATCCCACCCACCTCCCGAGCGCAGCCAACAGCAGCCACGCCAGCGCAAACAGGGCTACCCCTGAGCCCCAGTGGTAGAAGCCCAGGGCCGCCCCCGGCCCCCAGGCCTGCGCCACCAGTAGCACCGCCAGCACCCTGGCCACGTTGGCCGCCAGCGCTACCGGCACCGCCAAGGCCAGCAATCCCAGCCGGGCGGCCGGGGGTCCCCCCGCCACGGCGGCATACAGCCCGGCCAGCGCGAGCAAGGCGATCGCCGACTTCAGCCCACTGCAGGGCACCGCCACCGTGAGCGTGAATCCGCCCAGGAACAGGTCCACCCCACGCTGCTGCACGGGCAGGGCCAGCAGCCCCGCCGCCAGCGCGGTGTAGCTGGTGGTCAGCCGCTGCAGGGGGGTGGCCAGCGCCTCCAGCACTCCCCAGGGCCAGGGGATGGCAAACCCCAGGAAAGCCAGGGGCACCGCCGCCGCCCGCACCGCCCCCCAGCCGTAGAGGTACGCGATGCTGCCCACCAGCGCCCCGAGCAGGCTCAAGCTCTGCACGGTGTACAGGCTGCCCAGGGCATGGCCCGCGACCAGTACCGCCAGCGACCCTGCCACCAAGGCCAGGCCCAGCCGGCTGGGCCGCCGCGCTAATCCCGCCAGCGCCTCCCGGCGCCGCCAGAGCAGGTAGCCCGCCAGCAGCGGGATCAGCGGCCCGTGCTGGAAGTACTCGTTGTCCCACCACTGCTGCCCCAGGTACCCGAAAACCGGCAGATAGGCCGCGGCCAGCAGCGCGCCGGCTCCCACCGCCGGTGCCCAGCCCAGCCGCGGCTGGCTGTGCCGCACCTCGGCCCTGGCCTGGGTGCCCGTGCTCATAAGGCCGCCCTCCGCGCTGCCCCCGGCAGGAAGCATGCCTGGCCGGCAAGGGGTGTACCCGCTATCACCCGCCGTGAGCGGATACACCGACAGGCCGCCGGCCTGGCCCTTACCTTGCGGGACCGGGCATGCCCGGCAAGGGCGGAAGGCAGGGCCGGCGCCAGGGGCCCGGGCTTGTCCGGCAAAGACCACAGCCGTGCCCAGGCGCCGGACACCCGGGGGCCAGGCTGCCTTGAGCGCCCCGTCCCCACTCGGCGATAATGGGCGACACCGGCCGCCCGTTGGCTCCCGCGCTATGCCTGGGCGCCAGCTGCGATCAGTACTGGCGACTGTAGGAAGGGCGCTTTGCCGGCAGCCGGTTGCCATTTTAGCCGTCATCCAGAACGGGTAAGTCGGCCAGGAGCAGCGTATGGAACTGGCACACTGGAACAAGGCGAAAACCGGCCTGCTGACCGTGATCGCGGCCTACCTGCTGGCGCTGTCGGCGCCCGTGCCCGCCCAGGCGGGGTGGCAGCGGTTGCACGCCTGCGCGTATCGCGATCAGTACTCCTCCCGGCAGCTCGAAACCCTGGGCGGCTGGGACCTGCTCATCACCTCCACTGATAAGCCGGGGTATCTCGCCGCGCTGCGCGGCCACACCCGCCTGCTCTACTACACCGACCTCATCTTCGCCGGCACCTGGCTCCCCGGCTGGGAGCAGGTCAACCGCCAGGAATCCTGGTTCCTGCATGACCGTGCCCTGGGCTACCGGCTGTTCTCCGCGGACTTCGGCAACTACCTGATGGACCCCGCCTCCGGCTGGGGCCCCTGGATGGTCCACGCCGTCACCCAGCGCGCCGCCCTGCTCGGCTACCAGGGGGTCTTCACCGACGACTGCGCCTTCACCACCCGTTACCTGCGGCTGATGCTGCGCAGCGAGCGGGAGCCGGTCACCGCCGAGCAGGGGCGCTTCACCACCCGGGTGCGCGCAGAGTGGGTGACCGGCATCTACGAGGACCGGAAGGGCCAGGGCCGCGACTGGAAGCAGGGGGGCACCGTCACCCCCGGGCCCGGGGACACCACCACCGTCCAGCTCCCCCCCGGCGCCCCCCGCCAGCTCTACGTGGACTACGCCGTCTCGGTTTACCGGGAGTGCGAGCCCTCCACCCTGCAGGGAGGCATCGTGCGCACCCGCTGGCCGGTGGAATGGGTGTACGGAGTCTGGACCAACCCCCAGCAGTCCGGGACCAACCTCTACCGGGGCAAGGGGGATGACGGCTTCACCAACACCGCCAGTGGGGGCGCCATCGCGGTCGCCAGCGCGGAGGTGGCGCCCGGAAATACGGTATATATCAAGTACAAGGCCGACTTCCTCCCCCCCGGGTTGGAGCAGCGCTGGCAGGCCGGGATCACCGCCCTGCTCCACCAGGCCAAGCGCGAGCTGGGGAGCAAGCCCCTCTACTACAACGGGGTGGACCGGCGGGGCGGCGACAGCAGTTTTGCATCGGTGGCGGATGGCGGTATGATGGAAGAGGCCTTCCACTCCAGCGGGGTGAAGGCCAACTGGTTTGAGCCGCCGGAACGGTGGAAGCTCTTCCTGGACCGCATCGTCTCCTACCAAGGGCAGGGCAAGACCATCCTGGTGCAAAGCGGCGGCAGCCACCAAGACGACCGGGAGGACGAGCGGGTGGTGATGTTCTGCTACGCCTCCTACCTGCTCGGGAAAGGAGACCTGTCGAGCTTCAACTTCGCCTGGGAATACGATGCGCTGTTTCGGCCGCCCGCCTGGTCGGTGGACCTGGGCCGGCCGCGGGAGCCCTACCGGGTGCTCTCGGACGGGCTCTACAGCCGCAAGTTTGAGCGAGGGAGAGTATTGGTACGGCCGCCCCTGGGCGAGGGCTATCGCCAGGGCAAAGCCGGCACCCACACTTTCCAGGGGCGCTACCGCCGCCTGCGCCTGGACGGCAGCCTGGAGCCCCCCGCCCATGAGGTGACCTTGGAGGACGCCACTGGGGTGGTACTCCTGCCCGAGTAGTCTCGGGCCTTCCCCGGCTCAGATACCGGACCCCTATCACAACAAGCTGGCCCCTTTATGTGGCGGCTGAAGCCGGTCGCCCGACAACACTGACGGAGGTGTATCAGCGATGCCGCGAAGCAAGACCCTTTTGCTGCTCCTGTTAGCAGCAGCGATTGCCTGCTCGGCCTTCCCCCTAGGCGCCACCGAGAAGTTCCACTCCTGTGCGTATGCCGACCCCTACTCGGCGGCCGAGGTGCAGTTCCTGGCCACCCACTACCGGGTGCTGGCCATGGGCAACACCAACGTCCCCCCCGCCACCCTCAAGGCCTACCACCCCCAGCTCAAGGTGCTCGTCTACAAGGCGCTGGTGAGCGAGTTCCCTTTCTACACGGACGCCTACGGCAACTCCGAGTGGGACGTGGTCAATAGCCACGAGGATTGGTTCATCCACGACACCGCCACCGGTATCCGGCTGCAGAGCACCGACGGCTACCCCTGGTACTACATGTCCCCGCGCAGCGGCTGGGCCAGCTACCTGGCCCAGGTCTTGCACGGCTGGCAGGCCAAGGGGTATGACGGCTTCTTTGGGGACAACGCCTTCTGGACCTACACCAACGGGGTCTTCATCACCATCAAGGCCGAGCCCGCCGTGACCATCGGCGACGGCCGCACCGTGCGCACCGCGAATGGCAACGGCCTCTATGGCATCGAGGGCGTCTACACCAATAGCAGCGGCACCGGCACCAACTACTACCCGGGCGGCGGCTACAACGAGGACACCATCACCCTGGGCTCCTCGCCGGGGTCTGCCGGCACCCGGGTGTACCTCACCTACTACGCCAATGTCTACCGCTACCGGGAGCCGGCCACCGTGGACGCCACCGGCACCACCGTCACCGTGCGCTCCAAGGCGGACTGGATCTACGGGGTCTATGACAACCCCTCCCTCTCCGGCACCAGCTACTACACCGGCTACGGCAACAACATGTTCACCAACTCCGGCGACCGGGCGGTGATCACCCTGGGCCGCTCCCCCGGCGCCGGTCGCCAGGTCTGGGTGCGCTACCGCGCGGTGCCCGCCCCGGCCGCCGACATCGCCTCCCTGCACGCGGACATGGTGGGCCTCTTCGACACCATCCGCGCCGCCAACCCCGGGTTCCTCACCTTCTACAACGGGATCGCCCGGCGCGGCACCGACGAGCCCTACATGGCCCACAACGACGGCGGGATGATGGAGCAGTTCATCACCGTCAACGGCGACAACCCCCTCTTCTACGACGGCTTCACCCGCTGGCGGGAGGAGCAGGAGCGCGTCGAGCAGATCACCGCTGACTACCCCACCAAGACCGTCATGGTGCAGTCCGGCGTGAGCAAGGAAACCAGCTACTCGGTGGACTTGAAGAACAAGTGGGCGATGTTCTGCTTCGCCTCCTACCTGCTCTGCCGGGGGGAGAACAGCACCTTCAACTTCACCAAGACCGGCTATAACGGCCTGGATTGGTACCCCTACTGGTCCCTGGACTACGGCTATCCCCTGGGACCCCGCAAGTCGGTCTCGGTGAGTGTGGACCTGCAGGGCCAGGGCATCTTCCAGCGCGACTTCAGCAAATGCAGGGTGATCGTCAACCCCACCGGGGCCCAGGCCATGACCCCCACCTCCGCCGACGTCACCGTCACCGTGCCCCTGGACGGCGCCTACCGGGTGGTCAACCAGGACGGCACCATCTCCTCCACCTCCATCAGCTCCATCACCCTCCCCCCCCGCACCGGGGTGATCCTGTACCGCACCACCACGCCGCCCCCCGGCGGCCAGGCGCCGCCCGCGCCGGTGATCACCTCCCCGGCTGACGGCGCCACCATCCGCACCCGCCAGGCCACCGTCAAGGGCACCGAGTCCGACGCCACCGCCCAGGTCACCGTGCAGGTGGGCACCACCAACTACGGTCCCTCGGCGGTCAGCAGCGGCGCCTGGAGCGCCAACGTCAACTTGGCCGAAGGCGCCAACAAGCTCACCGCCACCGCGGCCAACAGCTACGGCTCCACCGCCTCGGCCGCCTCGCTGGTCACCGTGGACTCCCAGGCGCCCAGCGTCTCCATCACCGCCCCGGTTAACGGGAGCACGGTCAGCGGCGCGCTCAACGTGGTCGCCTCCGCCGCCGACCCCGCGCCCTCCAGCGGCCTCAGCGTGGAGTTCTACCTGGACGGCACCCTCCAATTCCGGGATTACGTCGCCCCCTATGCCTGGGGCTGGACTACCACCGGCCTCTCCGGCAGCCACACCGTGTCCGCCCGGGCAGTGGATGCCGCCGGTAACGCAGCCACCAGCAGCAACGTCACCGTGACCGTGAGCGGCAGCAGCGGGGGCACCGCTCCCGGCGTTCCCACCATCACCAGCCCCGCCGCGGGCACCCTCACCCGCACCGCCGCCTGCACTGTGCGGGGCAGCGCCGACAGTGCCGCCACCAGCGTCACCGTGCTCCTCAACGGCACCGCCCAGAGCCCGGTGGCCGTCAGCGGCAGCGCCTGGAGCGCCACCGTCACCCTACGCCAGGGCGCGAACACCCTGGCCGCCTATGCGGCCAACGGCTCGGGCAAGAGCGGGAGCAGCGCCCCCATCACCGTCACCCTGGACAGCCGGGCGCCGGCGGTGAGCTTCGTCGCGCCCACCCCGGGAGCCGTCATCAGCGCCCGCAACATCATCGAGGTGGGCGCCACCGACGCCAGCCCCTCCGCGGGGATGACCAAGGCGGAGCTCTACTTCAACGGCAGCCTGGTCTCTACCATCACCGGCGTGCCGCCCTACAAGTGGTACTGGACCCCGTCCACCACCCCGGCCACCTACACCATCCGCTGCGACGTCAGCGATCAGGCCGGCAACAAGGGGACGGGCAGCGTCACCTGCCAGGTGGGCAGCGGGGGCACCATCACCCAGCCGCCCGCGGTGCCGGTGATCACCAGCCCCACCTCCGGCAGCGTGCAGTCCACCACCGCCTGCACCGTGAAGGGGACGGAAAGCACTGCCGATGCCACCGTCACCGTGCTGGTCAACGGCGCGGCCCAGGCCCCGGTGGCCGTCAGCTCCGGTGCCTGGAGCACCACGGTCACCCTGCGGTCGGGGGATAACAGCATCGCCGCCTACGCCGCGAACGCCGCCGGCAAGAGCGCCACCAGCGCGGCCGTGACGGTGCGGGTGGACAGCAGCAGCACTACCCCGGTGGTCAGCATCCTTAGCCCCGCCCATGGGGCCGTCACCACCGGGCGCATCCTCATTGACGGGACGGCCACCGATCCCAGCGGCTCCGGACTGGTCGGGTGCAAGCTGCTGATCAACGGCTACTACGCTGGCGAGGACTACGGTGCTCCGCCCTACCGCTGGTACTGGACCCCGGCCGCCGGCACCTACACCATCAAGCTGGAGGTGACCAACAAGGCGGGCGGTGTAGGCTCGGCTACTGTTACCTTCCGGGCTAGCTAGCGATCTGGCCCTGGCCTATCAAACCCGGGCCAGATGTGGAATATGACCCCTGACGGGCTCCGAGCAAGCCCAATCAGGAACTACGACCACGCGAGCGCAGGCCCCCTCTGGCAACGGGGGCCTGCGCTGCTTTTCCGGACACCCCAATCCCTGGCCCCCAGGGCCTCTACCGGGCCGGTATCTCCTCCAGTCCCGGTGGCCACGTCGCAGGCGTAGGGAGGGGCCGGCGGGCCCTCACCCGGCCGCGAATCAGCCGTTTCCCCCCGGCCAGCCGGCCGATGGTAAGCATCACCAGCCACAGGTCCAGCCGCAGCGACCGGCGCAGGATGTACAGCCGGTCGTAGCGCAGCTTGGCGTGCGGCGGCGTGTAGTAATCGCCGAACACCTGCGCCAGCCCCGTCATCCCCGGCTTCACCAGCGTCCGGAACCGATATCCGGGAATGTGCTGGCTCCATTCCTGGTAGTAGCTGGGGCGGTTGGCCCGGGGTCCCACCAGGCTCATCTGCCCCGCCAGCACGTTCACCAGCTGCGGCAGCTCGTCCAGCTTGGTCTCCCGCAGCAGCTGCCCGAGGGGCGTCGCTTCCCGCTCCTCCTCCGGCTTGATCAGCCGGCTGCCCACCTTGCCCTCCGTCCCGTTGGGCAGGGTGCGAAACTTGATCATGCGGAAGGTGCGGCTGCCCCGCCCCACCCGGTAGCCGCGGTAAAAGATGGGCAGCCCGCTGTCCAGCCAGATCAGCAGGGCGATCGCCCCAAACACCGGGGAGAAGAGCACCAGCGCCACCGCGCTCACCGCCATCTCCAGCCCCCGGCGCACCGCCTCTTGCGCCCACGCACCCTGTCCCGGCACCGTCCCTACCTCCACCCCCCACCGGCATCCACCGTGCCAGGCCCGCCGGGGTACGGAGGATAGCGGACAGCCAGGGGCGACCGGGCACACCGCGGGCGAGCACCGACGCCCGCCGCTGAGGCCAAGCGGCTGCTAGCTGCCCAGGGCGGCCGGTTCCTCATCGCGGCGCCGCTCCACCCAGTGCTCGTGCCACAGGGTGAACATCAAGAGCCCCCACAGGTTCCGGCTCAGGTCGCGCCGGTGCTCCAGGTGCTCCTCCATCAGGGATGAGACCGCCTCCGGCCGGAAGAAGCCCTGCCGGCGCAGCGTCTCCGGGGACAGGGTGTCGAGCATCAGCTCCCGCATCTGCCCGCACAGCCAGGCGGCTACCGGGACGTTGAACCCCCGCTTCCGTCCGCGCACGGTGGCCGCCGGCAACAGGCCGGCGAAGGCCCGGCGCAACAGGTACTTCTTGGTCAGCCGGCGCAGCCGCAGGTCCGGGGGCAAGGCGGCCGCAAACTCCACCACCCGGTGGTCCAGGAAGGGCACCCGCGCCTCCAGCGAGTTGGCCATGGACATCCGGTCGGTCTTCACCAGGATGTCATCGGGCAGGTAAAG
>Ga0315284_10004868_pt1 | contig 19085 bp, 14 predicted proteins | sample YL17G09_16_MG_FD_203696 | JGI IMG/M metagenome (GOLD analysis project Ga0315284, IMG submission 203696) | Sediment microbial communities from Yellowstone Lake, YNP, Wyoming, USA - YL17G09_16 | ecosystem: Environmental > Aquatic > Freshwater > Lake > Sediment | place: USA: Wyoming | collected... | reverse complement strand
CGCGACGTTCCACGCGCACGTCGTCCCGGGCGACCAGATCCGCCTCGAGGCCGAGGTCGTCGGCGAGGTCCGGCCGGAAGGCGCCAGCATCGCGGGCAAGATCACGCGGAACGGCCAACCGGTGGCCGAGATCGAGATGATGTTCGCCCACCTGGACCAGTCGCGCGCCCCGGTCGAGACGGGCGAAGCGAACTTCGTGTTCAACGAGGATTTCATCCGCCTGCTGCGCATGCGCCAGTTGAATCATCTCGGCGGCCGGCCGCCGAACGCCGATTGAGACGGAGGGCGCGTTGGACCGGAGGATCGTCATCACGGGGCTCGGGGCGCTCACGCCCGCGGGTGTCGGCGTCGAGGCGCTGGCCCACGCGATTCGCGATGGCCGAAGCGCCGTCCGCACGCCCGACCACTTCGACCCCTCAGGGTACCCCAGCCGGGTGGCCGGCGTCGTGCCCGAGTTCGACATGGCCGACGGCGTCCGCAAGGACCAGAAGCGCTATCTCCGGAAGAACGCCAAGGTCATGGCGCGCGACATCCAGATGGCCGTCGCCGCCGCCAACCAGGCCATCCTCGACTCCGGCCTCCCCGCGGGCGACGAAAAGACCGGCGAACCGGTCCTCCCGACTATCGACCACACGCGGATCGGAATGGTCTTCGGCACGAACTTCATGCCGACGGAACCGGATGACCTCGCGGGCCCGATCCGCGCGGCGAGCGCGGACGGCGGCTTCTCCCTGAATGGGTGGGGAACGCACGGCATCCCGCAGATGTTCCCTCTGTGGCTGCTCAAGTACCTGCCGAACATGCACTCCTGCCACACCGGCGTCCTGTGGGACGCCCAGGGACCGAGCAACTCCCTGACGACGAGCGACGCGGGGGGCCTCCTGGCTCTCGACGAGGCGGTGCGGATCATCCGGCGCGGCGCGGCCGACTGGATGCTCGCCGGCGGCGCCGAGAGCCGCATCAGTCCCCTCCTCCTCATCCGCTACTCGCTCCTGGGTCGGCTGGCGACGGCGAACGAGCACCCGGCCTCCGCGAGCCGGCCTTTTGACACCGGCCGAACCGGCCAGGTCGCCGCCGAAGGCGCCGTCGTCTTCATGATTGAGCCTATCGAGGTCGCCGAAAAACGCGGGGCCCGGGTTTACGGCGAAGTCCTGGGGACCGGCGCCGGCACCACGACCGCGGGCATCAACGCATGCGACCCCGACGGGCGGGCCACGGCCACGGCCGTCCGCGCCGCCCTCGCCGACGCCGGCCTGAAACCGACGGACCTCGGTGCTGTCCTCGCCCATGGCGCCGCCTACGAGGCGCAGGACCGCAGCGAGGCGGCGGGCCTGGCGGCGGCGCTCGGCGACGCGGCCGCGACGGTCCCCGTCACCGCCACCAAAGGCGTCACGGGGAACATGGGGGCCGCCAGCGGATTGGCGGACTTGGCAGCCCTTCTGTTCCTTAAGGCCGCCGACGTGCCGCCCATCCTCAACTGCGACCGGCCGGACCCGGCCGTGAAATTGAAACTCGTGCGGGGCAAGCCCCAGCCGCTGGCCAAGGACGTCGTCCTGGCGACGACGCTGGCCATCGGCGGCCAGGCCGCCGCCGCCGTCGTCCGCATCAATCGGTGATACTGCCATGCTGTGTTTTCAACGCAGAGAGCGCAGAGGACGCAGAGAACGACAAGGATGAAAGATAGGGGAAAGGCAAACAACAATATATTTAGCCTCTTGTTTGCTTTTTCTCTGCGCTCTCTGCGTTCTCTGCGTTGAAATAACGTTGTGGATGCGAGCGAACCATGAAACGACGCGTCGTCATTACGGGCATCGGAAGCGTCACGCCGCTCGGCCTGACGCTGGAGGAGACGTGGCAGGGCCTCCTGGCCGGCAAGAGCGGCATCGGGCCGATCCGCCTCTTCGACGCCTCGACGTTTCCGACGACGTTCGCCGCCCAGGTGCCCGACTTCGACCTCGCGCCGTACGTGAAGGACCCGGCGCCCTATGCGAAGGCCGGCCGGAATGTGCGGTTCGCGATGGCGGCCGCGCGGATGGCCTTCGACGACGCCGGCCTCGCGCCGAGCGACGTCGACCGCAGCCGCTTCGGCATTTACATGGGCAGCGGCGAGGGCATCCTGGATTTCGACAACCTGGTGGCCTCGATCGCCCGCGGCACGCAAGAGGACGGGCGCGTCAACATTGTCCCGTTCGCCGAATTTGGCCTCCGCGTCTATGACGGCCTCAGGGAACTCGAACAGGAACCCAACATGCCGGCCAACCACCTGGCCGCCGAGTACGGCCTGGCGGGGCCGACGTATTCCTGCCTGACGGCCTGCGCCGCCAGCACCCAGGCCGTCGGCGAAGCCATGGACCTCCTGCGCACCGGACGCGTCGACCGGATGCTGGCGGGCGGCACGCACTCGATGATCCACCCGCTCGGCGTCACAGGCTTCAACCTTCTGACGGCCATCTCCACGGAACCGAAGAACGAGCCCTGGCGCGCCAGCCGGCCCTTCGACCGCGACCGCGGCGGGTTCGTCCTCGGCGAAGGTTCGACCATCATGGTCCTGGAGGAACTCGGAGCGGCCCGGCAGCGCGGGGCCCGAATCCTCGCCGAAATGGTCGGCTTCGGAACGAGCGCCGACGCCTACCGCATGACGGACATTCAACCCGAAGGCCGCGGCGCCGCGGCGGCGATGCGCATGGCCCTCGCGGACGCACGCGTCGAACCCGAGGCCATCGACTACATCAGCGCGCACGGCACAGGGACGACCGAGAACGACAAGGTCGAGACCCTGGCGGTCAAACTCGTGTTCGGCGACGCGGCGCCGAAGGTCCCGATGTCGAGCGTCAAGAGCATGCTCGGCCATCTCATCGCCGCCGCGGGCGCAACCGAACTGGCGACCTGCGTCCTGGCGATCCGCGACCAAATCCTCCCACCGACCATCAACCTCGACACGCCGGACCCCGAGTGCGACCTGGACTACGTCCCCAACCGCGCCCGCCGGGCCAAGGTCGAGGTCTGCCTGTCGAACTCCTTCGGGTTCGGCGGGCAGAATGATTCCCTGGTTGTCCGCCGCTTCATCCCGTAGAATACTCGCCGCATCGGTTATTTAGCCCCCGGTGAATACACCGGGGCGCCGTGGCGAACGGCGCAACGGCGCCCGGCACACGGCCGGGCAAGACCGGCCGTGCCACACGGCGCGCTTTATTTAGCCCCCGGTGAATACACCGGGGGCGCCGTGGCGAACGGCGCCCGGCGTGTATTCACGCCGGGCTAAATGGGGTTGAATGCACCGGGGGGGGCCGGGCACAAGCGGAGGCGTGCAGTGACCGCAGGCTCGCTCACCATAGCGCTGTCGGCTCTGGCCGCCGAGACCCTTGCGGCGCCGCAGGAGACCGGCTGGCTGGGCCACCACTGGCTCGCGCTGCTCCTGGTCGGCCTGGCGACGGCCGCCGTCATCGCCTTCCTTTCGATGCTCGCGCGGTACCTCCGGCTGACGGTGAACATGTTCCTGGATACCCCCCTTCCGATGACGGCCAGCCTGAACGATTACGCGCCGCCCGCGGGCGAGATCACGAGTTTCCCCAGCCGCGACGGCCATACGCTGCGCGGCATGTTCATCGACCGTCCGGCGGGCGTAGCAGACCGCGGCACCGTCATCTTCTGCCACGAGTACGCCAGCGACATGCTCTCTGCCGGACGCTACGCCATGCCCCTCGTCCAGGCAGGGTACACCGTCTTCGCGTTCGACTTTCGGGGCCACGGCCAGAGTTCCATGCCGCCACACTACGAGCCACGACACTGGCCCAGCCACCAGGAGGTGAACGACGTGTTGGCGGCCGTCGCGTACGTGAAGACGCGGCGGGACATCCGGCGAACGGGCGTCGGGATCTTCGGCATCAGCCGCGGCGCCAGCGCCGCCGCCATCGCCGCCGCCCTCAACCCCTCCGTCCGATGCCTCGTCCTCGACGGGACGTTCTCGACCGATTACAGCATCGAGGAACTGATGCGCCGATGGGCGGAAATCTTCGCCGAGCGCGTCGGCAGCGCCACGCACCCCGACTTCGTCTACCGCTTCTTTCGGGCCATGACCCTCTTCTACGTCGAACTGAAATGCCGATGCCGATACCCCAGCACGCGCAAGGCCCTGACGGCCCTCGGGCCGACGCCGGCGCTGTTCATCTCGGGCGAACGGGACACCTACGTTCGGCCGGAGCAGACGCGGGCGCTCTACACCGCCAAGCCCGGCGAAAAAGACATCTGGATCTGCCCAGACGCCAAACACAACCAGGCCGTCGCCACCGACCCGAAAACGTATGCCGACAAGATCACCTCCTTCTTCGACCGCCATCTGGCGGCCCCACCCTCGCCAGGGCGACAGCCGGCCGGAAACGATTGAGAGCGTGCCTTGCTTTGTTGAAAACCCGCCTTTGTTCTCCCTCTCCCCCTGTGGGAGAGGATAGGGTGAGGGGGGAAGAAACGACGAATAATGAATATCGAACCCGTCTTCGCCCATTCGACGGGCTCAGGGCTACGCCGGGCTGGCGCAAGGAACCGCAGAAGGATGAAGAGAACGGCCTTTCACCCTCACCCCATCCCTCTCCCATCGAGGGAGAGGGAGCGTAAACGGATGTTTTCAACAGAGCAAGTGCGCCCATGACGACACCGCTCGCGATTCGACTGAGGCGTCTGGCGTGGGCGCCCCTGCGCCTGAAGGCCCACCGCCAGGTACGACGCTGGATGAAGAACGTCCGCCGGACGCCGGAGGTCCAGGCGAGGCTTCTGGGTCGGCTGCTGGAGCAGACGGCGGAGACGGCGTTCGGGCGCGACTTCGGACTCGCCCGCGCGCGGACCATCCAAGACCTGCGCTCCGCCCTGCCCATCACCGGCTACGAACGCGTCGCACCCTACGTCGAGCGCGTGACGCGCGGCGAGACGGAGGCGCTTTTCCCTCGCGGCACGCGGGTCCACATGTTCGCCCTGACGAGCGGCACGACGGGGACTCCCAAGAGGATTCCCGTCACCGACGCGCTGCTGAAGGATTACCGCGAGGGCTGGCAGATCTGGGGCGTCCACGCCCTCGAGGACCACTACGACGCCTTCGGCGCACGCATCCTCCAGATCGCCAGCCGCATGGACGAGCAGGCCACCCCCGCGGGGATTCCGGCCGGGGCGATGTCGGGCCTGACGGTCGCGGCCCAGCACCCCGCCGTCCGCTGGCTCTACGTCATGCCGCCCGAAGCCGCTTACGCCGGCGACACCGCCAGCAAGTACTACCTCGCCTGCCGCCTCGGCCTCCAGCACAAGCGCGTCCTGCCGATCACCGCCAATCCGAGCACGCTCCTCGGCCTGGCGCACGCGATGGACGAACGCAAGGAGGAACTCCTGCGCGACCTGGCCGACGGGACGCTGACGGCCGACCTTGCCATCGACCCCGCGCGGCGACGGCGCATCGAGCGCCGCTTGAAGGCCGACCCCCGCCGCGCGCAGACTCTCGCCGCGGCCGCCGACGCCTCCGGCCACCTCTTCCCGAAGGACGCGTGGGAGGTCCCACTCATCGGAACCTGGAAGGGCGGGACGCTGAGCCTCTACCTGCGCGAGATGCCCGAGTACTGGGGCGACGCGCCCACGCGGGACATCGGCCTCATCGCTTCCGAGGGGCGATTCTCCGTCCCGCTCCAGACCGAAGGCAGCGCGGGCATCCTCGAGGTCACGGGAACCTTCTACGAGTTTGTGCCGGAGGCCGAGATGGATTCGGCCGACCCGCCGGCGCTGATGGCCCACGAAACGGAAGTCGGCCAGCGGTACTCCCTCGTCCTGACGAACCCGGCAGGCCTCTTCCGCTACCACCTCGGCGACGTGGTGGAGGTGGTGGACCACGTCGGACCGGCGCCGGTAATCCGCTTTCTGAACCGCGGCCAGCACGTCTCCAACCTGACGGGCGAAAAGTTGACGGAGTTCCAGGTGACGACGGCGACGAACGGCGCGATCGAGCGCCTCGGACTGGCCGTCCGAAACTACTGCCTCTCGCCCACCTGGGACGCCGTCCCGTACTACAGCCTCCTGGTGGAGGAGGACGAGGTGGACGCGGGCGGCGCGCGGCGTCTGGCCTCGGAGGTTGACGCCCGCCTGCGGGCGCTTAACATGGAGTATGAGACGAAGCGGGCGAGCGGCCGGCTGGGGCCGGTACGCGTGAAAACGATCCCGCGCGGGGCGTGGCGGCGATTCGACGCCGACGCCGTCGAGGTCCGCAACGGCCGCGTCGAACAGTACAAGCACAAGTTTCTCGTCAACGACGTGGATTTCGACCGGGGTTTCGCGGTGTGCGCCTGTTTCGGCCCGCACGCGGAAAGGACGGGCGAGTGATGCGCTTTCGCGTGGCGGCGTGCGACGTGCTTCGGCGGGAGATCTACTGGTGCGCCGCCCGCGCCGCGCACGAAGTCGACGTGACGCTGCTCGAGCAGGGCCTCCACGACAACAGCGACCTGTGCCGCGGACGCCTCCAGCCCCTCATCGACCAGACGGACCCCGAGCGGTTCGACGCCCTAGTCTTGGGTTACGGCCTGTGCAACAACGCCCTCGCGGGGCTGCGGGCCGGCCGGGTGCGCCTCGTCGTCCCGCGCGCCCACGACTGTATCACGCTCCTCTTGGGCTCCAAAGAGCGCTACGCCCGCCTCTTCGCCGAGCACCCGGGCACGTACTGGTTTTCGCGCGGTTGGCTCGAGTGCCACGAAAAGACGGGCGGCCCCGGCGCGCCGGGGTTCGAGCCGATGGCCAACAGCGGCTTGGGGCCCGAGCGTCGCGCCACTTACGAGGAACTCGTCGCGCGGTACGGCGAAGACAACGCGCGATACCTGACGGAGTTCATGGGGGCCTGGCAGCAGCACTACACCCACGGGGCGCTCATCGAGTTTGAGTTCGACGGCGGCGCAGCCCTCGCCGAAAAGGTCCAGGCCATTTGCCGCGAGCGAGGCTGGCAATTCTTACGCGTGGCGGGCAACCTCGGGCTCCTCCAGGACGGCCTGGACGGGCGATGGGACGCCCAGCGATTTCTCGTCCTCGAGCCGGGCCAGCGCGTCCGCGCCTGCTACGACGACGCGATCCTCAAGGCCGAGCCCGGCGACGCTTCGCCGCCGGCCGAGTGCCGGGGGGCCTGCTCATGATCCAGGCGATCGAGATTATCCGCCTCTTGGGCCTCGGCGGCGCGCTGCGGGTCAAGCGCCGGTTCGACAAAGCCCTGCCCTACGTCCGCGGCTACGCGGCCTGCTCGTGCCTCTGGGCGCTCCTGGAAACGGGCGTCCTGGACCGCCTCCTGGCCGCGGAATCGGTCCTGCTGGACGACCTCGTCGCCGGGGGCGGCCTCGAGCCGCACGTCCTCGAGAGCGTTCTGGAGTACCTGGACGGCCTTGGCCTCGTGCGCGTCGAAGCCGGCCGCGCCCGTGCCATGCCGAAACTCAAGGCCCTCATGGCCGAACCTCGCGGATTCTTCGAGTTGACGTATGCCTATGAGCAGATCCTCTCGAACCTGCCGGCGATGTTGCGCGGCGAGGCCAAGTATCCGGCCGACGTGCAGCGTCTCGGCAAGTACGTGGGGCGCGGGAGCGGCCAACTCTGCCGGACCCTCCCCTACCCCGTCCTCGCCGACATGCTCCGCAGGCATGGGGCCCGCCGCGTCCTCGACCTCGGGTGCGGCGACCTGGCGTTCCTCTTTTTCCTCTGCGAGACGATGCCCGAGGTTCGGGCGATCGGCATCGACCTGGACCGCCCGACGGTCGAGTACGCGCAGCAGGTTCTCGCGGCGTCGCCCCACGCCGGGTGCATCGAGGTCCGCGAGGCCGACATGTTCCGCCTCGAAGCACTCGCCCCAGAGCGGCCCGACGTCGACGCCGTCACAGCCGTCGACACCTACCACGAGTACCTCGGCGACGGCGGGGCGAAGGTGGCCGGCCTCCTGCGGAAACTTCGCGGCGAGTTCCCCCGCGCCCTCTTCTACGTCGGCGAGTTCTGCAAGCAGCCCCACGAAAAACTCCGACGCCGCCCCACCGCCTTCCTCGAACACCACCTCTACCACAACCTCACGAACCAGACGATCGTCGATGCCGAGACATGGCGCAGTATCTTCGACCGCGCCGAACTCGCCGTCGTCGAAGAAAAGGTGTTCGACATGGTGGGTCACGGATACTTCGTCCTGAGGTGAACGAACATTTTGCATCATCAACCACAACCGACCATTAGGGCCTTACTTGTAGCGCGGGGGTTTACCCCCCGCGCAAAACAGCCTACGTTCCAAGGCCGCGGGGGATAAACCTTGGCCGCCTGTGGCGGCCCCCGCGCTACAGAGCCCGATGCAAAATGTTCAAATGAGCGTGGTGCGCGTCGCGATCTACGAAGCGGATTACGCCGGCGTCGCCGACGCCGTCGAACGCGCTTTCGACGCGTTTCCCCTCCAGGTCGCCGGCAAGACGGTTCTCGTCAAGCCGAACATTCTTGGCGCCGTCGAGGCGGAGCGGCACGTGTGCACGCACCCGAGCGTCGTGCGTGCGGCTGTCGAGGCCCTGGAGCGCCGCGGCGCGGGCCGCATCCTCGTCGGCGACAACTCCGGCATGCGGGCCTACGGCTCGAACGAGCATGCCGCCCGCGTCGCCGGCATCCTGGACGCCGCGGGCGAGCGATACGTGAACCTCGGCGCTTCGCCCGTCGCGACGGCCGTCAAGAGTGCCTTCGCTGAGACGCTCGCCTTCTCGCGCGAAGTCCTCGAGGCCGACCTGATCATCAACCTGCCCAAAATGAAGACCCACGTCGCCACGGGCATCACCGGGGCGGTGAAGAACACGTTCGGCCACCTGGTGGGTGGCGAGAAGACGCGGCTCCACCGCGAGGCGCGGGGGCCTGAGAACTTCGCCCGGGCCGTCGTCGACGTCTTCGCCGTCCGCCCGCCGGACCTTTCGATTCTCGACGCGGTGGTCGCCATGGAAGGCCAGGGACCGTCGGGCGGCCGGCCGAGACGGGTCGGGCGTATTCTCGCGTCCGACAACGCCGTCGCGCTCGATTCTTGTATGGCCGCGATGATGGGCCTTCGGCCGGCGACCGTCCCGATGCTTCGCATTGCCGCGGCGCGCGGCCTGGGGCCGATCGACCTGGAGGAGATTCAAATCGAAGGACCGTTCGAGGTGGTTCCCCGCTTTAAGGTCCCCGCCATCGGGATGGGCCTCGGGGCGGCCGTGTCTCGCTTGGCGGCGATGATTCTCGTGACGCAGCCGAAGGTGCGCATGAAGAAATGCGTGAAGTGCGGTTCGTGCGTTGAGGCGTGCCCCGTCGAGGCGATTGCGATGACGGACTCGGGGCCCGTGATTGATTACGCGAAGTGCATCGCCTGTTTCTGCTGCCACGAGATGTGCCGGTACGAGGCGATGACGCTCTCGCGCCGGATGCGCTTCTTCCGCGACCGCCGGCGATAGCAGGACACCACCATCTCAACGCAGAGCCGTAGCGCGGGGTCTTGTGCCCCGCGCAACAAGGCGCGGGGGATAAACCCCCGCGCTACGGATTGCCTTCCAATATTCAATCATCCTATTTATTCTTTTGCTTCTTTCTCTGCGATCTCTGCGTTCTCTGCGTTGAAAGCACCTTGAGACAGGCCGAAAAAGAAGGGCGATCCCGAGACTCTCGGGATCGCCCGGCTCCGCCCGGGCGAAGCCACGCTTCGCCGGGGCGAAGCCCGGAGGCGCCTGCTTCGGTTCTCGAGTTACGGCACGAGGAACGAATCTTCGACTTTGCCGGTACTTATTGCTGTAGTTCCGCCTAGTCCAGTTGTGTCGTCGTACGAGGCCGAGACCACCATGGTTTCATAGATGAGTACGAGAGCCGTGCCGCCGGCGGCCTGCTGAGCGGGCGTAGGCATGACCGGAGCCGCCACCTGCGTGGTCCAGATGTTGTCATACTTAAGGCCGCAATAGGGGTTGTTCTCAAACTTCACGTGGCCGTCCAGGTAGAGGACGTTCTGCCCGGTGAACTTGTGGTTCGGGGAGTTCAGTTTCCACTTGTTAGCGGCCAGAGTGGGAATGCCAATCGCTCCCCAGCCCGCGACCTCATAATTGATGGACGCTGTGCCAAGGCCCGCGACCGCCGCAATCATGTCGAACCGCTGAGGGTTGGCGTCGGCCGCCACGGCCAACCCCGAGTTCGAAGACGAGGTGAGCCGATACAGGCCCACCGTGTTCTGGTATGAGTAACTCACGTTCACCGGTGTCCAGAAATCCCGGACCGTGTTGTACACGGCGACACTCGTATCCGTCACGTGGCTACCCTGGGACGGGCACACGAAAATCGCCGGATTATCCGCATACCCGGCCCTGATGAGCTGCCAGAAGTTGGCCGTGTTGGACCCCATCACATTCGCCGGGATATCGACACCGGTGACGGCGTTGCGCGTCGCGCCGATGGCGGCCCAAAAAGTCCCCGCGGCAGTGGGCAGCACATCCGGCCACGCCTGTTTGTTGCTTGCGGCAAACGCCTGGCACGCCTTGCCGATCTGGCTCAGGTTGTTCGCGCAATTGACACGGTTCGCCTGCTCCAGGGCGCCGAACACGGCCGGGAGCAGAATCCCGATGAGCATCCCGATGATCAAGATGACCACCAGGAGTTCGACCAGCGTAAACGCTCTATTTCTCATGACTGTTGTCCTCCAACCGTTGGCGCGTGCGTCGCGCCTTTCCAAGGGAAAAAAGGGATAACATCAAATACGACAGGTACGTCTGAGAAGCGGTATGCTCTTCCTCGGCCCACCTCCTCTCGCTCTTTGGCCCCCACAGAAACGTCTTTTCGGTACGTCTCCGTCCGCAGGCGCCCCTCTACCATTCATTATGGCCTGGAACCCAGAGCGTGTCAACCCCAAAACGCCTATCTTCTCAAACCCAACCCTGCCGGGAAGGCCTTTTGGCGCTTTTCACGTCCGAAGAGGCCCTTCGCCGGCCTCGGGTGTGACTATTTTTTCTGGCATGGTGTTGGCGCTGGGTCATTAGGAGGCGGCTTCAGCCGCCTTGGCGCCGCGTGAGCGGCGAGTAGACCGGGGCTTTTAGCCCCGGTTCGCAAGCGCGCCAAGACAGCCTGATGTTTTTTCTTTTCCCTCTCCGCCCCGCTTTCAGCGGGGCGGAGAGGGAAAAGAAAAGGAAAGGGAAGGCGGCGGCCGGTCACCCCGCCATAAAATGGCGGGTCTAAACCCCGCTAACGCGGGGCAAAGGCCCATGAATGGGCCTAACAGCCCCGCCGTCGCCGAGGCTATGGCGGGCAGGCACGGCCAGAATCCGTAGTCACACCCCCGGCCGCTTCTGCGGCCCAAAACGCTTGTCCCCGGCTGGGGGGTGTGCTAGGCTTCTGCGTGGCGATTCCAGAGGCCCCATGCAGCAGGAAAGGAATGCTGTGCCGACCCCCGCCCCCCGAGGTCCCGCGGCGCCCGACGAGTCGGCCATTCGCCGAACGGTCGCCGATGCCGGCCAGGAACACGTCCTGCGGTTCTGGGACGACCTCGACCCCGACGGCCGCCGGCGCCTGCTCGCGGAACTCGCCGAGGTAGACTTCGAGGAAGTCGGTCGGCTCGTCCGCGAACTCCTCGAAGGAAGCCGCGGCCTCGAGTTGCCGAAAGACCTCCAGCCCGCGCCCTTTGTCCCCCTGCCGGCGAGCGAAGCCGACCGGCGCCGACACCGCGAAATGTGCGACCTCGGGGAAACGATCCTGGCGTCCGGCCTCGCGGCCGCCCTCACCGTGGCGGGCGGCCAGGGGACGCGCCTCGGATACGAAGGACCGAAAGGGGCCTTTCCGATCGGGCCGGTCTCAGGGCGGACGCTGTTCCAGATTTTCGCGGAGTCCATTCTCGCCGCCCGCCGGGCCAGCGGCGCCCCCATCCCCTGGTACATCATGACCAGCCGCGCCAACGACCGCGAGACGCGGGATTTCTTCGAGGCCCACAACTACTTCAACCTGCCCCGCGGCGACGTCCGGTTCTTCGTCCAGGGCATGATGCCCGCCGTCGATTTCGCCGGCAAACTCATCCTGGCGGACCGCGACCGCCTGGCCTGGAACCCCGACGGGCACGGCGGAACGCTGCGGGCCCTCGCGCGGACGGGCATGCTCCAGGACATGGCGGACCGCGGCATCGACCCCATCAGTTACTTCCAGGTCGATAATCCCCTCGTGCCGCCGCTCGACCCCGTCTTCCTGGGGTTCCACGCCGACGCCGGGAGCGAAATGTCCAGCAAAATGGCCGGCAAACGCGACGCCCACGAAAAACTGGGCCACTTCTGCCTGAGCGGCGGACGCCTCGTCGTCGTCGAGTACAGCGACATGCCCGACGAACTGGCCGAGGCACGCGAGCCCGACGGCCGGTTGCGCTACGAGGCCGGCAGCATCGCCATCCACATCCTCGCGCGGCCGTTCGTCGAGCGGCTGACCGCCTCGGCCGAGTTTGCCCTCCCCTTCCACCGCGCCCGGAAAAAAATCCCGTATGTGGACGCGAGCGGCAGGCCGCATACGCCCGGCCAACCGAACGGCATCAAGTTCGAGATGTTCATCTTCGACGCCCTGCCCAGGGCCAAGAACCCCCTGGTCCTCGAGATCGACCGCTCGCGCGAGTTCAGCCCCGTCAAGAACGCCGACGGCGAGGACAGCCCCGCCACCGCCCGCCGCGACATGGTCCGCCTGGCCGCCGCCGACCTCGAATCGGCCGGCGTCCAGGTCCCACGCGGACCGGACGGCGAGCCGAAGTTCCCCGTCGAGATCAGCCCCCTGGCCGCCCGCACGAGCGAAGAACTGCACGACCTGGCGCGCCGCCGACGCCTCACCGCCGTCCGCAGCAACCTCTACCTCGGTCCCCACGACGCCTGAGGCCGCAACGCGCCAGGTTCGCCGCGGGGCTTGCCCCGCGCTGCGAACAGCCAGCGCCCCGCAAGCGGGGCGGCGAACCCGCTGCGCCGGGAGAACGCGGAATGAAACGGCAACATCGCACATCGTCATGATTAGCCGCGACCCGACTTGTCACGGCGTAGTCCCGGCGCGCCGGGACGAAGCCGGAAGGGGAGCGGGAAACTAAAGAATCAGCATCGCGTCGCCGTAACTGTAGAAACGGTAACCGGCGCGTATCGCCTCCGCGTAGGCCGCGAGGACGTGTTCGCGGCCGGCGAACGCGCAAACCAGCGCCAGGAGCGTCGTGCGCGGCAGGTGAAAGTTCGTCACGAGCGCGTCCACGACGCGGAACCGATAGGGTGGGTAGATGAACAGGCGGGTCCACTCGCAGGCGGCGCGGACACCCCCGCCCTCGGCTGCCGACTCCAGCGCCCGGACCGTCGTCGTGCCGACGGCGACGACGCGCCGACCCTCGGCGCGGGCGCGGTTGATCGCGGCGGCCGACTCCGCCGAAATCTCAAAATGTTCCTCGTGCATCCGGTGCTCCGCCAGCCGAAGCGCGCGGATGGGCTGAAACGTGCCGAGGCCCACGTCGAGCGTCACGCGCGCGGATTCGATGCCCCGCTCCGCCAGACGCGCGAGGACTGCCGGCGTGAAGTGGAGGCCCGCGGTCGGGGCCGCGACGGCCCCATCGCGCCGAGCATAGACGGTCTGGTAGTCCGCCCGATCCAGCCGCAGCCGCGGATCCTCCGGCCCGGAGCGGCGGATATAGGGTGGCAGGGGCGGCCGACCGATCGCCTCCAGGAGCGCCAGGGCCTCCACGTCGCCCCGCGGCCGGACGCGCCAGACGCCGCCCTCGCCCCGCTCCGTGAGTTCGACCTCGGCCCGCGCGTGGCCCTCGGCATCGACGAGGCCGAGCGTCTCGCGCGGGCGGATGCGGCCGCGGCCCTTCAGGAGCACTTCCCAATCGCCGCCTTCCAGGGCCCGCAGGAAACAACCCTCGATGCGGGCGCCGCTTGCCCGGCGGGCGGTGAACGCCGCCGGGATCACCCGCGCCTCATTCAGAACCACCAGGTCGCCCGGCGCGAGGAGGTCCGGCAGTTCGCCGAAGCGCCGGTGCGCAACCGCCCCCGTCCCCCGGTCCAGGACGAGCAGGCGCGCCGCGTCGCGCGGCCGGGCGGGTTCCTGCGCGATGCGGTCGGGCGGCAAATCGTAATCGAAATCCGAAAGGTTCGCCTCGGCGCCCGACATGGTCAGCACTCCACGGCAACACGGTTTTATTGCGCGGCGGGCGCTGGGTTCGCCGCCCAGTTTACTGGGCGCTGGCTGTCCACAGCGCCCCACAAAAAGTGGCGCCTTTTCGACCAAGGGTGCCACGGTTTGCTTGCCAAACCGTGCGCTGCACATCGGGCCCACCGATTGACAAGCAATCGGTGGCACCCTCCGAATACCGCCACTTTTCGTGGTGCACCCGCTTCGGAGAGCAGAATGATTGTAATCGCTCCGCCGCCCGCCTACAATCACGTCGTCCGGAAGGAGAGCGCGGTGGCTTACCTGCGTCAGCAACTCGTCTGGGCGGGCCAGTACGCCGCGCTGCGCGTCGTCGAGATGCTGCTCCAGTGTTTTCCGATCGACGCGAACCTGGCGACGGCCCGCTGGGTCGGCCGCCTCTTGTACCTGGTGGACCGCCGGCACCGGCGGGTCGCCATCGAGAACCTGAGTGCCAGTTTCCCCGGCGCGAGTCCGCGGGCCATCCGGCGCATGGCCCGCCGATCCTTCGAGCACATGATTATGGTCGGCGTCGAGTTCCTCTGCCTCACGCGCCTCATGCAGTTCAACAGTTACTTCCGCCATATCGAACTCGGGCTGAACCTCGACCGGTTTATCGACCTGGTGTCCTCGAACCGGCCGTGCCTCATCGTCGGCGGCCACTTCGGCAACTGGGAGATGAGCGCCTACGGAATGGCCGCCATGGGGTTCCCCACGACCTCCGTCGGCCGGCCGCTCGACAATCCCTACCTGGACCGCCACGTGAAAAAGATCCGCGAGTTCTCGGGCCAGCGGATCCTCTCGAAGTACGGCATGACGCCCGAGGCGTTCGAGCACCTCGAGGCCGGGACGCGCCTGGCATTCCCTGCCGACCAGGACGCCGGCCGGCGAGGCTTCTTCGTCGAATACTTCGGCCGCAAGGCTTCCGTCTACAAGAGCATCGCATACCTCGCGCTGGAAGCGGGCGCGCCGATCGTCGTCGGCGGCGCGTACCGGACAGGACCGCGGTTTCACTACCACGGGGTCGTCACCGACATCATCGACCCGGCCGAGTACGAGAAAGGCGTGGACGGCGCGATGGCGATCACGCAGCGGTTCACGTCGGCGCTCGAGCGCCTGGTGCGGATGGCGCCGGAGCAGTACCTCTGGGTCCATCGCCGATGGAAGACGCGCCCGCCGGAGGAACGCAAGGCGGCAGGCGCTCCGGCGCAAACGGCGCCCGGCGTGTAATCACGCCGGGCTAAATACCGGCGTGAGCGTCGCGCCGCGCGCCGTTCATTTAGCCCCCCGTGAATACACGGGGGGTGCCGTTGTGCCGTGCACGGGTCGCGCCCCGCCCGCGTGTCGTTTATTTAGCCCCCGGTGAATACACCGGGGGCGCTGTGGCGAACGGCCATGCTTTCGCAGCGGCGCGAAAGCATGGCACCCGGCACACGGCCGGGCAAGACCGGCCGTGCCACACGGCGCGCTTTATTTAGCCCCCGGTGAATACACCGGGGGCGCCGTGGTACCGGCAATTACGCCCCGTGCCCACCCGCAATCCGAGGGCAAAAAGAATGGCGAAGTGCCACTACGGCGCTTCACCGCGGAGACGGCGCTGGCGGGACTCCGAAATGCCCCCGAGCAGAAGAACGACGCCCGCCGCCGGCCAGAGGATGAGGCCGGCGAAAATCGGCCACGTCCCTTCCGGCCAGCCGTCCATCCCGAGCCGCATCGCGCTGGCCACAGGACTGATCTCCAGCAGGCGCGGAAAATCCATGTTGAGCGTCTCACCCGCGGCGTAAGCGATCATCAAAGGGCCGGCGCAGGCGAGAATCGCCGCGGCCATGAGCCACCACCCGCCGACCGGGCCCATCCCCAGGTACGCCGCCCGAATCCCCAGACCGAGAACCGCGAGCGTGCCGATCGCGGCCGCCAGCGAACCCGCCGCCGGCGCCCGGCCGCCCACCGACCAGGCCACGAGCGCAAAGGGAACCGCCAGGGCAAAAAGCACCACGAGTTCCAGGAGGCTGAAGGCGAGCGAGCGAACGGACAGGCCGCCTGAAGCGCCCGCCAGCGCGGGCCAGAAGGGCCAGACGGCCGTCACGAAGAATGCGGCCGCCGCCAGGAGTGCCGCGGGGGCGGCCTCGGCCGTCAACCAGAAAGGCCGCACGTCAACGCGCGGCGCGACCAGGAGCGCGGGGGCCAGGAACACCAGCAGCCAAAGGCACCAGGCGAACGGAAGGAGGACCCGCGAGGGGTTTCGGCGAACGGGCGCCGGGCCGTCGCTGGGGCGCGGCGCGGTGGCAGGCCGCTCGGCCATCGGTCAACTCCGCAGGCGGTTGCTGTCCGGGGCCGAACGGCGTCCGATCGCCTCGTTCGGAATGTCGATGTAGGACAGCACGCCGTCGACGCGCCCTTCGAGGCGGTCGTACACGAAATCGAGGTATCCGACTTTTTCGGCCGGCGACTTTTCCTGGAGGCGTTCGGCTTCGGGCGTCGGCGCCTTGCCCCACTTAATCTGCGTGTGGTTTTCCGTGTAGAGCGCGACCTCCGTGTCGCGCGGGTCGCGCCGGCCGCCGAAGTTCGAAACGTCCACCGTCGTCAGGCCGAACTTCTCGCGGCGCGATTGCACCGCATCCGCCACCCGGACGCCCGATTCGAGCGCGGGCGTCGCCCAGAGGCGGCCAGGCTCCGGCGGCGATTCGCGGCAGCCCATGATGACCAGCAGCCGCACGTCGCCCAACTTCGGCTCGCGATAAACGCCCGGCAAGCGGACCGCCCGGCCGTCCACCAGATAGAAACCGTCGCGGCCGCTGACCTGGACAAACGCGACCGGCCGGCGAAACTTCAGACGCACCTCCAGCGGCGGGCCGTTGCCGGCTACGCGCGGGTCGCGCTTCACCACCGATTCCACGCGCTCGACCCACACGCACCGCTCGTAGGCCCGCGCCACGCGCGCCGCGATCGTCGGGTCGAGCAGGCTGAAACGCTCGGGCAACTCGCGCGTCACGTCGAGTTCCGCGAGGATGGCGGGCGTCATCCATTCCGGGCCGGCCACGAGGCGCAGGCTCTCGCGCGACACCTGGTACTCCGGGGCCGCGCGGACGACCTCGCCCATCCGCACAAATCCGTAGCCGACGGCGCCGCAAACGATCACCGACGCTCCGACGGCCAGGAGGCCTTTCAGGACGGCCCGCCCGACGCCCCCACCGCTCGGGACCCGACCGAATTGCGTTTTCCTACGTTGGGCCACGCTCGCTCTCCTACGCTTTGTTGAGTTCCCCGCTCGCCTTCCGTCTTCGCCCTTCGGGCTTCGCCGTGACAAGTCGGCTCGCGGCTAAACGTGACGACGTGCGATGCCTACGTTTTCGGCGCCGTCCGGCACCGCTCGCACGCCAGGGCGACCACCCGCTCGCACAGCCGGCCGAACGCGAGGCCCGCCCGCGCCGCCGCCTTCGGCACCAGGCTGTGCGCGGTGAACCCGGGGATCGTGTTGACCTCGAGGACCTGGGGCTCGCCGCCGGGCGGCAAAATCAGGTCCACACGCGAAAGGTCCCGGCAACCGAGCGCCGCGTGGGCGGCCAGCGCCACCTCGACGACCCGCGCCTCCGTCTCCGCCGGCAAACCGTGATCGAAAACGTACTGGGTGTCGTCCGACTCGTACTTGGCCTGGTAGTCGTACCATCCTTTCGGCACGCGGATTTCGATGACCGGCAGGGCGTCGCGCCCCACGATGCCGACGGTCAGTTCGCGCCCGACGATGCGGCGCTCGAGGAGCGCCTTTTCGCCCCGGGCCCAGACCGGCTGCGCGGCCCGTCGCGCCGACGCGAGCGAATCGCACATCGCCACGTCGATGCTCGACCCATCGGCAACGGGCTTGACAACCAGCGCCGGGCCGAGCGCGTCGAACGCCTCGCGCAAGGATGCCTCGTCGCCGGGCGCCGCCTGGCGAAACGCGGGCGTCGGGACGCCGGCCTCGGCAAACCGCTGCTTGGCGGCCGGCTTGTCCATGGCCAGGCGGCTCGCCTCGGGGCCGCTGCCCGTGTAGCAGACGCCGAGACGATCCAGTTCCGCCTGGATCCGGCCGTCCTCGCCCCATTCGCCGTGCAGCGCCAGAAACGCGACGTCCATGCCCCGGACGAAGTCCGGCGTAAGGTCGCCCGGCCGGACGTCGCCGGGTCGGACGTCGTGGCCGAGGGCCTGGAGCGCTTCGGCCACCATCCGGCCGCTCTCGAGGCTGACGGCCCGTTCGCGCGAACACCCGCCCATCAGGACGCCGATGGTCAGCGTCCCCGGCCTAAGTCTCATCGGGGTCCGGGCCTCCTTCACAACGGCGGCTTCGGCCAAACTTCTATCTCCAATTCCAGGTCGACACCCATGCGTTCCCTGACCGTCGTGCGGACCTTCTGGATGAGTGCCCAGATGTCGGCGGCTTTCGTCTTCGCGCGGTCCTTGACGACGATGTAGTTGGCATGCTTGTGGGAGACGACGGCGCCGGCGACGGACTCGCCTTTCAGGCCCGCTTGGTCGATGAGCGCGCCGGCGGCCATGCCGCGGGTATTCTTGAACGTGCAGCCGGCGCTCGAGACGCTGGTGGGCTGGGTGTTGCGTTTGGCCATCCAGATTTTTTTCATCCGGGCGAGGATCGTGCGCGGGCTGTCCGGCATGAGGCGCAACTCCGCCTCGAGGATGAACCGTGCGGAAATGTTGCTCCAGCGGTAGGCGAACTCGAGGTCCTCCCGCTCGCGGTAGAACGTTTCACCGTGAACGTCGGTGACCTTGACGCGTTCGACGCTTCGGCCGATGTCGCCGAAGATGCCGCCCGCGTTCATCCGGACGGCGCCGCCGACCGTGCCCGGGATGCCGACGAGGCACTCCAGCCCCGAGAGGTGCGCCCGTGCCGCCTCGTGAACCACTTTCTGGATGAGGGCGGCGGCGCCGGCGCGGACTAG
>Ga0315284_10004866_pt1 | contig 19087 bp, 26 predicted proteins | sample YL17G09_16_MG_FD_203696 | JGI IMG/M metagenome (GOLD analysis project Ga0315284, IMG submission 203696) | Sediment microbial communities from Yellowstone Lake, YNP, Wyoming, USA - YL17G09_16 | ecosystem: Environmental > Aquatic > Freshwater > Lake > Sediment | place: USA: Wyoming | collected... | reverse complement strand
GTCCGGCGGGGCGACGGAGCCGTCCCTCGCCGACTTCCTGAGGACCACGCCCCACTTTCGAAAGCCGTTCGACCTGAACGCGGCGGCGGGGGCCATCGGGAGGTCCGTCCCCGGATGACGCAGGTTCCGATGCTCTGCGCCCACTGCGGGGATCGGCTCGGGTGGCCGAAGGACTTCCCGCTCCGGATCTACGCGGAGTGCGCCCGCTGCATCGAGAAGAGGTCACGTCCGCGTCCCGGCCTACGGGGCAGGCTGAAGTCTTGGGTGCGGGCGCCTCGAGCGTAAACTCTCCCGTGGACGAGGCCGTAGAAGTCGTGGTGGACGGAATAAGGCTCACGGAGCACTTCCTGCCGTGCCCGGAGTGCGGGGCGCGCATGGCCCTGCGCAAGGACCATTTCGGGATCCGGTACCTGTGCGTCCCCGGATGCCGCGGGGCCCACGGGGCCCATCCGGACGGGAAGCCGCTCGGCATCCCGGCGACTGCCTCAGTCAGGAGGGCGAGGTCGAACGCGCACGAGACCTTCGACCGCGTCTGGCGGGACGGGCCGCTCACCAGGACGCAGGCCTACGCCTGGATGGAGAGAGTGCTCGAGCTCGGGAGGGGGGAGGGGCACATCAGCATGTTCGACGCCGGCATGTGCAGGAGGCTTGAGGACGCGTGCGTCCGGGACTTCCCGGACCTGTTCCCGCTCCGGGCCGGGCTCTAGGGGGCAAGCCCGGAGTGGTCCCTGTGGGCCTGCCACTCGTCCCCGTACTGCTTGGCGACGGACGGGTTGTGGACGACGAGACAGTTCTCCGCGTTCCGCTCTTCCGCCGCCGCCGTGTAGTTGAACGACCCGGTCTCCAGGGACGTCCCGTCCACGATCACGACCTTGTCGTGCATGATCTGGTGCTTTGAGTCCACGAACGCGTGCACTCCCCCGGCCGTCACCGCGGACATCTTCGACGACGTCTCGGTCAGGTTGCTCTTGTCCAGGACGACCTGAACGTCGACGCCCCGCTTCTGAGCGTCGACGAGGGCCGTCGCGATGGGCTGGGACGTGAAGCCGTAGGCCATGACCCTGACCGTCCTCTTGGACGAGGCGATCAGGCCAACCACCATCTCGGTGCACCCGCCCTTCGGCGAGAACTTCACCTCCAGCCTCGTCGGGGGCGTCATGAGGGCCGTCGCGGCCTGGACGGGGGTCGAGGCCGACGGTGCGGCGTCGGCCGAGGAAGACGCGGCGTCGGCCGGGACGGACGGTGCGGCCTTGCCGCACGAGACGACAAGGACAAGTGATGCGGCGAATTTCCTCATGCCTCGAGGTTACATGAGAGGGTTGTTACGCCCGGATCGTAAGTCTACTGAACAGAAGTGTAAGACTGAACGAGGTCCGAAGCACTGTAATGGAGATCAGTTGAAGAACCTAGGTCCGACAGAGCTCAACGTGATACTCCAGCTCTGCGAGTGCTACGAGGAGGTCGGCGACGAGTCGGAGCTCTCGGCGTCCGAGATGGCGAGGGTCATCAGGGCCGTGGAGTGCGGCGGAGTCGCGACCGTCCTCGAGGACGGGAGGGTAGCGGCCGCCCTTACCGGGAGGTTCCCCGTCCGGCACCTCGTCTGGAGATACGTGCGCATCCTCCCTTGACAAGGCGCCCCGCATGCCTTATGATGGTCTGGCAATGCACGAGCTCTAAGTACATCGTTCACGTGGCCCTCCGGGCGCTCCCGTCACGAAAAGACGGTCGAGCCCAAACCCAGGAGAAGAAGCCATGTTCGAGAACTACAGAGATATGAGTGCGGAGGAGAAGGACCGAGTGAAGGCGGCCCACAGGGCGGCCCGTGCGGGAACCTCGTCGAGGTGCGGGAACCTCGCGTGGGGGTTCGTGCGGGGCTTCCCGTACCGCCGGATCGAGAGGGCCACCCGAAGGCAGGAGATGCCGGACGGCTCCTTCACGGAGCACAACCGGCCGGACGCCGCCCAGCTGACCCGCGCGATCGCCGAGTCGGTCCCGAGCTTCGCCGTCGTCGACAAGTCACGGCCCTGGGACACGAAGGCGCACCCGGAGGTCGTAGCCTGGCTGGCCCGGGAGGACGGCGCAGTCCCCGTACCGGTCCGGGAGAAGCGTAAGTGGGCGGGCGACCTCCGTACGGAGGTGGCGTGATGGAATCCAACTTCGAAAAGATGACGCCCGAGCTTCGGACATACCTGGACTACGACAGCCATGAGCCGGGGGCGTACGAAGAGCGCCTGCGCCTCAAGGCCCTCGTCCAGCCAGGCCTTGTGAACGAGTACTACAGGGTTCAGAAGGACGCAGTGTTCGATCCGGAGAACGAGGTCCCCGGCTCCCGCCGCGAGATCCTGAGCCCGTCCGGCAGGTACTCGCTCTCCGTCGCCTGCTTCCGGTCGAAGACGGGCGGATGGTCCTACTCCCAGGGGCGCGTGTTCGCTTCCGGGACCAACGATCCGATCGCCGTGGTGAACCGTAACTACGGAGCCTTCCCGAGCACCTTTGTCGAGAAGCACCCGAACGGGCACGACTACCTCGTCTGCGGGGAGGACTATCAGGGACAGACGGTCGTCGAGCTGGACTCACACAGGCGGCTGGACTCCCTTCCCGAGGAGGCCGAGGAGGGGCACGCGTTCTGCTGGGCGGACGCGGAGTTCGACGCGGCCGCGCAGATGCTCGTCGTCTGCGGGTGCTACTGGGCCTGCCCGTACGAGTTCCGCTTCTACGACTTCTCCGACCCGATGGCAGGGTGGCCCGAGATCGAGTCGACGGAGGGCGCCAAGGAGGACGTCAGGCGTCCGACCGTCGAGCCCGACGGGACCGTCAAGTGCTATCAGACCGAGTCCTCCGGGGAGGAGGGAGACGAGGACGTTCCTCCCCGAGAGCGCGTTCTCTCGGCCACGAAGACATTCCGGAGGGACGGCCTGAGGCTCGTCCTCGTAGAGGAGTGGATCTCCGAGAAAGAGCAGAAGGCCCGGTCCGACCGAGAGGAAGCAAGCCGCAAGTACGACGAGTGGCTCAAGGACTTTCGGGCCTCGGATCCCCTGTATCTTCTGATGGCGGAGGCGGTGAAGGACCCGGCTTTCTCCCCGGACGGATACGACTCCGTGGGGGTCACGTACGAAAACTGGTCCCCGGACTATAAGGGGGACGACCGTCGCATGTGCCGCAGGATCGCATCCGTGAAGTATCCGAAGATGGACCTCGAGTGGGGCGTGAAGGAGGCACCGGTCAAGCTCATCGTCTACAGGGACGCGTCCGTCTCCGAGACAAAGTGGTTCGAGCACTCGGCCGCCGGGATGGCCGAGGCCCTCGCCTACGCCAGGACGGTGCTCCGGTGAGGCCGGTCTCCCTGTGGGAGAGGGTCAAGCTCTGGATCGAATGGTGGCTCCTATGAAGCTATTCCTCGTCACCAGGGCCGACCTTCCTCCCGGGCAGCAGGCGGTCCAGGCCGCGCACGCCATGCGGGAGTTCGCCGCCCTTCATCCGGAGATTGACCGCCGGTGGTACGAGACGTCGAACGTCCTGGCGTTCCTCGCGGCCGAGGAGGAGTCGTCCCTCGGCGCCCTCCTGCAGAAGGCCCGCGTTCTCGGGCTCCCCGCGGCCCCGTTCTACGAGCCCGACAGGAACGACGAGCTAACGGCGGTCGCCTTCGGCCCCGACTGCCGACGAATCCTGTCGCGCCTCCCGCTGGCCCTCAGGTGCTCGGGAAGTACGTGATGAACCCGCCCTGAAGGATAGCTCCGGTCTGACCGTCGACCGCCATCCCCATGATCAGCTGCCCTGCGCCCGTCACGCCCGGCGACACTACGACGGTCCCGGCCATGTGGACCGGGCCCGTCACGCCGAGTCCGAATGGCGCCGGGTTAAGTCCGCCACCGGATAGGGGCACTCCGGTGGCGCCGATCATCCCTCCGTAGACCATGGCCCCGCTCGGAGCCTCTATGCCGAGGAACACTCCCCCCGCACCCCCCTGGACGTTGAAGTCTGCGGAGAACGCCGTGTTCGCACCCAGGATTGGGAACGAAAGGCTGGACGGCCCTGTCGGGCCGGTCACCGACGAAAAGAAGTCCTGGGCCAAGCGTATCGCGCCGGCCACGGGTCCCGTCGTGCCGGCCAGTCCCGTAGGACCTTGAGGACCTGTCGTACCGTCAGGCCCGGTCGCGCCTTGTGGCCCCGTGGATCCCTGCGGCCCGGTTGGTCCTGTGAACCCTGTTACTCCGTCAGCACCTGTGGCACCCTGCGGACCCGTGGCGCCATCGACACCCGTGGCTCCATGAGGGCCCGTAGCCCCGGTGACTCCAGGAGAACCTTGTGGTCCTGTGGAGCCCGTCACACCGTCGACGCCGGTGTCGCCCTGCGGGCCGGTCGAACCGGTGACTCCAGGCGATCCCTGCGGACCCGTAGATCCGGTGACACCGTCAGGGCCGGTGGCCCCCTGCGGACCCGTAGGTCCGGTGACGCCGGTGGCGCCCTGCGGACCTGTCGCGCCAGTGACTCCGTCGATCCCGGTCGCACCCTGAGGGCCGGTGGCGCCCGTGACGCCGTCCGTCCCGACGGGGCCGGTCGGACCCGTAGATCCGGTGACACCGTCGGCACCCGTGGCGCCGGGCGTCCCCTGAGGGCCCGTCGGTCCGGGCGAGCCCTGGGGTCCAGTGGACCCCGTCGGGCCCACGGCACCCTGAAGCCCCTCCGAGAAGAGGGATCCGGACACCATGGAGACCGTCTGCGTCCCGGACACACGGCGGTACTGGGCCTTGACCGTGTAAGTCCCGGGGGTCAGGATCGTGCTCGTCCTGTGATCCACAGCCCCGGTGTCGAGCGGGGAAGACAGGGCCTCCTGGATCTCGACGCCGTTATCCCCGCTGATGGTCACGCGCCATCCGGCCGTCGGGTTCGTCCCGGCCCCCGTGCCCGACCAGCCGAAGTGGAACACAGACCAAATGCGGGCGGCCCCCTGGAGCGTGACCGTCTGGACCAGGTCGGTCAGGTCGACGAAGGACGCAGACGTCGTGTCCTGCTGGACCAGGGTCGACGAGTACGCGGAGGGGATCTCGCCGGCCACCGCCGCCGGACCCATGACCCCCGTGACTCCGGGCGACCCCTGGCCTCCCTGAGGCCCCGTGGCGCCAGTGACTCCGGTGACGCCCGGAGGCCCGCCGAACGGGCCCGTCGGCCCCGGAGACCCCTGCACGCCCTGCGGGCCGGTAGCCCCTGGCGTCCCCTGCGGGCCGGTGGACCCGGGCGTCCCCTGCGGGCCGGTGGCGCCAGTGACTCCCGTCGATCCCTGCGGGCCGGTCGGCCCGGTGGCTCCCGTCGGACCGACCGGCCCTGTCGCGCCCGTAACTCCGTCCGCCCCTGTGGGGCCCGGAGGACCGCCGAACGGACCAGTCGGCCCTTCCGGGCCGGTCGGTCCGAGGGGCCCCGTCGGACCCGGTGAGCCCTGCGGGCCCGTGTTGCCCACAGGCCCGACCGGCCCGGTCGGCCCGGTAACGCCGTCGTAGGTCTCGAACAGCCCAAGGCCGTTCTTGAACATCGTCTCCAGGTAGGCCTGAGAGCGCACGATGCCCTCCACCCGGACGTCGTCGACGTCCCCGTCGAACAGAGATCCGGTCGTCGCGTTCGTGATCCCGCCGACGTCCCACGGCCCGTGAGTCCCGTAGTCGACGCTTCCGGACACGGAGACCGAGCTGGCCAGCGTCCCGTCTATGTACGACCTGAGTATCGATCCGTCGTACGTGAAGGCGAGAAGGTGCCAGGTGCTGAGGGTGACGGCGTAGACCGACGAGATGGACGGCGAGAAGTTGGTGCCGCCCACCGTTACCTGCGGGCCCCAGATTCCTCCGGATCCGACCGACAGAAACAAGGACGTGAACGGCGTGGCCCAGGTGTTGTTGTTCCTGTACGACTTGTTGAGGACCACGCCCTGGAACGTGAACGTGTGGCACCGGACCCATGCCGAAACCGTCAGGGCCGCCCCGCTCGGCTCGTTCAAGGACGAGTTTCCGGTCGTGAGGCACGCGTCGGCGCTGAAGTTCAGCGCGCGGCCGAAGAGGCCGACTATCGTCTTCGGAGTCCCCGCGTAGAGGCCCGACACGGTCAGCGACAGCGCGGGGCCGAACCCGGAGTTCGGGAACGGGGCGCCTGTCTCGTTGAGGGTCCAGTATAGGCCTGTGCTCGCGTCCGCCGGAGTCAGGCGTGCGGAGGTAAGCCCTCCCGGGGCGCCCTGAGGCCCCGTAGCGCCCGTGACGCCCGTGACGCCCTGAACGCCGGTCGCGCCCTGGGGCCCCGTGGCCCCCGTGTCGCCCGGAGGTCCTCCGAACGGGCCGGTGGCCCCCTGCGGCCCCGTGGCGCCCGTAAGTCCGGTCACGCCCGGGGCCCCCTGCGGCCCGGTCTCTCCGCGCGGACCCGTGGGCCCCGTAGGTCCCTGGGGGCCGATCGGCCCCTGCGGGCCGGAGAGCCCGATAGGACCGGTGGCTCCCGTGGCGCCCTGGGGTCCTGTCGCGCCAGTGACTCCGTCGGCGCCCGTGGCCCCCCTCGTCCCGGTGACTCCCGGAGACCCTTGCTGTCCGGTCGCCCCCCTCGGGCCCGTGACTCCGTCCGCTCCTGTGGCCCCGGTGGCGCCCGGAGGCCCCCCGAACGGACCCGTCTCGCCCTGCGGCCCGGTCGGTCCCGGAGGCCCCGCGGGTCCGGTAGAACCGTCTACGCCGGTCGGTCCGCCGACCCCCGTCGGCCCCTGCGGCCCGGTCGGCCCCGGAGGGCCTCCGAAGGGACCCGTGGCGCCCTGCGGACCTTGCGGCCCGAACGGTCCCGTCGGCCCGTCCGGCCCCGTGGGGCCCTCAGGTCCGACAAGAGAGCGCAGTATCGGGAGCGCGTTCCCGGCCTGGATCGATGCGAGGATGGCGGGATCGACGACAGCCCCGTGCTGGACGCACGTGAACAGGATCTCCACGGTCCATGTGAGGCCCGCGGAGTACCCGTCGGCGAGGCTCGAGGCGTACAGATCGTAGTTCGCCGGGTCGAGGCCGGCTAGGCTGAGGAGCTCGTTGAAGTTGTCCGGCTGCGCGAATACGAGCAGTGGGTTCCATACGGCAGTCTCGAACGTGACCTTCGCGAGAATCTGGGCCACGCCGGCCCCTCCGCCGGTCCCGACGCCGCTGTCCAGAACGGAGATCCTGAAGGCCGCCATGTCAACGAGTCCCTACAGGAAGCCCAAGGCGAGGACGTCCGGAGGCCCGGACGGTCATGTCCTCCAGATGGTCAGGATCGTGAGCGACCCGGCGACGTACCCCCCGACGCACGGCGGGGCAGCGGCCAGCGACACGGTCGTGTCCGTCCAGTAGTGCCGGAGGCTGTCGGTCGTACATATGGCCGTGAGGGCGTAGTGCGTCACCTGGGGCGGGACGATGAGGTTCGCCGCCCAGTCGGCCACGGCCGGACTGTCCGCGAACAAGCTAGTCCAGACGGACACGCCGGTCGCCCGCCAGTCGCCCACAGCCGGGCTGTCGGCGAACAGGGGCGTCGTAATGGCGGTTGCCTGAGCGAGGCGGTCCTCTGCCGTTACGTCGGCCATGGATCAGCTCACTGCGACGGGACGGTGACGCCGTCCCAGAAGGCCCACACGGTCCCGAGGCAGATCCAGGCTTTCGTCCCGGCCGTGTCCACCATGTTGGTCTTGGTGACGAAGGTCCACCGGAAGTTGTTGCTGAAGCCCTTCCGGCCCGTCGTCCCCGTCGCTCCGGCCCGCCTCTCGTATATGATCGGGTTCAGGTCGTTCTTCCCGGAGAATGGGTTCACGCCGGTTCCGCCGGTTCCGGCGATGGTGACAGCGTCGGCGACGTAGCCCATGGCCGAGAACGAAGTCCAGTTTGTCGTCGCGACGTCGATGAAGCCCTCGACCGCGTCGACGTTCGTCCCGGGAGTGAGCGCTGTCATGAAGGCCGAGTTCAAGGCGAATGGCGAGTTCCCGCTAGCGGCCTTGTCGGTGTACCAGATCCACTGGTCGACGTCCGACGCGTCCCCGCTCACCGGGTCGAACGCGAGCGCCCATGTGCACGCCGAGCCGCCCGTGGATCCGCCGGCGATCCAGAACCCGTACGGGGTGGCCGAGCGAGCTCCGCCCTGGAGCTTCCCGTTCGATGTGTTGAACGTGGCCGGTATGGCCCCCGTCTTGTACGTGGGGACGGCATCGGTCGTGTTCCCCATCACGTACTTCTCGAGCGTGGCCGACGGGGTCTGCGTGGCGCTCGGCGTTCCGCCCGTGAACGTTCCGGACGGGGCGTACTTGACGCGCACGCCCCCGGCGTTGTCGACCTGGACGACGAACTCGCGGTTCGTGTCGGCGCTCTGGAACCTGGCCCACGCCTTGGCGTTGGCCGTGCTGTTCGCGGTCGCCCCGCCGGCGAACCCCGTGAACGTGTAACCGGTCGAGTTGTAGCTCGCAAGGCCGTCGCCCGACGACTTGCAGACCCACCCCGCGGCGATCCACATGTCGAATACGAGCTTGATCGTCTCGCCGTAGCTCGTAGGGACCTTGTTCAGAATAAATGCGTCAGCCATCTTCCTCCAAACTTACCCCATCAAAAATCGCGCGTTCGCAGGGCGTCCCGGTCAGCTGAAAACCTGCCAGCTGCCGAGGACCGCCAGCGAGCCGGCGACGTACCCGCCGACGCACGGCGGGGCCAGCGCGAGAGAGACCGCCGTGTCCGTCCAGTAGTGCCGGAGTCCGTCGGTCGTGCACAAGGCCGTCAGCTTGTAGTGCACCGTAATGACCGATCCGACTCCGATCCCGTCGAACAGCCGTCCGGACGCGCCCTGGTGGCCCAGGATCAGGCTCGTAGGGAACAGGATCCCGCTCCCGCCCTGAGGGCCGAGGAGCAGGGCTGGAGCCGTCAGGTCTTGGCCAGGGAAGTCCGCCATGGTTCACCTCAGAGTATCGGGATGCTCCCGTCCCACGGAAGAAGGCAGCCGTTCATCCACATCTTGTCGCGTGAGCTCGCCCCCGTGTTGCTGATCGTGTCCCCGTTCGCCCGGACGGTTGAAGACCACCTGAGGAGCGAGCCGAAGCCCTTGAATCCGGAGGGTCCTCCGACGTGCGCGGCGGCCCGTGCGAACGGAAGAGGGAGTCCGGCGTCCTCACCCGAGAACGGGTTAGTGCCCGTCCCCTGGCCCGCCACGCTGGCCGGGGCCACCACCGCGGCGGAGCTCGGGTCCTGGTAGGTTACTCCGGTAATGCCCTGCCAGGTCGTGGAAAGCCACGCGTGCGTCGAGGTGACGTTGGTGGTCATGTCCGTCCCCCAGGCCGAGGTCGAGCCGCTCACGGGGGTGGCGTAGACGATCGCCGGATCCGTGTCCGAGGCCGGGTAGGACCCTGTCGCCATGACGTCGAGGCAAAAGCCGTAGACCGTGAGGCTCGGACTCCCGGACGTGAAGGCGTTGTAGAGGAACCCATATCCGACTGTCGCGTCCCCGGCGACGACGTTGAAGCGCATCGACCCGTCCGTCGTGAAGATCGAGGTGAACGTCGGGGCGGCGTCCGTCCCTCCGCCCGTGACGATCTGCTCGTCCGTGGCGCTCGGGACCTGAGTGGCGGCGGGTGACCCCCCGACGAACCCGGCCGACTTGCTGTACTTGACGCGCCAGAGAAGGTTGGTCGTTCCGCGCTGCCAGCAGAACGAGCGCGTGGAGTTCGGGTCGCGCACGACGAACCAGGCGTTCGTGTTCCCCAGCCCGTTCGCGCCGGAGCCGCCGCTCGTGAGCTGCGTGCCGCCCGACGAGTAGGTCGTTCCGTCGGAGTCCTTCTGGCTCGTCCAGAGCTGCACCAGCAAGGCCGTTCGCAGCTTGAATATGCATACCGCTCCGGTCGCGGGGATCGTGTTTACGTCGAACGTGAACGCCATTGTCAGTTCCTTCCTTTAGAGATATGCGATCACGAGCCTAGCGTTCGTGGCGAAGACCTGGTCGGTCCCCGGGACGCCCCCGTTCATCCGTAGCTGGACCTCGTAGCTCGCGGCCACGTCGTTCCTCACGTCGCCGGCGGACGATCCGACCGTCAGGGCCGCGGACGTCTTCTCGTCGTTCGACAGGGACGAGCTCGTCATCGTAGTGCCGGTCACGGCCACCACGTTCGTCGCGTCGAACAGCCGGACCTCGGCCGACGTCGCCCCCGCTGTCATGTCGATGTCCGCGACGAACTTCACCGTGCGGCTTAGGCCGTTGACCGTCGGCGGGAAGGCGCTCATGTCGACCTTGCGCGATCCGACCCGAAGGTACGTGTTCACCCCGACGGAGAATGTCCCGGAGGAAAAAGATACCTCGGTGGCGGCCGGCACCGGCCCGGGGGACCCTGTCGCCCCCTGAGGGCCGGTCGGTCCGTTGAGCCCAGTCGGGCCAGCAAGGCCCGTCGCCCCCTGCGGACCTGTGGCCCCGTCAGGTCCCGTGACGCCCGTAAGCCCGGGAGGTCCCGGAACTCCGGTGGGCCCCACGAGGCCCTGCGGCCCCACGGATCCGGTGGGCCCAGGGGGGCCCCCGAAGGGACCCGTGGCGCCCTGCGGCCCTTGCGGGCCGGTCGGGCCTAGGACGCCGGTCGACCCCGTCGACCCGACGGGTCCGGTCGGACCAGCGGGGCCCACCAAGGACTTCAGTATCGGGAGCGCGTTCCCGGCCTGGACGGCCGCCAGGATGGCGGGATCGACGACGGCCCCGTGCTGGACGCACGTGACGAGTATCGACACCGTCTGCGTCAGGCCCGCCGCATAACCGTCGGCGAGGCTCGACGCATAGAGGTCGTAGACGGACGGGTCGAGGTCCGCGAGCTTCAGGAGAAGGTTGAAGTTCCCGGGCGTGTTGAAGACGAGCAGCGGGTTCCACACGGCCGTCTCGAACGTGACGGAGGCGAGTATCTGCGCTACCCCCGCCCCTCCCCCCGTCCCGACGCCGCTGTCCAGGACGCTGATCTTCGCAGCCATGCACCGGGCTTCGCACAGGAAGCTCAAGGGCCGTAGATCTCAGATCCCCGGGCGTAAGATGGGGGGTGGCGGACCTAGAGCACGACTGGAGGAGGGGTCGGTCCGAGGAGGACGATTGCCATATCTACAGGTGCAGGAGGTGCGGGCTCGTCACGGACGAGGTCCTCCCAGGAGTCCCGAACGTGTCAGGGGCGAGGTACGTCGAGGAGTGCGACGTGGCCACAGCCCGATCGGTGATGGAGTCGTGAACTGCCCCCATAGCTCAGTCGGTAGAGCTTCGGACTTTAAATCCGTTGGTCGGGGGTTCGAGTCCCCCTGGGGGCGCTGATGAGGGGTTATAGCGAGACCAGCGTGTTCTCGGCCCAGGATCTCAGACTCCTTCAGCGGACCGAGGAGATCGTGGCCAGGTTCCCGGAGTCCGGCCCCGAGGGGCCGCTCCGGTGCCACGAGGTGGCGAGGGCCGTGGGCAGAATCCTGGGGCTCGAGGTCCAGGACGGCCAGTACGGGTTCGCGGACCACTCTTGGCTCTGGACGTCCCCTATGAGCACGGCGAGGATCATCGGCAGGACCGGGTTCCCGAACATCCTCGACCCATACTGCGTCGGGAGCCTCCCGGTCGTCCGCCTCGTCCACTGCTCGAGCCCGGGGCTGCCGCACGTCGGCTGGTCGTACAGGCCCGGACCCGCGAGGGACGACGTCGACGTAGATCTCGTGGAGCTGCTCGTACGCGGGGATACACACCGTTAGGCTTTTGTCCGCAGGAGGAACGACATGAGGTACAACGTCGCCGCGTTCAAGATGGTTCCGGAGGGCGTGAAGTCCGTGGCCAAGCAGGTCTCCGACCATCTGAACTCCCACGGCGTACCGCACGCCGTGGTGGGCGGCATGGCGGTGTCCGCATACCAGCCTCCGCGCATGACTGAGGACGTGGACTTCCTCGTCCCCGAAAGCTCGATCTCCGTCATCGAAGAACTCGGCGAAACAAGGCCTCTGTCCCCGCCCGTGGACGGCGTCACGGTCAAGATAGGGGATGTGGACGTGGACTTCATCTTCATGCCGGACGAAATGCCCGAGGAGACGCTCGAGGGCGGCCCGAACATCGAGGGTATCCCGGTACTCCGCCCGGAGGCCCTCATGCTCATGAAGATGCACGCTCCCCGGGCGAAAGATCACGCGGATGTGATCGAGATGATCAAGGCGGGCATCGTAGACCTCGGCGCGGTCAAGAAGTACTTCAAACGCCACGACCCGTCCATGCTCGACGACCTCGAGTCCAACATCATGATGGCCGAGTTCGAGGAGTCAGGTAAGGTCGGCAAGAAGGTCCGCCCGAAGATGTCGTCGGGCCGGACTGTAAAGTAGTTCCCTACGGGGCTGAACTGGTTTCGACTGGGGAGAAGAACGAGGATCTGCGTGCAGGCGGCGCTCGACCCGCCATGACCAATCGAGCCGTCATATCTGCGAACGACAACGCATTCGCACCGCTCGCCCTCACGGGCTGACGTGCTGTCCTCCCGGGACGTCGTCCTGATACCGGGTAAGGGCATCAACCCATAGGGCTGGCCTCGTGCCGGGGTTCTCCCAGGCGGCCGAGGTGAGAAAAACCTGGGGAGATAGGGCGAGCCGGCACCTCTGAGAGCCGGACGGCGAAGACGAGGAACCCTGCGCCCGGCAGTGTCAGTCAAGCGGGCTACGCACGTGAACGAAGATCCTTGCGACGCTCTTCAGGACTCGGGTTCGACTCCCGACAGCTCCACAAACTCTCGGTGTAGACTCTCCCATGAAGTTCTCGGAACTGAACCTTCTCTCGATCGGCAACACCATCCAGATGGCCGGGGCGATCTTCTCCGGGGAGGGGAAGACCTTCCTATGCTTCTTTCCCGGAGAGGCCGAGGGGCTCGAGTCCTTCGACGACTTCTACCCGCTGGAGATGGACCGGGCTGAGTGGGAGACGTTCCTCCGCCAGACCGACGTCATGGAGACGGAGGTCATCGGCCGAGCCAAGGACGGGACCCTGGCGAAGGTGATGCTCAGGAAGAGCGCCCGGCAGGTCGACCAGCACGTCAGCTGGGCGGTCTTCCGGCGCGACGGATATGCCTGCCGGTACTGCGGCAAGGCCGACGTCCCGCTCACGGTGGACCACCTCGTCACCTGGGAGGACGGAGGCCCCTCCACCGAGGCGAACATGGTGTCTTCCTGCAAGAAGTGCAACAAGACGAGGGGGAACCTGCCGTACGCCGAGTGGCTCGGGCATCCTCGCTACGCTGCCCAGGCCGCCGGCCTCCCCGAGGACGTGAGGCGGGCGAACGAGGACGTCGCCCTAACCCTGGCCGCAATTCCGCGCAAGGCCCACGTGGCCTCAAGGTAGACATGAGCGAAACGCACCCATGCTGTCGGTCCCACTGCTGCAAGGCGCACGGCTGCAAGTACGGCCATGACGACTGTCCTGTCGTGTCCGGGGAGGAGGTTCAGGAGTTCCCGTGCGAGACTTGCGACTTCGCGCGCGAACGGGCCGGAGCCACGGCCGGCCAGGTCGTCATGGAGAGGCCGGAGCTGCTCAGGATCCTGAACCAGAACGCCCAGATGGCGAGGCAGATCACGGAGCTCCAGATGTCGCTGACCATGAAGGAGGAGCACCTCCGCGCGCACCGGAGGGCCCGGCTGAACGAGGCGCAGACGGCCGCGCTCGAGGCGGACCTCGCCAGTACAACCGACAGGGTCAACAAGGGATATGAGGAACTCGTGAGGAAGATGGGCCCTTGAGGGGCCTTACGGAGAGACAATGGGAAATCGAGTCTACGTCGGAAACCTCTCGTACAGCACAACCACCCAGGACCTCAGGGACGCGTTCGCCCAGAGCGGGAGCGTCACGGACGCTCGGGTGATGACGGATCGGGAGACCGGACAGGGTCGCGGCTTCGGCTTCGTGACCTTCTCGACGGACGCGGAGGCGACAGCGGCGATCGGTGCCTGGAACGGGGCGGACCTGGGAGGACGCCGTATCGTGGTGAACGAGGCCAGGGAGAAGCCCGCAGGCTCGTTCAACAGCGCCGGAGGGTACACGGGCGGCGGAGGTGACGACCGGGGCAGAGGTGGTGGCGGGGGTCGCGGGCGCCGCGACGGCGGCGGAGACCGCTACTAGCAGTCCGACCAGCCGTCCGGAAAGATCGGACCGAGGTCGGTCGCGAAGATCCGCGCCATGGCCTCGGTCCGCGTCGCGTCGTCCAGATCGTGGGCCTGAAGCCTCTCTATGGCGAGCCCACGGACGTGCTTCATGACTCCTAGCTTCGCCAGGCCCATGCTGGAGCCCCATTTTCCGGCGGTGGAGGCCAGGTAGTCCCTGACTTCGGAGACGGACTCGCCGATCAGCCGGTCTTCCTCCGACAAGACCGGGTGCCCGTCGTCCACGAACTGGGAGGCTATCGCCCTCCTCACTAGCTTGTGGGCTAGAGACGGAAACACCTCTGTCTCGAGGAGCTCCGCGCTCCCGCCCCATGCGGCGGTTGCGGGCATGATGCTTGGGGACGAATCGGTTCCGGACATCTACTGGTTCTGCTCCCCCGGACTAAACTCCCGTCCGGGAAGGACCCCACAATTTACCTTACACCCGTGTATATTACAAGCAGATCCGTCGGATTTACGGACATCATACCGTGTGGGATAAGTCTTCCCGACGGGCGCGAACCCGTACGGTGTGCCACCAATGGCAGCATCCCGCCACGCCAAGATAATCGTGCGAGTGCTCCGAGAGCATCTACCTGCCCTGGACTCGGAGGTAGTCTCGGCCCGCACTCGCAGCCCCGGTAAGAGAGTCACGAGGGCGACGGTCGTCGAGGACATGGTTGAGAGGAGGCTCGTCATACAGTCCAGACCGGAGGGTCCGGCACTCCACAGGACGCTCCTTGCAGAGTCTGCCGCAATGCGGGAAGCGGCCCTGAGCGCGCGGGCCGCGGGTGACTCTGGCGCCGCCAGGAGGGCAGGGCTCATCGCGGCGGCCATGGAGCTGAAGGCCCTGGCCGCCCTGGAGGAGCCCTCGGAGAAGGCTGTACAGAGCTCCCTGATAACCGCCCTATGCCTCCTGCGGGAGGCCGTCGAATATGCACACCTTCCGGTGATTCCGGGCAGCAGGAGAGTTCGAACATGAAGAAAGTCCTATTCGTGGACGACGACGGAGGGACGCTCTCGGCATACTCGATGGCGTTCAGCGGGTCGTTCGAGGTCGCCACCGCCAAGGACGGAGGTGAGGCCCTCTCCGTGCTGAGGGGAGGGTTCATGGCCGACGCGGTCGTAAGCGACATCTCCATGCCCGGGATGGGAGGGGAGGATCTGGTCCGGACCTGCGCTGAGGAGTTTCCGGGCCTCCCCGTGATCCTGGTGTCGGGCGAGGACTCCGTCGGGGAGACTGCGGAGAGGTCCGGCGCCGCGGGATGGATCATGAAGCCCGCAAGCCTCGAGGATCTGCGAGAGAAGGTGAAGGAAGTGTGCGGCCCTGGCTTCGTCAGGAGAAGCCTTGGAGACGACATGAGCGTGGCCGCGGCGGTCTACAGGAGAGTCCTTCTCGGATCCGGACAGTCGGCGTCGCGGTTCCCCTCCCCCGGGTCCACGCCGTCCGCCGAGGACATGGCGGCCCACGTCCTCTGGGCGCTGGACGAGGTGGACCGCCTGGTGTCCGAGGGCGACGAGTCCGCCGCGAGGAGGCACATGGACTTCGTCCACGGCGTCCTGTGGGCCGCGGGGGCCTTCTCCCTGAAGGAGATGGGGTCCGTCGGCTCTACCTGAGAAGGGCCTTAATGACCATGTATACCCCCGACATCAGCAGGGGGAGCCCCACTCCGATGGCCACCCACAGCCAGATCGCCTTCCTCCTGACGGGAAGTACGAAGGACTTCGTGTCGAGGACGCCAGAGTAGGACGCCAGACTAGCTCGGACGGGCGGGGCCTGGGCCGGGAGCGGGGCCTGGGAGCCGCACGTGGCGCAGATCACTCCCGCGGACGCGTCCCAGGACTTCCCGCACGTGGCGCACTTCCACCATTCTTGCTTGGGGCTCATTCTGACAGTTTCCGGCGATAAAAGCGCCGTCAGCCCTTTTCTGGAACGCGAACCACGTGGACAAAGTCACCATGTACAGAAAGGCGACGGTCCTGTCCGGACCCGGGGATCACGTGCTGCTGGAGGCGAATCCGGCCACCGCCTCGAGGGTGCTCGGCGAGCTCTGGGTCGGGAGCGCGCCCCCGATAGGGGCCAGGACCGCACGGATTTTCGACTGCCTCATCCTCGCCGCGGCCGAGTATCAGCCGGACCCCGGTTGCTTCGGAGGGATGGACGTCCACGGCCTGTCTCTCTACGACGACGGGGAGCCGATGTCCACGGCCGAGATGGCCGCGTCCGTGAGGGCCGCCGGGAAGGTCGTGGCCTGGCTGTCTCGCGGCAAGAGGGTCCTCGTTACCTGCCACATGGGGCTGAACCGTTCGGGCCTGGTTGCCGCGCTCGCGATGTGCTGCGGGCCAGGGAGGGTCTCCGTCGAGGACTCGATTGCGGCGATGAGGAAGGCGAGAGGGCCGCGCGCCCTGAGCAACAGGCAGTTCGTAGCCTTCCTGAAAGCCTACTGCGGCAGGGGCGTCAGGCCAGAGCCTTCGTCGCCGAAGCCATCTCGATGAGCTCGTTGAGGGACTTGGACGGCCTATAGGACATCCTGCCCTCGCTCGGCCCGTCCCAGGTCCAGCGCCACTCCTCGACATGGCCGTTCCTGAGGCCCCATTCGACGATGAAGAACTGGGCTACCTTGCCTATGACGGGGTTCCTCCCGAACAGCTTGATCCCGCTCGCCATCTTGGCGATCGTCTCGTCGGAGACGGATCCGAGTATCTCCTTCGGATCCTCCTCCCCGGTCGGGATCATCCCCATAACGCATATCTGCGCAATGGCGTCGATCTCGGAGTCGGCCGCCGACCCTCTGGGGAGCATCCCGTCCAGGGCAGCCCTGAGCGTGGACACCACGGTCGCCTTCGTATCACTATCCCTGCTGACTTCCTTAATCTTCCCCATTCGCCACCTCCCCGAACGCTACCAGTACAGTGTCGCGTGAAGAAGAGACTCATGCTCAAGTCTTTCGGGTTCGGGATCATGTCCGCCGAGATGGTCCCGGGTTCAGCCCCGGTGAAGCCGAACGGGGACCTTTCGGACATGGAGAGCGAGGTGCTCTCCTGCGTCCGAAGATCCGGCCCTGACCCGCTCGAGGCCGTCGTGGACACGGAGGACAAAAACAAGGCATACCTGCTCATGAGCGAGGGGCACCCTCCGTCGCGCCATGAGTTCTCCCAGATGGAGCCGTCGGACTGGGAGCGGCTGAGGACCGCGGTGGACCTCCACGGATCCCGGAGGTTCTCTGAAAGGCTCACGATGCTGGAGGAGGAAAGGGCGACCTCCGGGGCAGGTCAGTAGTCGACCTTGTCTATGTCCACCCATCCGTTGACCCGCGAGGGGCCGTCGTGCCACCGTAGGGTCTCGCCTCTCAGCTCGACGATGAGCACCTCGGCGCACTGGAGTCCGAACTTGTCCATGACGCCGGCCGTCGCCATGGTCCACTCATTCCCGTCTGAGGAGAGAAACACGCACATCCTTCTCTTTTCGCCCCTCTGAACGGACCCGCACAAGACTATGTCGCCGACCGACGGGTCTAGCCCGAGCCTGAACGGCCTCCAGGCGGCCATCCTCTCCGCCCCGGAGAGCATTCTGGACGTCGGGTCGAGGGCCGGACTCATGTTCAGCTCGGGGGCCGATCTGGACACTATCCTGCTGTCCCTGCACCCGAGCTCCCACAGCATCCAGTGGCATAGGTCGGGCCCAGAGTCATGCCCGCGGTATAGAAGACGGCCCTGGCAAACCTCGTCCTCGAGCCAGGGGTCTCCCGAATACGACGGCATCCTCTGTATGATCATGGAGGCCGCCAACTGTCTTATTGAAGCAGCCATACTCTTGATCAAGGATCAAAAAAGCTCCCGTACTCGCGAGAGGGACGACTACGCCCTGTCCGCGGCCAACTCTGCGCTCGGGAACGAAGGCGTGGACGACGCCGGCGTGGACGACCTGTTCGTCGTGGCCGTGGCCGCGCTGGCCCTGGTCGCGCTCCTATCCAGCTGCTGAGAACGATGGCCGAAGAAAGCAAAGCGCGGGCTGACTCGATCAGCGTTTACTTCTCGAGCCTCGCCGCGCACCCCGTGCTGAGCAGGCCTGAGGAGATAGTCGCGTTCGAGAGGATAGGGAGGCTCGAGTCGGACGTGGCCTCGAGGCTCCTCGAGCACCGCCCGAGGCTCGCAGCCGGCGCCATGCGGGACATGCTCAAGGACGAGGAGATGTCCAAGGACAGGGCTGCGGCAGTGCGGGCCGCGGTGGGCGGGCGCATGTCACGGGAGAGCGCAGACCTGTTCATCGAGGCCGTCAGGCTCACCGACTCCGGAAGAGAGTGGATGTCCACGGCCATATCCGAGGCCCCGCTGTCCGGCCGCGGGGCGTGGGCCTCGGGGCTCCGGAGGGCGCTTGCGGCCTCCCTGTCCGAAAAGGGGAAGTTCGTCTCAGCGAACCTGAGGCTCGTCGTGTCGATAGCCAAGAAGTTCCACAGATCGAGCATGTCCCAGTCCCTCAACGACCTCATTCAGGAGGGGAACATCGGGCTCATAAAGGCCGTCGAGAGGTTCGACCTGGGCCGCGGCTTCAAGTTCTCGACGTACGCCATGTGGTGGATAAGGCACCACATCCAGAGGTCCATCGTCGAAAGGGAGCCGGTCGTGCGAATCCCGGTCCACCTGTCGGACGAGATCCGGAAGGTCAGGAAGATGGAGTCGTCCTTCGTCTCGATGATGGGAAGAGCGCCTGACGCCGAGGACCTGGCGAAGGCCTCCGGAATGAGCGTCTCCAAGATCCACGTGATCCTCGCAAGCAGGTCCAGGCCCACCGTGTCCATCGACGCCGCCGTCGGGGACGGGGACATGCTCATGGCCGACCTCATGGAGGATCCGGACGCGAAGTCCCCGCTCATTGCGGCGATGGACTCCTCCACGGCCGTGGAGGTCAGGTCCGCGCTCGCCTGGCTCACTCCGTCCGAGTCGAGGATAATCAGGTGGAGGTTCGG
>Ga0315284_10004865_pt1 | contig 19093 bp, 20 predicted proteins | sample YL17G09_16_MG_FD_203696 | JGI IMG/M metagenome (GOLD analysis project Ga0315284, IMG submission 203696) | Sediment microbial communities from Yellowstone Lake, YNP, Wyoming, USA - YL17G09_16 | ecosystem: Environmental > Aquatic > Freshwater > Lake > Sediment | place: USA: Wyoming | collected... | reverse complement strand
CAAGGCAGTTTAGCAGTCGTAGCTCATCCGTTCCATCCCGCTATGGGACTATTTAAAACGTTTGGAGGATTGAAAAAGTCGCAAATTGTTAATTTCGATTTCGATGGAATCGAATTTTATCACGCTGATCTTCCTCCCTTCCTCAATAACATGTGTTCTGACCTTTTAAAATTACGACCAGAAATGTTCGTTTTGGGAGCAGATGATGCTCATACAATTCATCAAATCGGTAGATATTTCAATTTAATTGGACCGGATATTGACGATGTTCACGATATTAACAAAATATTTAAACTTTTGAAGGAGAAAAAAACCACTGTTCTTGAACTAAGCGGTTGGAATACAAGACCGTTTCACATGCTTCCTGGCTTGATGGATCTTTTCGTAAGGAAAGGTTTGCAAAGGATCAACGCTTTTGCAGGTATCTATGGACTTTTTAAAGGAATCCATTTCCAGCACGAATCTCTGGGGTGGTTTCCAAAAACTCCCATAGCTTTTGAAACTGAACTTAAAGAAATAATCCGAAATATGAACATCAACACGATCAGATTTGATGCTATGCGACCCGAAACGAAAGTGTACGATTTCGTTTCAATAGCAAAAGAACTCGGGCTTAATGTTATTTTAAATCCTAAATACGTCTATCCTGAAGGACTTAACAATCCTAAAAAAGATAGTTCTTTAACCTACGAAGAATTCGAAGATTTTTGTCTGGATCACGCTCAAAGGGCACAATCGGCTGGCGTCGATATTTTTTGCGTTGGAAACGAGCTTACGTTAGAATTAAGCGAGGATAAATCAGGTCATATAGAACGATTCAATCCCGAGTTTTTTTCGCAATTTACGCCTTCTTTTATAGAAATGATTCCAGGTGTAGGAGCAACCCCTCTAGCCAAATTGGGAAAGATTGGTAAAGAGTCACATAAAATAACGGCGTATCTGGAAAAACTATCTAAAAAAGTAAGAGATCATTACGATGGAATACTGTCCTACGCTGCTGGTTCTTGGGAAATTAGAAATATCCCTTGGAAGCAGTTTGATGTCGTTTGTTGTAATCTCTATTTTAGCGACATATTTTTGAAGTTTATCGAGTCTTTTCCCGGTTTAATTCTTAAAATCTTAAAAGGTACGCCCTCTAGTGGCGCTTCCCATTTTTTTCGCCAAGTCATACAATATCTCAAAAACTTTAAAAAACCTGTCATTATTTCTGAGTTGGGTTTTCAGACAGTTAGTAATCCAATTAGCGTGGGACCAATGCCGGTCCAATATCTTAAAGAATTCGATCAATTCAAATACGACGAAACTGCGCAAGCGCAAGCGTTTGCCGAAGTTTTTAAATTGTTGGAAAAAGATATTTTTGTTAACGGTATAATCGTTCACGAGTGGAAAGATCACGAACAAAAAGGATTTGGGTTGGTTCGACTTGACGATACGCCTAAATTAGCGTGTAAAACGATATCGAATTTTTTTGAAAATTGGAACATTTAATTAAAAAAATGGAACATTTAATTAGAAAAACGAATCAATTAACAAAAATTTAAAAATTTTTAATATATTAAATCTTTTAAAGGAGAATGTGTAATGTTTTTTAAAGCTGGAAATATTCTATTGCACGGACGATTTGTTGGAGGTTGGGGCGAATATGGAAAGAGATTGTTCATATACTCACCTGGAGCAAGAGGTAATACGCTCGATTCGGAAGTATGGATTGAACCTTTGGAAGATAAAGGGTATTCGACTTTCTCGTACGATTTGAGAGGAATGGGAAAGAGCAAAGGGTCACAATTAGAATTTGAAAAACAAATTCACGATATTAAGTTTGCAATTGATGCTGCAACAAAAAAATTTGAAGAAAGATTTAAAAATCCTCCGAACCAAGTAATTCTAATTGGTCATAGTTTAGGAGCTGTAGCATCTTTAACAATTGGTGTCCAAGATCCCAAAGTCAATTTAGTTTTTGGCTTATCTAGTTTATATTCAATCGAAGATTTCGCAGTTGAGGATAATAAAGAAAATAAAAATCAATCTCTCACTTCTCCTGGGAAACGAATTTTAAAAAAACTAAAAGATACTTTATCTCCCCCTTGGTGGTTCAAACAATTTCTTAGTTTTGTCTCGAAAGGTCAAAAAATAACTCTTATGCCTAAATATTATTTAACGGACGAACTTGTTAAGAAAGTATATCTTATTCATGGTACTAAAGACGAATACGTGCCTTTCGAAAAAAGCGGGAAAAAAATTATAGAAAAGTACAATCTTAGTAAAGATAGGTATTTACTCGTTAATGCCGGACATTCTCTTGAAGATTATCTTCAAGAAATATTGGAATGGATAATTAGTAAACTATAAAGTTACTTTAAGAAAAAAATTCATTTTTTTAAAGTTCTAAAATTTTAATATTAATTACTTTATATATTTAAATTATGGGAAAAGAGTTAAAAAAAAAATTTATAGGGACTTTACCTCAGAAAGAACTATTGAAACTATATCAAAAGCACGTTAACAGTCCAAAAGTGTTATTATTTAAGAGTTTAGGATTAGGAGTTATCCCTGCAGAAAGACACGGAATTAGGTTTAAAACGTTAGCTGGAAGAAAATCCGATGATCCGCCCATGGAAATGATTAATTGTCGCTCAAGTGGCGGCGTTTTTAATTTAGGTCATCACAACGAGAGGATTATCCAAGTTCTTAAGGACGCTTTAGACGGGGGATTAGATCTGGGAGATCATATGTTATTATCGGAGTGGCGAGCCCTACTTGGGAAAAAGCTCGCAGAATTAATGCCTCCTGGAATAATAAAAACGACCTTTGGCGTGAGCGGAGGAGAATCGATAGACACCGCAATAAAATTTGCCCGTTGCGTAAATAAAAGAAAAGGGTGTATTTCTGCAATTGGTGCATATCACGGGCATACAGGTTTTGCTTTAGCATGTGGTAATTCTGAATTTAAAGATCCTTTTTTATGGAATTTACCGGAATTTAAACAAGTTCCTTTCGGAGACGCAGAAGCAATGCGTAAAACCGTAAATAAAGAAGTATCTTCCGTAATATTAGAAACGATACCAGCTACTGGAGGCGTTTTAATTGCTCCGGAAGGATATTTCTCAGAAGTTCGCGAGATTTGCGACGAGAATGGAGCCCTATTAATAATCGACGAGGTTCAGGCAGGACTCGGGAGGACGGGAGAATTTTGGGGAATTTATGGTGGCTTATATCCTAACGAAAAAGTTGTACCTGATTTTGTCGTCTGCGGAAAGGGAATGAGCGCAGGAATCTATCCTTTATCTACGTGTAGTTACAAACCTTTTGTAGAAGAAGTATTTAAAGACGATCCGTTTATTCACATATCAACAACGGGAGGTTCCGATTTAGCCTGCGCAGTTGCTTCTGAAATGCTTGACATACAATCAGATCCTGTATTCTTGAAAAATGTAAAAGAAATGGGTAAGATGTTTGGAAATGGATTGAAACAAATTGCGGAGGAGAATTCTGAATTAGTCAAAGATGTTAGAGGAAGAGGTCTGATGTGGGGAATGGAATTCTATTCAAAAGAAAAAGCGATGTTAGGAATGGTAAGTATAATTAAAGAAGGCGTTTTGAACAATTATTGCGGAAATAAACAAGATACGCTGATTTTAATGCCTCCGTTAATCGTAAATAAGGACGACGTAAAAGAAATAATAGAAAAAGTATCTAAAGGAGTAGCAACTTTAAAGAAATTAAAATAAAATTTTTATTGTTATAATAAAAAAAAAATTAATAATAGATATAAAGTTATTCTTGAAGATTAGCTTTAAAATTACTTTATTTTAATATTTTCTCTTTTGCATTGCGTTTTAAAATATTCTAGAAAGTTCTTTTGCGTTTCGATAGCTTCTTCAGGTTTCCAATAATTATATATTGGCATTCCATACTGATAGATTTTTAAATGATGACCACCAATTCCTATCATAGCTTCAATCTTAAAGTCATTTCCTTCAAAAAAATGAAAGCCTTCTTTCATTGAATAATTAAGTTTTACTATCTTCTTGAAATTCTTTTCCTCGATATATTCTAAAATTAAATTAACTACCTCGATACTTTTTGTAGAATTGTATTCCTTTTCTAAAAGTAAACCGTATAATTCATTAAAAGCTTTCACGAGGGCTCTCCATTCGCGCCATTTTGTTAATTTTTCAATTATCCACCAGGTCATTATTGCAAAGAACGTTGCCAGAATTGCGCCAATGACATCTGATATACTTACTATTTGAAATATTTCGTTAATAATTTGTGAAATCATCTGTATTCTTCCTAATTTCTTTTAAACTTTTTTTAAATAAAATTGGTTTTTAATAAAAGTAAAAATTAATATAATTTAATTAAATTAATTGAAAGAAACATCAAAAATCAAATAAAAAATTTGGTTTTTTATGGATTTAAAAAAATTATTTCAACCTAAATCAATGGCCGTTATCGGAATTTCAAAAAAAAATCCAAATTCTCCGGGAAGAATAATTTTAGTTAAAAACGAGTTTGAAATGAACGTTAAAGTTTATGGCATCCATCCAGAGGCGGGCGAGATTGAAGGAATTAAACTATATAAGCGCTTGGATGAATTACCGGAGATACCGGATCTTTTAGTTATTGCAGTTAATGCGGAGGATACTATAAAATATGTGCAAGATTGTGCTGATCTTAAAATTCCTGCTGCTATTATTATTGGTGGTGGATTTGCCGAAATTGGAGGCGAAGGTAAAAAAAGACAAGACACTTTAGAGAAAATTGCTTTTGACAACGATATTGCTATAATTGGCCCTAATTGCATTGGAGTTTATTCGCCTCCGTTAGTAGACACAATATTTTTACCAACCGAAAGAATAACTCGTCCTCCTAAAGGTTCCGTAGCTCTAATTTCGCAAAGTGGAGGTGTGCTTGTCGATCAATTCTTCGTAAAATTCAAGGAACGCAATATTGGAGTTTCTACGGCTGTTTCGATTGGAAATCGAGCAGTTGTTGACGAGACTATGTTATTAGAATATTTTACAAAAGTTGATCCTGAAACTTCTAACATTGCTTTTTACTTGGAAGGTTTTAAAGAAGGGAGAGCAAGAGATTTCTTAAACATTGCTAAAGACTCAGAAAATACTGTTATAACCTTTTTTGGAGGTATTTCAGAACAAGGAAGGATCGCAACCCAATCGCATACGGCAAGTTTAGGTGGCAACGCAAAGATTCTTTCCGCAGCTCTAAAACAATATAGAATTGTACAACCAACGTCAGAAAGAGAATTATTAACTTTTTTAAAAGTTTACGATGTTTTATCTCAGCGAAAAAAGCCGTTTGGTGAAAATACAATTACGACTGGTAATAATATTGTTATTTTATCTGTCAGTGGTGGACACGGCGTAATTTGCGCAGATATTATTGGAAAATATGGTTTAAAACCTGCTAAATTTACTGAAAAAGAACAAAGTGAGATGTCCGAATTGATGAATCCCGTAGCACGTGTTATTGCTTCGTTTCATAATCCTATTGATCTTACCGGCTCAGTTCTTGATATTGATATCGAAAACTTGGTTCGATATTTGTCCGATATTGAAAGAATTGAATGTATTTTGTTGTTATTACTCCCTTATCCCCCCAATATATCGTTTCAGATAGGTAGAAGAATAGCGAACATTATTTCGACGAAAAAGAAACCTGTCATATGTTTCATTCCTTACGTGGAAAAATATTCTTTAATTATCGAGTCTTTGGAAATAGCAAACATTCCCGTATTTCATAGCATAAAAGAAGCTGTTCAAGCTGCTTCCGCTTTAAAACTTAGAACGAGAATTAACAATTTAAAAAAAAATAATATTTTTTGGGAGCCTTAAATTTATTTTAAATTAAAAAAAGCAATATTCAATTTAAATCCACGTAATAATCGACGAACATCCAAGACCTTCGCTTTTATCGAGCCTACCTAACACCCTAAACGTGGCTCCTTCTTTTCCGCATTCTGGGCACTTATTTTTAGACACCAATTCTACTTGATCGTCTACAACGATCGCGTGTTTAACGGAAGCGTTACTTCCAAAAGGTGTTAACACTTCTAAAATGCCTCTATCTCCTTCCTTTTTCAAAGGTTCTAAGCTCGCAACATTTCTTATTATTATTCTGGCATATTGCGGGCAATGGAAAACAAAATCTTCGCACTTATCAGACCAATGGCTACCGAACACAATTGGACTTTCCGTAAAACCGTATATATCAACAACTCGTCTCTTTTCGGTTCCAAATAATTCGGCAATATCGGATACAAATTTAGATTTATTAATGGGTTCGTATTTAAGTTGCGCTTTATGTCCGTCCCATCCACCGCCTCCAGTTACAAAGTCTATATCATTTTTAAAATCGTATTTTATGTTGTTTTCTCTCATATATTGCATAAATTTATTTATTAAATGATTGCTTCCGCCAATTCCAATTTTATATCTTTCGTTTTCAGGTTTTTCTAAATTTTTATTAATACTTTTTAAAAGATAACTTTGTTTAATGTAAAAACCCCCTACAATACTACGCGTTTTTATTATGGCTTGTAACGCCTTTAAAAAGGAAAAACTAAACAAATATTCAACTTTACACATTCCTTCTGAAACTTTAAAATAATTGCCACTATATGCGCGCACAGGTCTTACTTTAGTGTATCTAATACAAAATCTATCCAATAATTTCGTGTTTGGGGAAAAAATATAGACAACAGCATTATCCCAATCTCTAGCAATAAAGTCTAAAAAGCATTTTCTTGACATTTCATTTAAAAAATCCATGTCATTTTTATTAACTCCAACAAGAGAGGGATCACCGCTCGTAGTAGACGAACAGTTCCATTGTTGAACCTCCTTTTCCGGAATTTTTAATAGTTTTCTAAAATTGTTCGCACTTTGTTTGTAAAAAGTCGTTGGAATCATCGGAATCGAAGCTAAATCGTCGATAGTATTTAAATCATCGACTTTAAATCCCGCTCCTTTAACCATATCGCTGTAAAACTCGTTTTTTTTTATATTTTCTGTAACGATTTCTCTCATTAATCTTATAAATTCGTCGTCTTTGTAGTTTTTATCGAGCGTCGTTTGGATTTCAGATCTAATTTTACTTTCAGAAATAATTTTACTTTCAGACAAGATATATTCATTCTTCAAAATATTTTAATTTCTTATTTTAATTTAAGTTATTTTTGCTTTAAAACATTTTATTTAATCAATTATCCGCTAGAAAAATTAATCTCATAATTGTATTTGAATTGGTCAAACAAAGAAAAAAAGCCAAGATTCTAGAATTATTTAAAAAAGCTGAACAGATGGTAAATTAAAAATTATCAAATTGTAAAAGAAATAAATATTAATAAAGAAAATATTAATTTATTATGCAATCAAATTAAAAGCCTTTAAAGGTGAATGTGAAAGCAGATGGAGAGTTCATCAAAAAATCAGCTTAAGAAAGCGGAAGCGGATGTCTTGCTTGAAATTGAAAAACAGACAGGTGCGATTCCAATAATCTCAACCGTTTCAAGGAATGCTTTTGGGGTACTAATCAAAAATAATCGAGTTGTCGGTCTTTTTATGTATAAAAAGGGTTTGACGACTCTCCCTGAATCTATAACTAAGCTAGAATCGCTCAAAAGTCTAGATTTAAATTGGAATCAGTTTACAACGCTCCCAGAGTCAATATCAAATCTTAAATCACTCATATACCTTAGTTTAGGTAATAATAAGTTATCTACTCTCCCAGAATCCATAGAACAATTAAAATCGATCGAAAAACTATGGTTAAGGAATAATAAGTTGTCGATTCTCCCAGAGTCAATAACTAAACTAGAAAAGCTCGAAAAATTAAGTTTAAGCGATAATCAATTACGGACTCTTCCGGCGTCCATAGGTAATCTCTCTTCGCTACAAGAACTTAGTTTAGGGAGCAATCAGTTGGCGACTCTCCCAGAGTCAATAGGAAAGCTATCTTCGTTGAAAGAACTGTCTTTAAGTAGAGATAATTTCACGACTCTCCCGGAGTCCATAGGACAACTTTCCTCTCTTCAAAAATTAGATTTAGATGGGAACGAGTTAACGACGCTCCCAGAGTCCATAGGACAACTCACCTCGTTAAAAGAACTATGGTTACATGAGAACAAGTTGACGACTCTCCCAGAGTCAATAACTAATTTAAAAACGCTCGAAATATTAGATTTGGAAAATAATCAATTAACCACGCTCCCGGAATCCATAACTAATCTAAAAAAGCTCGAAAAATTAAGTTTAAGTGGTAATCAATTAACGACTCTCCCGGAGTCCATAGGTCAATTATCTTCTCTACAAGAACTTTACCTGTATAATAATTACTTGTCGACTCTCCCGGAGTCCATAGGTAATCTTTCCCTGCTCAAACAACTGCATTTAAACAATAATCAGTTGACGACTCTCCCGAAGTCCATAGGAAATCTTTCCTCACTCGAAGAACTACATTTATTCGATAATCCGTTAACCACTCTCCCGGAGGCCTTGAAGAAATTAGTGCAAAGAGGAGTAATTATCTACAAATAATTTACGATTTTTTGCAAATATTTCGATAACTCTGTTCTTCGTTAGTAAAATATAAGAAAAAGGCGAAAGTTCACAAAAATTTCCCTTTGGAATTTCAAACTCTTTCTCCCGAAGATTTACGAGGGAATTTATGAAAAATGAGAACAAATTCGCCTTCAACCTTAATACTTAGAACAAGAATTAATAATTACCTCATATTGGGCGCCTTAATTTCTTTTTAATTTTAAACTATATTTACTAATTTTAAATCCACGAAATAATCGATGAGCACCCGAGCCCTTCGCTTTTATCGAGTCTACCAAGTACTCTAAAAGTAGCGCCTTCACTTCCACACTCCAAGCATTTATTTTTAGATATCAATTCTACCTGATCGTCTACAACAATCGCGTGTCTAATAGAAGCGTTATTTCCGAATGGCGTAAGTATTTCTAAAACGCCTCTCTCTCCCTCGTTCTTCAAAGGTTCGAAACTTGCTATATTTCTTACAATTATTCTTGCATATTGTGGACAATGAAAGACGAAATCTTGGTACTTTTCGGACCAATGACTCCCAAAAACGATTGGGCTTTCGGTTAAACCGTATATGTCAACGATTCGGTTTTTTTCAGTTCCAAATAATTCTGATATATCATATACAAATTTAGATTTATTAATAGGTTCGTATTTAAGCTGCGCTTTGTGACCGTCCCACCCGCCATCTCCAGTCACTACTCCAACTTTCTCCTTTAAATCGTATTTAATGCCGTCTTTTCTCATATCTCCCATTAATTTATTTATTAAATGAATACTTCCGCCAATTCCAGTGTCGTATCTTTCGTTTTCTGGCTTTACTATATTTTTATTGATACTTTCTAAAAGATAATTCTGTTTAATGTAAAAACCCCCAACAATACTACGAGTCTTTATTATTGCTTGCATTGCTTTTAAATAGGAAAGACTAAATAAATATTCGACTTTAGACATTTCTTCTAAGACTTTGAAATAATTACTACTATTTGCGCAGACAGGTCTAACTTTAGTATATCTTAAGCAAAATCTATCTATTAGTTTTGGATTTGGGGCGAAATTATATACGATAGCATTATTCCAATCTCTAGGAATAAAATCCAAAAAGCATTTTCTTGTCATTTCATTTAAAAAATCTAAATCCTGTTTATTTATTCCAACAAGAGAAGGATCTCCGCTAGTCGTAGACGAACAATTCCATCGCAAAAGCTCCTCTTCAGGAATTTTTAATAATTTTCGGAACTTATTTGCACTTTCTTTGTAAAAAGTTGTTGGAATCATAGGAATCGTCGATAAATCGTCGATAGAATTTAAATCATCGACTTTAAAACCCGCTCCTTTGACCATTTCGGCGTAAAACTCGTTTTTTTTTACGTTATCTTTTACAATTTCCCTCATTAAACCAATAAATTCGTCGTCTTTGTAGTTTTTTTCTAGCGTAATTTGAATTTCAGTTTTAATATTACTTTCCAATTTGATATTACTTTCAGACAAGATATTCTCTCTTTGAAATATTTTATTTTTATTTTTTTTATTCTATCTATCTTAATTTTGTTTTAATGTATTCCCTCGTTAAAATATTTAAAAGATTTAAAATATTTTTATTTTATTAATCTCAATCTTGCAAGTTTTTTACATTTTCAAAATTTAAGCTTTTTCTTTTCCTTTTTTAGTAACTACCTTACCATGGCGCCAGATAGCAATCGCTTCAATTGGATATCTTAGTTTTTTTTTACGTAGGATAAAATCAAACACGCCAATTATAAGAAAACTAATAAAGAAGCTCAAAATGAATCCTAATAGAGTTATAGTAAGAAAATTTGCGTAGATGTAGATATAAATTAAAAAAATTGGCAATACTCCGTTTAATATTAATAAAGTATGAATAAAATCGGTGATAAAATTGGTTTTTAATATTCGAGATTTATAAATACCTTCAATACCAAAACGAATGTTAATGAAAACAGTGAAAAAAGCAATAAGCATTATAATTTCTGAACTCTGAGAAAAAAGGTTAGGAATATGATAGAAAATGGATAAGAATAAATTTCGCGCAAAATATGTAAAATATCGACTTTTATATATAGAAAAATGAAAGAAAAACAAGTTGATTAACGAGCAATCAATCGCTAAAGCACACATTGGTGTTGTTCTAGCGGGATTTTTATTAAGTATTTGAAGTACGAAAATGAAAGTATATAAAGAAAAAGTAGCAACTGTAAGATTCAAAACGATATACGCTATTATAATTATTGAATAAAAAATTTCATGAGCGGAGGGTACGGTTATTTCGTATGATTCAATATCGTATGGATCAAAATTAAACACAACTTCAACTAACCATATCAATTCAATAAAAATAGTCATTAATGTCAAAAATAAAAATATTATAAGATGACCACTAAATACAATCCCGTTTTTTGTCTTCTCTTTCATTTTATCAAAATATTTTCTTTTTTTTTTTAAAAACTTCTTTTTATTTTAAAAGATATTTTTTATTGCAGAATTTTTTAATAATAATAGTTGGATAAACAATTAATATTTTTAAATAAATGGTTATAATTAATAAAAGAGAATAATTTGATAAAATTTTTGAAATTAAATAATGACGACGAAAATCAGCATTGTAAATGTTAATAATTATCATAATGTTCAAGAAGCAGTAATATCTGCTATAAAAAAAGGTGAGAATAATTTAAATTTTAAATTTGTAAATTCTAATTTAATTTTATTAAAACCAAATTTATAAATTGGGGAAAAAAACGCTTGTACGCAGCCAAATATTGTAGAAGGTGCAATTAATTATCTCAAAGAAAAAGGCGTAGCATTAAATAATATTATAATCGGTGATTCTCCTGGACAATTTAAACAATCGATTATCTTTATTAGCGAAGTGTTTTTAGATTTTAATCAGTTAAAAACGATTCCCAAACCAATCTTTCAATTGAAATCAATTTTATTTTTAGGATTGTCAAATAATCAATTAACCATTCTCCCAGACGATTTAGAGAAAATGTCAAATCTAAAAGTAATATTCATTGAGAATAATCCTTTAGAAGTAGGGACAAAGGATATAATTGACAGACTTAGAAGAAGAGTCCTAGAATTCCATTATTATAGGATTGCGAAAAAATTATAATGGGGAGGTTTCTGATTTGATTTCTTTCTATAACTTTTCGATTAAATATTCAACGACTTTAAAAGCACAAGAACGTAAAGAAGGGATCGAAGTTTGCTAGCAGCCTCAAATCCACGCGTGTTCATGCGAGAAGCGTTGTAATAACCGTTTTTATGTTTATGTTGTATGGAGTTATGTCCGAACCACGCCATTGAACCAAAAAGAAAGGAATTGAGCGGATTATTTGATATTATATAATTTACTTGGAAATTATAATAAGATATAATAAACTTTAAGAAAAATAGAAACTTTTTATAAATACGAATAATTCAAGAAATTCTGCTATTAAAACGAAAGATTTATAAAACTTCGTTGTTTAAATCTAAGCAATTAAATTTAAATAAAAAATTAAGCTTAATTATTTAAAACATGAGTTTAATAGAGGCAAATAAAATGATTTCTCAAGGTATAGGTGGAATTTCAACTGTTTTATTAATATTACTTATCGTATTGGTAGTCATAATTCTAATATTCTAATAATCTTGTGGGTATCGTTAAATAAATCAAACAACGTCAACCATTTTTTCGATGCTTTTTATCGACTTTTCAATGTAATCTTTGTCGTCGATTCTTAGTTCAATCGCTTTTTGAGGACATACACTAATGCATCTGCCACATCCGCGACATTTTTTGCTTATAACGGCTCGTTTATTTACTAAATAAATTGCATTAACAAAACACACGTTCTTAGTACAAGTGCCACAGCCTACGCATTTATTTGTAACGCGAACTTTAACACCTGGCATTTTCTTTATTTTATTACTTATTCGAGTTTTTAAATACGGAATAATTCGATATAGACAGCAACAATTGCAGCAACTACAAATCGTAAGAAGTTTAGATCCTGGTTTAACGTTTAACCATTGAGAATCCAATTTGTTTCTACCGATGATGTGCACTAAACCTAATTCTTGACATTTTTTGACGTATTCAAGAGCTTCAGTTTTATTAACCCTTCTACCTAACAAAGGATTGATTTGTAAAACTGCTTCCCCAAGAAATAAACAACCAAAATTCGTCGGATAATTCTTACATTTCATGCTTTCGCGGCAAATGCAAAAATTCATGATCCAATGATAGTTTGATTTTTCAATAAAATAATTCACAATTTGAGATGGTACTACATAATCAGTTGGAGTTTCTACTTCTTTATTTATATCTATTACTCTGTCTCGAGGTAAGAATATTAAATAATCGTCTTGAAACATTAAAGTTTCGATTAATTTTCCAATAAAGGGAAATTTAGTTAATTTTGCTATAAAAATAATGTTAGGAAATGTTTTTTTCAGTAATTTCACAAACCATATTGGACGCATTTTTCATCTCTTTAGCTTTATTTTATTGTAGGTAAAGGAATGTAATTAAATAATGCTTTATACATTAAAAGAATAATAAATGTTAAATTAATATTTTTTATTTCAAATAATAATCCACATTCAATTATTTATTATATCTACAATCTTTATAATTCCATTTGCTGGTTATTATTTTTTACCTTATTTTTAATTCTTCTTTATTTTGGCGAATAAAACAAAATCCAATTTTTTAGTGATTATTCTAAAAAAGTTTATTATTGATTTCTCTTATTATTGATTTTGACTATGAAAATCAATCTTGATTTATTAAAAGAACTTGAAAAAAATATTGATACGTCCCAACCAGAAAAAGGAAAAAAAGGAAAAATTCCCATTAAAATTTTAGGCTTTGGAGAAATAAGCTTAGTTTTTGAGATAGTAAACGATCCCGATAATTTGGCGTATAAAAGAATTCCTATTTTTGATACTGAAGAACAAGTTAAAAGACATATCTGGGCATATAGAGAATACAATAGAATTCTTCGCGATGATGTTGGATTGAACCTTCCTGATTACGATACTGCGTGGTTTAAGGACGAAGAAGGCAAAATTTGGTTTTATTGTGTTCAAGAAAAAGCACTTCCTGAATCAGCTGGACATAAAGTTATACATCATATTAGCGAAAAAGAAATTGAAATATTAGTACTTCTAGCAATGAGAGAAATGTATAAAGTATATAGTTATAGTAGAAACAATAAAAAAATCAAATTTGGACTCGACGGTCAAATTTCCAACTTTTCTATAATTAATTACAATCCAAAATCTCCTAAAATCGATACGAATACAAAATTATTGTATTTAGATACATCGACACCTATGTTCCGCATTAATGGCAAGGACGCTATGGATGCTTTGCTTTTTCTAAAGAGTACTCCTTTTTTTTTAAGACCAATTATAAAAGCTGCGTTTCTGCAAGAGGTGGTTGACCGTTATTATGACTGGAGGCTTGTCACTATTGATCTCATCGCTAATTTCTTTAAGGAACAGAAATCAAAGAGTATTCCTAGATTAATTAGACTTGTAAATAAATTTTTTGCTGAGGACGCAAAGGATTTTAATATTGAGCCAATTACAGTAAAAGATGTGATCAAATATTATAAATCGGATAAAATGATTTGGGTAATTTTCCAAAACGCGCGAAAAATCGACAGATATATTAAAACAAAGTTATTAAGAAAACAATACGTCTTTTATCTACCTCCAAAAATAAAGAGATAATCGTTAAAAACAATAATGTGAAAATATCATATGATAAGGACATTCATCGCGATGGAATTAGCCGATAACGATACCAAGGACAACATTATCTCCTTTATAGAGCGTTTGAAAACAAATCAGCCAAAAATTAAATTCGTAGAGAGAGAAAATCTTCACATGACCGTTAAATTTTTAGGTGATATTCAGGAATCCACGGCTCCAAAAATATGTTCAATTTTAAAAGAAGAAATTAACGAAAAATTATTTCAAAACAAAAATCTTCAATATCAATTAAAAGGAGCTGGACAGTTCAAAAATTTTTCCGTTTTATGGATTACGCTAGATGGTGATATTCAATTTTTACAAAAAATTAAAGATGCTGTTGAAAATGTATTGTTCGAAAAACTAAAAATTCCAAAAGACGATAGAAGCGAATTTAAACCACATTTAACGATTGGAAGATTAAAATCAAGTAATATTAACCACAAGAATTTTAATAGCTTAAAAAATGTTTTTAAAGAAAATAAAGATTTTAATTTTGGCGTATTTAACATCAATCAAGTAAAGCTAAAAAAATCAACATTGACCACTAAAGGACCTATTTATACTGATCTGGTATTTTAAATGGAAAAAAGTTCTTTAAAAGCAATAATATGGGATTTAGACGGCACTATTGTCGATTTTAAAATCGATTACGTAAAAGCAAGAACCGCTGCAATTAAGATTTTAGAAAACTACGGAACACCTAAAGAACTTTTATCAGTTAAAAAAAGTATTACAGAAAACGTAGAGGTTGCCAAAAAAATTTTTAATTCAAAAGGGTTTACTTCTAAAAAGATAAAACGAATTTTAAAGAAAATAAATAGCAAAGTAAGTAAAGTGGAATTTGAAGCTGCAAAAATAGCAACAATGGTTGATGATATTGACCAAGTTCTCGAGTTTATCAAAAGTAAAAATTTGATTCAAGCAATCTATACTTATAATAATAGAAAAAGCGCTAAATTATCTCTGAGGAAGGTAAATTTACTTAATTATTTTGATTTAATCGTCGGAAGAGACAACGTAAACAATCCAAAACCTCATCCAGATCACTTATTATTTATTTGTTCCAAGCTAGGTGTTAATCCTACAGAAATTCTAGTGATAGGGGATACTTCTAAAGATGTTGAAGGTGCTTTAAATGTTGGAGCAAAATCAATAGCAATTCAAACAGAAATCTCTAAATTAACGGATCTAAATGTGTTTAAAAAGGCTACAATATCTATAAGCGAAAAAGAAATACCTATAAAATTAATAGAATCAATTGAAAAATTTTTATAATTAAACAAAAAAGCTTTAAAAAATTTAAAAGTGTATAAAATTTATCTATATCAGAGAAAATAATAAATTTTTAAAATTAAAATGTCAATTCCAAATGTAGTAAAAGTTATTCAAAAAGAAGGTTCTATTTCTGACGAACTTGATTACGCGTTAATGAACTATTTACTGCAAAATCGAGGTCCAGGTTTTACTGCTTGTAAACCTTCGATGGTAGAATTAGAAGGTAGGAATAAAGCGATTAAAATGAGTATTGATCACACGTTTATAGATAAAAGTAATAAATTAATGGGTTTAGGAATCGTAGGAACAATGTATATTGAATACGATAATTTTAAAGTTCTCTATTGTACGCCTAAAAAGGAATTAGACGTTAACATTAAAAAATTAAAAGAAACGGGAATTCAGCCTCAACCTAGACCAAAAGGAAAGTACTAAAGAAATCTTATTTTTTGTCGTCAATAATCATGGTTAACGAAAGCAAAATAAAAGAGTTAATTCAAGAATATTTATCTCAAGAAGGCCTTTTAAAAGAAAATTTAACAGATCCAAAACTTGAGTTTGGATTTAAATTCGTATTTCCCCCCGTTCCAATGGGAAAAATTATGTTCGTAATTAAACCTAAAAATAAAAATATAATTATTATTACTATAGGAACTCAAATATCTGAGCCACATGTTAACGCATTAAACGCTTTAGAAAATAGTAAAAAATTACAATTTTTTTTAGACTTGAGAAAATTTTTTCTTTTAAAAGACGTATACTTTAGAATTGATCTAGAAGAATATAGGTACGAAATCAGCGAACAAATGTTTGTAGAAAAGGAGGGAACGATTACTAAAAATAATTTTTACAATAGCGTAAGAAAGGTTTTTAATTGCGACGCGTATAGTAATATAATTTTAGAAGAGTATTGCTCGGGTAAAGTTAAACCAGAAAGTTTCATTAAAACAAAAGAACTTTCTTCGGGTTCTTCCGAATTTTCGTTGTATTCTTAAAAAAAAATTAATTTTTTAGGTGAAAGAAACATATTTGAAAGATGGTTAAGGGCAATTGGAAAATTAGATTATGTTCAAGGTAAGGATAGACCTAACGTTGAATGTATTTTTTGTTCGGTAAGAGATAACGACGAAAGAGTCAAATCTGTAAAAGTATATCAAGATAGTTTAATATTTGTATGCTTGAACCTATTTCCATATAATCCGGGTCATCTTATGGTTATACCCAACAGACATGTTCTCAGATTCTTAGATTTAGAAAAAAAGGAAACGATTCATATGTCTAGAGCAATACAAGGCTTGGAGATGCTTTTAGACGAGTTATATGCTCCAAAAGGATATAATATTGGCATAAACGAAGGTCGAAGCGCTGGTGCGAGTATTGAGCATCTTCACATTCATGTTTTACCTAGGTACAGTTCTGAATTAGGATACATTGATATTTTTGGTAATGCTAGAGTTGTCCCAGAGGGATTAGATGCAGTAAAAAAGAAAGTAGATACCCTAATGGGAAAATATTTAAATAATGAATTTTTTGAAAAATTTTAATATTTGTCATCTGTTTACAATAAAATAAAAAAGAAAAAAAAATTACAGAAGTTCAAATTTATAAAAGCTCTAACGAGTTGCGTTTAACGAGTCGCATTTCGTATATCTGCCTGTGTAACTCTCTTTCTTTTGTCGTTTTTACAAACTTCGATTGCTTTTTTCGTTGTTTCGGCAGCTGATTTTTCCAAAAATTTGATAAGTTTATCGAGAGCCTCTGCAGCTACTAGATCCGCCCCTTCTTTTTTCATTAATCTTCTAATAGGGGCTTTAGCGATATATCCTTCGCTTTTTTTAGCTCCTTCGGGTGAACTTTTCTTTACCATAAATTTATTCCTCCACTAATTTATAATAATATTTTGATTTTTATTAAGTATTAGTACACATTACTATTATTTAAATGTTCTGTTTCGGATATGAAATCTGAAAAGAAATATATAAGATTTCAATTTGGTACGGAAATAAGATCGTTTTGTTGATTTGATATTAATTTTTCCGACAAAATAAAATTTAATTTTTTATTTAATGAAGGCTTGAACTCTTAGTTTTTTGAATTTTTACTATTATCAATATTTCAATAAATATTGAACACATAAAATACTTAATAAAAAAAGAATTATCAAATTCTTCGTGTTCGCGAATAATTACAAAAATTAATAATTTAGGTAATGAGAGCTCAGATTTTTAATATAAGCAATTTTTATGTTTTAGTAAATTTCGATGGTTTTAAAGATTTATTTAACAAATTATCTAACAAAAATAAACTCATATCCCTTCTTAATAAATTTAGAGTTTATTTTCAAAAAAGTAAAAATATAAAATTAGGATATAGTATAATATTAATGTAAAGAAATTAATCAACGAATAAGATATATATTTTTTTGCTTTTGATTTAAAAATGGATGATCCAAGCAATATAAACGGACAGGAAATTGAAGATTCACTTCAGACTCTAGGTTTTACGAAAAATGATAGTAAAGTGCTTCTAACATTATGCAAATTCAAGATTTTATCTCCTGCTGACATTGCAAGATATTCTGGCGTAGATAGAGCCAGAGTTTACGATTCTTTAAACCGGTTAATCGAAAGGGGATTTATACAAAAAGAACCCATTAAAAGAGGCGCAAACTATCAAGTAATTCCCGTAGAAACCATTTTTGAATCAATTCGACAAAATTACAAACAAAAAATCGCAGATACGAAAATTATAGAAGACGCTATAAGCAAATTAGAAATCAATTCTGACGAAGCAGAACCTCGCGTTTGGTCTATAAGTTCGAAAGAAAAGATTAGAAAAAAGATTAAAGAGTTAATCACATCCGCAAAAATACGAATATTTTTTATAATAACACCAGATTTATTAATGGACGAATTAGGAGGTCACGATTGGATTATGAAGGAATTATGGAATAAAAAATTTACATCTAATGATCTCGAAATTATTATTGCGTTAAAGTTTTTTGACTCGTTACGAGAAGATTTGTTGAATTTATTAAAATTAGACGTAAAAATACATTCAATTACAGGCGATAGCGTTATTCCTTTCGGTTTGCTAATAGCAGATAACGATTTCTTGCTCACAACTTTAGACCAAGTAACAGAAGCACCAGAATACACTACTGGATTATGGCTTGAGGACGGCCATGTTACTCAAATAAAAGGATACGAACACTTATTTAGACATTTTATCATCTCAGAATGTAAAACGGCTGAAATTATTACTAAAAAAAATGAACCTACGCAAATAATGTAATTTTTTATAAAATAAATTTAAAATTTCAGATATTTTAGTTTAATAAATAAAAATTTTCATGGAAAAGTAAAGTTTTATGAGTTATAGGGGGAAGGTTGTACTATTGGGTGATCCGGGAGTAGGCAAAACTAGCTTGCTTGCCCGGTTTGTTGATGGTATTTTTAGAACCGAATATAAACAAA
>Ga0315284_10004864_pt1 | contig 19094 bp, 12 predicted proteins | sample YL17G09_16_MG_FD_203696 | JGI IMG/M metagenome (GOLD analysis project Ga0315284, IMG submission 203696) | Sediment microbial communities from Yellowstone Lake, YNP, Wyoming, USA - YL17G09_16 | ecosystem: Environmental > Aquatic > Freshwater > Lake > Sediment | place: USA: Wyoming | collected... | reverse complement strand
CCCGCGACGGCCCGGGAAATCAAAACAGCGCTCAGGATGATTCCGGCGATGACGAGGACAGACAGGAAAATCAGGCCGGCCATTTTCCAGACCGCCCCGCGCGCACCCGGCGCTTTTTGGCTTTCCAAGGATTGAATGTCTGCTCGAATAGAAGCAATGTCTTTCTCGGCGGCTTTGACAGCATTTAGTTCTGCGGCAATGGCCGGATCCGTGACATTTGCTTCAGACAGCTTCTTCCCCAGCGCCTGAAAATTCTGGACCTGCTGCCCACTCACGGCCTTCTGCTGTTTATTGAATTCATCGATCTCCCCTTTGACCTTGGACAAGGTTTTGTCAATGTCCTCAATTTCTTTCTTATGCTGGTCCTTGGCCTTATTCATTTCGGCCTCCAACCGGCCGGACTGTTGGTCAAGGGGGGTGATTTTCTCTCTGGCCGATTGAATGAACCTTGTCAAATCGGGAAGCTTTGGGTTCAGCTGTTCCTGTTCTTCCTTCAGGGCCGCCAGTTTTTTTTCAAGCTCAGCCTGGGACTGGGCATTGCCCGGGCTTTCCGTTATTTTTTTCCCGATTTTTTCCTCTTCATCAGGGATATTTTTCAAGCGTTTTTGGATGGAGTCCGCCTCTTTTTGGGCTTTTTCCAGTTTGTCTTTTTCAGATTTCAACTCTGACTCAACCGGCTTTTTCTTCGTCTCCAGATCCTTCCAGAGCGCATTAAACCTGGCGTTTTCGGCTTTCTTTTTCCCTTCCAACTCCGCGGTTTGTTTGATCAACTCATTGAGTTTGGCGCCGATTTCTTTTCCTTTTCCCTCGATTTGAGACAGCGTTCCGCTCAAATCCCCAAATTGGCTGATATCCAGCTTGGCATCCCGGGCTTTTTTGCCCAAAGCCGTCAATTTCACATCATAGGTTTTTTCCTTCTCGACAAGATTTTTTTTCGAACCGCGCAGTCTCGACTTCCTTTTGAGCTCGGCCCTCCCATCTTTGAAAATCCTTTTAATGCTCATGTTGGTCCTCCCTTTTTTGGCGATTCTTCAACGAAGCGCCGGAAGCTTGAAATAATTCTCGCTTTCATAGCCGCGGCAGTAGAGAGATGACGGCGTCGCCTCCGTTTGATACGCTAGCTCAAAGCGGACAAATGTCTGCGGTGGAATTATGAACGGCTCAGGCGGGCGGTGGAAAAGCGTCTTTGTGGCCGCTTCATTAAAATTGACTTTCTGATCCCCGACAACAAGCAGGAATTGCTGTGAGGTCTGGATTTCAAGGCCGCTCTTGGCCAACGAACGGATGCCCAAGTCTACGATCGTCTTCCCCCCTTCCTTCCTGATTCCAAAGACCATGACGTCCATCGTGCTTCCATCCCGGTGAGTCGCCAAGGCTTTGAATGCTTCCGGAAAAGATTTCCCGCTGAGCTTGAGGGAATAGACTTTATTTTTAACGCGGATTCCGAGGCTAAAATCTTTTATCGAAGCTGGGACCAAAAAGGCCAATTCTTGGCTTTGAAAGACCTCCGGAGTGAAACGGATCAAGCCTCCTTCGGTCGTCGTGCCTCCGCAACTATAGTAAAAATATCCTTCTGGCGTCGTCAACCAGGTATATTCCTGGGGCTTGATTTGGACGATATCCTTTGCGCCGCCCCCCGACAAGCTCTTCCCTCCGATTTCGACCAAGGCATACTGCCAACCCTCCGCTGCTTTCTCCCCTTTATAGTCAACCTCGAAATTCAATTTATGGGCAGCAATTTCCACGAACTCGTCCCTAATCTGATCGAGGACCTTTCCCGCCGGGCCCCCTGAACCCGCGGCCAGCTTCAAATCCCCTTTAATCCGGACAAGGATATGGCCGTTGGAATAGTCAAAAAGCTGGAAGGCGATATTCTTTGCCTCTTTTGGAATCACGAAGACTAGGTCGGCCTTTTTTCTTTCCCCGAATTTGGCAATCTCGAACGCTTTTTGGATTCCGACTCCGTTCAGCATTTTCTCCGTCAGAGGGTCCAGGGCAAAGCTTTTCCCGTCGGCAAGAATATAAGCATGATCGAAAAGCTTAGGAATTTTATAGGCAACATCCGCATCCACAAACTCCTCTTTTCCTTTTTGCCCTCCCCCGGTCAGCCCTCCCACGCCCATCGTCCGGTCCTGCTTGCCCTCCAGCTTGCTCTTTTCGATTTTTTGCTTGGGATGGATATTTTCCCACTCCATTTTAAGGATTAAAAATATCTTTTCATCTGGAGCCTTCTGGCCGACAAGCTCCATCTCAAACCTCGCCTCTTCTATCTTGACCTTGGCCGCTTTGTTGGCCGGTATCTCCTGAGAGATCAAGCTTGAGCTCTCGAAACAAAAGATACCGAGAAAAATGGATAGTAAGAGGCACACAAATAGTCTTTTGGACATGTCCCCTCCCTTCCAGTTCATGATACCTTTTATTTATTGGATTTATTGGAGATTGTCAATTATTAATAATCATGATATTTTTTTCCGGTGAGGAGAGAACTCATGCCGCTCAAAAAAATCTTTTATCTTATTTTGGCCAGCCTCTTCTTTCTAGGATGTCCTGCCAAACATCAAAAAGAAGAGATCGCATTTACATATTTAGGGAAGCCGATCGACCCGTCGGCCATCGACGCGCTCTATAATGCCGAAAGCAAATTCCTAGACCTGCGATCGTTCAAATCAGAGATCCCCTTCGAGGAGCGGAAAGACCATCCCACTCGGATCGACTTCCCTAAAGATGCCAATACGGGACGAACGCCTTTTTTCGACTACGGTTGCGTGGCCAACGTTCAGGATAGATTTTTGTTGTTAATTCAGTACAACGGCGGCGGAACTGGATATTTTGACAACATTCTCGTTATCAAAAAAACAGGGACTCAATTATTTTTATTAAAGACGCTGGGAGAAGGGGACCGATGCAATGGCGGAATATCCGGAGAAGGAATGGACGGCAACGATTTTCATTATTCCCGGAATCTCACTCCGATCGACATCATTCGATTGGCGACCGAGGTCAAAATCGATGTAACCGCCTACGAAGACCTGGAAGCCAGCGCCATAAGCTGCTTTGGCTTGGCTCATTATCAATACAACCTCGCCGACGATAAAAATGAGCTTATGTCTGTAAGTTTGGATGAGGGAAAGGAGGATGAAAAGGAATGGACGGACAGATATCCAGCCCAGTCGTGTTTTAATAAAATCTATAATTCTTATGTGAAAGCAAAAAAAACCGAACTGAGCCTGAAGGATCTCAACGAGTTTGCCAAAAAGTTTAGCGATGAATGCCTGAAAAAAGCTTCGAGCGTGCTCCGTTAAAAAAAGGAGCGGACCGGGACTCGTCGGGCCTTTCTACTAATACAAACGCAATAAATAAAGTTACATAGTCTGGGCGGCCTAAGCGCCGCCCGAACGGGGATGTCATTTTAATTATTTGGTTGACATTAGCATCCTTGGAGCCGGGCTCGGCCGCTTTGATTTTCTGAAAGAATACGATATAATCTTGTCCTTTTAAATCCAATCCTAAAGGATACTCCATGTCTAATATCGGATCCTACGAAGAACGGCTCAAAAACTTCAGCTGGTCCATCTCCGAGAAGGAACTGGACTACAAACCGGGCCGGGTCATCAACATCGGCTGGTACTGCTCAGACCGGATCTGCCAACAGGGAAAAGGCGAAAAGCCGGCCCTCCTTTGGGAAGGCCTGGGCGGGACCGAGAAGAAATTCACCTATAACGATGTCCGAAGGGCAAGCAATACAATCGGCGCCTTCCTGCGTGGACTGGGCATCAAGAATGAAGAGCGTGTCTGCCTTTTCATGGACAGGGTTCCCGAGCTCTATATCGGTCTGCTGGGGATCCTGAAAACGGGGGCCATCGCCCAGCCTCTCTTTTCCGCATTCGGCGATGAGTCGCTCTTTGTCAGGCTGGATAACGCCAAAACGTCCGCCATCTTCACTCAGAAAAAGCACGCCCCTAAGGTCCGCAAGATCCTGGGCAAGCTTCCCAGCCTGAAGCATATCATCATCGTCGACTACGACGGGAAGACTCCTCTCAAGGAAAGAGAAATCGCTTTCTCGTTGGAAAAGGCCGTTCCGGTCGATTCCTTTGATATTTTCCCGACCACGGCCGAATCCCCATCCCTTCTCCACTACACATCTGGAACGACCGGCCAGCCCAAAGGGGTCAAGCACGTCCATTACTCGCTGATATCTCAGTATTTAACGACGAAATGGGTCCTCGACCTTCAGGACGAAGATATCTACTGGTGTACAGCCGACCCCGGCTGGGTTACCGGCACCTCCTACGGGATCATCGGCCCCTGGAGCATGGGCGTCACCCAGGCAGTCCTGGACAGCGGATTTTCAACCGAGGCCTGGTACCGATTCATCGAAAAATACAAAGTCACCATGTGGTATTCGGCTCCGACGGCGATCCGCTCCCTGATGAAGGCCGGCGATGAGATCGTGAAAAAATACAACCATTCTTCGCTGCGCTATTTAGCCAGCGTCGGCGAGCCGCTGAATCCAGAAGCGGTCATCTGGTCAGAAAAAGTCTTCGGCAAGCCCTTTCATGACTCCTTCTGGCAGACCGAAACCGGCTCGATCATGATCAGCAACTATCCCGGGATGAAGATCAAGCCGGGCTCCATGGGAAAGCCGTTCCCCGGGATCACGGCCACGGTCGTCGACCCGAAAACCTACGAGCCCTACGGCGAGCCGGGAAAGATCGGCCTGATCGCCATCAAGCCCGGCTGGCCGTCGATGATGCGGACCTATTGGAACAACGAAGAAGCCTATAAGAACAAGTTCAAGAACGGCTGGTACCTCACGGGAGATAGGGCCAGCATCGACAAAGAAGGCTACTTCTGGTTCGTCGGCCGCGACGACGACGTCATCAACACGGCCGGACATCTGGTCAGCCCGTTCGAGGTCGAATCCGCCCTGCTCGAGCACCCCGCGGTTGCGGAATCCGCCGTCGTCAGCAAGCCCGATCCGCTCAACATGGAAGTCGTCAAGGCCTTTGTCACTTTAAAGCCCGGCTTTGCGGCCAGCTCGGATTTGGAACTTGAAATCATGAACTTCATCCGCAAAAAGCTCTCGCCGCTGGCCATGCCCCAGGAAATCGAATATATCGATTCGCTCCCCAAGACCCGGAGCGGAAAGATCATGCGCCGCATCCTCAAGGCCAAAGAATGGGGCGAAGAGATCGGCGATACATCGACGCTGGAGAACGATTGATCTGTAAGAAAAAATGGGAAGAAAAAATGGGGAAACGTTCCGAATTTAGAAATTCGGTCCATGTCCCCGGATTTTTCATGTTCCCCGATTTTTGCTGAAAGGAGTCATATCATGGAAGACCTGAAGGACGCCGTCCTTAAATACGTATCCGAAGAGTATCTGGAAGAGGGCAGCGACCCCATCACCTACGATACGCCCCTGATTTCGGGCGGAATCGTGGATTCGTTTTCGATGGTCTCGCTCAAGAGATTCCTGGAGAACAGGTATAAAATCTCCATCCCCGATGGCGATGCCACGCCCGAAGCGTTCGATTCCGTGAACAAGATCGTGGTCCTCGTCAAAAGATTCGTATCGTAAAAAGGATCATGGCTTCACCGAGTCATCGCCAGCGAACCGCGGCGGTCCCCTCAGGAGGGTCATTCCGAGAAAAGCGAGGAATCTCCCTTCTCGGTGCGATGGGCATGAGATGGCCACGGCGCGAAGCGCCTCGCCATGACAGAATAGGCAAGGAGAAAACTAATGGCTTATAGCGATAAAGTACGGGCCCTCTACCAGGATCAGCTGAAGGCGATCCAGGATGCCGGCATCTTTAAAACGGAACGGTACATCCATTCTCCGCAGGCCGCCGAAATCGACGTCGAATTTCCGGCCGGCTCTTCGCTCAAAAAAGTCATCAACATGTGCGCCAACAACTACCTCGGGCTGTCCAGCCACCCCGACGTGGTCAAGGCGGCCCACGAAGGGCTGGACTCGCGCGGCTACGGCATGTCCTCGGTCCGCTTCATCTGCGGCACCCAGGATATCCATCACGAGCTGGAAGATCGGTTGACCAAGTTCTTGGGCACGGAGGCCACGATCCTGTTCCCTTCCTGCATGGACGCCAATGCCGGCGTCTTCGAGGCCGTCCTGACCAAGGACGATGTCATGATCTCCGACCGGCTGGTCCATGCCTCGTTGATCGACGGCATCCGCCTCTGCAGCGCAATGCATGATACATTCAAGCACTCCGACATGGCCCATCTCGAATCTAAGCTCCAGCTCCATGCTGACAAACGCTTGAAGTTGGTCATCACCGACGGCGTTTTTTCAATGGACGGCGACACGGCCAAGCTGGATGAGATGGTCGCCCTGTGCGAAAAATACGAAGCCCTGCTGCTCGTCGACGATTCGCATTCGTCCGGTTTTATCGGAAAGACGGGGCGCGGCACCCATGAAAAGTGCGGAGTCATGGGCAAGATCGATCTCATCACGACCACGTTCGGCAAGGCCCTCGGCGGGGCGTCCGGCGGATGCGTGTCCGGCCGCAAGGAGCTTGTCGAGATGTGCCGCCAGAGAGCCCGGCCCTATCTTTTCTCCAACACCATCGCGCCGGTCGTCGTAGCCGGGGTTCTCAAAGTCCTCGATATCCTGTCCCTGACGACGGAGCGGAGAGACAAGCTGGAAAAGAACGCGGCCTACTGGAGAAAAGGATTGACCGAGGCCGGCTTTGTCTTGAGAGAAGGCGACACGCCGATCGTGCCCGTCATGCTGTTCAACGCCAAGCTATCCCAGGATTTCTCGCGGGCGCTCTATGATGAGGGCGTCTATGCCATCGGCTTTTTCTTCCCCGTCGTGCCCCAAGGGCAGGCGAGAATCCGAACCCAGATCTCGGCCGCCCACGAAATCCATCATTTGGACAAAGCGCTCGAGGCCTTCACCAAGGTCGGCAAGAAATTCAACATCCTGGGCAAGACGAAACAAGAAATCATCGACATGTACGGGATGTAGGGCCCGGCGCCGGTCCTCCGATTATTTTTGAATCCTCTGCCGGAGCCGGTTTGCCCGGGATCTATTAATACCGCCCGTCGGAGAAAGGGCGGTCCTTTGGAAACGTGTTTTTTGGTCCGCGAATTGTCTTAGAAGAAATAATAGACGGCGCCCAGGAGGCGGCAATTAAGGATATGTTTCACATCCATGACAACGCCTTTGTTGTCCGGCGCGCCGTAGGCGGCAACGGTCCATTCGATCTCGGCGGCCAATCTCAGTTTTCCGGAATTGTATAAAGCGCGGGGCGCAATCCGATAAAGGCTGTCGATCGTGAATCCCCGAGAATAGATCTCACCGTCGATCGTCTCTTTGGAGCCGAGGTTTTTTGAGTATCCGGCAAAAAATCCGGCCTGGAATTTCTCTCCGTTCGTATGGACCTCTCCCCACAGGGAATAATTTTTGAGCGGCGTGTAATCGACATCATCCCGGTTCGCATCCATCACTTCATGGACGGCATATCCGCCGAGCATCGTTAAGTGATAAAGATTCTGTCCGTAAATCCCCTCGCATTTAAAGGTCCAACCCGGCATCGTATATTTGGCATAGGCCATGCCCGCGCCGTTGGAGATCGACTCGTCCGCCTTGTACCCCGTATTCGTCGAGAGTCGGGGCACGAGCTTTAGATAATCCACGCCGATTCCGCACAAAAGCTCGTGTCCGTTCCGTCTGTTTTTCCAGACGTATTCACATTTGAGATTGAGCTCGGGGAGCACGGCATTTCTCAGATAGGTGGAGCTGGCCCCTTCCGGCCCCGATGAGACAAAATCCCGCTGGGTCATGGCCGTCGCGACAAGGCTGAATTTCTCGAATCGATGGGTCAGCCGGACCTGGGGATTCCGGGAAAACGGCTGAAACGGGGCGCCGGTGTTGAAGGAGATAACGTCGGGAAAGCAATCCGTGATGAACATGGCATGCCAGAACTGGCCCACCAGCAGCTCGGTCTTTTGCCAATTGAGCTTGACGTAAGCATGGCGCAGCCTGAAGCCGTTGATATCCTCGTCCGAATGGCCGAAGAACTCCGCTTCGACCAGGCCGGACGTTTTCGCGCCCAGCGCTTGCGGTCCTGTGATCCTGCCGACCAGGCGCGTCTGGATGGACAGCATATTGAAATTCGATTTGGCGTTGATGTCCCGTCCGTCCGGGTCGAGGGACTCCCCTTTCGGGAATAGCAAAAAATGTCCCTCGCGGATGTTCACGGTCTGGCGCGAATCGTAGATGAGGTCCGTCTTGACATATCCGGATAAGGACAGGCCGAAGTTCTCCGTTTTGGGATTGGCCTGGGCTCGGCCGAAGCACGGCCCGAACAGGACCGCCAACACAAGAACGAGAAGCGTTTCTTTTTTCATAATGGCTATTTCCTGGAAAAATAGCCTTTATTCTCTAACATTTTCCTTCATATTTCAACTGATCGATGACACCAGAAGCATCTCCGCGGGTGATTTCAAGGAGGAGTTGCTTCCGATGATGCCGATGAGGCGGAATTTTTCAACCTGGCCATAGACACGGCTCCCAACAGGGGGCCGGCCGCTAGAAAAACAAAGACCCACCGCCAGCCGACGCGCTGGCTCAGCCAGGCCATGAGCTGGATGGAGACGGCGGTGATCCCAAATCCGATGCCGTTCTGGATGGTCAGGGCCGTTCCCGTATATTCGGGCGGACAATAGGCGGCCGCCAAGGCGGAAAATTGCGGCGAGTCGGAAACGACGACAAGGCCCCAAAACAAAACAGCCGGAATGAGAAAGCCGGGAGGAAGCTGGAAAAGAAATCCGGACAGCCCGCAAAATATAGCCGAAGCGATGAGTGAGGCCAGGGCGACCTTGCGCTCACCCACAAATCGGGACATCCATCCGCCGATAATACAGCCAAAAATTCCGATGCCGATCGCCAGGAAAGAGACAAGCGGGACGGAGCCCATGAATTGGGGAGCATTCACGGCAAAGCTCGCCGCGAGAAAGGAGGAGACCAGCGACCAGAAGGCATAGAGCTCCCACATATGGCCGAAGTAGCCGAAGGCTTGGAGGCGGAACGTCCGCAACCGGAAAATCCGGAAGGCCGCTCGCGCGTCAAAACGGGGGGTCTCTTTCAAAAAAGGTCCGTCGGGAACGCCAAGCAGGACGAGCAGGCCGCCGGCAACGGCGAAGCCTGAGGCCGCCAGCATTAAAATCCTCCAGTCGAAGTAGGCACCGCCGGCAAAAAATAAATAAGGGACGGCTGTTCCCGTGGTCAATGCCCCGACCATGATGCCCAACCTCCATCCTAAGCCCGTCCGGAACCACTGAGCGACGATCTTCATCCCCACCGGATATACACCGGCCAGGGTTACGCCTGTGAGAAACCTTAGGGCCAAGGCCAAGCCGAAGCTCTTTGAAGCCATGGCAAAGCCGGCATTGAATAAAGCGCCAAGCAGCGCCGAGACGAAAAAGACCTTCCGCGTCTTAAAAACATCCGCAATGTTCAGGAGCGCATAAAAAAAGGTCCCGAAAATAAAACCGAGCTGAACAGCGATCGTCAGCCATGAGGACCGGACTTCTCCCAGGTTCCAGATCTCTTTCAAAACAGGGGCCGCCGCCGTGCCTGAAAACCAGGTAGCAGAGGCCAGGAAGACCGCCAGAGAAACCAGAAGCAGGGCCCGGCCGGATTTATGAACATTCAAATCCACGGTCTGTCCCAGTCCTTAAAATCGAGTCGAGTATATCCCCGATGCCCTTTAAAATCAACGGCCTGCGCAAAAGGTTTATAAATATATGATTTCAAAGAGGCATAGGCATCGCCCCCAAGCCCCCATAGCGGAGGGGGGTCCCGTCGGCTTCTCGACGGGGGGAACCGACGGGACTGGTTCCCCAGGGGGCGGGGGGCGATGCCTATGCCTCTTTGAAATCGCATATCCGGGGATGCCTGCGGCTTCGTCCTTTCTCTGGAAAGAACGCCGAAAATTTTCTATAATAGAGCCTGCCGCCATGAAGATATTCATAAAAAAAATCATGCCTCTTGCCGCTATCGGCCTGCTGGCCGCATCTTTCTACAGCCTACTGCCTGCCCGCCCGGCCGGCCAGGACCAACGGACCATCACCGACAGCCTGTCGAGGACCTTGACCATTCCGGCCAACGTGAAGCGGGTGCTTTCCCTTCAGTCTGAAATCACCCGGCTGATCGTTGCCCTCGGCGCCGCGGACAGTCTTGTCGGAATCGACTATTTCCTTCGCACCAACGACCGCTTGTTCAGAATCGTTTATCCCGGCCAGGCCCAGCTTCCCCTCACGTCCATGGCCGATTATAACGTCAACATGGAAACCCTGACCCGCCTGAACCCGGATATCATCTTCGGCGCTCCTGAGGACAGGCAAGTCTGCGAATCTCTTCAGGCGAAAATCAAGGTCCCCGTCGTCGCCCTGGCTTCGATGGGCCGCTTCGACAGGCTTCTCGAAGAAACCAGGCTTCTCGGAGACATCCTCAACCGCAAAGAGAGAGCCGCCGAGCTGACGGCCTATTTCAAGGAGATCATCGCCGGCATCCAGAACATCGTCTTGGCCGAACCCGGGGCCAAGAAGCCGCGTGTCTACCTGACGTTTTACGGCGGATTGAACCGGACGCCCGTCTTTTACGAACCGGTGAACGCCGCCGGCGGAATCAACCTGGCCCAAAATCTTCTCCCCTCTTCTCTCGGCGTGGATAAGACGGTCGTCGATGTCGAGCAGATCATCAAGTGGAATCCCGACTTCATCCTGATCCACGGTAATTATCCGCCCCGGGAGAGGATCGTCACCGTGGAGAATGTCCTCCGCGACCCGAGATTGGCCGCCGTCGCCGCCGTCAAGAACAAAAAAGTCTATTATACGTTCGGCTTCTGGAACTGGTGGGACATGGGTGAAGTCCTCGTCGAAACCCTCTATCTGGCCAAGCTGTTCTATCCGGACAAGTTCGCCGGGGTTAAGATCGACAAAGAAGGCAACAAAATCTTGAAAAAAATCTACGGCGTCGATTCCCTGTATTCCTCGCTTTCGAAGTTCCTCAAATGCGATGAATGGGCCCATGAATAATCGTCGAAGGCGGGCTCTCGGCGTATTGATCTACTCCCTCCCCCTGCTCGTTTTTCTTTTGTCCCTTCTCTTCGGGACCGTCCATATACCCCTTAAAGACCTGCTGAAAACATTGGCCTCTCCCCTTTTTCCTTCCTTAAAACAAGGCCTCCCCGCGAACTCCCTCATCATCATCTTCAGCATCCGGATTCCCAGGCTTCTCCTCGGCTTGGCCGTCGGGGCCTCTCTTTCGGTTTCGGGGGCGTCTCTTCAAGCCCTTTTCAAGAATCCCCTGGTCAATGAATTCATCCTCGGCATTTCCTCCGGGGCCGCTTTTGGCGCATCGCTGTCGATGGTTTTTCTGGGCAGGAGCTTTCCGCCCCAGATCTCTGCTTTTGTTTTTGCCATCGCCGCCATGGTCATCGTCCTGGTCATCGCCAGAAAATCGGACTCCCCATTGATCGCCCTCCTCCTGACGGGCGTCATCGTCTCGGCATTTTTCTCGGCGCTGCTGTCGCTCATCGAATTTTTCGCCAGCCCCTATGCGCTTCAAGCCCTGTTTTATTGGCTGATGGGGAATCTGTGGCGGGCCAGCTGGGGAGACCTGGCCATCTCACTGCCCCTGATGGGCGCCGGCATCCTCATTCTCATCCTGATGCGGTGGAGAATGAACGTCCTGTCCATGAGCGATGAGGAAGCGAAAACCCTGGGCATCAACATCCGCAAGGAAAAGCTGCTGGTGATCCTGATGACGGCCGTCATCACCGCCGCCGCCACGGCTATCGCCGGCATCATCGGCTGGATCGGCCTCATCGTTCCCCATCTTGTCCGGATGATGGTGGGCGTTGACAACAGAAAAGTCATCCCGATGTCGGCGGCGCTCGGCGCCAGCTTCCTGATGATCGCCGACAACATCACCCGGAGCATCGCTTCGTTTGAAGTGCCCGTGGGAATTTTCACGAGCCTCATCGGCATCCCCTTCTTTATCGTCCTCCTGAAAAGGTCCAAGAAGGTCTGGCTATGAGCGTCCTTGTTCAGAATCTCTCCTTTCGCTACCGGCATTTCGCGCTCCACATCGAACACCTCCAATTCGAAAGCGCCAAGATGACCTCCATCGTCGGCCCCAACGGGGCAGGCAAGACGACCTTCTTGAAATGCATCACCGCCATCCTTCCCGTGGCCAAGGGCTCACTCTTCATCGACGGTCGCGATATCGGCGCCATGCGGGAGGATGAACGGGCCAGGCTCCTGGCCTATGTTCCCCAGGAACACAGTTCGATCTTCAACTATACCGTCCTGGACTTCATCCTGATGGGGCGGGCGGCCTATTTGCCGATGTTTTCCACTCCTTCGGCCAGGGACGTCGAGATCGCCCAGGAGGCCCTCGATTTTGTCGCCCTGGAGCATTATGCCGCGCGGCCCTACTTCCAGCTCAGCAGCGGCGAGCGGCGCCTTGTTCTGATCGCCCGGGCCCTGGCCCAGAAATCGGACGTCCTTATCCTCGACGAGCCCACATCGTTTCTCGATCCCAAACATGAGACGGAGATCCTGGAGCTGGCCAAAAAGCTAGCCGCGGAGAAACAAAAAACCGTGCTCGTGACGCTTCACAACCTGGATATGGCGGTGAAATATTCCGACGCCATGGTCTTCATGAAGCAGGGGCAAGTGGTCGCCTCCGGAAGGCCGGATGATATTCTCGACGAGGCCTTGCTGGAACGCGTCTACGAGATCAAAATGAGCATCATCCGGTATAACGGCCGCAAATTTATCGTCATTTGATTCTTTGGGAGAGATTGTTTATACTGAGCTTGGTTTGAAAATGAAAATCCACTACCTCAACGGAAATAGGCTGTACTATGCCTTTATCGCCGGCGGGAATGCGGTTATCCAGGACCAGGCTTACTTGAATAAAATCAACGTCTTCCCCGTCCCGGATTCCGACACGGGGACAAACCTGGCCTCGACCATGAGGGCCATCGCCGAAGGCTCGATCGTCAACCGCTCGATCAAGGCCACCTTGAAGTCGATCGCCAATGCCGCCCTCAGCGGCGCCCAGGGCAACTCCGGGATCATCTTCGCCCAGTTCATCCACGGTGTCAGCAAGGAGACCGAGCACGATTTCAAGCTCTCGACAACGGCCTTCGGCGAAGCCGTCAAACGGGCCGTTCATTACGTCCATAAAGCCATCGTCACTCCCGTCGAAGGCACGATGATCACGGTCATCAGGGACTGGGCCGAAGCCGTCTATCAGAAACGAACCCAGACCTCGGATTTCGCCGAGCTCCTATCGGATTCCCTGCATGCCGCCCAGAAATCCTTGAAAGAGACGACCTTCAAGCTCCAGGTCCTGGCCCGGGCCGGTGTGGTTGACGCCGGGGCCAAAGGGTTTGTTGATTTCCTGGAGGGCATCGTCCATTTCATCAAAAAAGGCAAGCTGTCCAAGATCTCCATTGTAGACGGCCCCCCCAGCCGCGAAGAAATCCACATTCCCTCGGCCAAGGAATCCCTGCAATACCGCTACTGCTCCGAAGCCCTCCTGGCCGGCCAGTCGCTCGACGCCGACGCGATCCGGGGCGTCGTCCAGCGTTACGGCGGATCGGCCGTCGTCGCCGGCACGGATGAGAAAGTCCGGATCCATGTCCACACCAACGATCCGGCCAGTCTGTTTTTCACGCTCAAGGACTACGGCGCGATCGCCCAGATCAAAGCGGAGGACATGCGGAAGCAGCATGAAGCGGCCTATGCTCCCAAAGCGAAAATCGCGCTGGTCACCGACTCTTCCTGCGACCTGCCCCAGTCCATCCTGGACGAACGCCAGATCCATGTCGTTCCTTTCCTTCTGGTATTCGGCCAGACCCAGTTTTTGGACAAGGTCACGATCACGCCCGATCAATTCTACGGGCTCATGAGAACGGCCGAAGTTGTCCCAACCACCGCCCAGCCGCCCGTGGGGGGTGTTCAAAATTTTCTGGCCTTCCTGGCCAGCCACTACGAGTCCATCATCGTCCTGACCATCTCCGATAAGCTGACGGGCTTTTATAATATGTGCCTGAAGATCGCCGAAAAGATGCCCGGCAAGAAAATCAGCGTGATCAATTCCCGTCACATCTCGGCCAGCTTGGGCCTGCTTGTGGCGCGCGCCTCGGAAAAAATACTGGCCGGCGTTCCCCACGACGAAGTCGTGAAGGACACCGAGGCCTGGATCCCGAAAACTAGGATTCTTGTCGATGTTCAGACGCTCAAATACATGGTCCGCGGCGGTCGGGTCAGCCCGGCCAAAGGCCTGATCGCGAAAATCCTGAATGTGAAGCCGATCATCACCTTGGATGAAGAAGGCAAAACATCGGCGGCCGGAAAATCCTTCAGCCGCAAAGGCAATATGGCGAAAATTCTCAAGAAAACATATGAATTTGCCCGAGCAGAAAAGATCTGGGGCTATGCCATCGTCCATGTCCAGAACCCCGAGCGAGCCAGGCTGTACGAACAAAAGCTCACCGAGATGCTGCAGAAGAAACCCGCCTATATCATGGATGTCGCCCCTGTCATCGGCGTCCACAGCGGCATCGGGGCGGTCGCCGTCGCGCTCCTGTCTGAATAACGACAGAAAAATATTCCGAAAATCGCAGGCCCGGACTTAAGCATGTCAATGGTTATGATTTATTCGGCCATCGCGGTCGTCCTGTATATGACCGGATTGTTTTTTATCGCCCTGACCCGGAAGGACAATTCCATCGCCGATATCGGCTGGGGCATCGGGTTTATCCTGGTCGCTCTCTTGAGCTTTTTCCTTGAGCCGGGGTATACGGTTCGTCATCTCCTTGTCGTCGGGCTTGTCGCCGTCTGGGGCGCCCGGCTGGCCGCGCACATCGCCTTGAGAAATCGAAAGCGCGGCGAAGATTTCCGGTACGCAAAATGGCGGGCCCAATGGGAACGATGGTTCATCGTCCGGAGTTATCTCCAGGTGTTCCTCCTCCAGGGACTGATCCTTCTCGTCATCTCCTATTCGGTCATGGTCGTCAACCATTCGACGGAGACCGGCTGGACGCCCTGGGATGTTCTCGGCCTTGGCCTCTGGCTCGTCGGTTTCTTCTTTGAGGCGGTCGGCGATCATCAACTGGCCCGATTCAAAAGGGATGCGCAGAACAAGGGAAAGATCATGACGACGGGCTTATGGAAAACGACAAGGCACCCTAACTACTTCGGTGAGTCGGCGATGTGGTGGGGGATCTTCTTGATCGCCCTTTCCGTCAAGAACGGCTGGACGGCCGTCGTCAGCCCGGTCGTCATCACCGTCATGCTGCTCAAGGTCTCGGGCGTGCCCATGCTCGAAAAAAAATATGCCGGCAACCGGGAATTTGAGGAGTACGCCAGAAAAACGAACGCGTTTTTTCCCTGGTTCCCTAGAAAGTGAGGGAGTGACGACACCCGGCGGGTGGCGTGGTTCGGGGGCCCCCCGCCGCCCTGAGCGTTTGATGCTACTGACTCTCTGCCTCAGAATAACCACGATAGTCCGCGAAGGGCGCCGGGGGTGAACCGCGACAGGGCCCGTCGGACGTTTCTATCGACAATCTTGCGTCAAATACGATATCTTTTTTAGGGCTTGAGCTGCGAGGTGCAGGCAGGTCCCATCCAGACTTTTTTGATTGTCGAGAGGCTTCCCCATTTAATCTACAATTCCCGGCGTTTTTATTATAAAATGAACGCGGCTGAACAGGAGATCGACGACGAGGAGATAACGGGATGAAAAAAACCTTTGTGGCGCTCTGCATCATGCTGCTGTTTGTCCATGCGCTCCCGGCCCAGGTAGCCAGCCTTTCCCAGATGTTCCTGCTCGGCAAGGCCCTCAAGGACCTCGACGGCGATTTGCTGGTCGATAAGATCACGCTTTGCATCGTCATCCCCGACAATGCCAACGCCGCCGAGCTGGCCGTGGCCTCCGACATTGCCGCCCGGGCCAACCTGGAAAGCCTGGTCCAGGATTTTGCCCTGGTCAGAAGGGAGTCCGATATTTCCCGCATCGAACGCCTGGAAAATCCCATATTTATTGGGACGAACGTGAAGTGGCTCCGGGAAGCCATCAAGGACGAGGACATCCTCGTGCCTCCGCTCGGGCCAAACCAGGGGCTCGTCGCCGTTTTCTCCATAAAAAACCAGAACGGCGTCGTTCTCGTCGCGAGCAGTGAAGATGCCCTGCTTCAGACGGGCCGCGCTTTTTTCCTCCGCTGGCCGTACTTCTGGGAAATCTGGGGACGAGAAGAAGGGGCGACATTCCTCTCGCTCGAAAAAGACATCACCCAGTTCCTGACCGCCGAGGGCGTGAGTCTCCAAAAAACCATCATCAAATCCGCCCTCTATGAATTTCCGCCTTCCAAAAAAAGCCCGGCCCCGCTCAAAAAACTCTCCTTCCACTCGGGCGAGATCAGGGACCTGACTGTGGAGATCTATTTCACGGACGAGGAGGACCAGCAAAAAACTTTCAAGGCCTTCGATGCGCTTGGCCGGCAGCACGAAAAAGGCCAGAGGACGGATTTTCTTTCCTACCCGGGCTGCGCTCAATTGACCTTCTCGCTCCGCTACGGGAAAAAGAACATGCAGGTTGTCATCCCCCGCATGGGCGCTCCAAGACGGATGCTGACACCGTCCTTCAAAGACACGCCGAGAGCAGATGGGAGCGGCAAAGAATTCGACCTCCTCAGCCTTTTGACGACCAAAGGCGTCTATGGCGATATCGATCGAGACGGAACGATCGACTCCCTGGACTCTCAGGTGATCATTCCCCAGGGCTCGAACGTCAAGGGAATCTCGCAAATCTCCTCGCGGCTCATGCTCGGAACGGCCGGGGCCTCTTTTCCCGTCGTCTATCTCGATAGAGAGATCGAGCACAAAAAAGCCTTGGTCGCGCCCATCCTGATCGGCTCCAATATTCTCACCCAGGAGCTGCAGAGGATCGGAAAATTGAAGGCGCCGTCCCTGGAGAACGCCTGGGGGATGGCCAAGGTGATTCCCAAGGCCTTCAACAAATCCAGCGCCCTGGTCTTCCTGGCCGCGGACAACATCGGGATGGAAAAAACGCTGGCCTATTTCAACCAGACGTTTCCCTATCTCGACGAATACAAGGACGGCCGCCCGCAGATCGGCGATGCCGCGGCGGCCCTGGAAAAGTTTTTCAAAGGCGAGCACGGCAGCGCCGAGGCCTTTCTCGCCCAGGGCTTGAAAAAAAGCCTGGAAGATTTCAAGGACAGAGACATGGAATCGTTCAAGGCCGAGATCTATCTGCCGCGACCGAATCCGAAATTCGAGGAGGATGTGAAGAAGAGCCTGGCGGCCGCCGTCAAAACTGAATCGCTCGAGGTCAAAAGCTTTCTCTTGAATGACGGCAAGAAAATCTTTGAAAAAGAGCAGACTTTTTCCTGGGAAGCCGAGGACGCCCTGAAGCTCATCGAGGAAAAAGTGAAAACCCTGGAAAGCCCGGCCGGGCCACTCAAGATCAGCCTGGGGCTCAGCGAATCCCCGGACATCCGGCAGAAAGTCAAAAAACAGGTCGAAGCCCTATTTCCGGAAAGCCAAAAAACGCGGGCCGAGGTCGAAGTCCTCTCTGCCTACAAGCAGGGCTTTTTCTGGCTGCAGGAAAGAATTCTGCCGCAGCTCAGAGGCAAGCCCGTCGGCCAGATCGTCATCAAGTTCGCCGAGGAGAAGGAAAACCTGAGCCAGCCCAAAAGGTTCTATGCCGAGCCGGCGCGCTGGCTGCAGGAGCTCTACCCCGTGGACGAGATCATGGCCAGAGACCTCAACCTCTCACTGGACAAGATCCATTTTGAGCTCAAGCCTCCGGGCGGCGCGGCCTACGAAGTCGCGGCCTATGACGCGAAAAACACACTCCTGCTCCAGCAGAGCTTTTCGCCCCGGATCCGCGAAATCTCCTATCTCAAGCCCGTCCCCGAATGGGGAAAAGTGAAGTTGACCACGGGCTGGCTGAAGATCGAGGCGGGAAAAGAAGTTCTCACCGATGTTTCGCTCAAATCCGACCTGGAAAAAATCTGGGAATACTATCAGGACGAAGTCCTCGCCCCAGTCTATTCCCACATTCTCAAAAAAACGAACAACGAGCCGACCTTCTCTAAACAGCCGTATTTCAAGCGGCTGCTTGTCGAGCTGTGGTCCAGCGAGCCGGATTTCCGGATCGGGCTGGATGAAGAGATCATCAGCTCGCTCGAGGCCATCCACGATGAGATCTACTTCGACACGCTCGACTTTCTCCGGGGCATCACGGAGCTCGACATCGAGGACCAGGAGCTTCCTGAAGACACGTCGCGCGTTTCCGCGCCGGGCAATATCTTTCCCTTGATCCACCCGTCTACGGAAGGAGAACGGCCCAAGGTCAAAGTGTCTTTCGAGGACTGGACCGCCTCATCGCCCCAGATGATCATCAAATGGAAAGAAAAGGGCCGCGAAGAATTTAGTCGCAAGATCGCCTTCCCTTCGCTCAAGCCGAAAACGCTCCAGGTCCCAGCGCTCATCTACAACGGGCTTGAAGAAAAAATCGAGAGCCTGGTCATCGAGCTTGAGTTCGAGAAGGACACCGAATACCTGGCCCTGCTCGATATCCTGGCTTCTTACAGAGAGCTCCTGGAGAAAGGCTTGCTGCCGACCGCCTTGAGCTTCCCGAATCTCAACAGCCTTACGCTCAAGATGAAATGCAAGGAGATGGAAAAAGAGGAAACCCTTCCCATCACGGCCGCCGAACCCACGGAAAAGCCGGTCCCCAGGCCTCTTAAACCGGGCGAAGTCATCGTCGATACGACTAAGATTTTATCCCCGGAGATGGTCCAGGAAACCGTCGACCGTTTGGCCCAATTCGCGGCCGTAAGGACATATATCGGGGGAAAATCCTATGAAGGCCGGGATGTTCCCGTGATCGAAATCTACAAGCCGCTCGGCAAGTATGTCTCGCTGCCGCGCCTGATCGCAGCCAAGCCGACGATCTATCTCAGCGGGCGCCAACACGCCAACGAGGTGTCCTCGACAAGCTATATACTCAAGCTGGCCGA
>Ga0315284_10004863_pt1 | contig 19097 bp, 16 predicted proteins | sample YL17G09_16_MG_FD_203696 | JGI IMG/M metagenome (GOLD analysis project Ga0315284, IMG submission 203696) | Sediment microbial communities from Yellowstone Lake, YNP, Wyoming, USA - YL17G09_16 | ecosystem: Environmental > Aquatic > Freshwater > Lake > Sediment | place: USA: Wyoming | collected... | reverse complement strand
TCCCAACGCTCCGGAATTCGGTCCGGTTGCAATAATAAATCCTCAGATTACCAATCTTTCTGAAGAAAAAGAAAAAGACTGGGAGGGTTGTTTAAGCGTTCCGGGAATCAGGGGATTGGTCCTTCGTCACAAATCGCTTACCTTGGAATATATAACCAGGGAAGGGGAGAGAAAAAAAGAAAATTTTGAAGGATTTCTATCCAGAATTGTTCAGCATGAAACAGATCATTTAGAAGGTTGTCTGTTTCCAGACAGAGTAGAAAATGAAAAAGATTTGATAAACGAAAAAGATTATCAGGAAATGATTGCCAAAAAGGCCAACGCCTAATTTTACTCATTGGTTTAAATCAAGAGGCAGTTTTGACCTCTTTTTTTAATTCTGATATACTGCTTAAATGTTCTCAATGAACCAAGACTTTTTAATTCAACTAACCAATAATCTTTATAGGTTAACTCTCCTTTTCCCCAAAAAGGAGCCTTTGAGGTATAAAATGAGAGAACTGGCTGATGATATTTTAGTAAGGCCCAGCGAAAAAGACCTCGAGGCCTTAAACAGGTATTTTGAGGTGGCAAAAACCCAGAACTGGGTAAGTCCTTTTGATATCTTGGCAATTCAGAAGGATTATGATAATCTAAGGGAGGAATTGAACCTGATTAGCGAGAAAACGACCCAAATATTCTCTGACCCTAGCATTTCCGAGGAAATCCCCCGGGAGATTAATAATGAAGGGATTATAGCTGAAACTGTTTCTAAAGTACCTGAATTTCAACCAATGGAAAGAAACGAAAGACAGGAAAAAATCCTGGCTTTTTTAAGAGAAAACGGCAGGGCCCAGGTTTGGGAGGTAAAGCAGGTTTTTCCGGAAGTAACCAAAAGAACCTTAAGGAGAGATTTTGAACAAATGCTCAGCCAGGGCTTGGTTGAAAGAATAGGAGAAAGAAACAATACTTTTTACCAGGTAAAAACGCTCAGCGCCTAGGTAGGACATACATATATATATGGGTAGGACAGGTTGTCCTACCTTCTGCCTCATAAATTCATGGCAAATCAAAAAAAAGAATTCGGTAAAATATACGATAAATATATAGAAAAAATATATAGATTTATCTTTTTAAAGGTAAGCTCCCAGGACATTGCCCAGGATTTATGTTCAGAAACCTTTTTAAAGGGATGGGAAGCGTATAAAACCCAGAAAATTGATAACCCCCAAGCTTTTTTATACAGGATTGCCAGAAACCTTGTTATTGATTTTTATCGGGAAAGGGGTAGGACAAAGGTAATTTCAGCTGAATATGCCTCAATTCCTGATCCCAGGGCAGGATTTGAAGAAAAGATTGCTTTGGATTCGGATTTAGAGCAAGTTAAAATAGCCTTGGCTAAATTGAATGACGACTATCAAAACGTGGTTGTTTTGCGTTATTTGGAAGATCTGCCCATTCCTGAAATAGCCAAAGCGATGGATAAAACAGAAGACGCCACCAGAGTGACTCTTCACCGGGCCTTAAAAGCCCTGAAAAACGAGATTAATAAAACAGCTTAAAATAGGTGTAATAAAAAGCCTGTTTTTACGTCTTAATCTTATCATGCTGACCGAAAAACAACTCATTGGCAAAATACAAGATTTGCGACAAATAAAGCCCAGCCAGAACTGGGTTTCTTTTACTAAAAGCCAGATTCTGGGCGAGGACGAAAGAAAAAGTTTTGTTCCTTTTTGGAATTACGGTTTCAGCAATTTCAGATTAAAATTTGCCTTGGCCAGTATTTTGACCATTATGATTATGCTGGGAAGTTACGGCATTGTGGAACGCTCTTTACCGGGCGATTTGTTATACATGGCAAGAAGGGTTGTCCATAAGGTCCAGACGGTCTTGCTTCCGGACCAGGAAAAACCGGCTTATCAGTTAAAATTAGCCAATGACCGCTTGAACGATTTGGCCAAGGCGCCGGCCAGGAATTTAGCCCCGACCATCAGCGAGCTTCAAGCCAATATTTCCGAGGCGGCCAGAGATTTAGCCAAAATTAACGCTTCAACTTCAGACCCTGTAACCCTTAAGAAATTTGTTGATGCCGCTAACGAATTGAAGGCAAGTAAACAAAAAGCAGAATCCTTGAGTTATCTAATAGGGGACAAAGAAATCAACGAATTAAACAGCGCCTTGAAGAAGATGGACGACGATTTAATAAAGGATTTGGAGGGTCGGGCCTTAACCGACTCTAAAAAAGAGGTTTTAGCCAAGATGAAAGAACTTTTTGGAGAGGGAAAATATTCTGAAACACTAGAGTTTTATCTGCTCAACCAATAAATGAAACTTGAATTAGTAAATAATTTATTAATTTTAAATTTGGAAAATCGCGACTTTCGTGGCTCTAAAGCTTTAGCCGCGAAATTCACGGTCGACGCGAGGAAGTAATAGAAATTAAGTCGATAAAATAACAAAAATAAACAAATGCATAATATAACGAAAAAAATTATAGCTAGTATAGTTACGATATCTTGTGCCGCCATGATTGCTTTTCCAGCCTCGGCTGCCACAGTTGATGAATTGCAGGCTCAAATTGCCGCCTTATTGGTGCAAATACAGGCCTTGCAAGCGCAATTGGGAACAGTCCAGGGAACAGTCACCGGAACAGGTGCTTGTGTGGGAATCACTTTTAGCAGAACGCTAAAATTAGGCATGGCAGGTACTGATGTGAAATGCTTGCAAGCAATATTGAATCAAGGTGCTGACACCCAGGTATCCGCATCAGGAGCCGGAGCTCCAGGAGCTGAAACCACTTATTTTGGCGCAAAAACCAAAGCAGCGGTTATTCTTTTTCAGCAAAAATACGCTTCCGAAGTTTTAACTCCGATCGGATTAACTGCTGGGACCGGTTTAGTAGGTGCCAAGACAGTGGCTAAGCTAAACACCATGACAGGAACGGCGGGTGGAACAGGCACGACAGGCACAACAGGCACGACAGGCACGACAGTAGTTCTGCCAACAGCTTCAGGATTAACAGTTGCAGTAGCAGCTGACAATCTGGCTGCCACTACCATTGTTTCCGATGGTTCTACCGACGTAGCTGGTTCTCAGGCCTTAGTTCCTTACTTAAAATTAAACTTTTCTACACCGGCCGGAACCTCAGCTAAAGTAACCACCTTAAAGTTAAAGAGATTGGGAATTTCCACAGACACGGATGTCCCCAATGTTTATCTTTACGAGGGAGACACCAAATTAGCAGAAATGACCTCCCAGTCTTTAGGGGTGATAACCTTTAGCAACGCAGCCGGATTATTCACCGTTTCGGGACTTAAAACCATTACAGTGAAAGCCGACCTTTACAAAGATGCTACAGCTGGCAAGACCATTGGTTTGGCAATAACAGCATCTACCGATGTTGTCACTGATGCTTCGGCAGTCAATGGCACTTTTCCGATTAACGGAAATCTAATGACTACAGCCGTGGTCGCGGATTTCGGCCGCTTAACAGTGGCTACCACTACCAATTCAGCAACAGTTGACCCGGGAATAACTGGATGGGAAGCAATGAGAATTACTCTTGCTGCTGCCAACCAGAAAATCAAAATTTATTCCATTAAGTTTCTTCAATTGGGTTCAATCCAAAAAACAGATGTTGCCAATTTGGCTCTGTATGTTGGAGCAACCCAACTTGGTACAACTCAAGCCGCTTTGGCTTCTGATGGAACAGTAACTTTTGATTTATCCAGCGCTCCTCACGAGATTGGCTCTGGAATAACCAGAACACTCTCTCTGAAACTTGATGTAATTGGCGGTTCAACAAGAACCATCAAATTTTCACTTCAGAGAAGCAGCGACATAGTGGCAAAGGATGACAATTACGGTGTTTACGTAGCTCCTGACACCACTGCGATTGCTACTTTCAGTGTTCTTGACTCTACAGCAGCGACTGTTACCGAAGGTAATTTAACCATTAGCAGAGCAACTGATTCTCCTTCAGCCAATGTTGCCTTGAATTCTTCCAATGTTACTTTGGCTAAATTCAACATTAAAGCGGTTGGAGAAGACGTCAGAGTAAGCTCTTTGTATGTCAGAGTGGCTTCTACTAGTGATTGGAGTACCATTAAGAACGTCAGGGTGCTTTATGACGGAAGTCAGATAGGATCAGCCGTAACCAGTGCGTATACCACTTCTACAATTTCCTTTAGCGTTACGGTTCCGGTTGGCCAGACCAAGGTTCTGGAGATAAAATCTGATATTCAGGGTGATAAGCTGGGTAGCGGAGACAAACTATTAGTTTATTTGGGCAAAGGAACTAGCAATGTTCAAAGAATGGTTTCTTTGGGTACATTTGGCTTTCCAGCCAGCGACCAGGCAGGCAGCGAACTGACAGTGTCATCTGCAGCTTTATCCGCGGCTAAGAACACGACAATAGGTGACATCACAGCAGTTAATAATTCTCAAGGCATTATCATTGGTTCTTGGTTTTTAACTGCCGGTTCAGCCGAAGGCGTTGACGTATCAAGAATTGGAGTTTCGGATGCTGTAAGCAATATTTCCACAACGTCGGGTACTCACAGTTTAGGAGAGGCATTTACCAACTTAGAGCTTTATTACGGAAGCATCAAACTCGGTTCAACCGTTGTTCCCACTGATTCTACCCTCGGTACTGAGTATTCATTCTATCCTTCTGGTTTTTCTTTGGCTGCAGGCCAGACAGTAAGGATTGATTTGAAAGCAAACGTTAATCCTTCACCTACTTGGGTGAGCGGTGAAGCTGCTCAGTTATCAAGTGCTGAAAGCAGTGGAAAGGTAACAAGCAACTCAGCTAGTATCGGCGAACCCGGAGCAAGAGCTGGCCAAGCTTTGACTTTAAGCGGCGCCGGCGTGCTTAGTTTAGCTCTGGATTCTTCAGCTCCGGAAGGAAGCATTGTGGCTATGGGAGACACGGAAAAGACAATGGGCATCTGGAAGTTAAGTGCTAACAACACGGAGGACCTAACCGTTAGCCAGATACTTGTCTTTAACAGATCCGTTGCTACCAGCAGCTCTAATGTCACAAATCTGAAGCTTTACTGCGGAACCGATCAGTTCGGAACTACTCAGGGCGGTTTAATTCTCTCCTCTAAATACTACGCTGGTTTTGCAGGAACTTGTCTCGTTCCAAAGGGCAGCAGCAAGCTGATAACCTTAAAGAGCGACATTACTTCTTACGGCAGCGGAGCTACCGCTAGCGGATATCTGCAATTTTATCTTGAAATTCCGTCTCCGATAACAGGCCTTTCTACCAGTGCGATTGTTGCCAGGGGTGCTGCTGATTACGCCAGTACAACAGCCAATACCTCAAGCTCGGCTAACTTAGTTTATCCCTACAGGACCAGTTTGACTTCTGCCCTTGCATGCAACGGTGCTTGCACAAGCAGAACCAGATCAGCTACCGACAAGATAGCAACTCTGACATTAACAGGCGTTGCCTCAGCTGATTCTATGTTAAGAAAAGGTTTGGATGGAGAGGATGATTCAGAAACCGGTTGGCTTACGTCTACTAGTTCCTCACTATTACATGGCGTTGGCCAAGCCTCAGTAATTACTCTTAGTGCTTCCAGTTCCAGTGTAGAGGCAAATACTTCCGTCTATGTTCAAATTGTTTCTTCAACAGTTGCTACTACAAGTTGGGCAATGGTAAACATAGGAGATATAAGTGGCTATTCTAAGATTTCTCTCTGGATTAGGTCTGCTAGTACAAGCGCAAAAACAATCTTTATTACAGCCGCCACTTCGGAAATGGCATTTCTTAATGCAACTGCTTCCACGACCACTGGAGCTTTAACAGTTGACAGATGGACCTATACAGTATTAGATATTCCAGCTGGAACAAATGCTACTACGGTGTATGTTGGTGTGGGTTTCGCAGAGAATAAACCACCTGGTGGTACTGAAATTGATGGGATAAAGGCATATAATGACTCCATTTCAGTGACCGTTGGCGGAAACACTACGAGTACAGCCGCTGGTCAGGTTGCATACTTAAAGACAGCCGGAAGCACCCAGAAAGCTATTGGTTCCTATGACTACAACAACGGTAGAATGGTGTTTGTTCCGAGTGCAGATATTTCAGTAGGCAGCAGCGCAACAGTGCTGGACATGATCACTGACACTACAACCTTGATTGACAGTGCTGTTTCTGGAATTTCTCGAACGCTTACTTTAAGTATTGCTCTTGGATCAGTAAGCAGCGCAGGAGTTGTTACTGCAGGCGGCTTCAGATGGAACGATCAGGCAATGGCTGTCACAACTCCGATAACTTGGATGAGTGGAGCTAGCCCGATCTCAGTCACTCTAAGCTTAGCTAGCGGAAACTAATCTTAAAGTTTAGTTTCTTCTGTCTTCCTTGTGGACAGGCAAAAAGCCCCCGAATTTTCGGGGGCTTTTGTTTTGCTGATTTTTTTTATTATGTTAAAATTAAAAAAACGTATGCCTGGAAAAAACAAGATAAAAATTATTCTGTTGGCATTTTTGTTTCTTACATTGCCATTGTTGGTAAGAGCCGATGAGCTTTTGAGCGAGAGAGAATTTTTTGTTAATTCTTCTTTTGATTTAAACAGACGGGAAAAAATTACCACTGTTCTCCAAAGGGTTTCCAATCAAATCTATTTTTATTTGGAAAAGCAATGGTGGGAATCTTTGGACATAGAAAAAAGAAAAGAAATCAATATTGGCATTGATGAATTATCTAAGGAATTTGAAAGCAATATTTATCCGATCTTGACCTCAAATTTCGGCTCGGAATGGAGACCGGGAATTGACGGGGACAATAAAATAACTGTTTTAGTCCACCCCATGGTTAATGAGGCGGCTGGTTATTTCAGTCCGGGAGACGAATATCCGACAGCCCAGGTAAGAACCTCCAACCAAAGAGAAATGGTTTATTTAAGTCCGGGTAGCATAGCCAGTCCGGCCAGAAAAAGCCTTTTAGCCCATGAATTTACGCATTTAATTACTTTTAATCAAAAAGATAAAATCTATGGCGCTTCAGAAGAAATCTGGCTGAATGAAGGTCGGGCCGAATATGCGCCGACCCTGTTGGGTTATGATAAGCAATATGAAGACAGTAATCTTCAGCAAAGAGTTAAAAATTTTATACAAAGCCCTCAGGACTCCTTAACCGAGTGGCAAGGCAAGTCATCCGATTACGGAGTTTTAAATCTTTTTATCCAGTATTTAGTAGACCATTACGGGAAGGGAGTATTAATTGATTCCTTACACTCGGAAAAAATCGGCATTTCTTCTTTAGATGAGGCGCTAAAGAAAAACGGATTTAAGGAAACTTTCTCTCAGATTTTTACCGATTGGACCGTTACCATTTTCTTTAATAACTGCGCTCCCAGCCCGAAATATTGCTATTTAAATGAAAACCTGAGAAATTTTAAGGTGACTCCTTTTATTTATTTTCTACCGACTGCCGGCGAAAGCACATTAAGCGTTGGTTCTTTAACCAAAGAATGGGCGGGAAATTGGCAAAAAATTATTGGTGGCCAGGATTCCCTAAAATTGGAATTCAACGGCATTAGTAAAAATAATTTTAAAATTCCTTACATTGTTGAAAATTCTTCCGGAGTTTTTTCCATTAATTTTCTCCAACTCGACCAGTCCCAAAAAGGAACAATTTATCTCCAGGACGGTAAAATTAAATCTTTAACCGTTATTCCTTCCGCCCAAGACAAAACCAGCAATTTTACCGACAATGAACCGTCTTATCAATTCTTCTGGTCAATAAGCAGCGAACAATCGACAGAAGAGGCAACAATAAAAGCGCTTGAAGAAAGAATTGCTTCTTTAAAAGCAACCATTGTCGCACTACAAGCCCAGATAGCTGCTGCTTTGGGCAAGAATATAAATACAGCCTGTTCTTCAATCGAAAGTAATCTTTATTTTGGAATGAAAAATAATCAAGACGTGGGCTGTCTCCAACAATTTTTAAAAAATCAGGGTCCGGAAATTTATCCTGAAGGTTTGATTACGGGCAACTTTGGGAATTTAACCTATGCGGCAGTTGTCCGTTTCCAGGAAAAATACAAAGCGGAAATTTTAACTCCTTTGGGATTTGAAAAGGGAACAGGTTTTGTTGGTCAATCAACCAGAGTAAAAATAAACCAGTTTTTGGGGAAATAGAATATTTAATTAAATTAAAATGTTTTTATCCCGTTTTAAACGGGCTTTTTTAATCCCCAAGTTATCCCCAATGAACCATATTGACACCTATTGACACCTTTTCTTGAAGGGTCTAATATGTAAATAAGGAATTAAGACCCGAGAACCAACTAGTCCGTTGGCTCTCGTTTAGTTATCATTTTTATCTTATTCAAAAATATGCCTGAGATCAAACCAAACGAAATTTATACAACCGAAGAAGCCCAAAATTTTTTAAAAGTAAGCAAAAGCACCATCAAGCGCTTTTTAAAACAGGGAGTAATCAAGGCCTACAAGGTTGGAGGTCAACATAGGATTTGGGGCAGCGAAATTTTAATTTTAGTTTCCCCCAAACTTGAGTCAAGGGTTTATAAGGTCTACAAAAAGGTCAGGGACAATACAAAAAAAGTCATTGAAAAATGGTAGGCTTATGAAAAAGAAGAAAAGAAAAAACTCCAAATTATTAAAATCGGTTGGCATTTTGGGCTATGGAGAGGTTGGTCAGGCCTTAGCCAAGTTTTATCGCAAGCCCAAAATAAAAGATTTAAAAAGAAACGATGGTCTAAAGGGGGTAGAGGTTTTACATATTTGTCTTCCTTGGAACAAAAACTTTATCAAAATTAGCAAAAAAGCAATTAGCGAGATAAAACCGAAATTAACCATTATTCACTCTACAATAGCGGTTGGTACGACTAAAAAAATAGCTATAGATCTGCCGAAAGGGCAGAGAGAAATGATTGTTCACAGTCCAATAAGAGGAATCCACCCCCGTCTCTATAAAGGTATTAAGACTTTTGTAAAATACATTGGCGCTGATAATAAAAAAGCCGGAGAATTGGCAAAAAAACATTTGGAGAGTTTAGGAATTAAAACAAAGGTATTTATGCCTTCTGCCACAACAGAGGCGTTAAAACTGTGGGATACTACCCAGTTTGCTTGGATGATAGTGTTGAATAAAGAAATTAAAAAGTGGTGCGACAAAAAAGGATTGGATTTCAAAGCAATTTACGGCGAAGCCAATAAGACCTACAACGAAGGATATCAAAAACTGGGCAAGCCGGAAGTTGTCAGGCCCTATTTGAAATATATGCCTGGTAAAATCGGTGGCCACTGCATAATCCCCAATTGTCATTTATTGGACAGCGAAATTGCAAAATTAATTTTAAAAGAAAACAAAAAACAAAAAAACCATGACTGAAGAAAAAAACCCACTGTTCACACACAGGAAAAAAGCTTTTATTACTGGAGCCATCGGCCAGGATGGTTCTTATCTGATAGAACTTTTATTGAGTAAAGGTTACGAGGTTCACGGCATGATAAGATGGGACAGTTTTTTTACTACCCAAAGAATTGACCATATTTACCATGATCCTCACATTAACGGAGTAAAATTATTTTTATATTACGGCGATCTTACCGACTCAGGAAACATTGAAAAACTGATTAATAAAATTAAGCCGGATGAAGTTTACCACTTGGGAGCAATGTCTCATGTCAGAGTGAGCTTTGATATGCCGGAATATACTGCCAACACCGATGCCTTGGGAACCCTGCGCATTTTAGAAGCAATCAAAAACTCCGGCCTGCCGATAAAGTTTTATATGGCGGCTTCAAGTGAAATGTTCGGAGGGCTTAACCCTCCTCAAAACGAAAATACTCCTTTTTACCCTAAAAGCCCCTATGCCTGTTCCAAGGTTTTTTCTTATCACATAACCAAGCTCTACAGGGAGGCCTATGGAATTTACGCCGCCAACGGTATTTTTTACAATCACGAAAGCCCTCGCCGGGGAGAAACTTTTGTTACCAGGAAAATTACCCGTGCCATTGCCAGAATTAAAGCCGGTCTGGATAAAAAGATTTATTTGGGCAATCTGGACGCCAAACGGGATTGGGGCTTGGCACAGGAATATATGGAGGTAATGTACTCAATTCTCCAGCAGCCGAAAGCCGACGATTTTGTCATTGCCACCGGCGAAACCCATTCGGTAAGAGAATTTTTAGAAGAAGCATTTAAGTATGCCGGTCTTGGCGACTGGCAGCAATATGTAGAAATTGATCCCCGTTATTTCCGTCCCGCTGAAGTGGAGGTTTTAATCGGCGACTCAACAAAAGCAAAACAAATACTTGGCTGGCAGCCAAGGATTAAATTTAAAGAATTGGTGAGAATAATGGTTGATTCCGATTTCCGGAAATTAGGATTGGAACCGGTGGGCGAGGGAGATAAAATCATAAAAGAAAACTTCCCCAACAAATGGTGGTCGGTTGATTAATATGAATTTTAATTTTAATGAAATTAAATCGATTTTTTTCGGCAACAGGACGGTAAAACAGACGATCTTTAAAAATACTTTTTGGTTATCAATAGGAATGGTTATCAATAAATTATTAGGCTTTGTTTTGTTTATATATATTGCCCGAATCTTGGGCGCTACCGGATACGGAAAATTCAGTTTTGCGCTCGCCTTCATATCTTTATTCGGCGTTTTTCAGGATTTTGGCATCTCCACCATTGTCACTCGTGAATTTGCCAAAGAAGGAGAAAAAAAAGAAGAATTTCATTCCCTTATTTCTTTAGAGATTTTATTGAGCATCGTAGCTTTTATTCTGATTTTGTTCAGTAGTTTTTTTGTAACCGCAGAACCAGACATTAGAAGAGCGATTCTAATTTTAGCCCTTTACAGTTCAATTAACAGCATGATTGGGTTTTTTTATTCTTTTTTTCAAGCACGACAACGAATGGAATATCAGACTTGGCCGACAGTCGCACAGTCCCTACTAGTAACCATCCTAGGAATTTTTGTCTTGTTTCGCTTCCCGTCAGTTGAGAACTTAAGTTATGTCTATTTGATTGCCAGCTTGGTTACTTTAATTTTTGTCCTGATTCTTTTTAATATAAAAGTATTTAATTTAAGAGTCTCCTGGAGCGGTTCGGTTTGGCGGAAATTTCTGACAATGTCCTGGCCCCTGGTTTTAGCCAGCTTATTCGGCGCTCTTTATAGTTATACCGATTCAATAATGCTGGGTTATTGGAAAATGATTACAGAGACGGGTTGGTATAACGCCGCATATAGAATTATTTACGTTGTTTTAATTCCCATGGGTTTAATTTCAGGAAGCTTCTACCCGGTTTTAAGCAAATTCTTCAAAGAGTCGAAAGAAAAACTCCAAAAAATTTGGGATTTTCAGTTGGAATTAATGATTTTATTCGCCTTGCCCTTGGTAACTGGCGGAATAGCTTTAGCCCCTAAAATTATTTATTTTTTTTACTCTTCCAGTTTTTCTCCCTCAATTCTGGCCCTTCAAATTTTAATCGTTATGGCAGGACTTGTCTTTCTCTGCCGGCCATTTTCCGATGTTATGATTGCTTCGCATCAGCAAAAAATTACTTTCTGGATTACTCTTTTCGGCGCCTTAACCAATGTTTTATTGAATTTATTTTTGATTCCTAAGTATAAGTTATATGGCGCGGCAGTAGCCACTGTTATCACTTATATCGTAGTTCTTTTAATGAACATCGGGCTTACGGCAAAATTTACTCCGATTAGAATTCCTTATTTGAAATTTCTATCCATTTTTATATTAGCGGGATTATCCAGCGCTTTAATGTATTTTGTTATAACTCAACAAATGATTTATGAGCTTAATATTTTTCTTTCCGCTTCAATAGGGATCGCAGTTTATATAATTAGCTTATTTGCTTTTAAAAAATGTTTGAATTTAATTTAAAAACCAAAACCAAAATTGGAGAAAGAGAGGCCCTGAATCTGGTCAAACATTTAAAGGAAATGTCTTTTAAAAAAATAGGAATCGTTATTGATTCTGCAATTTTTGATTTGAAATACACAAAACAAATTATTAAAAATGTTAAAAAAGAAAAATTCCAGAAAGTAAAAATCTGGAAATATAATTTAAAAGCAGAGCCGGACTACGATTCTTTGGATAAAATTAAACTGCTTTTTTTGGATAATAAAAATCAGCCTTTAGTTGATTGTTTTGTTGGGATAGGAGGGGGAAGCGTTATTGATTTTGCCAAAGGATTGGCAACCTTGGTGGTAAATTCCGGAAAAGCAATAAATTACAGGGGTTTTCCAACAAATATTAATCCTTCTTTACCGACGATTGCCCTTCCCTCTACGGCTGGAACTGGCAGTGAAGTAACATTCAATGCAGTTTTTATAAATCTTGGCGAAAAAAAGAAATTAGGAATCAATACAAGATATAATTTTCCGGTTTTGGCGATTTTAGACCCTTTATTAACTTTAAGTTGTCCAAAAGCGGTAACGGTTTCCAGTGGCATAGACGCCCTGGTTCATGTTATGGAAGGGTACATATCTTTAAAAACCGATCCTTTAACAAAAATGTTTACCAGAGAAGGATTTAAAATAATTTTTAATAATTTAAATAAAGTTTTAAAACAACCCAAAAATATTGAAATTAGAATAAATCTTCAGGTGGGCGCTTGGTTGGGCGGAGTAACCTTATTGGGATCAGGTGGCGGTTGCATCGGGGCTTTATCTTATCCCTTGGGCGTTAATTTTAAAGTTTCTCACGGCATTGCTGGCGGTGTTTTTCTCCCCTACATAGTAGAATATAACGTTAAAAAGGGATACGATTACAGCGAATTATATGATTTGATAGATGGTACAGATAAAACTTTAAGTAAAAAAAAGAAAAACGAAATATTTTCGGAAAAGTTATTTAAATTAACGAAAAGTTTGGGCATTACTCAAAATCTAAAGAGTTTTGGGGTAAATGAAAAAAATATAGATATTCTTTTAAAGGAAACCGAGAATTTAGAAAAAGCTTTTGATCAAAATCCAATACCTTTTTCGGTCGAAGAGGGTAAAAAATTGTTATTAAAATTAATTTAAAAATATGCCAGGATTTGAGTTAATCGGTGAAGAAGAAAAAAAAGCGGTTGATGAAATTTTTAATAAAGGCGGAGTTCTTTCCCGTTATGGCTTGGATGCAAAAAGGGAAAAAATTTTCAGAGTTGATGAGTTTGAAAAAGAAATTGCCAAAAAAATGGGTGCGAAATATTGCCTTTGCATTTCCAGCGGCTCCGCCGCTTTAAAACTCGCCCTATTTGCAATGGGAGTAAGGCGAGGCGACGAGGTGATAACCCAGAGCTTCACTTTTATTGCTACCATTGAAGCAATCTTGGAATTAGGCGCGGTACCCGTTGCTACTGAGGTAGATAAAACTTTAAATATGGACCCGGAAGATCTGGAGAAAAAAATCACTTCAAAAACCAAAGTTATAATTCCCGTTCATATGGGTGGTGTTTCTGCAAAAATGAATGAAATTATGGCAATAGCAAAAAAACACAATATTTTTGTTTTGGAAGATTCGGCTCAGGCGATAGGTGCAACTTACAAGGGAAAATATTTGGGGACTATTGGCGACGCCGGAATTTACAGTTTGGATATTGGTAAAGCAGTTACTACGGGTGAAGGAGGGCTATTGATTACAAATAAAGAAGAAATCTGGCGGAAGGCAAGAGAATATTCAGACCACGGACATGAAAACAACCCTAATTTTCCGCGCGGAGAAGATACCAGAACTTACTGGGGATTTAATTACAAGGCAACCGAAATCCAAGGAGCAATAGGCCTGGTTCAATTAAAAAGATTGGACTATATCCTGGAAATGCAAAGAAAAAATAAAAAAAGAATAAAAGAAGCTGTTTCGGATATTGAAAATATAGAATTCAGAGAACTGCCGGATATTGAAGGCGATGCCGGCGATACGCTTATTTTCTTTGTCGAATCAAGAGAAAAAGCCAGTAAATTTGCCAAAATACTGGCTGAAAAGGGATTAGGAACAAAAAATTTACCCGATGCGATAGATTGGCATTTTGCAGGAACCTGGAATCATATATTTTCGGATTGTTTTGTTTGGCCAAAATCAGAAGAATTATTAAGAAGGGCGATTGCCATCCCGATCATGGTTAAAATGGAAGATAGCCAAATTAATAAATTAATTACTGCTGTTCGCGAAATTTCAGAAAAAATTTTATGAGTACCCGAATAAAAACGTCACCTTTAGAAAAATGAGCGAATTTATGGACATTAGAGATTTCTTTTACACAATAAAATGACAAAAAATAATCTAGTGGAAAAACCAAAAAGAATATATGGAGAGAGAAAAAATTTGGCAGAAAAAATTCTTTCTAAAAAATTAGGAAGAAAGTATGTTGAATATAGGAAAAAATGGATAAAAGCCAGTAAAAGAAAAATAGTTACCGATTTTCCTTTATATATACAAATTGAAAATCTAGGTAAGTGCAATTTGCAATGTCCGGCCTGTATCCATGGAACAGATGTTCTTAGGGAAAAATATAAAAAAGGCATTATTAAGCCTTTAGATATAGAACTTTATAAAAAAATTATAAATGAAGCAAAAGAATATAATTGTCCTTCTATATCATTTCATAACAACGATGAACCTCTTTTATTAAACGATTTAGAAGACAGAATTAAAATGGCCAAAGAAGCTAGTTTTCTTGATTTGATTATGACCACTAACGCTAATTTATTAATTAAAGAAAGGACCGATAAATTATTATTTTCCGGTTTAACCAAAATAAATTTCAGCGTTGACGCTTTTGATGAAGAAAATTACGAAAAAATAAGAGTAGGAGGAAATTTTAAAAAGGTTTTAAAAAATATAGATTATTTCATGCAAAAAAGAAAAAAACTTAATTTAAAATTACCCATTACTAGAGCCACCTGTGTTTTAACTAAATTTACCTATAAAAAAATGGATAAGTTTCTAAAGTTTTGGAAAAAGAGAGTAGATATGGTTGAATTTCAGAACTTTCAAGCATTAAAAGGCCATACAGAGAGCCTAAAACCGCTAAAAGCTAAAATAGATACCAATTTTATTTGCAATGCGCCTTGGCAGCAAATAGTAATAAGGCCAAACGGAGATATTTTACCTTGTTGTTCTTTTTATGGAACGGGTTTGGTTTTGGGAAATATTAAAAATTCCACAATTTATGAAGCTTGGTATGGTGAAAAGATGAAGAAAATAAGAAAGGAATTATTAAAGAACAATTTTGCTTTTTCCCCAAATTGTAAAATTTGTTCAGAAACATTTTATACTTTATAAATAAAAAAATTATTTAAAAATATGATATTAGGTGTGATTCCCGCCCGCGGCGGAAGTAAAACTATCCCTCAAAAAAACATTAAAGAAATTTGCGGAAAGCCATTAATAGCTTGGACGATTGAAGCCGCTAAAAAATCCAAACTTTTAGATAAATGCGTGGTTTCTACCGAAGATAAAGAAATTGCCGAAATTGCCAGAAAATACGGAATGGAGGTTATTGACCGTCCGAAGGAATTAGCCGACGACAGAATAAATATTTTCCCATTAGTTTTGCAGGATGTCTTTAAAAAAATAGATGCCGACATTATTGTTCTTCTTCAATGTACCTCACCGGTCCGAGACGAAGGATTAATAGATGATTGTATCCAAAGGTTTTTAAACTCCAAAGTTGATGCCTTGGCAACCGGTTATATCTGCCAACTTTTTGAATGGGGGTCCTACACCGAAAGAAAGCAAGATTTAAAGGGGTTTTTTCATGACGACGGCAATATCTTAATTTGGAAAAAAGAATTGGTAAATAAAGGCGAAAGATTGGGTAAAAAGAATGAAAAGGTAATTATAAGCAGAGAACAAAATTTTGAAATAGATGATGAATTTGATTTTTGGCTGAATGAACAAATATTAAAAAAAAGAAAAAATCAGACATAAACATGGAAATTAAAATAAAAAACAGAATAATCAATAAAAAAGAACCCTGCTTTATCATTGCCGAAGCTGGGGTTAATCATAATGGTGATATTAATTTGGCCAAGAAGCTTATTGATGAAGCAAAAAAGGCCGGTGTTGACGCTGTTAAATTCCAAACCTTCCAAGCGGAAAAAATAGTTACACCGGAAGCAAAACAAGCCGAATACCAAATTAAAAATATCGGCCAGGAAGAATCTCAATACGCAATGTTGAAAAGGCTGGAATTGTCTTACTTGGATTTTCAGGAATTGAAGAAATACTGCGACCAAAAAGAAATAGTCTTCCTTTCTACGCCCCACTCCTCAAAAGAAGACGTTGATTTGGTGGCTGAACTCTGCCCGGCAATCAAGGTTGGCAGCGGTGATTTAACCAACCTTCCCATCTTAAAATACATTTCCTTCAAGAAACTGCCAATTATTTTATCAACTGGAATGGCAACTTTAGAAGAAGTTAAAGAGGCAGTAGAAAAAATAATGCCAATTAATCAAGAATTAATTCTTCTTCATTGCACCACTAATTATCCAACACCTCTCAATGAAGTTAATTTAAAAGCAATGCTGACCTTAAAAAAAGAATTTAACCTCATTATCGGTTATTCTGACCACACGGAAGGAATAAAAGTTTCCTTGGCCGCCGTGACTTTGGGCGCTTCAATGATTGAAAAACATTTTACTTTGGATAAAAACCTTCCTGGGCCGGACCATAAAGCATCTCTGGAACAGCGGGAATTAAAAGCAATGGTCGAGGGCGTCAGAGACATTGAAAAGAGATTAGCTCGAGGAGAAAAGGCAGATGAATTAATAAAAGAACTTGATGTTGAAGAATCTTTGGGCGATGGAATTAAAAGACCCAATCCCAGCGAAATAGAAGTGGCCAAGGTAGCTAGAAAAAGCATAATTGCGGACTTAGACATAAAAAAAGGAATAACAATAGAAGAAAACATGTTAACCATCAAGAGGCCGGGGACAGGAATAAAACCTAGATTTATTAATGAAGTAATAGGAAAAAAAGCCAAAAGAGACATTAAAAAAGATGAATTAATTCAATTTGAAGATTTAATATGAAAAAAATATTATACATATCCGGAACAAGGGCGGACTACGGTTTATTTAGAGAGGTTTTATTTCAAATTAAAAAAACCCCAAATTTAAAAGTGGAAATTATCGCAACTGGAATGCATCTGATGTCAGAGTTCGGGAAAACTATAAATGAGATTAAAGAGGACGGTTTTAAAATCCACAAAATTGATGCTACTTTTCAATCTGACAGCAGGGAATCGATGCTGAGGTTTATCAGTCGGTTGATTTTAAAACTGACAAAGAAAATAAGACATATTAAGCCCGATATTATTTTTATTCAGGGCGACCGGATAGAAATGTTAGCTGGCGCAATTGTTGGTATATATTTGGGAATTCCCGTGATCCACAGCCACGGCGGAGAGGTAACTTCTACTGTTGATGAAATTGCGCGTCATGCAATTACCAAATTGTCTCATATTCACCTTGTATCCACTCTTAAAAGCGCCGAAAGAATTATCAAAATGGGAGAAGACCCCTCGCGAATATTTGTAGTGGGAGCCCCGGGTTTAGATGTTATTTTGAATAAAAAACTAATTTCAAAAGAAACCGTGATGAAAAAATACAAATTAGATTTGTCTGAACCTTTTTTATTAGTAATCCAACATCCAGTAACCGAAGAAGTTAAAGAATCGGCAAAGCAGATGCGGGAAACCATGGAGGCGTTAAAAGAATTGAAATATCAAAGTGTTGTTGTTTATCCTAGTGCCGATCCCGGGGGAAGAAAGATGATAGAAGTGATTGAAAAATATAGAAATTATCCTTTCATTCAAATTTATCAAAATATTCCACATGGGGAATATTTAAATTTAATGAAATTAGCGAGTGTAATAGTCGGGAATTCAAGCTCGGGAATAATTGAAGCACCATCTTTTCATCTACCCGCTGTTAATATTGGAAGGAGACAAGAAGGAAGAGAAAGAACCATTAACGTAATAGATGTAGATTATAATAAAGAGCAAATTAAAAAAGCTATCAAAAAAGCAATTTTCGATAAAAAATTCAGGGAAAAAGTTAAAAAATGCAAGAATCCTTATGGTGATGGTAAAACTGGAAAAAGAATTGTTAAAATTTTAAATAAGATAAAAATTGATAAAAAATTATTACAAAAGAAAATTGCTTACTAAATATATGGAAGAAAGATTCAAAAATTGGAAAAAACCAAAAATTGAAGAAGGAAAATTAACAAAATATAACTGGCTGGTCAAAAACAAAAAAAATCTTAAACTAGGCCATAAAACCGACATAGGCGCTTTTACCTATATTAATGCTAAAGCCGGAGTGGTTATTGAAGATTTTGTTCAATTAGGGTCTCATTGTTCAATTTATTCCATTTCCACAATTGATGGAAAAGAAGGGAAAGTGGTTTTAAAAAAGAACTGCAAGATAGGTTCTCATTCAGTAATAATGCCGGGAGTTACGATCGGGGAAAATTCCGTTATTGGTGCTTTCAGTTTTGTAAATAAAAACGTTCCGAAAAATACCTTAGCGCTTGGAATACCGATAAAAATAATCAAAAAGATAAAATCATAATATGAACATAAATATCCCTTTGTTTAAAATTTATTGGGACGAAAACGATATTAAAGCGGTCAGCGACTCCATTAAGAGAGGAATGCTTTGGGCTGCTGGTCCAAATATTGAGAAATTTGAGAAATTAATTTCCGAATATTTAGGCAGAAAATACGCCGTAACTTTTAATTCTGGAACCTCTGCCTTGCACGCCGCTTTGATTGCTTACGACATTAAACCGGGTGACGAAATAATAGTTCCTGCTTTTACCTTTATCGCCACCTCCAACGCTCCTTTATTCGTGGGAGCCAAGCCGGTTTTTGCCGACATAGAGGAACAGAACTACGGCTTGGATCCGGAAGACGTAAAAAGAAAAATAACTTCCAGGACCAAAGCAATCATCCCGGTTCATTACGGCGGAGGCGTTTGCAGAATTAAAGAACTCCAAAAAATAGCCAAAGAAAACAATTTATTATTAATTGAAGACGCGGCCGAATCTTTTGGCGCGAAAAGAAACGGTCAGAAAGTTGGAACTTTCGGCGACGCGGCTATGTTTAG
>Ga0315284_10004862_pt1 | contig 19097 bp, 14 predicted proteins | sample YL17G09_16_MG_FD_203696 | JGI IMG/M metagenome (GOLD analysis project Ga0315284, IMG submission 203696) | Sediment microbial communities from Yellowstone Lake, YNP, Wyoming, USA - YL17G09_16 | ecosystem: Environmental > Aquatic > Freshwater > Lake > Sediment | place: USA: Wyoming | collected... | reverse complement strand
AGAAAGAGCAAGAAAAAGGTCGATACAAATAATTATAAGCTAACAGTTTGAAAGAAATTTTACAGCAAAGGGCAGGCGTTGACAAGCATTATCGCAAAACGGCGAGCGGTGCACAGGCAGCTATCGGAGCAGCAACAGCGGACCGAGACGCTTGAGCAGGAGGCGGCGCAGCTTGAGGGGCTGGCAAATCTGGGCTCGGCGACCGCGATGATAGCGCACGAAATAAACAATCTCCTGACGCCGTTAACCAATTACGCGGAAATCGCATTGCAGAACCCCGACGACAAGGCGCTGGCGGAACGTGCGTTGCGCAAAACGGCCCAGAATTGTCGGCAGGCGGGAAAGGTTATGGAAAGCATACTGGCAATGGCAAACGCCGCCTGTGCGGAAAAAGTCCAGACCCCCCTGCTGCCGCTTGTGAATGCCGTGTTCGACTGCCTTTGCAGGGATTTAAAAAAAGACGGGATAACGGCTGAAATTCGCCTGCGTGAGGATTTGCAGGTTTGGGCGGCGCCCGTGCAGTTGCAGCAGGCGATTATGAACCTCATATTGAATGCACGGGAGGCGATGATTCCGCGTGGCGGCGTCCTGACAATTGAAGCAGAGGAGAGAACCGGGGACGTGCGGATAAAAGTCAGGGACACGGGCTGTGGGATAGAACCATCGGAGATGAAAAAGGTATTCGACTCATTTTTCAGCACCAAAAACAAGCAGGGTTCGGAGCAATCCGCCTGCGGTGAGCATAGTCGAACCGGCAACGGTCTCGGCCTTGCGCTTTGCAAAAAGGTCATCGAGGGACATAATGGCTCAATCACCGTCGATTCCCAGCCAAATCAGGGAACAACGTTTACTATTGTCCTGCCGAAAAAATGATTACCATTTCCCCGCAGGTCTGCGGGGGACTTGTCTTGTATTTTTCCTTTACATCGTTAGCAATTGTTTTGGGTCTGTTTCTTCAGCCATTGCATAGCGGTCTTTTCATATTTCTCTATCGACACCTCTATCGCCGAACGACGCAAGTCAGTGGCGGCGAACCTAAGACGTGCGGAATGAAACACAGACGGAATCCCTCCGTCCACTGCACTCGCTGGGTTATCTGTTATTTTTATGATGCACTTTCCTGAAGCAGAACCAGCGGCCGGTGATCGCGACTGTGGCAAATCCGATAGCGACGACCAGCGAGGGGATCGCAAAAAACCACATGCTTGAGTCGCCGCGCACTGCCATAATTACAGACGTCGGCAGGCCGATGGTGAAAATGCCCACTGATATTATCCCAGCCGCCACCCGAAATCCCGGGCGCGATTGGGACTGTCTTTCCTCTGATTCCATGGGGGCCTCTCTTTCAGCCAACTATGGATATATCGTTTCTTAATAACATCTATGGACCGCAAAACTGCGGTATAAGACACTCATTACTTTCGGATATAAAACCTTTAGTGACAAAAATACCGTAATTAAAATAACCTGTGTCGGACATACCAACAACTAAAAAATATTGTTGTTACAGCCCATACCATTGTTTTACGACGGCGAGGAATTCTTCGGCCGATTTTGCTGAAACAAGGGCTTTTTGGGCTTTCCTGCGCAAGGGATGAAGTTTGCAATAGGCAATCGCGAATTTCCGAAAATGCCTGACGGCCTTTTCGTGCCCATAGAGCTTACAAACTAAATTGAAATGTTTTGAAATTACCCGGCCCTGCTGCTCAAGAGTCGGGGGGACGAAATCGCTTCCCGCGCGAAGCTGACTGAAAATCCAGGGATTGCCAATCGCGCCGCGAGCGATTACCGCGCCATCTACCCCGGCGTTTTTCATATTATTTTTAATCGTATCGGCGGAAAACAAATCTCCGCTGCCAATAATTATCGTGCGGGGAAATCGTTTTTTAACCTCTGATAAAAACTCCCAGTCGGCCTGGCCGGTAAATCTCTGGCAAACAGCGCGAGGATGCACAATCAGTGCATCGACCTTTCCGGCTGAGGCCTCCGAAGCCCGGGAACTGATATTCCAGAAATTATCGTATGACTCATTATCGAAACTCGTCCGTAATTTCATAGTTACCGGGCAATCGACGGCTTCTCTTACGGCGTTATAGATTGCTATTACTTTATCCGGCTCATTTAGAAGAAAGCCCCCTCGCTTTCGGCGAATAACTTTGGGCATAGGACAGGCAAAATTCAGGTCTATTAAATCGAAACCCATCTTCCATACTACCTTGGCGGCCCTTGCCATTATTTCGGGGTCCTCGCCTAAAAGTTGGGCCCCTATCGGATGTTCATCATCGCCGGGTTTAAATGACGGATTATTAAAGACCCGCGGATGGACTACGCTTTTTGCGAGCATTACGCCGGCAAATACAAGAGGCGCTCCACAGTCACGCGCAATTGCACGCATAGCGTAATCGCTGTATCCGCTGAGCGACGCCTGAAAAAAGGGAACATCAAGAATTATATTGCCGATTTTTAGCATTAATCGTCAGATTCGCGAAAAGTAACACTATTGTGATTCGTCGATGACGGCCTTGACGATGTCGTTAATGGCCTGGCGGGTATTGCCGTTGGCGTTGTTGGTGATGATGGAGAAGATGCGGTCGCCGGCGCTTGTGGAGCAGACGCCTGAGAAGGATTTCACCCCCTCAATATAGCCGGTCTTGCCGAAGATTTTCCCCTTGTATTTCGGCTCGTTGAAGTATCTGTCGAGAGTGCCGTCCATCCCCCCTACCGCTAAGGTTTGCTTATAGTTCTGCCAGTTCGGACTTTTATAGAGGTCGAGGAGAACAGTTGAAAGTGTATTGGTGCTGAGCCGATTTCTTTCGCTCAGGCCTGAGCCGTCGTCAATGAGGAACTGGTCCGAGGGAATACCGAGGCCAAGCAGATATTGAGAGACGAGCTGTTGTCCTAAGGGCCAGGAGCCGGCTCTACCGGAGGGCTGGCGGGAGGCGGCGATTGTTTTTAGCAGGGATTCGGCAGCCATACCTAAGCTATCCTTGTTGCAGCGCTCGAATACGTCCCACAGTGAGCTGCGATATACGGCGACCGTTTTGAATTGCTCGGTGGGGGAAATTTCTCTTTCGAGGATGCGCCCGCGGACGGCGATACCGGTGCGTTTGAGTTCTTCGGCGAGTATAAAGCCGAGAAAGGCCGGAGGCCTGTCGATTGCAACGCGGACCGGCTGGCAGGTCTTGTAACAGGCGCCCGAGACGGTGATGACATTGGAGCCGGGTGCGCGGGCGCCCCAGACGGTATCGGGTGGTTTTGTCGCGGGCGCGCATTTATTGATTATCCCGACGTAGGCGGTTTGTGGGTCGAGGGTCAATTCGACTTTTCCGCCGATGGTTTCGGCGATTATCTCGATGCAATTGCCGTTGTAATTTAGGCCGCTGACTTCACAGGCATACCATCGGTTAAGCTCTTCTTTGGGCCAGCTCGGGTGGACTCGCTCGTCATCGAATACGGTGCTGTCAACGATGATGTCGGTTATGGCGGTAACATTATTGGCGTGGAGCTGCTGGGCGATGTCCTTGAGCATCCAGCGAGGGTCGAATGAGCGTTTTTCGGCGGTAATTTTGTCGCCAAGCAACGGGTCGCCGCTGCCTATGACGGCCAGCGTATCGCCGATGAGGCCCACGCGCGTCTGGTAGAGAAAGTCGGAGCCGAGGTATTTGAGGGCGGCGGCAGTGGTGATAAGCTTCATATTCGACGCTGGAATCATCGGTGTTGAGGCGCTTCGGCTGTAGAGAATGGCGCCGGTAGCGGGGTTGAGAATTTGGACGGCGATGCGAACCTTCGCCTGGGTCTGCGAAGCAACGATAGCATCGACCCGCTGCCCGAGGTCGGCCAAGGCAACGCCGGCAAGAACTGCGGTGAATACTACCGCTAACAAAAATCTCCTTAAGTCAAGTTTCACAGGCCTTTCTACTATCAAAAATAGCGAGCGATTTCAAGAGTGATATTGACGTGGTTTGGGAGTTTAGAGTAGAATGCCGCGTCTTGGTTTGGGCGGGGGAAAGGATGCGGATAAAGGTTTATGCTAAGGAGTTTAACTATGAAGAAGACAAGAATTGCAGTCAGTGTGGTATTAGTGCTGGTTTGGGGAGGGATTTGCCTGGCGGACGTAGGGCCTGCCCCGCGTAGCCCGCAGGGCGAAGCGGGGGCTGACCCTTCTAAAGAGAACGCCGAGCTAAAGGCGAGGATAGAGAAATTAGAAAAAGAGCTGGCGGAACTGAAGCAAATGGTAACGCAGCAGGCAGAGACGGCAAAGGCAAGGCCGGCGACAACTGTGTCGGCCAAACCTGCGGATGCGGAGCCGAACATAGTGAAGCCGGCAGCAGAGAAAAAACCGGTTCTGTCGGGATTAGACGTGGAGCTATATGGTCGGCTGAAGCTGGATGCCGTGTTCGACACGTCTCGTATGGACACGGGCAATTATGGAAAGTGGGTTCGGCCGGACAGGGGTAACAACGACCATACCCAGTTTGATATGACCGCCAACGAATCGCGGCTTGGATTTCGCGTGTTTGGGCCGAAAGGCGAGGACATTCAGACCGGCGGACGGGTTGAGATAGACTTTTACGGTGGCGGAGCGGAGAACAAGTCGAACCCGATGATACGACACGCCTATTTGACCATTGACTGGCCAAAGGATAAGTTCGGCATATTGGCGGGACAAACATCGGATGTGATATCGCCTTTGTATCCCGATACGCTGAACTACACCGTCGGCTGGTGGGCAGGCAACATCGGCTATCGCCGGCCACAGGTTCGGCTGACAAAAAGTTACGCATTGGACAAGGATGTGGAATTGAAATTGGAAGGCGCGCTGGCCAGAACCATAGGCCGAACGAATTCGAGCATACTGCCGGCGGGAGACCAGACGGACTCAGGTGAAAATGCAGGCATACCGGGTTTCCAGGGACGCGTGAGTATGACGTTCCCGTGGCTGGGATATAAGCCGACGACGATTGGCTTTTCCGGCCACTACGCAAAAGAGGAATATGATACCAACTCCTCTGGCGGAGTCGTAACCGGCAGCAAGCGTTTCGACAGTTGGTCGCTGAACCTCGACGTCCTCCAGCCGGTAAATGAGTGGCTTAGTTTCAAGGGGGAATTCTTTACGGGCGAGAATCTTGACGCGTATCTCGGCGGCATAGGACAGGGAGTTAATACGGTCAGGTCAAAGGAGATAGGCAGCGACGGCGGCTGGGTTGAGGCCAGTTTAGGCCCCTGGGGCAAGTGGAGTTTCAACGCGGGCCTGAGCGTGGATGACGCCGACAACAGCGACATTACTGGAATGAGTGGGGACAAGCGCGAATACAATCGGTCGATATTTGGCAACGTCCTTTACGACATCGACAAGAACGCACAGATTGGCTTTGAATTATCGCAATGGCATACGAAGTATCAGGGCGCTGGCGACGCCGACAGCTTGCGTGCCCAGACGTCCTTCATATACAAATTTTAAAAAATTCACAAATATATTTAGCCCCGCCATCATCGCCGAAGGCGTGTGGCGGGGTTAATTTGACGGATGGCAGGGTCATCGTTAAAATGTTTAGCCCGGCAACTTTATTGCCGGGTTTTTTGTTTGTCATTCCCGCGACCTGCCTGCCCCTGCAAGTCGTAGGCAGGGGAGCAAGCGTTGTGCGTCGAAGGGCTCCACTGCTCGCCTCGGCGGAGTTAAAATGTAGCCGGACTCAACTGTCTAATTTCTCCCAAAGCGCGCGGGAGTGCAGGCGTGAGGTCCGCTTAACATTTACCCGCCCTCTACTATCGCAATTTCCTCTTCCGTCAACCCATACAATTCGTACACAAGCAAATCTATCGGCCTGTCCGTCGCATTTATCTCTCGCTGCAACCTCTCCTTCTCCGCAGGAATACTTTTCTTTGCCAACTTCTTATATAAATTCAATATCCTATCTACAAGCTTCGATATCTTGTCTTTGTAGTTCGCCGATTTCTTCTTATCGAAGTCAATATCAGGTAAGGGCAATTTTTCTAAACCAGAAGCTCTTATCTGCGGCTGTTTTCCTTTTTGATATCGGATAATGCCCTTTTGTCGGGCAAATTCGGAAAGTAGTTTCGAATTTAGAACACCACAGATAAATTTCAAGTCCACAGAAGGATCCTTGCGGTTTATGCAAAATAGACTTCTTAATGCGTAGTAACTTTCGTCGTCATAAGTGCATATCAGATTAAGTGCGCTTTGCCTGAGTAATAGTTTCGGCTCTCTATACTTAGCTTCATCCCCAGAAATAAGATGAACGTATTTACCAGATTTAGAGTAGTTATGTTTGGTCTTTACCAATTCTCCTTCATAATTCTTGTCGAACAATACATATTTGCCGTCCCAACATAATTGATATCTACATGGAATTCCCCCTGCACCATTAACAACTTTATGATATTTGTTATTTTTCTTGGTATCACTCAGGAAGAGTCCCCTTAAAGCGCCGTATTCGAGACCACAAGTTATGTCTACAAGTTTGCTGAGTTTGGGGTAGGCGTCGAAGCGTTCAAAAACTCGGTCAAGTTTCGAAGGAGTTTGTAAAACCAAAGTGGGTTTAACAAAATCCTCATAACCAATAAAACCTATATGCTCGTCTAAGCCGCGTTTTATTTGAATAGACTCGCCTCTCTTCGCTCGTTGAATAAGCACTATCATTTGTCCGCTCTTGACACCGTGAAAAACTTGCAAATCTGATACAAGTTCTAACACTTTATATTGCGACAAGTATTGTCTAATTGGTTGATATACCTTTTCGTTAAATCCTATGTCTATGATAAATGATACGAGACCTGCTTTGCATAGCAGACGAGTTGCCTTTTCTAAGAATAGCATCACGGTGTTGATGCTTTTCCCCTTGATTAGCTTGTGGAATTCAAAGGTTCCCTTATAATAACCTCGCTCAATTCCTCCTAATGGGATTGCCTTTTTGCTGTAAAAGGATACATAGGGAGGATTTCCGATTACTGCGTCGAAACCGCCTTGTTTGAATACGCCTTGAAATTCCCTCTCCCAATCGAACGCGTTTATTCGTTTTCGCTCTTCCTCTGTTAGTTTCTCTGCCTCCGGCATCTGATAAAAATCCGTGCCAATAAGCGAATTGCCGCACTTTATATTGTTGCCCAAATCCGGCAACGCCCTTTCGTGAAGTATTCTGAAAACCTGCTGAATCGTCTCCTGATTCTCCCCCTCCAGAACCTTCAAAAGCAAACTAAGTTTCGTTACTTCAACGGCTTGATAGTCGATATCCACGCCATAAATGTTATCAAGTAAAATCCGTTTCTTCTCCGTAATTGTCAGATACCATTTGCCACCCTTGCCACGATATATCTGCTTTGTCCATTTCTCTGGCTCATTTTTTTCATACCATTCACGATGATAATTCAGTAAATACGTATATGCCCCCAAAAGAAACGAACCAGAACCGCACGCAGGGTCAAGAATCCGCAACTTGCTTATTTCCTTCGGCGGTTTCCCCTCGCACAATTTCCCCACTGTATTTTTCACGATGTAATCAACGATATACTCCGGCGTGTAATAAACCCCGCCCGCCTTTTTTACCTCGGGCTTATCCTCGATTTTGACCACCCGGCCAAGCGTGATTCGAATGACCTTGCCCAAAAACTGCTCATATACGTTGCCAAGTATCTCCGCAGGCAAAACCGAAAACTCGTATGGGCTTTGAGGGTAATACAATCGATGCAAAATCCACCCTATCGGCTCATCTGGAACATTAAGCCCGAGCGTCATCTCATCTGGTGGCTCATTTCGCCCCTTCTCATACTTGAAATAAAATAACCCTGAGTTGTATTTCGCGTCCGCCTTTTCAAACAACTCTCCAAGCCGACGATATACGTCCCTGCCGTTCTTCACGGTCATTAACTGCCCATACGGCTCAATCCCCCTGTCCTCGCACATCCGCAAAAACAATATCCGGTCAATTATCCGCTGAACCGCAAAGTTCACCTCCGCTGTCCCCAAATCCCTGTTTCGTAAAGCTATATGAGTCGCAAGGTTTTTGCGCCAGCTCTCTATCTCCCCCAAAAACTCCTTATCTACCGTGCTTGTCCCGCGTTTACCTTTGCTTGTTCCGGCAAATTTGTCAAACGAACCTTTAAGGACGGCCTCTTTTGAGAATATCTCTGCAATCTCACCCCACCGCTCCACGTAATCCTTGTACCCCAGCAACATTATCCTCGCTGTGCTCGCAGGGTCGGTATGCTGTGGCTTGACCAGGCAATCGTAAACGGCAAACTCCTCGAAATCGGTCAGAATCGACAAAGGCAGTTTTGCGCTCCACGCATACCGACGCAGTTGATACGCCGGCCCTGTGTCTCCTCCGATATCTATCGATGGCTTCTTAGCCTCCAGAAAGAACTTTCGCGTCCCGCCTATCCGAAAAGAATAATCAGGCGCCTTTGTCCCTCCGCCAACCTTTATCGCATCTTCATGTATAACGTCCTTATATGGTTCGGCGTGTCCCTGCTTGTTCGCGACGTCCCAACCCAGCGCCTCGAAGAATGGGTCGATGAACTCTCTCCGAATCTGCGTCTCGTTATATCCCTGCCGTTTATATGCCTCGAGATTCCTCTCGAATCGTTCTACAAGCTCTTTAACTTCCTTCGGCGCACTACCCATATCGCAAATTTCCATCCTATGGCTTTATTTTCTCTCCTCCACAATACCCCAAACCCACAACCCCGTCAATTCCAAAACCCTTTGTGCTTTTTCGCGGCTAAATCATCAATCACAAATCAGCAATCATAGATAACTTCGTGTCTTAGGGCCTTGGTGGCATAAAAAACAAAAATCGTCATTGACATCCGGCGGTAAAACTGCAAAATTGCCTGTTTTTAACGTGTTCGGGCCGAATAGGACCGATTGACAAATTCAGGACTTTGAGGAAGAAGGAGAATTCCTAATGGGCAGTGAAAAGAATTCAATGACGTCATTGATGGTGGAAGATCGGAAATTTCCGCCGCCGAAGTCGGTCACGGAGGTGGCTTATGTCAATAGTATGAAACAATATCAGCAGATGTGGGACCAGTCGATTAACGACCCGGACGCGTTCTGGTTAGAGCAGGCCAAATCCCTTAGCTGGTTCAAAGAGCCGACGAAGAGTTTGGAGTACACGTGGGACACGAAGAACCGCAAGATTGAGCACACCTGGTTTGCAGACGGCGTGCTGAACGTTTCGTATAACTGCCTCGACCGGCATCTTGGAACGGCTGCGGCAAAGAAGACGGCATTAATCTGGCAGGGAGAGGCGGAGGACGCGGTCAGGAAATACACATACGAGCAACTGCACAAGGAGGTGTGCAAGTTCGCCAACGTTTTGAAGAGCAAGGGCGTCGGCAAGGGCGACCGCGTGGCGATATATCTGCCGATGGTTCCCGAGCTGGCGATAGCGATGTTGGCGTGCTCGAGGATTGGTGCGATTCATTCGGTGGTCTTCGGCGGGTTCAGCGCAGATTCGCTTAAGGACCGTATCAACGATTCGAAATGCCGGCTGCTGGTAACAAGCAACGTCTCGCTGCGCTCGGGCAAACATATCAAGCTTAAAGACATTGCGGACAAGGCGATGGAGAAGACACCGAGTATTGAGGGTGCTATAGTCGTGAAAGTCAGCGAAGAGCCGTGCAATATGAAAGCGGGAAGAGACACCTGGTACCACGATGAGATAGCCAAAGCCGACGATAAATGCGAGCCGGAGAAGATGAACGCGGACGACCCGTTGTTTATTCTTTATACGTCGGGTTCGACGGGCAAGCCAAAGGGCGTGGTGCACACGACCGCCGGCTATCTGCTGCACGCGGCGTTCAGCCACAAGGTGATTTTCGACGTGCACGAGAAAGACGTTTACTGGTGCACTGCGGACATCGGCTGGGTGACGGGCCACACCTATATTGTTTACGGGCCGCTCGCCAACGGCGCGACGAGTCTGATGTTTGAGGGTGTGCCGACGTATCCCGATGCCGGGCGGTTCTGGCAGGTATGCGACAAGTTCGGCGTGACGGTTTTCTATACCGCCCCCACTGCCATCCGCTCCCTTATGCGCCTCGGCGAAGAGTGGCCCGCGAAATACAAGCTTGATACCCTCAGGGTATTGGGCTCGGTGGGCGAACCCATTAATCCCGAGGCGTGGATTTGGTATTACGAAAAAATCGGCCACAGCAAATGTCCCATTGTCGATACCTGGTGGCAGACGGAGACGGGCGGAATATTGATAACCCCCCTGCCGGGGGCGCATACGATTAAGCCGGGCAGCGCCTGCAGGGCGTTCTTCGGAGTGGACCCCGTGATTTTGCGCGACGACGGGACCCAATGCGCGGTAAATGAGGGCGGGAAGCTTTGCATACGCAAGCCCTGGCCGGGGATGATGACGACGATGTGGGGCGACCACGACAGGTTTATCGATACATACTTCGTGATGTTTGAAAATATGTATTTCACGGGCGACGGCTGTCGAAAAGACCCGGACGGCGACTACTGGCTGATGGGCAGAATCGACGACGTGGTGAACGTGTCGGGGCACCGTATCGGAACTGCGGAAGTGGAAAGCGCTTTAGTAAGCCACGAGAAGGTCGCGGAGGCGGCGGTTACACCCATTCCGCACGAGATAAAGGGACAGGGGCTTTACGCCTTTGTTACGCTGAAGGAAGGGGTTGTGGAAAGCGAAGAGCTGAAGAAAGAGCTGCTTATACACGTTCGCAAGGAGATTGGGCCGATTGCGGTGCCGGAGTCGATACAGTTTACGCCGTCGCTGCCGAAGACGCGGTCGGGCAAGATTATGCGAAGGATTCTGCGCAAGATTGCCGAAGGTGACACATCAAACCTTGGGGACATCACTACGCTTGCAGACCCGAGCGTGGTTGAGGCGTTGGTTAAAGGCCGGGGCAAGTAATTGCTGATTTCTGATTGTTGATTGCTGATTTGCCAAATCGGGGAAAGAAGGAAATATAATGGCCACGGAATTGACGCAGGACGCCGGAATCAAAAACCTCGGCTGGCGGGTAACTTTCGCGGGTATGGGCATCAACCTTGCGCTGGGTCTGCTCTATTCCTGGAGCGTTATCAGCAAAGGCATCCCCGCGGAATGGGGCTGGAGCGAAACGGAAAAATCCCTGCCTTATATGTTTGCCTGCCTGGTTTTTTCGCTGGTAATGGTGCCGGCAGGCAGAATGCAGGACAAAATCAGTCCCCGCATCGTCGCGACTTTGGGCGGAATCCTCGTCGGCGCCGGCCTTATTTTCACAAGCTTTACCACCTCGCCTGTCGGCTATTTAATCGGCTTCGGTATTTTGGCGGGTTCCGGCATTGGCTTTGGTTACGCTTCCGCGACGCCGCCCGCGGTCAAATGGTTCCCCGCCGCCAGGACGGGTATGATTGCGGGTATAGTTGTTTCCGGTTTCGGGCTTGCGAGCGTTTATGTGGCCCCTTTGACAACCTGGCTGATGGGCGCGTATGGTTTGAAAACCACGGCATTGATACTGGGCATTTTGTTTCTTGCCGTTGTTTGCGTATTGGCACAGCTTCTGAAAACTCCGCCGGCCGGCTTCATACCTGCCGGCGCGGCGCCCGCGAAAGCCGTTGTCGCAGGCGACAAAAAGGTGGACTTCAGGCCTTCTGAAATGCTCGCGACGTGGCAGTTTTATGTCGTCTGGTTTATGTATGCCTGCGGCGCAGGGGCGGGGTTGATGATTATTGCCAAGCTGGCCGCAATCGCCAAAATCCAGGCAAACGTCAATCTCGGCTTTATCCTCGTCGCGGTCCTCGCTGTAGGTAACGGCGCCGGGCGCATCATCGCCGGCACTATGAGCGATAAAATCGGAAGAAAGGCCACGCTGTTTATCTGTTTTGTTATGCAGGCAATTATGATTGTTCTTCTCTCGCAGGCAAAGGACGGCAGCTTCCTTACAGCCGTGCCGGTTCTCGCTCTTGTGTCCGCTTTAATCGGCGCCAATTACGGGGCCAACCTCGCCCTTTTCCCGTCGATTACAAAGGACTACTACGGGCTTAAAAACTTCGGCGTAAATTACGGCCTCGTCTTCACCGCCTGGGGCGTTGGCGGCTTTATGCTCGCATTCCTCGCGGGCAAAATCTACGACATCCACAAGACCTTCGCTATCGCGTATTACGGCGCATCAGTATTACTGATTTTGGCGGCCATTACGGTCTTCTTTGTGAAACCGCCCCACCATACCGTTGAAGCCCCAAAAGCGTAAGACCACAGACGGAAGACAGAGGACTGAGGACAGAAAATAGAGGATAGCGGTCAGGGCAAAATTCTAAATCCTAAGCCCTAAATCCTAAACAAACTCAAATTACCAAAACACTAAATTCCAAACAAAAGCGGTTATAAGGCGAAATGAGCGACCGATGGCGAAGAAAATACGAAGAGGCTTTCTCGCGGTTTGCAGATGTCCAAGGAGGCGCAAGGGCCTTTGGACTCGGCCGGCACGCACTGGTGATATTGCTAAAAGCCCTTGATGTCCATCCCGGCGATAAAATAGGCGTCTGCGCTTTTACCTGCTTAGCCGTCGTAGAAGCAGTCAAAGTCTGCGAAGCAATCCCTGTATATTTAGACATTGATGAGCACCTGTGTATAGACCCGCAGGAAATCCTTATACAGGATACCGGCTCTCTCAAAGCGATAGTTTTACAGCATACCTTCGGCAATCCGGGCAGATTCGATGAGCTTCTGACGGCCTGCAACAAAATCGGCGCAAAGATAATCGAGGATTGCGCCCATTGCCTCGATTGTTACTGGGGCGATAAGAAACTGGGGACATTTGGCGAGTGCGCCGTTCACGCCAGAGGCATGCTGACCGTCAATTCAATCGGCTTACTCGAAAAAGTTGACCGTCAAATCGAGCGGTTCGCTGCGGCTGCGCCGTCCGTAAAATCGGATATTATTCTGTCTTGCTGGCTACAGGCATATCACCTGTTCAGCCAGTCACGGCTCGATTGCTACCTCGGATATCAATACTCCCGCCTTCGTAGTATGTTGCGTTTCAGGGGAAAATCTTTTCTGAAAAATGGCTTCCCTCCCCTGCCGGGATACCCAAGATTGGCCGGCGAAATGAAGGCAAAGGCGGCACTAACGCAATTAGAAAACTGGCACAAATTGCATCAGATTCGGCTTCATAATACCGCGATGATAGAGGAGTCCTTCAGCAACGCGGGACTATCCCTTTGGCCCAAACAGCCACAGGCCAACATCACAATGATGCGATACCCCTTGCGAGCATATAAGAAGTGGGAAATAGTCCACAGGGCAGGCATTCGAGGCCTGGATATCGCCGGCTGGTATTCAAGCCCCGTCCATCCGCTGGGCGCCGGCGACCTCACAGGAGTTGATTACCATACGGGTTCCTGCCCAAGAGCCGAAGGCACGATTGAACGATTAGTCCACCTGCCGACCGGCCCGTCCCTTAATAAACACAAATTAGAAGAGATGATTAGAATCATAAACCGTGACTCGTGACCCTCCTTCGCCCTTCGGGCTTCATAGGGCAGGCCCGTGGCTTGTGCCTCGTGTCTTGGAGGCAAAAAATCTTGCTTTTATTGCCGGTTTGAAGATATACTTTTCCTTTAAGGCCGGGATGCTGTTTTGGAAATAAGTATGGTGGTTCCGGATTTCGGATTTTCCATAAAGCCATCTTTTCTGAGACATTAATGAACGATAAGAAAAGAATTGGAAGAAATGAACCTTGTCCCTGTGGAAGTGGGAAAAAGTTCAAGAAATGTCACGGTGCGTTATCCCAAGTGAAGTTCTCACCAATTCAAGACCCTTTATCAGACCCTGAGATTAAAAAGAGGATTGAGGAAATGAAAGCTTCGGAAATACAACGAACTAAACAACAGGGCAAAGGGCGACCTATTATATCAACCGTATTCAAGGGGTACAGGTTTGTAGCCGTAGCAAATAGATTCCACTATTCAAAAGACTGGAAAACATTTCCGGATTTCCTGTGCCACTATATCAAATCTGTATTTGGATCGGATTGGGGCAATGCCGAATTGAAGAAGGATTTCAATGACAGACACCCTATAATTCAGTGGTATGATTATGTGTGTAAAGAACAAGGAAAAGCTATTAAACAAAAGGGGGAACCGGCAACGGTTATAATAACTGGAGCCGTTTTTGGTTATTTAACTTTGTCGTATAATTTATATCTCCTGGCACATAACACGGAGTTACATTCACGCCTCATAAGCAGATTGAAAAACCCTCAGTTATTTTATCCGGCATTCTACGAGACGATGGTAGCCGCTTCATTTATTAAAGCGGGATTTACCATTGAACTTGAGAAAGAAGATGATCCAACATCAGACCATGCAGAATTTATAGCCATATCATCAAAAACCGGTAAAAAATATTCTGTGGAAGCCAAACATAGAATGGCAGGAAAACAAAATTTTGCCATCGACAGACAACTCTTAAAAGCGCTCAAAAAGGACTTGCCCTACACGAGAGTGATTTTTATTGATTTGAATGTTCCACAGAACATTGGAAGTACAGGAAGACTTGAGTGGTTAGATGAAGTAATAAAACGTATACGAAGCCATGAGGATGATCTTATAAACAAACAACCAGCACCTCCTGCGTATGTTTTTATTACTAATCATCCATTCCTATACGATTTGGACTCGTTCAGATTTCATCCTGCGGCAGTTGCGGAAGGGTTTAAGATTCCAGATTTTAAGATTGATAGTGCTTTCTCAAATTTAAGAGACGCACTAAAATCTCGCGAAAATCATATTGATATGACTGATTTAATAAATGCAATGAAAGAATATGACCCTATACCATGTACATTTGATGGCGAGATCCCAGAATATGCCTTTGGCGAAATAAAGGAGGCGAGACTTAAGATTGGAAACAAATATCTTGTACCCGACGATTCTGGCAAAGAAGTTGTAGGCGTTTTAAAAGATGCCATTGTATGTGGCGATAAGTTTACGGGTGTATATGAACTTGAAAATGGGCGACAAATTATAGCAAGTTGTCCAATGACAGAACAAGAGAAAATTGTATATCAGCAATACCCAGATACTTTCTTTGGTGTATATAAGAAACAAGACCATAGAGCGAAAGATGCTTTAGACCTTTATGATTTCTTCTATGGCGCGTACAAGAATACAGAAAAGGAGAAATTATTGGAGTTTCTTAAAGACCACCGTGATATTGATAAATTTAAGAAAATGCCACAGGAAGAGTTGGCTAGAGTGTATTGCGAAATATTAGTCTATTCGGCTATCCGACAATCACAACCTCGTCAGACGGACACATGATTGTTTTGCCTCTCTCTACACCATCCTATCTAAACCCGCCCGGGATTCAAGGGGAATCCGCCTGCGGCGGACAGGTATTTTTGCGGAAAAATTTTAATTTGCTTGAACTATAACGCCGAAAGCAATATAGTATAATTATGGGAAAGATAACATTTTCCTGGGACGACCGAAAGGCAGCAGTGAACCTCAAAAAACACGGGGTTTCCTTCGAAGACGCCTCGACGGTTTTCTTTGATGAGAACGCCAAAGAGTTCTTCGACCCCGACCATTCGGCTGATGAAGACAGGTTCCTGATGCTGGGGTTTGACTGCCGATTACGGCTGCTGGTTGTTTCATATTGCTTTGACAAACAAGGAAGGCAAATCAGGATTATTTCCGCAAGGAAGGCGACAATTAAGGAAAAAGGCGAATTTGCCAGAGGTGAACTATGAGAAAAGAGTACGATTTTTCAAAAATGAAAGCCAGGCGGAATCCCTACGCGAATACCCTCAAAAAACAAGTTACTCTGCGTCTTGGGGTCGATGTGATTGAGTATTTCAAGCAAATGGCACAGGAGACCGGAATCCCTTATCAAAACCTGGTAAATCTTTACCTGCGTCAGTGTGCTCACTCACACAAAAAGCTGACCGTCGCGTAGGCAGCCCGCCACGTTTGCGGCAGCTAAATTTCGCCCGCCCTCCATAGCCCTTGGCGAAGAAGGGTCTGTCGTCCATCGTCTTTCGTCCGTCCTCAGTCTTCCGTCCTGGGTCTGTTGTCTTGTGTCTCCCCAAAGTTTAACCTCGCCCCCAGCCAATTTGCGAGACGCAAATTGAGACGCTTGGGACTCCGCTCAATTTCCTCCGAAAAATTGAGCTTCGCAAACTCGCCGTGGTATTTTTTGGCGGCGATGTTGTAAACACGAGCAGCTTCTTCTTCATTATCGAATCTTCCTAAAAATATATTTTCCCCACCGGTTTTGATTTGTGCCTTCCATTTGCCTCTCTTTTTATCGAAACAAACGCCGATAAATTTCGAAGAAACATTTAATTTCTTTGCCCTGTTTTGCATATTTTGCGACTGCGTGGCCAAACGAAGATTTGACCTTCGATTATCGAGTGAAACTCCATTTCTGTGGTCAACGAGAAGGTGCGGAGGCGGGTCCATAAGTTGCCTGTGCATACTGACCATTTTAGTTTTCCCGGGGCCGACTTTGACATTTCGAAAGGCGTAGAATTCTTTTCCGTTTCCGCCGAGGTACCAATTGAGATTTTTAAGCCGATAGTAATCGAACGGCGAGACAAACGTCCATTCACCTTCGCCTAAATAAATTTTGCGGAAAGTAAAGCCAAATTTGAATTGGCGATAAAGCAGTAAGGGACAGACAAAGATTAGGTCAAACAAGTTGAAAACGCGTTTCATAACTCCCCTCTTTCTCAGATGACAGAGGACAGACGACAGAAGACGGATGGGCTGTCCTCCGACCTCGGTCATCCGTCCTCGGGCCGCTATTGCGGCCCTCTATAAGTAGGCGCGAACTTGCGCGCTTTTGTCGAAAACTAAGGGATTTCCTGATGGTAAAAAGGGGTCCCAAAAGTGCTTAAGTGCTTATGAACAAAGGAATAGTAAATTTTTTGAAAAAGTCCGCTTCTAAGGGTTTTCGACTTGCGCGCTTTTGCCCAACAACTGTATGAAACAAACGTTTCAAACAAATGTATGAAACACTTGTATGAAACAAGTGTTTGATTTTACCCAGATTAACGGAGGACTCCAGACGCAAGACAGAAGATGGATGAAGGACAAAATTTATCCGCCGCTCGGTGTGGCCGAATCCTTCAACTCAACACTAAAAACTCAAAACTCAAAATGCTCTGTAGAAAAGCTCTAATGTCATTTCGACCGGAGCGACGCTTTGCGTCGCGAAGCGGAGAAATCTATTAGAAAATAGATTCCTCGACTCGCTACGCTCGCTCGGAATGACGTTTTCTACAAAGCAAACTCAAAACTAAACTTATAACCCGTGGAGGGGAAATAGCGTGGCCTTGAGCATATCGAGGGTGGCGTTTAAGGCGGGCAGGACAGAGTCACGTTGATGGGAGCTGACGGGTAGTATTCTATCGCGTAGCCCCCCCTGCCATTCAGTGGTTTGGAGCATCACGCCGCCTACGAGGATACTGGCGTCAATCTCGGTATCAGCACCGCAGAGGACGGACCAGGCGAGCGACCAGGCACGGACGGTGTTTTCGACGTTGTAGCCGCCGCCGCCGGTCATAAGGATGGGTTTCTCGAAGGCGAGCAGATGGTTGATTATGTCGGCATAGACGTTGTTGGTGAGCGCGAGGTTTGCTAAGGGGTCGCCTGCAAGTGCGTCGGCGCCAAGCTCGAAGACGATACAATCGGGCTTGAAGGCGCGGATTAACGGCAGAACGACGGTCTTGATTGCGAGCATATAGGCGTCGTCATAAGTGCCGATGGGCATCGGGACGTTGACGCAGTAGCCCTTGCCCTTGCCTGTTCCGATTTCGTCTTCGAAGCCGGTGCCGGGGAAAAGCGTCTTTGGATTTTGGTGGAGCGAAATGGTCATAACGTCGCAGCGGTCGTAGAAGGCGTAGGCGACGCCGTCGCCGTGGTGAACATCAACATCAAGGTAGAGAACTTTTTTGCCCTGCTCGGCGAGGACCATACAGGCGAGCGCCACGTCGTTGATGTAGCAAAAGCCGGCGGCGCGTTCGGCGTGGGCGTGGTGAAAGCCGCCTGAGGGATTGAAGGCGACGCGGGCCTTTTCATCGAGGATGAGCCGTGCGCCGGTAAGGGTAGCGCCGACGGCCAGCAAGGCGTATTCATACATTCCCTCGAAGACGGGGCAGTCGGAGGTGCCGAGGCCCATATTGAGGGCTTCATAGTCCCAGCGGCCTTTGGAGGCGCTTTGGAGCAGGTGGAGGTAACGAGCGGAATGGAATTTTTTGAGGACGATTCTGTCGGCGGGCTTCGGCGGGACTTCGACCATATCGGGTGCGGCCAGCAGGCCCATTGAATTTATGACCTCACGCGTTTTTTTGGCGCGGACTGTGTTGAAGGGGTGGTCCGGCGGGTAAGTGTATTTTTCGAGCTTGGGCGAGTAAATGAAGGCAGCGGGTTTTGTTGTCACAGCGGTCTCTCTCTATCAGTTCAGGTCATAGGTTATGTGGTAAACCTCGCCGTCGAAGGTGGTGTTTACGTGAAAGCCGGAGTTGTGGAATATGGCCAGCATCGGCTTATTGCCGGGGAGGACTTTAGCGAAGAAGCGTTTGACCCCGCGTTGTTTGGCAATTTTCGTTATGTAATCTAACAGGTAGGTTCCCATACCTTTTTGCTGCCATTCGTCGTGGACGACAAAGGCGACTTCGGCGGCCTGGAGCTTGGGGTCGAGGAAATACTGGGCCATAGCGACAAGGTGCTCATCGCCGGAAGGGCCTGGGACGACGCCGACGATAGCGATATCCTGCTGGTAGTCGATATTGGTCAACTGCTGGACGTCCTTGTGGGGGAAGGTCATCGTGTGGGTCATATACCTTGTCTGGACGGACTTTTCACTGAGAGAGTAAAGCATTTCCGACAGCTCGTGCTCGTCATTCGGTTTGACGGGCCTGAAGAAGATTTCGGTGCCGTCGCGGAGGGTGTCGTAACGTTCAAGCTCCGCGGGGTATCTGACCTTGGCCCAGTCAAGCTCTATTTGGTCCTCGTAAACGTATTTTTGCGCCTTTGCGGCCTGGATAAGGCCTGACCTGAATTTGGGATGGGCGATATTGATGAGGTCGAGGACCCTCTCGCGGATGGATTT
>Ga0315284_10004861_pt1 | contig 19098 bp, 22 predicted proteins | sample YL17G09_16_MG_FD_203696 | JGI IMG/M metagenome (GOLD analysis project Ga0315284, IMG submission 203696) | Sediment microbial communities from Yellowstone Lake, YNP, Wyoming, USA - YL17G09_16 | ecosystem: Environmental > Aquatic > Freshwater > Lake > Sediment | place: USA: Wyoming | collected... | reverse complement strand
GCAGGGGTTGCTGGCGACCCAGGGAGTTCACCAGACACGGTCTATCTCTCTTTTTACGGGATACAGTCTGCTCGTCATCGAGGTCGATCAGGTCTCGGATATAGCGACGTTTCATAGGAGTACTCCTCTCTACATTAGACGAGGCCGTGTAGTAATATACTTTTTAGGAACAACTCAATAAAGAGAAAGATTATTTGGCGATTACACGGCGTGGAAAAAATTCATCGCCTGTGATGATGCCTACCATGAGTTTCTAATTGGCGGAGAAGTAGTTATCCATATCGGAGTTATTATAGCGCTCATACTCTGCCATATTGCTCTGGAACTCTACTGCGTACTGCTACTTTCTAAGTGCTCATTTCGGAACACTAAAGATTCCTGCTTCATACACGGCAGTTTCACTCATCCCAATTAAAGACGAATGAGCCAGAGCTCCCGTGTCCACAGGCGTTATTTCGGGACATGCCATCCCTAGTTGATTTAATGCATAATTTCTCAAATTAATAGCTGCATTCAAATCGCGGTCTATTACTAATCCACAGTGCTCACACACGTACTCCCTCTCAGAAAGCAATAGAGTCTCTTTAACGTGTCCGCATCCAGAACATTTCTTGCTCGAAGGGTACCACTTATCAGCTACTATTATAGTGTTCCCATGTAACAAGGACTTGTATGTAAGCTGTCTCCTGAACTCACCCCAGCCCACATCAGAAATGGCCAGGGCCAGACAGTGATTTCTCAGCATCCCTTTTACATTCAAATCCTCGATACAAATCACCTGATAATTCTCACAGAGGTACGTCGTTAGTTTATCAAGGATGTCTTTTCTCAGGCACGCTATTTCGTAGTGGACCTTTGCCACTCTCCGATTAGCTTTATGCCTGTTAGATGATCCCTTTATTTTCCTCGACGCCCACCTCTGTAATCGTTTCAGTTGCTTCAAGCGAGCACGCAACGGACTCACAGCCTCTGCTACTCTCCCATCAGATAAAGTAGCCAGCGTCTTAATCCCGAGATCCACACCCACTACCGCTTGGTTATCACAAGTAGTAAATGTTTTATCGGTTTCGACACTGACTACCACGAACCAATAGTTCGCTTTCCTTCTCACAGTAGCTGACATTATCTTCCCACAGAACCTGAGTTCCTCGGCACCTTTTACCCATCCGAGTTTAGGTATCCAGAATTTCTTTTCCTTTGTCTCAAACCTGTCGTTTGAGATATAAAAAGAATCCCGGATACCTTTCTTTTTGAATTTAGGGTATCTGTTTTGGCGCTTAAAAAAACGTGTGAAAGCGTCCTGTAGATTAGAAAAAGGCTGCTGATTAGCATCTTTATTTGTATCGTACATCCACGGGTACAGTGTTTTCTTTTCCTGATTGAATTTCTTTTTTATCTCAGATATCTTAGGTTTCCCGCCTTCTTTTCTCTGCTTCTGGTACTCAGATAGACCATAATTATATGCGACACGAGCACACCCACAGGCTTTTCTAAAAAAAGTCTCTTGGGACTCTGTAGGGTAGAGTCGTATGATGTGCGCTAAATTATGCGTGAGCATTTGTTCCACAATATACCTGAATATACACCAGTTATAGAGATATTACAAACTCCAACCACCGTTTGGCAGTGACTGCTGTTTCTAAAGATTTGAATGCGGAGTTATGTGACAGGACTTCTGCCAGTGCCTGGTATTCTTCTTCGGTGTAGTTGTAATGATGGGGTATGATGTCCATGGTGTCCTTGGGGTTGGGGAGGGGGTCCCACGTGTGTGGGGGAAATATGCTCGTGGCGGAACATGCTATGCGCGCATCAAAATTCAATCCCCACATGCGTGAGGAGAGTCATCACAGTAGATGACTACTGTGTTATAATGGATTCAATCCCCACATGTGTGAGGTTAACGTAGATCGGTTCATCCCCACGTTTGTGGGAAACACTATTCAATCCCCACACACGTGAGGTAAAAAGAAGTTTGCATATCCGGATCTGGTGATCGGCAATTCAATCCCCACATGTGTGGGGTAACTGCCTGTCGGCGATGTCCTGGATGATCGCATCTATTCAATCCCCACATGTGTGGGGTAACTCACGTATCTACGCAAAACTTAAAGGAATTCAATCCCCACGTATGTGGGGGTAACGGTCTACAAACTGCGCACAAACATGCGCTGGATTCAATCCACACGTATGTGTGGATAACTTGATATGATTCTCGGACAGACACTCTGGGACATATTCAATCCCCACGTGTGTGGGGGTAACTACTTTCTGTCGTACTCCCCAGTCTACTCCTCATTCAATCCCCACGTGTGTGGGGGTAACGAAAAATGTTTTGAACTCCGCTTCCGCCGCATAATTCAATCCCCACGAGTGTGGGGAAATTTTTGAAATGCGAAAACTGCTAGACCTAAGTCCTATTCAATCCCCACATGCGTGAGGTAACGGCTATGTTCGCTACCGAATTCCGTCTCCGCAGCATTCAATCCCCACACACGTGAGGGAAACCATGCGTTGAACGAACCCCCGGGGACAACGTCCATTCAATCCCCACGTATGTGGTGGAGACTGCACGGAGGTTCCAAAAACTTTTGTATCATTCAATCCCCACTCGCGTGGGGGAAACGCTCCACGTTCGTTGCGTTCAGTCACCACCACATTCAATCCCCACTACGTGGGGGGGAAACGTTCCCTATTCCACTTTGGGAGCATGACTCACTATTCAATCCCCACATGCGTAGGGGAAACAAATCTACATATCCGGATCTGGTGGTCCGCCATTCAATCTCCACATGCGTGGAGGAAACCATCCTCCAAATTAAAGCATGACAGGTCTGCAATTCAATCCCCACATGCGTGGTGGAAACAACCGCGGCGTATGTAGAATATACGCGGTGACAATTCAATCCCCACAAACATGGGGTAAATTTTGCGACATCCCAGAGCGTCGCATACTCGTCTATTCAATCCCCACACGTGGGGGAAACGCTCCCTCTGGGCGCAATCGAGGAGGTATTCATTAAATCCCCACACACGTGGGGGAAACCGCGATGTCAATAGCGGTCCTTCTGATCACGATTCAATCCCCACACACGTGGGGGAAACACTTCATGTCGTTGTGCTCGAGCTCTGACCTCATTCAATCCCCACATATGTGGGGGGAAACTGCAGAATCTCATTGGCGAAATCGGGTTGCTCATTCAATCCCCACATATGTGGGGGTAACGCGATTAGCTCGGGCCGCCCCTCCCTTCGTTCATTCAATCCCCACGTATGTGGGGGTAACGCAACGTGGGCGCTGCTGGACGAGGCTACTACATTCAATCCCCACGTGCGTGAGGAAAACGAGACATTCCGGAGATTCGGGTATGCCGATCAATTCAATCCCCACACACGTGGGGGAAACGATGGAACATGGACGTATGTCGTGTATATGGATTCAATTCAATCCCCACACACGTGGGGTAACTGACGACAATACTGTTAGATTATTCGTGCCGCCAATTCAATCCCCACATGTGTGGGGGAAACGGGGCGTTGTAATCGCGATTGTCGCAGTCACATTCAATCCCCACATGTGTGGGGGAAACAAACAGGGCTACAACCGCGTTTCAGACTTCCAATTCAATCCCCACATGTGTGGGGGAAACTAGCTTTAGTCTCTGCCGCCTGCCGCACGATATTCAATCCCCACATGTGTGGGGGAAACACACGTTGTGGCACGACAGTCATTACGATGTATTCAATTCCCACATGTGTGGGGGAAACGTTGAGCGTCACTACAGCAGTACCGGCAAACATTCAATCCCCACATGTGTGGGGGAAACGGTGTCCCTATGCTTCAGCTCCACCACCCCCTCAATTCAATCCCCACATGTGTGGGGGAAACCATTTTTCCCAAATATGTGCTATACTATATATATATTCAATCCCCACATGTGTGGGGGAAACAAACAAGAAGAAGTGTGGTAAGAACCACGTCTATTGATTCAATCCCCACATGTGTGGGGGAAACTCTACCTGGACAACGCGTACTATGCAGCGGGTATTCAATCCCCACATGTGTGGGGGAAACCCTTGCTATTCAACATCTTTGAAATCAATGTCTTGATCGATATCACCCCCTCTAAAAGTCTTGTATAGTTTAAGACCCTCGCGGTCTAACGCCATAGACTCCCAGTTAATATATTCCTCACTAAAACCCTCCAGCACTTGGGAGTTCCTACGAACAACAAAAACTCTTTGTGGAGTTTTTACGTTCTGCCGCAACCATTTCAGAACCCTACAATAAAGGCCTGCATGGTACGCTCCTACAAAAACCCCTTGCGCAACCTCATAGTTATATGCCGACAGCAACCTCCTCGTCCTGCCTTTCAGATTCTTTGTTATGTATACTACCATTGAAAATAACTCCAACGTCATTTACAATTTGGTGTAGCAGTTTCATCTCTCTCATTTTTGTTAGCGCCCTTCTCCTTATTTCAGATTCAGCACGCTCAACTGGAATGTTGCTCTTAGCGAAATCCCTAGCAACCTCAAAACCAAGGGGTATAGAAAACCGTACCTTGTAGATGTCCGCAATGTCGTATACTAAAGAAAGCATATCCCCCGTATGTAACAATCCTAAAGTAGGAGAGTACCCCAGTGCAACAAGCACGGCACAGCACATCCCATAAAGGAAAGAGTTACAGATAGATATACCTTTATTGTAGATAGTGTTCTTGTCCCACTCGCTATCTCGCATACGACCACTATAAGGTACACCAAACCTCTTGGCACAATCAATGTAGATCTTTTTCACGTAGGCACCCTCTATGCCACGTATTTTTTCTGGGGTGAGTTTATTCCACCCCAGAAGCGGTCGCTCAAACCTTAACTCACAATACCTGCGAATCAAATCAGGTTTCTTTTTAGTGTACAGCTCCACCTGCCTGAGAAAATTATCCGAGGTCTGAGAAACGGTGGGGACCATAGAGTAGCACTTGGTGACGTCCTCCCCCACCCAGGCAAGAAGACAACCACAAAGCATACAGTACTTAACAGCCTTGTCGGTTATCGAGGTCCCAGGTCCTAGGAAGATTGCTGAGAAACGCCCCGCAGGTATAGAGAAGGACTCACTCTCGTTCACAAAAGAAAGTGAGGAGGACTGCATACGCAGCCTCCCCATCTCTACATACACGTAGGGTAGTTTACTACCTACATCAAAATATACAGCCATGGATCACACCACAGACATGTGGAGAAGTCCTAACCCGAAAGCTTTACCACTACCTATGCCGTTGTCCAGGGCATTTTTGAAAGTTCCTTGATCGGTAACTTCCAAAAGCCCGTTGAAATCTACGACATTTAAAGCAATCGTATTCTCCTTCTGTACCCCTTTGATGATATAGGGCTCAGACACCTCCTTCAACTCTTTCACAGAGAAACCGGAGCGTGCTGCCACCTCGTTGAACTTCTGCAGGATACCTGACAGATCCCGGATGCCCTCTCTGCGTCCTGCGCCACCTTTGACGAACTTTCTCTTTTCTATATTCATCCGGAGTTTGAAGGCACCCTGAGTACCTATCGGGTAGCTCGGTAGAACACTCATGTTGCAGGTCACTGTCCCAGTGGGATGCTGTGCGGAGTACACTGTGACTGTATTACCATCAGTACGGAACCGCACATGCTCTGACTTAGAGAAGCACGCAGTAACCTGCTGATGTTGGCGATAGATATCTGATTCATCCAGCTTCATGTTCTTGATAACATACTTGTTCATGATAGGTCTCCTTCCGGGTTACTTGATAAACCCAAGCTCTGAGCTATAGAACCCAGGCTTAAGCTTGTAGATGTGACAGATCTGATCGTCGAACTCATCCGATGCATAATACAGCGGATCTGCCTCTTTAGGCAAGTTCACTTGCACTACACGATCCATCATACTTCTGACATGCTCGTGTAGCCTCTTCTTAAGGAAGAGTATCTCTTTGATCTTGTCCTTGTGTTCACCTGAGTTGTCGTCTTCCAATATGGCCATATCAGCCATGTACTCATGGAGCTTCTCGTAGCTTTGGTCTTTTTCAGACTTAGGCACATAGAACTGCTCCTGGATACCATAGCGCTTCTTTGGGATAACTACATACTCTCCCATATCGCCATACTGAAAACCGTTGATCTGGTCCAGAAAATTCTTGTCGTCATCCCACTTTCCGAACAGTAGGTTGTCGGCAATGTATTTAAAGAACCCTTCTTGAACAGGCAGCAGATCCTTTTCCTCATACACAGATTTTCCGCTACCGAAAAATGTCTGCATAGCGTAGCTGAGGAAAGGACCGTCAGGGAAACCGTTGTAAATGGTGGACGCCCGTATATCGAGTTTGTCGTCTACAAACCTAAACACATAGACGTGACCCCGATCGAGCTTGCCCTCCCTATTACAACGGCCTGCTGTCTGGATGATATTGGGGAGCGGGGCGATGTCCCTATACACCACATCAAAATCTATATCGACACCTGCCTCAATAAGCTGGGTCGACACCAGGAACACGCGCTCCCTTTTCTTAATGTGTTTCTTTACCCTACGTAGGATTATCCTCCTGTTTTTTGCGTGAAAGTTACCATTGATAAGGTAGACTTTGCAGTCTACCATATTTTTGAGGATGTTGTACACATCACAGGAATCGTTCACGGTGTTGAGGACAATGAGTGTGGGCACATCATGCTTTGCCACAGTGAGGCTTAAACTCATCGCATCGTACAAAGGATCCAACACTCTAATCTCATACCTGTTAAAGATAGGGTGAGAGTAGAATCTCTTGTCTCCAATCTCCACGGGGGGCGTGTAATCTCTGAACATCTCTTTCGCGCCCCTGCTACTGTCAGGGATTTGCAGGTAAGGCATAGTAGCCGTGGAGAATACTGCGTAAGAGTCAAATTTGCGGCAAAAAGCATCGATGAGTGCCACAAAGAAAGTATACAGGCCCGGGGACAGAGCCTGTAGCTCATCTACCAAGAGAATCGATCCCTTGAGATGTGCGTACCTCATCAGTCCGCGATTAGACACAGTAGTGAATCCCTGAAAGAACTGTACGAAAGTCGTGACTATAAAACTATAGTCGAACGAAGCTTCCATATAGTCCTGTCGAAGGAGACGGTCTACTACCTCTTCCCGTAGTGTTTTTCCTTTCAGGATTTTTCGCATGAACTTAGTCACCCTTTTTATCAGGGTGCTGTTGAGGTCGTCCTCTACATCATACTTTTCAACAGGAGACGCTTTGCAGTCTATCCTCTTGATACAGTCTTTGTCATCTGAGAACACTTTGTTCTCGATGATGTCAAAAATCTGTTCGGTGATAGACAAGAACGGGATACTGTAAACTGTTCTTCGCTCCCCTACTCTGCGAATTATCTCAGAAGACAGACCCAACAGTATTGCGGTTTTACCTGCTCCCGTTGGGTAGGTCAGCGAGAAGGTCCTATGTTTAGGTTGCGTATCCATTGCCCTTTTGAGGTTATCCAGGGCGACTTCTCGCATCTCTGTACGCAGGACGTTGAGTTCCGTAGTAGGCTTTAGCGTCTTCAGGTAGCTGTCGATCTTTTCTGGATAGCTACTCATGAACTTGTGCTGACGCTTTTCTATCTCTCGCATGGCCTGATTACCGGCATCTCCCTTGTCCCCATACACCAGGGCCGAGAAGCACATGCGTAAATCGAGTGAGAACTGCAGGCGATCGTACGCAGTGGGTATGTGCTTGTCGAGTAGGTTGGTGCTCTGGAAGAGCTTTTGCAGGTGTCTCTTGTCCAAAGCTTTTATGTCGAAGGGCTTCAGGTCTTTATCGAAGTTCAGCTGCCGTAGTAGTTCATCCACCGGTAGGTAGGGAGACCCCTTAAGGAACTCGTACAGCCTGTCTACCTCTTCCATGTTTATTATCTTGTCACTGAAATTTCTGAGACCGCTGTGGTGCTTAATAATGCATGCCGAGATAAGGATCAGATCCGATGCATTGGAAATGATACCCTCACGGTAGCCATTAGTGCCCCAGTAGTTCAACAGAGACAGATAGGACAGGTATGCGTGATTGGTATAGAGATCCTTACAGGGCAGTCCTTTTAACTTCAGCCCGAAGTTAGGATTCGTTTTTCCAAAATCATGGGACAAGGATGCTGTACGCACACGATAGTCGTCCCACACCCGCAGAGCTCTTTGGCACACGCCATTAGTGTGCGATAGCAATGTCTTGCCCGGATGGGACTCGTATCTTGATATGTAGCGTTTTACATCATCCATATGTTTCTTCCTCCATCTACTGTGTGGTGGTCACCGGATACCGTCATAGGCTTACCGAAAGGACACACGGTTGTGACTATACGGCTCGGAGTATAGAACCAGTCTTTTTCGTGTGTGGGCACTGCCTCAAACACAACGTCCTCGTCCGGAGAGGCGCTAAATGTATGCTCGGATGAGAAGACCGCTTGAGTAACAAACTCGCCATGTTTCTTTTCGGACACCTGCACATCCTTGGCGAGGTCAAAGTCACACTGGCAATTGGCTACGCCCAGGTAGGCAGGGTAGGTCGAGCGATTGGCTTTTGTGTATTCCGCGAACTTGTTGAAGATATCAGCGGACCTTTCGTTTACCAGGGCTACCACGATGTCGTACTTCGGCTCCCGAAGATACTCACAGTATCTTCTACCTGAGTCAAAAAACTTTTTCGATATGACCTTACGGCCAGTAAAAGCCTGGGGCTCCTTGATGATAGGATTCAGAAGTTGGATCCCGTAGAGAAGATCATCACACAGTTGAGGATAGAGCGCTGCCATGGGCACGCGTTCGATACCTGTGACAGCACCCACAAGTCCTACGAAGGCACATTTATGCATGTAGGAATAAGTCACGGGATTGTTGTTGGTTTCCGGCCTTTTGAAATGGCCGCGCTCTGCCGACAGTACGATGTTTATTCCGCGCATGTGTTACCTCGTAGGGAAAAGGGGGTGGAGAGGGCTGAGCCCCCTCCACCCCAGGGTGAAAACTCTTACAGTGCGATACGCTTGAGCTTGCTGGCTACCGGAGCCATCTGTGCAAGGAAAGATTTCTCTACTTCTTCCTCGACGATGTACTCGATACTTTCGACCACTGGCTTCTGAGCGTGTGCAAGGAGCGCCGAGAAATCAAACATTACCTGTTCGATATCTCGGATGTTTGTGTCCTCACTCTCCTTGATCTTCACCAGCTTATGAAGCTTGGCGCTCTTGGCGTTTGGATCACTGTAGTTTATCTTCACGAGCAAACGGGAGTTTTGGCCCATCTTGCTACGTGACCGGCACTGGTTCACACCATGCCAACAAGCTTTCATGATGAAGATAACCTCATCCTCTGTCAGTCCTGTGTTCGCAGCTACCGCCGGGCTGATCTCGCCGACGATATTGTTCAGAGCGTAAGGAATCAAACTGGTGGTTCCTATAGCTCCCTGCTCGTTGTCAGTACTGGACTGAAACACCGACGTGTTCTGGTGTGTGCGCGGAGCCACCTTGTTCAGAGAAGCATTCAGAGCATTGAACTGGATAGGTCCAGTAATGTCAATGTTGTTCTCCTTCTCTGTGCTCACCCCACCGAAGCACCGGACATCGAGACACTTCAGAATGAGTGCCTTGAGATCGAAATCATCCTTTTGTTTCCGACCCTTGGTACCGAGACTTGTGGCAAGATGTACCGCGGCATCGTCCTTGAAAAGAAGCCGCAGATTTTTCATCTGCGCAGATGATCCGGAGATGTCCTTGATATCGATACTCGCCTGTTCGAGCTTCTCAAGGTCTACCTGGGACAGATAGATCGTGTGCTGAGGAGCCTTTGGATTCAGCGCGTTCCACATCAGACAATAGTCTCGGATGTACCGCTTTATCCTGACATCCGAAATCAGGATACGCATAGTAGCCTCATCCAACCTCTGCTCCCCAGTAAAGGGGTCTCCGTTGGGGACACAGTAGCGAGAGTCGTAGAGGTAGATGACATCAGAGCGGCGAGCGATTTTGGTAGCCATAGAAGACATGCGAAACCTCCTTGAGATGGATTGATTCGAGAGTGACCATTTAAAAGCCTGTTTTAACTAATCACTTCTGCTGTGGACGATGCAGGTATCTTTCAAGATAGAACTGATCTACAAAACCGATCACGAAAGCATCCTGGTTGAGTTTGACTCCCTCAGTATCAAGCGTCTTTAATACTTTGACAGCCTCGTGAGAGTACTGAGAGGAATTGTCAGTATCAATTTTAATGTTACCAGCCGTTTCTCCTTTGTGCAGGGATAACCTACCCATATGCTCGGATACCAGAGCACCAACTTGGGTCAAGCTACCCGCTCTCTGTTTCAAATACCCTACCAGGCTCTTCTCAAACGGCTTGATTACATACGACAAAGGCCAAGCTACCTTGGCACATAGCCGTCCGAGTTGCTCACAGTCAGACGTTTGCTTGGCAATCTTTTCGTCGGTCATACTGCCCCTTTCATTCTCGAGTGATTTCAGATACCTATAGGATATGTTCAGGCCGCGGCACTCTTTATCCCCGTTTCCTTTTCTTATGGCCCCTAAAACCCTATCTACAAAGATCCTGGAAAGATCTGGATCTCCGTAATAGGTACCCATAAGAACCCGCGTCATGAATTTCATGAGCTTACCTTGATACTTCTCTCCTTTCTTTACAGTACGGTGAATGTTGTAGAACGACTTAAATAAGGATGGTTTGTAGGGTGCTTTGAGAGTGGTCTGTACTGTAGCCCCTGCTTCGGATATGCACTTGAGATTCCGGAGCAGTTGACTACGATGTACATTGTTTATCTCGCTAACATTCTGGGGGACTTTCCCGTCCTCTTTTGTGATAAGAACATCGAAGGCAACCATACTAGCTGCTGAAGATGCGACCACGTCAGATACAACATCTACAGGATCAAGAAAGCTTTTCGGATCATCCAGGGTGTCGTCGCTGGTATCCTGTATCTCACCCTCGGCAGACTCCAGGACATCTCCTGCTTCCTGTCCCCCAGACTTCTTCTTCTGAAGATCACGTAGATGCTCAAGGAAATTGACCGCATCCTTCCCGGAGAAACTACCCGAAGGTATTACCCGGATAGCAAAAGGTTGAGAGTCTTTGGATGCTACTCCTAGCGCCCTGATTATGCCGAGATAGTAGAACAGGAGCCTGAAATCTTTCTCTGATAAAGCAAACGACTTGTACCGATCTTTGAGATTGAAACCTACGAACTGGTTATCACTCTTATCATCCCCTGAGGTGAGCATGTGCAGCAAAGACTTTTTAAGAGCATACTTGTCTACGCTCTCTTCGTACACAAACGTGTCGTCTTTGATCAGCTGCAAAGCATATCCGTCCAAGGTAGACACGCAGTCAGGCATCTGATGCCAATGCGTAACTGTAACTCCCAAAGGCTGAGTGAGATCAAAGTGGACAAAGATAGAGTAGAGCTTGTCCAGACCTTCACCCTTGAGGATTTTTTTATCAGACAAAAGATTAGCAACTTCTGCGTTCAGAAAGTTCCACAGGTTGCTAATAAATGCTCCATTACTCACCGCTGTTTTAAACTTCAAGAGATAGTCGGGTACAGTCGCCCCATCAGGAAAAGCGGTGCGCATATTAGCGCTGAAACTCTCAAAGTCCAAACCTTTTAGTGCCTTAGTTTTACTGTCTACTGTGATACAGATGTCCCCGAAAAAATAAAAGCGTCCTTTGCTTGTATCACTCGGGCACTTACGGTACATGAGAGAGTATGCGTCTGTCAGGACGTTCTGATCCATATATGGCCCAGGGTCAATGCTGAGATTGTAGGAAGCATCCACCACAACTCGACGGCAAGCCACTGTTCTCTTCTCTTTGTTTACACCGCTGGAGCGAGAATACGCGTGGTACGGTAGTGCATCCGAAGCACTCAACACTTTGCGACAGAACTCAAGCTCATTTAAAAGCATACTACCTCCTGTTATGGGTTCTTTTTAATATACAGTGTTATAATGAGGGTGTCAAGTTGAAAGTTTGGTGTTCACTCGAAAATGCAGCAAAAGATGGGAGAACCGGGTGTGTATATTATATGTACCCGTATCTACTTCTGGAAAAGATCCGCATACCGAATAATTTTTTCGTCATCCAGCCACAGAGCGTCGTCCCGTGGCACCAGGGGAGTGAAAGCTCGCTGCTCGTAATCTATCAGGAACAAATGGGTATTAAAACCGAGACTCTCACTCGCGCTCGCCCACTCACAGTAAATGGGGCGCTTAGTAGCCTGACCGTACTTCGTAAAAATCCAGCCCATCCACTGACCGAAAAAGAAATCACTACTCCCTGATTGCTCCGTGTTATCATACATCGGTCTGTCACCTTCAAGTTTACGCATAATAATTACTCCCGTCACTTCAGGGTTAGCTTCTGAAGAGCTTTGAGAGACCGCTGCAGTCTCACTATCTCTTTCTCATGCGACTTAACCAGGCGCTGCTTCAGCCGGTTGAATGCCGTCTGTTTCGACAATGTAACCGGGTAGTGATAGAACCCCAACACATTCGGGAGTGTCTTCGTTTCTCGCCTCTCTGTAGCATCCTCTGTCACAAACGCCGTCCAACGCTCTCGGTCAGGCTTGATATTCATCGTAAAATATCGCATACATAACTCCTTTGTTATCGGGCTCGCTTCAGACGTTCTAACACTACATGTCGCACTGTTAGGTCCTCGTTATTGATGTACAGCCCTAGCTGATCGAAGGGTATGCGCAAAGCTCTACGTGCAGGGCGGTGTATCCTCTCCCACAGGATCCTTTTAATAACCGCTCGACATAATGGTTTCGTGTGAGTTTGCGAACTCAATATGTTCAGCAGATGGTCACTGTCGCACTCACAGATACGTACTACTTTTAGAGGACCTTTACTGTCTTTGCCGTAGGTACCCCACTTGAGTACTCTTTTCATCCGTAAAATGTTCTCTGGAGTGGGCGGTAGATCGTGCATGGACTCATCTTCTGCGGACATAACCTCATCTACCATAAAAGACCACTCTTTTTAGGAGCTTTGACTACCTTCAACCCATACTCAGTGAGCACGTTGTTGAGGAGCGTCTTGAGCTGTTTTATATTTTGGGCATCAGTAGGATAAGTACCTTTGTACCCCAGGCGAGTAATCATACTACCACCGGCTACCAGGACCACCCGACCGTCCGCGTGGTGGCTTTCGATCAACTCAGATGCATTCATACAGTGCCCCGAGGAGATAGTCACAGGCATGTGCCCCCACCCCTGGGTCACTGCGTCGTGAATTTTCTGACCAAAATCTTTGTCGTCCTTGATAGCGTCAAGGCAATCGTTTCGGACTAGCAAAGTCGATTGAAAACCCATAAACAAAACCTCCTGTGTGTAGAAATTACCAGGACCTCGACTATGTGTACAACAATCATACTATTTTACGGGCCCTCTGGGTTTACGTGACTGATACCACTTAATGGAATGCTGACGATGGTCCAAAAGGATTCTACCAGGAGGAATCTTCTTTCCCTTTTTTGCTTCGCATATTCTGTTCTAAAGATTTGATAAGATAGAGCATCGCTGAGCTCGTTTTCATTTGCACAGCTTCCCATCTACTGCCCATAAAAAACTTGGGCCTATCCTGATTGAGGGCTTTATCGTCCCACTTAGGGTCAGACCCTGATTTGTAGTGAATGTCTTTTATGTCGTATTTGTACCTTCCATCTTTGACGTATATAGTGAGAGTGAACTCCACCCGATCCGGTGGCCCACCTAAAGCGACACAATTTTCTCCAGTATTAAAATTAGCTTTAATGACGAGTATGCCGTCCTCTTTATCTTGCATCTGAAGTATGCAGTTAAGATTGACAAAAGAATTGGTAGCCCACTCTTTTGCGTTGTTAAAAAGGTCTTGCTTATCTCTTGTGCTGTCCAATACGACTATAGCGGTGTATCTTATTTCACCCGATTTTTCATCAACGGGAAAACGAACTACTTCGCTACCGTAGGCTCTGTTAACCGGGCTCAGCAAGGTTGAGCTAAAGAGGATAACAAAAACTAAAAAGTACTTTTTCATTTTGGATCCTTTGTTTAAGATTTCTACCAACACCGCTTCGCTATGTACTCACACCTCTCTCGACACCACGACCCCTGCCACTCAGTTTTACCACCGTACTTGCGGTGCAGCTTGTGCATGATAGGTAAATTGTCTGCGCAGATATCATCGAAGATATCGTGCCAGACCACGTCGTACCTGAGAGTGGGTTTGTATTCGAGAGCATCCGCGTGTATGAAAGACACTCTCTTATCAGACTCATACGTGGGTCGCACGAGCTTCAGTACGTCCTCAGCCTTCTCCACCACATGCACGAGCTCCACAGCAGGTGCACCTTTCTCATTCACCTTATTGAGGATAGCTTTCAGAGCCACTCCCAGACCGAGCCCGTTGATCAGCACTTTGCCCTTGGCTCGTGAAAAGAAATAGCGATGATCTCGTATCTCATCAGAGGTGTTAGACATAATAATATGACCATTCCTCTTGAGGGCCTTGTAGGTCCCTGCAGGCACGTACCGACCGCGTGAGGATGAGGATGCCGCAGCCCGTACCATCTCCCACCGTTCGTCTTCTTCAGTCACTACGAAAGTTTCCACAGACCAGGCACCACTTGTTCCGTCGGGCACATCGATGTCTATCTTACTGGGGATGCTGTTATAGCTCATGAGGATCTCCTCAAGTATTGAGTGAGTTTATCCGAGAGCCTCTTGTTAAAAGAGGCTCAAGGAAAACCTCACCACGTATTACGATGCCTTTTTCATAGTCGCTACCTCAGCGATCGTATCGTACCCGATGTCCTGCACCACACCCGTACCCTCGCAGCGTTGACACTGGACACCCTTGACGATCTTCTCACCATTGCAGTCGGGGCATACATAGCTTTGTTCCTGATTACCTGAGCACATGAGAGACCTCCTTGAGGAGTTTGATTACTTGGCTAGCAGAGTAGACTTGATCTCTTCGTAGGCTACATACTACTTCAGATCAGAACCCCTGCTGAAACCGATTTAACCTCAGCCCCATTCCTCTTAGCCCACCGGGGTAGAGTCATAGTCTGCACACCCGAATCATAGCCAGGCCACTTATCGGGATTCTTCTGGTACAGATTGTAAGTCTGGAGATTCTTTCTGTACTCCGCCCTACCCAACTCCAAGGTATCTTCATCCAGCTTGTACGCAGCCACAGCGAAAGGGGCGGTCTTCTCTACAGCTATCAGTACGAAATCCCGTTTCTGTTTCGTGACAGCATAGGTCCCATCCACGAAATAGGCCCCCTGAACGTGATAGCGGTACTCGATTATGTGCCGCTGGAAAGCTTCGTAGGACGCATCCACACAGGTCTTGATGTCAGAGATAACCAGACCCGTCATATAATCAGGCCGACACTTGCAGAGCACTCCCGTACCCGGATCAGTCCAGATGTAACTGGTCTCCGGTACGCCACCCTGCAGGAGCTGAGAAGCGGACGGATGGTTGAGGATAGCCCCTGCCATAGCCTCCAACCGGGTAAAAGTCAGGGAGGTGATAACGGGTTTACCCGCTGCAACTATAGAGTCGTACAGTGCTCGTCCTTCCCGGGTCCTACGATTCAACCCACCTGGGAGAATTCGATACTCACTCTGAAACAACTCCGGAGTAAGTGCCAGGCAATGTAGTGCTCCGCCTTCGACTAAAGGCTTGGACACTCCCTCTATTCCTTTTGAGTTCTTCCCCTCAAGATAGTGGGCATAGGACTGGTTGATTCTGTCTAGTTCTGTCTTGCTGACTGCCGGGCACTCCCCGCCGTGATAGACGCTCAGAGGGAGTTGATCAGACGTGTAGGATCCTGTTTTGAAGTTCATGTGTAGTGTCCTTTCGTTATTCGTATATAATTTCAGGGCTGAGGAAACCGTACTCATACACTTTAGGTTGCAGTTTGGCCCTCATCTTGTTGTGGGCCATTTTCACATCGTTCAACTCCACCAGACCTTTACCAGCGTCCAGTAGAGCATTACGGATCTGATAGAAACCCGCGTCCCAGTAAGACAGTTTGTACTTTGTACGGTTCAGGTTAGCGTACTCTCTATAAAAGACCTCGTACATTTTCCGACCTGCATCCAGCAGGGCCTGTGCTTCGGTTGAGAGAGTCCTGCCTGAGAGCCATGTGCTCACGTACGTGTCTTTGGCTGACCTGAGCTGTGAGTAGACCTCCTGCGGCATGGATTCCAGGCTACGCAGCCACTCTACTGAGTATGGATAGAACTGGTTGCGTACCTGCCATTTCGTCCCTTTGTACTCCACGTCCTTGAGTGCTGAGGTCTGGTTGCTCCCGTGGTAGAGACACCATACAGCACAGTCACTGATGAAATCATCGGGGAGTTCACAGTTGGGCTGCTGGAATTGGTCTCTATCGTTGGACCACGTGTGGTCCGGGAGCACTCTTGCGCACCATACCGCGAAACACCTTTCAATGTTGTCTTTCATTACTGGCATTCCATAGCCTCTTCCATAGGCACTTGACAGCATGAAAGTTGTGTTAGCGTGTTGAACATCATTGCTATTCATACTCAGAAACGCAAATGAATTTTTGGCTGTTTTAGCTACAATAACAGACCCATCTGACTCAGACAAAGCCCCTTTTAAAGGATAGGCATCCTCTGTGCATGCCGGGCGTTTAATCCACTGGCTCAAGGCTTGGCACTCAGGAAAAACATATAGTTCCTTTGTTCCTATTTGTACCGGAATAACACCCATTCAATCCTCCTCATAGTTGTAGACGTCCATAACAATTTTCTGTGATTCAACAGGTATTTTATTAGACCAATCCCAAATCAAAAATGACACAGGCCACTGCCCTTTGGTACCTTGAAAAGCAGAACTCGGAAAAATGAATCCCCCTTTATATGTTGGCTGGAACATCTTTTCCCGAAACTTCTCAAAAGCTTGGGCATTTACATATTTAAGTGTAGCGTACATACCCATCATAGCTGTAGGTAGCTCTTTAGATATACGAAACAGGAACTGAACGAACAATTCTCTTGATGCTTTTCCAACATCTCCCTCATGCATACATGCTTGAATTTTTGTGACACTGACCTCGTTTTTATCAGTTCCCGTAGCGATACCAGAACCGACTTCTGCATAAGGCGGGTTAAACAGGACCACCCATTTCTTGGTCTTGTCCGCCAGAGCCTCCCTCAACGATCTGGGCAGCTTCCACCCGTGCTTATCGTTCAGGAGATCAGCCCCCGCCATCATCAACTCCACATCATCGTTGAGATAGTCGTACTGGAACACCGTAGCTCCCGGGAACACATTGTTCTCGTTTAGCTGCTCCACAGTCCGCCCATCCAACTCAGACATGAAAACCTTGGAGTAATCTGGCAGGTGGTACTCAAGATTACCGGAGCCACACGCCATGTCCCAGACGTAGTATTCTTTGTGCCAGTCTGGTCCGAGTACCTTTTCTATGTACTCCAGCCCCAGTTTGGCAAACGGCAGGGGAGTAAAGAACTCACCTGTGAACCTACGTTTGTCCATGTTCTCAAGCCGATCCGCACGAGCAAGAATACCCTCCATATCTTTAGCACTCGGTGGACGCTTATAGGCTTTCCAAAACCATTTGTACACATCCCTGCTAACCTGAAAACGGTCCTTACCTACAGCCAGGATACCCTGCTCAGAATCAAAAATGGTCTGCTTCTGCAAGTCCTTTAGGAATACCTTACCCCGCTGTTTAGACTCAACTCCCTCACCCACAGTCGTACACCAATGCTCAAACACTGACTCGAAATTGTCCAGGGTTACATATTTCTGTTCTGTGCTGGAATCCTTGTCAACAAGAAATGCTTTGAGTGACTCCTCAAACAGCCCGAACTCTTGAGCCAGGGATAGGTCGTATACTTTGATACTTTTGAATTTCAGGTGACTCCGGACATCCTTAATAAGTTTAGGGTCCGGGGAGGAGGGGGCTCTGCGCCAGTCATAGGATACTGGAGTGTACAGGTCTGTCCAATCTGAAGCTAAAACAATAGCAGCTTCATTTCGGTCAGCCAAAACAATGTACTTGGGAATCGTATCAAGAACCTGCCCCCACTTTGTCCTATGAACATAATAAAGGCTCTGTGCAAGGATAGCAGCCAGGCTGGCTTTGGAGAAACTGCCTGCGTCTTTTAGATCCTTAGCCATGTTCTTGTCTTCTTTGAACTCAAACAAGACGCTCTCAGTTCGAGCATCCTGCTTGTGCTTCGAAGACAGTTTGACACCAAAATAATTCAAATAGACAGCTTTCACGTCTTCTTCCGTATCCGTACCGGCCATCTCTCTTGTGAAATCGGAAAACGTTTTGAGCTTTTTCATAGTCATCCTCCTAATATACTTTTTTGGATTGTTACTTTACAGGAATAAATCGTAGGACCAGCTCATCTACAGAGTACATTATCGGGATCCTATGAGATATAGCACGGTTCATTTCTCGATCAGCCCCTACCGACTCCCCCTCCAACCGTAACAATACGTCACATCGACTAACCATCTCTAAATCTACCAGCATCCAGTCCTCATAGGGACGAGGAAAGCATAGGTGCTGGAAGTGCGTGAGTAGTGGAGCTACGGGACAATATCCTAGGGTCATGAGACGGTCAGACATTTCTAACTGCCGTCTCACGTTCATCGCTACATCGCCTATCGTGTAGGGACTTGATATGTACACCACGACCATATAGTGATTTTATCCCTTTCGATAGTTGATAGTCCGAGTGAGAATCAATCGGGCATCCTTTAGAGTAGCCAGAGAAGGATCTACCCACCCACTATCCCTATCCTTTTTACCATAGATATGCCCTGACTCCGTGTCGATGATCACCCATTTTCTTGGGCATAGAGTGAAAATATCCAGGGATGTCCTGATAGAATCACTCGCTGGAATTCGTCTCCCCGAAATGCTCTTGCGATATTTCTTGCTCATTGCGATCCTCGTTTCTGTAGTAGGCTTTGCCCTATCGGGCTATTTTCAGTCGCCACTTGGCTATCGTAGAAACAGAAAAAGCGACATCATTGATATATAGCGGCATTT
>Ga0315284_10004860_pt1 | contig 19102 bp, 15 predicted proteins | sample YL17G09_16_MG_FD_203696 | JGI IMG/M metagenome (GOLD analysis project Ga0315284, IMG submission 203696) | Sediment microbial communities from Yellowstone Lake, YNP, Wyoming, USA - YL17G09_16 | ecosystem: Environmental > Aquatic > Freshwater > Lake > Sediment | place: USA: Wyoming | collected... | reverse complement strand
ACCGTCTGACTTCGCAGACCTGCATCGCCAACCGAGCACGGTTGCCTGCTTGGGCCTTTTGGTCAGCCGGCAAACCGCTCGGTCTGGTTGCGACGCTTGGTTTTGTTAGGCGCTCTTGGTTATTACTGGCAAAAGACGGCAAGCCCCATCAGCTATTCAGCCCGAGCCGCTCGAACTGCTCCGGCGGGGCGTCATTGTGGTGCATCAAGTCCACCAGGTGGTCGATCATCGTCTTCTCTGCCTTTGCGTCTTCCAGCGGATGCTGCTGGGCAGGGTCGTTCTGCACGTCATACAGCAGGTTCCTCATGTGATCCGGGCATCTGTTTGGCCTTTTTGTGGGACCCTTTGTGTTTCCGACGGGAATTTTCATGGTCCGGCAGCCCTTGGTGAAGCTGAAGGGCTCAGCCAGGCTTATGTCCTGAAGCTCCTCTACGCGAAAGGCACCCCTCATGTGCGTCGGCATGTGGGTGTATTCAAAAAGTGGCGAGTTCATCTCCGTCGCCGGCCCGCGCATATAGACGTATCTGCCGTCGGTGACGTTGACCTGCTGGCCGAAGGCCCCGAAAAGCCCCGCCTGGCGAACCGGGGTATCGTCGGCGACGGTCTGCCGCAGCGGTGAGCCCTGCATGTCCCCGGGACGATCCACCCCGAAATACTCAAGCAGCGTAGCCGGCAGGTCGATCATCTGGACGAGGCTGTTTCTGCGCTGTCCGGCGACGGAGCTGCGGGGATCCCATACGAACAGCGGGGTGTGCGCTATCTCCTGCCAGTGGGGCATAGCCATCTTGCCCCACCAGCCGTGCTCACCGAGCAGAAAACCGTGGTCGGTGTTGACGATGAGCATCGTGTCCTTCCACAGGTCATACTGATCCATCAGGTCGAGGATCTTCCCGAGATTGGCGTCGCACATTGATATCAGGGCTGCGTTGACCAGCCTGAGGTGATCGGTCAACTTGGGGTCCTCCCAAATCTTCGTATATGTCGGCCAATCGAAATATTCCCCGGGATGCTTCATCTGGTACATTTGCTGATATTTCAGGGGAACCTGGTACGGCTCGTGCGGGTCAAAGGTCTCCACGTGGAGCCACCAGTTGTCAGCCTGGTGGTTGGCATGCAGGAATTCCTCAGCCATGCGGAAGGTCTTTGACTGGGGATAATCCGCTTCGTCTTTGGCGTAGGAGCGGTTCACCCAGTCCTGATAACCCCATTTGCCCTTATGGGGGTTGAGCGAATTGGGTGCCTTGGTCGTCCTTCCCACGTCGGCCTTCCACGGGTCTCCCTCCTGCCCGCGGGAAATTTCCCAGGTGCTATAGCGGGGGTGATACGTGCACCCGCCGTCTTCCCAGTAATGATAATGATCGCTTATCAAGTGGGTGTGGACGTCGTTGGTCTTAAGGATCCGGGGCATCGAGTCGTCGAATGGCTCCAACGGCCCCCAGCTGCGGTGAAGGAAGTTGTATCTGCCTGTATGCAGCTCCCGGCGGGCGGGCATGCAGGGCATCGAACCGACGTAGCAGTTGTCGAAGGTGGCGGACCTCCGGGCCAGCCGTTGGAAGTTCGAGGCGATCACCCAATCGCAGCCATAGGGCGGCAGCATGTGGCGGTTTAAGGAATCGTACATCACCATGATTGCCTTCACGACAGGCCTCCGTATGCTCAAAACAGAGCTGGTTCGAGTGTGCAACTGATGTTAATTGCCTTGCAGTATAAAAAAACCTCATCAGACGGTCAATCCTGAAGGGCATATGGTATAAAACCGTTTTTATGTGTGCCTTGCGGTGCTCGTTTATCCATCTTGGAGTGGAAAAGCTCCAGCAGGCTGACTAAGCTTTGAGACCAGATGCGTTTTTTAAAACCACAGGAGAATCCGTCATGATCCAACTGTACTGGAAAAACGCCACCGCCCATGTCGTAGGCCCGCAGCATGGCCTGCAACAGGACGAGATTTCGGGCATTCACGACAGGCTGATCGAGGCGCATCGCAGCGTCCTGGGCAAGATCACCCAGGGCAGCTTGGGCTATGCCCGCCTGCCGGAACGCACGGACTACGTCAGGGGGGTTTTGAATCTCGCCGAGCGATATCGTCCCGACACGACCGACATGCTCGTGCTGGGCATAGGCGGAAGCGCGCTGGGCAACATTGCGATTCAATCCGCGCTCAATCCCGCCACGTATAACCTGCTCAGCGACGCCCGTCGCGGCGGGCCCAGACTTTTCGTTCTCGACAACGTGGATCCGTCTTTGGTCGCGGACACGCTGCATCTGCTGGGCAGGCGTCTTAAGACCACGCTGGTGAACGTCATCTCCAAGTCGGGCGAGACAGCTGAGACCGCCGGCCAATTCATGATCGTCCGCGAGCTGCTCCGCAAGAAGCTCGGAGAGGGGTTCGCCAGCAGGATCGTCGCCACCACAGACATGGAAAAGGGCACGCTGCACGACATCGCCCTCGCCGACGGTTACGCAATGCTCCCGGTGCCGCCGGACGTGGGCGGGCGGTTCAGCGTGCTGTCGCCGGTGGGGCTGTTCAGCGCCGCCATGTGCGGGATCGACATCCGCCAGCTGCTGGCAGGCGCCGCCGACATGAGGGCAAGATGCCAGGTCCATCACTGGCGGCAAAACCCAGCCGTGCTGCTTGCGATGATCAAATACCTCGCCATGACCGCTAAGGGCAAGCACCTGCACGTGATGATGCCCTACTCCAACCGCCTTTACATGCTGGCGGACTGGTACAAGCAGTTGTGGGCTGAGTCGCTGGGCAAGAAGCTAAGCCGCTCCGGCCTGGAGGTTTTCGTCGGACCAACCCCCATAAAGGCGCTGGGCGCCACCGACCAGCACAGCCAGGTCCAGCTATACCGCCAGGGGCCTAACGATAAGCTTATTATCTTCCTTGAGGCTGCAAAGCATCCCCAAGACGTCCGCGTGCCGGACGTTTTTCCCGACTCACCGGGCTTGAGCTATCTTCGCAAGGTCAAGTTGTCCAAGCTGTTGCAGGCGGAAAAGCAGGCGACGGAATACGCCCTGGCAGAATCAGCCAGGCCCAGCGTGACGATACGCTTCGATGCGATCACACCGCACAGCGTGGGTGAGTTTGTCTTCCTTTATGAATTTACAACCTCGCTGATGGGCGAGCTGTTGGACATCGACGCGTACGATCAGCCGGCTGTCGAACTGGGCAAGCAGGCGACGTTCGCCCTGATGGGCAGACCAGGCTTCCAGGAGCTTGCCGGTGGGATAAAATCCTTCTGCCGGATCGACGAGGAATACCTTGCATAGGCTTTTTTAAACTCACCTTGGGCCGGCGGGGAGCGAGGTCACGGCGCCCACCTTATAATCCAGGTGAATCTGCCGTTTCTGGACTGATGGAGGCTTTGCTGTTTGCCCCCGACCCGTCTGGATTGTAAAATCCGGTTTTCCACTAATTCAACGGACCGACCGATGGTTTTCAGAATTGAGATCAGGTGCAGGCAAGATATTACCGATCCGCACGCCCAGGGCGTGCTGTTGCAGGTTCGCGAGCTTGGTATCGATAACGTTACCGAGGTTCGTTCAGCCAGGCTGTTCTTTTTGTACGGCCCGTTGAACGAAGTGCAGGTCCGGCGGATCGCACAGGAGCTTCTGACTGATCCCGTCAGCGAGACATACAGCCTGGCTGGTGGGGGACTTGAGGACAGGGCCGACCAGCCGGGCCAGGCTGTCATAGAGGTACACCTAAAGCCCGGCGTGATGGACCCGGTGGCTGCCTCCACAGAACAGGCGATTCGCGACATGGGGCTTGAGATCCACCAGGTCCGCACCGCAAGACGATACGAATTAAGCGCCCTTGGCGACGGCGGGCTTAAAGAGACCATTGCCCGCCGGCTGTTGGCAAACGCGGTGATCGAGGACGTTTATTACCACTCCTACACCCCCCCGGCCCTTGGTGAGCACAGGTATGAGCTGAAGGTCGTCGAGGTGCCCATCACCGAACTTGACGACGAGGGTTTGCTCGAATTGAGCAGGCGTGGGCATCTCTTCCTCAACCTTTCGGAGATGCAGGCTATCCGTGAGCATTACCGCAGGCTGGGCCGGCAGCCCAGGGACGTGGAGATCGAGACGCTCGCCCAGACCTGGAGCGAGCACTGCGTCCACAAGACATTTCGATCTGACGTGCGGGTGATGGACTCAACCGGCAAGGTTGTGGAGGAGATTCCAAACCTCATCAAATCCACGATCTTCCGCGCCACCGAACAGCTCGCCAAGCCCTGGTGCATAAGCGTCTTTTGCGACAACGCCGGCGTGATCGAATTTGACGATCGCCACGCGGTGTGCTTCAAGGTGGAAACGCACAACCACCCTTCAGCCATCGAGCCGTACGGCGGGGCGTCGACGGGCGTTGGCGGGGTTGTGCGCGATCCGATGGGGACAGGCCTTGGCGCAAGGCCCATCGCCAATACCGACGTGTTCTGCTTTGGCCCGGCGGATTTCCCGGCCCAATCGCTGCCAAAGGGCGTGCTGCACCCCCTGCGGGTGATGCGGGGCGTGGTGGCGGGCGTGAGGGACTACGGCAACCGAATGGGCATTCCGACGGTCAACGGGGCGGTCTATTTCGACGAAAAATACCTTGGCAATCCCCTGGTGTTCTGCGGCACAGCGGGGATTTTGGATCGCGACAAGTGCTTCGGCCTGGCCCGGTCGGGCGACGCGATAATCCTGGTCGGTGGGAGAACAGGCAGGGATGGCATACACGGGGCGACTTTCAGCTCAGGTGAGCTTACCCACGAACACGAAACCGAATTTTCGCACGCCGTGCAGATCGGCAACGCCATAACGGAAAAGAAGATGCTCGAAACGCTTGTACAGGCCCGCGACGAGGGACTTTATAACGCCGTCACCGACTGCGGGGCGGGTGGGCTTTCAAGCGCGGTCGGAGAGATGGGCGCCCAGCTCGGGGCAGAGGTCCACCTCGACCGCGTGCCGCTGAAATACGCGGGCCTGAACTACACCGAAATATGGATCTCCGAGGCCCAGGAGCGAATGGTGATAGCCGTTTCGCCTCAAAACGTCGAAAGGGCACTTAAGGTCTTCTCGGCTGAGGACGTCCAGGCTACCGTGGTGGGGCATTTCGGCACGGAAGACCGCCAGCTTCGGCTGATCTACAACGGCACCTTGGTTGGGGAACTGTCGATGGAGTTCCTCCACGACGGTATTCCCAGGCCCGTCAAGGACGCCCTGATCGATTTTAAGCTTACACCCTCACCAGTGCCCCCAAAACGGGAGAGCTACGGCGAGATTCTGCTGAAAATCCTGGCCTCGCCGAACGTTGCGTCCAAGGAGTGGATAATCCGCCAGTACGACCACGAGGTCCAGGGCGGAAGTGCGATCAAGCCCCTGGTGGGGGCTAAGATGGACGGGCCCGGCGACGCTGCGGTGGTGAGGCCGGTGCTCGATTCGCATCGGGCGGTGGTGCTCTCGTGCGGGATGAACCCCCGGCTTGGCGAGCTCGACGCCTACCAGAGCGCCCTGCACGCGGTGGACGAGGCCCTGCGAAACGCCGTCGCGGTCGGGGCCGACCTGGACCGAACAGCCATCCTCGACAACTTCTGCTGGGGCAACTGCAACAAGCCCGACCGCATGGGCTCGCTCGTGCAGGCTGCCAAGGCATGTTACGAAGCCGCCGTCGCCTACGGCACGCCGTTTATCTCCGGAAAGGACTCTCTCAACAACGAGTTCCAGACCGAAGACGGCAGGACTATCTCGATCCCGCCGACGTTGCTGATCTCGGCTATCAGCGTCATCGCCGACGCCCGCCGATGCGTCACCGCCGACGCAAAGCAGGCGGGTAACTATGTTTTCCTGCTGGGCAGGACCGACGGCCGGCTTGGCGGCAGCCATTATCTTCTGGTCGAGGGGTTACCGAGTGGGACCGACGTTCCGCCAGTAGACCTAAAGACGAACCTCGCTGTAATGCGTACGATCCAGCGGGCGATAGAGGCAGGTTTTGTCCGGGCATGTCACGACCTTAGCGAAGGCGGGCTAGCGGCAGCGGCGGCGGAGATGTCATTTGCGGGCGATCTGGGCATGGAACTCGACATAGAATCGATGAGGGTGACTCAGCAGTCGGCTGATCAGGCGAAGCTGTTCGCCGAGTCGGCGGGCAGGTTTTTGGCAGAGGTCGCACCGAAGGATTATGATGCGTTCTGCAGGTTGATCAGGGACGTGCCTTTTGCGGAGATTGGAAAGATTACCGATACCGACAAGCTGGTGATAAAAAGCCGAGGAAATACCCTTATCGACCTGCCGATAGACCAGGCGAAGTCGGCCTGGCAGGGTACATTCCGGATGTGATGGCCCGATAAAAGCAGATGCTTGCAACTGGAGTAAAAATGTCCACCCCGAAGGCAATCGTGCTTCGATCAGCCGGCAGCAATTGCGACCGCGAGACGGAGTTTGCCCTTCAACAGGCAGGTTTCGATGCGGAAAGGGTGCACGTCTTTCGCCTGATGGAAAGGCCGGGATTGCTGAAGGATTGCCAGTTTTTGGTCATCCCGGGCGGATTCAGCTACGGTGACGACGTGGCGGCGGGCAAGATACTCGCAAACCAGTTGATTCACCGCCTGGCGGAGCCGCTCAACGAGTTTATCTCCGCCGACAAGCTCGCCCTTGGCGTGTGCAACGGTTTCCAGGTGATGATCAAGTGCGGGCTGCTGCCGTGGGGGCGGATCGAGCCGACCTGCGCCCATCGCGACGCGACGCTTGCGTGGAACGATTCGGGCAGGTTCGAGGACCTTTGGGTTTATCTGCGGGCAGACTCGGACAAGTGCGTCTTCCTCCAGGGAGGAGATGTCTTGACGTTGCCGATAGCCCACGGAGAGGGCAAATTCATCCCCGCTTCGGATTCGGTGCTCAAATCGCTGCGGGCTGGGAATCAGCTGGCATTGCGCTACGTGGATTCCGCAGGCAGGCCCGCATGCGGATATCCCGCAAATCCAAACGGAAGCGTCGACGACATAGCCGGCGTTTGCGATCCCAGCGGGCGGATCCTGGGGCTGATGCCGCACCCCGAACGGTTTGTTGACCAGACACATCATCCTCAGTGGACTCGCAATCCTGTCTGCAAGGTAGACGGCAGGGATTTGTTTAAAAGGGCTCGAGCATATTTTTCCTGATTGGGAAAAGCTCGCATTCTGACGGGTTTTTTAGCCGATAAGAATTGTTGAACTCCGCAGCGGGTTGTATGCCTGCGCAACAGGAGACACCTTGCTATGCGCACGAAAGTCTTGTTAATTTCAACTATCGTTGTTGCATGCCTGCCCGGCTGTATGACTACCGACAACAATCCCAAGTGGGATCCTCGCGCCGAGCTGCCCGGTTGGACCTACGACGCACCATTCTACTATAGGCCAACAAATGAGTTAGAGCCGCTCGAAACCGTCGGGGACGGGATCCCCGTCTACTACACCCGCGATGATGCGTTTTTCATACTTCATCCTGGAAACTATCAGCCGGCGGGTGTTCCGCGGGTTGGGGTATGGTACTCGACAACACAAGGCAGTCAGTGGCATCGAGCGGGATACTTCGGCCTGGAACAGTCGCATTTCCTTTTCCAGGCCGGCGAGGACGCCGAGTACTGGATCAGGTTTGTCGGACCAGGCCAGCCACCCGCGATAGAGCCGATGGGCAGCCCGCACCGTATCTACATGGTCGATACGAAACCGCCGGCGATCTCTCTGTCCATAAGCCCGCCGTATCTGCCCAACGGCAAGGCTGCACCCGACGCAGAATACTGGATGGCTAAACCATTCGAGATAGGAGACGAGCTGGTCGTCTCCTGGGGGATCTGCGATGGAAATTTCTTGGAAAAGTCGGTGGAGCTGCTGGTTGTGGGAGCGGAGTTCCCCAAAAACCTCCCATTGGCCAGGCTGGACGCCGAACTGTCCGATGCCGGCAGCATGCTGATAACAATTCCTCCCCACTCAGCCGATGCGGGGCAGATCATGTTCGCCATCCGCGCATGCGACAAAGCCGGCAACGTCTCGATGGCAACCACCCCGGCCCTTACGATTGCCCCACCAGCTGAGGGTGTCTCATATATACCGGCACAAGCGAATGGATGGATGACCTACATTCCGCCTCAATCCGACAGGTCCGGCTGGCCTACCGCAGGTCAGTTCGTCCGCGGCGGGACCGAGCAGGTGCTCAATTGGCTTTGCCCAGCCGCCGGTGATTACCAGGACGTTCAACTTGAATTCTCCGCCCGTGACGGCAGGGACAGGACATGGCAAAAAATGGCCAAGGACCTCAAAACCGGCCAGCCCGTCAAGTGGATGGCTCCGCGGATAAGCAGCAGGTCATGCAGGCTCAGGATAATTGCGATGCTGTCCGAACCTCCGGGTAAAGACGAACCGCCGTACGTGGTTTTGGCGATTTCTCCGCGGTTTACTGTCGACACTCCGGGCAGCGATGACACAGTCGTCATGGATGTGGATGTCCCGGATTAGCGCCTTTTCTGCCGGAGCCAGGCGAGGAGCCGGTCGGCGTCGAGGGTGTTGATGACGTCGTGCTTTGTTGCCCAGCCGCGGCGGGCAGTGATAACGCCGTATCGCATCGTGTCCATTTCGTCACAGCTATGGGCGTCGGTGGAGATTATCAGCTTCGCACCGGCTGATATGGCTAAGCGAACGTGCGTGTCGCGCAGATCCAGACGATAGGGACTTGCGTTTATCTCCAAGGCCACATTGTTGGCTGCCGCAGCCTGGGCGATCGCGTCGATGTCCAGCTCCATGCCGGGTCTGGAGTTGATCAGTCTGCCCGATGCGTGCCCGATGCAGTGGACGGTCGGGCGTTCGATGGCCTTGATGAACCTTTTTGTCGCGTCGGCTCCCTTCATCGAAAGGGCCGAGTGCGGCGAAGCCACCACGAAATCAAGCTCCGCGAGAAGCTCGTCGCCAAAGTCGAGCGATCCGTCCTTGAATATGTCAACCTCCACACCGACCAGCACCAGCATTTTGGGGTATCGCTCGGCTGATCGGCGAATGGCGCGGGCGTGCTCGCGCATGCGCTTTTCGTCAAGCCCGTGCGCCTGGATCTGCGATTTGGAGTGATCGGAGATGCCCAGGTATTTATAACCCCTTTTTATCGCGTCCCGTATCATCTCGTCGATGGTATTGTGCCCGTCGGACGCGGTGGTGTGGACGTGCAGGTCGCCGCGAATGTCGTCGGTTTTAAGCACCTTGGGCAGCTCGCCCCCCCCAGCCAGCTCTATCTCCCCCCGATCCTCGCGCAGTTCCGGTTCGATATAATGGAGGCCCAGGGCCTTGTATATCCCCTCCTCGTTGGCGCCCGCGATGCGTCTGGAGCCTTTAAACAGGCCGTACTCGTTAAGCTTAAGCCCTTTCTTGTTGGCAAGTTCCCTCAAGGCGACGTTATGGTCCTTCGAACCGGTGAAGTACATCATCGCCGCACCGTAGCCGGCCCGGCCGACCGCTCGAAGGTCCGCCTGCGTGCCGTTTTCGAGCACGACGCTGCACTTGGTTTGTCCCTTGGCAAGCACGCGTTTTATTTGCGGGCCTGCGGCGAACGACTCGATTATCTTCCCGGCTGAGGAACCTGGAGCCTGGCAAAGAAGATCGATGTCGCCGATGGTTTCCTTGCCCCGCCGAAGGCTGCCCGCAGCTGAGGCACGCTGTGCACCGGCAGAGCGAACCTGTACAAGCAGATCACGGGCGAGCTGTTCGGCGTTGTGAATAAGCAGTCTTCCTGCGGTGGTTTCGTGAAAATAAAGCGCCTGGGCGATCTGTTCGATCTTCTTTACGCCCAAACCATCCAATTCCGCAAGTTCGTCGGCCCTGGTCTCAACTGCCTGCTTAAGCTCCTCGACAGAGGTGATGTTCGCCTGTCTCCACAGCTTTGCCGCAGTCTTCGGGCCGATCCCCGCAACGCCAAGCAGGCCAGGCAGATTCCGGGGGATTTTCGCCAAAAGCTCCTGATGCCTGTCGATTCGGCCGGTCCGGATGTACTGCATTATCTTCTCGGCTGTGGACTTGCCGATCCCCTGAATTTCCAGGAGCTTGCCGGCCTCTGCCAGCTGCTCGATCGGTTCGGATAGATTTTCAAGGACCCGCCCAGCCTTGCGGTAACTGTTGACCCTGAACGGATCTTCCTCGAGGATTTCCAGGATATCCGCCATCTGGTTGAAGATTTCCACCAGCTCGGACTTGGGCATATGCTTGCTCCTTGAGGGAGTTTATTTACATGGACATGATACACATCGACATGCCCGCCTTGCCACACCCGCAGGCTGCTGAGAGAAGATGAGCTACAAAAAAAGGCCTGGGGGACGGGACGGTGCGTCTATAGACACAACCGTCCCGCCGGCCCCAGAAGCCCTTTATAAAAACCACCCTTGAACGAAATCGGAACTTCCTAACTTAACTTTGAACGTCTTCGACGCAGAACAACCGCTCCGCCAAGCGACAGCAGCAACAGGCAGGCCGGCTCGGGGATGCAAATGGTGGCTATATTCCAGTCCTTTACGTCGCCCGCAAGGGTGCTGTACTTGATGTCGGGGAACAGGATCTTCTCCCATGCCGGCTGATAGTCGAGCTTCCAGGTGAATAGCAGCTGCCCGCCGTCGATGGATTCCTCGACTTTCGGCTGCCAGAACCTGCCCAGATCGTCTATCAGTTGGACGTTTTCCTGCCGGCCTATGAGGCGGTCCTTATAATCGACCAGCAGGTAGATGATCTTGTAGTAATCTTCGATCGGTTCATTGCCGACCAGGAGGGTGTGGTCGTCCTCCCAGGCTGGATCCTGGTACGCGTTTGCCTTTAATCCCGCTTCACGGAAACCCGGCATCAGCCCGTTATCTCCCCAGGTCTTGCGGTAATAGGCAACATCATAGTTGCTGACTGCCCGTTCGGGCTTGTTAAGTCCCGGACACAGGGTGACGTACTTGTTCGCCCGGCTTGCCGGGTATTCCACGAGGTTCCACTGTCCGGGGAAGTTATTGGTGTACACGTCATCCGAGACGTTCACCACTATGTCTGCATTGGTGCGATCCGAATCGTGCCAGATCGACTTGGAGGGATTGATCCCGTCGTCGAAGTTCCCGCCGACCAGAGTCATGCAATGTGCCGGATCGTCGAAACCCACAGCCACATATTGGCAGCGTTTCAGCTCGGTGAGCAGGTAATTGTAGTCAATTGCCGTAAGGGTCTTGTAAACAGCGGTCACGTCGGTGTAGGTATTGGCGGGCGTATATTCGACGGAATTGGGATTTTTGGCGTACGTATATAACCAGTAGTTGACCGCCCATTCGCATTGGCCGCACCTGTTGAAACCCAGGTCATTGGTGATCTGGGTATATATGGAGGTAGCCCGCGCCTGGGCGTTTGCTCCTGTTCCGTATCCTGCCGCACCCAGCATGTTGGCGGCGGCTACCTGCCAGCAACTGTTGTCGCCCGGATCGGGCCATTGACCGTCGCCGTTACGGTCGGGCTTGTCGACGTCGGGGACCGGCGTGCCGTCGGTGCTGTATTTGTAGACGTTGAACTGCTGCTGGGACCATGCAGTGCAGGTTAAAAGCAGCGTGCAAACCAAAACCACATAAACACTCTTTCTGACATTCATGGTAATCTCTCCTTATGGGGTTCCTTTGCCTTGACTGTAAGCCTTTATAAACGTGACCCGGTTAGGTTCGCGCTCCTGCCCCGAAGCGGATGCGTGCTAATCCGGGCAACTTGTCGATTTGTAGTGATGCTTTACTCGTTTATGCCCAAAGAAACCCACCACCCCAGTGCGCGCACCTGTACCTAAGGGGCAGAAAAGCCGGACGTTATGTTTCCAAGCCCAAGCGTCCACCGGAAATCATCGACCTCCAGAGAGCTCCTCCAAAAAAGCAGGACAAACAATCCTAGTTATCGAGCATATTCGAGCCGAGCAAACACTGTAGCATTATACCACTATATGCTGGTACGTCAATAATAAACGGAGATTATTCATTGTGTATTCAGGGATTAGAGGCTAATTTTGATATCAAGGTTTCTCCGAGCACAGCCAGCGGTACCTTGGGCCTGCCCAGGCGGACGTCGGCCTTTGTCGCACCGTGGAAGTCGGATCCCCCAACTATCGTCAATTTCAGATGATGCGACAATTCGATGTATTGTCTTGTCAGGCTGGAATTATGATCGCAATGATACGCCTCGATGCCGCTTAGTCCGTAATCCATCAATTCTCTTGTGATCTTTTCCAACTGCTTTCGATTACGACAGTTAAGGTGCACCGGGTGCGCCAGAACCGCTATTGCCCCCGCTGAGCGGATGGCTGAGATTACCTCAGCGGGTTTGAGCTTCTCCTTGTCCACATATGCAATTCCTCCTGTGCCAAGGTACCTGCTGAATGCCTCCTGGACGTTTACGACCAGGCCTTTTTTGACCATCGCGTGGGCGATGTGCAGCCTGCCGATAATAAGTTCGCCGGGGGCGGAGTTGTGGGCTTGAGGTGCGCAGCGCAAAACGTCTTCCATGTCGATAGGCAGCCCCAAGGCCTTGAGATTGGCGATTATACGAGGATTTCGCTCGTTGCGGGCCTGCCGCAGAACATTAAGCAAGGCAGAAAGCGTGGGGGAATTCTCGTCGATGCCGTATCCAAGTATGTGCATTGTGCCCTGTGGGTATTGTGCGGAGACCTCGATCCCCGGTACAAACGCAAGGCGTTCAAAGCGTATTGCAGCCTTGCGTGCGCTGGACAGGCCCGCGGCTGAGTCGTGGTCGGTCAGGGCGACGGCAGCGAGTTTTATGCGATCAGCCAGCTCGATGATCGCCTCCGGGCTCAGCGTTCCGTCCGAGGCGGTCGAATGAGTGTGCAGGTCCACGAACCGCCGCTGCGATTTGCCCATCTTGAAGTCCTACGCAAGGTTATCGAACAGCGGGCTGGACAGATATCGCTCCCCGAAGCTTGGAAGCATTACCACGATTACCTTACCTTGGCTGTCCGGCCGTTGGGCTACCGTGTTGGCAGCCGACAGGGCGGCGCCTGATGAAATGCCCACGAAAAGACCCTCTTCCCTGGCTGACCTGCGGGCCCAGTCGATGGCGTCTTGCTGGTCTACACAGATGACCTCGTCAATGATCCTGAGGTTGAGGACCCCCGGGACAAAACCCGCCCCGATGCCCTGGATCTTGTGAGGGGCGGGCTGGATGGGTTTACCCTGGAGTGTCTGGGAGATAACCGGGCTTTGAGCGGGCTCTACCGCTATCGCCCTAAACGACGCCTTGCGCTGCTTGATCACCTCCGCAACGCCGGTGATCGTCCCGCCCGTGCCAACGCCCGCTATGAAGATGTCGACTGATCCGTCGGTGTCGCGCCAGATCTCCTCTGCGGTCGTCTGGCGGTGGATCTGGGGATTTGCGGGATTGTCGAACTGCTGCGGCATGAACGATCCGGGTGTGGCGTCGATGATTTCTTTTGCCTTTTTGATCGCACCGGCCATGCCCTCAGCCGCCGGCGTGAGCACAAGCTCCGCCCCCAGGGCAAGCAGCACCTTGCGGCGTTCGATGCTCATCGAATCCGGCATCGTCAGCAGGCAGCGATACCCGCGGATGGCGGCTACGAACGCCAGGGCGATGCCGGTGTTCCCGCTGGTCGGCTCGACGATCGTGGTGCCGGGCTTGATCTTTCCCTGCTGCTCTGCTGAGAGGATCATCGACAGGCCTATTCTGTCCTTGACCGACGCCATCGGATTGAACGCCTCAAGCTTGGCCAGCACCTTGGCCCTGGATTTGATGAGCTTGTTGATGCGAACCAACGGCGTGTTGCCGATCGTCTGAGAAATATCCTGGCTGATGCCTTTCATGCAAGGTTCCCTGCGTTTATAAACGGAATTCGGATAAACCTTCAGCCCTCACCCGGCGGGCTCATCCGATTATGTACATCATGATAGGCCCTTGTTGCTCGGGGGCAAAGGGAACTTACCGTCGGTCGAGGAAATCAAACCGGCCCTTTATGCAGCAGGGGCAGTCCGCCCGCCTGTTGGAGACGTTTAGTCTCTGTATCGCTCCGGTCCACAGGTTGAGCTTGATCATCTCAGCCGAGCCGGGTGTTAACGCTCCCGAGAGGATTCTGACAGCCTGGACAGCCTCGATTGATGCCACCGCCGCCACCGCCGGGCCCAGCACGCCGGCTGTCGCAGCGGTCGGCTGGATGTATTCCGGCGGCGGGATTTCATAAACGCATCTCAGGCAGGCGGACTGGCCGGGCAGGATGGGCATGACCTGGCCTTGCGCCTCGACAACCCCGGCGAAGATCCACGAAATACCGTGCCGGACGGCATAATCGTTCAGCAAAAAACGCGTGGCGAAGTTGTCCGTGCCGTCTAATATCAGCTCCACGTCATGGGCCAGTTCATTTACGTTGGACGGTTCAAGGCGCTTGGCGATGGGTTCAATGGATGTATCCGGTGCGATCGATCGCAGGCGCCTTTGGGCCGCGATGACCTTAAGTACACCGCCATCTGCGTCTTGCTGGTCGTAAAGCCCCTGCCTGTGCAGATTGATCATCTCCACCTGATCGGGATCTACGATTCTAAGCATCCCCACACCCGCCCGCGCCAACAGTTCAGCCAGCCAGCTGCCAAGCCCGCCCAGCCCGACGATAAGGATCCTGGAGCGGGCCAGGGCAGCCTGGCCTTGTTGACCAAAACCGGCAAACCGCACCTGGCGGTCGAAGCGGATACTGTCGAATGGATGTCTTTGCACGATGTTAGTGTAGGCTCCCTGCCCGCCGATACAATGGTGTTTGCCGCACCGGGTGAATGGGCCCGGCTGCAAATAGATGTTTTACACGGGAAAGGGTTGAATCCGTCAGGGTCTTACCACTAATATATAGCCGGTTTGTACCAAGAGCCGGCTACCGTCGCAACGGTCGGCCGGCTGGTCGGTAATTAATGAGGAGCTATCATGGCGTATACGATTTCAGATAAATGCACCACTTGTGGTGCGTGCATGGGTTCCTGCCCCGCAGAGGCCATCAAGGAAGGCAGCAAGAAGTATACAATCGATCCCGATCTTTGCATTGACTGCGGCATCTGTGTCGATACATGCCCCGTCGGGGCGATCGATCAGGCTTAACAGGATCGCACAAAGAGCGGGCCGTTGCGCAGGTTGAAGCGACGGCCTGTTGTTTGCGCCACCTTGCTTTGAAGTTTATGCCTGCCGATGCGGGCATGAGGGATAACACCATGGAAATACGAGAGTTCCAGCAGCTTATCCGCGACAGGTATTATCCAACCGACTCAGCCCGCGGCACGCCTGGGACGTTTATGTGGTTTATCGAGGAGGTGGGCGAGCTGGCCAGCGCCCTGGCTGGGGGAAACGAGCAGGACAAGCAGGAGGAGTTCGCCGACGTGCTGGCCTGGCTTTGCACGCTGGCTAACATAAACGGCGTGGACCTCGAGCAGGCGATCGAAAAATATACCGTCCGCGGGGTAGACGGCACCAAGTGACCTTACGGGCCTTTGCTTATTTGGGCCCGCTTACTTGCTTTCGCTTTGCCTTGCTTGCTCGCTTGCTCGCGCCCGCCTGATTGCACAAATGCGCAGCCCGACGTTGGGGGATTGGTCCTGGATGGGCTTTCTTGACAGGTGATGCTGCCCGGCGGATACTGTCGCTCATGCGTTATGTAATAGATTTGCTGCTGGGGATAGGTGTTATCGCGACCAGTCCGGTCTGGATATATCGAATGATCCGCCACGGGCGCTACAGGTCCAATTGCGCCCAGAGATTCGGCCTTGCCCCCAGGACCTTCGGCCTGCAGCCTGTGATCTGGATCCACGCGGTCAGCGCCGGTGAGATCAACGCAGCCAGGCCCATCGTCAAGGAGATCCACTCGCAATTGCCCGACTACCGGGTGGTAATCTCATCGACCACAGATACGGGACTCCAGGCGGCCAGGACGCTGTTCGGAAAAGACCACACGGTGTTCGCCTGGTGCATGGATTTTTCCCTTTCGGTGCGGTCGGCCTTAAAAAGGGTCCGACCTGCACTGGTGGTGCTTATGGAAGGTGAGTGCTGGCCTAACTTCCTGGCTGAGTGCAGCCGGCGGGGTGTTCCGGTTGTCTTGGTCAACGGCAGGATGAGTCCCGACAAGGGGTATAGGCGATACAAATTGCTGGGATCATTAGCTGGCAAACTTCTGTTCAACCGCCTGTCTGCCGTGGGGGTTCAGGATGAGAGCTACGCAGGCCGCTTCCGTGCGCTTGGGACCGACGCCGGCAGGATCTGCGTGACGGGAATGATCAAATTCGACGTGCCCGTTACCGACAGTGTCGAAGGCCAGCAGCAACTGGCAGAGGCTGTGGGTGTCGATCAAAACGATCGGCTCGTGGTGGCGGGCAGCACCGGGCCCGGCGAGGAGCAGATTGCCCTCGACGTTTTCGAGAAGCTCAGGCCTCGCCACCAGGGGTTGAGATTGGCGATAATTCCCCGCAAACCCGAACGGTTTGACGAGGTGGCCCGGCTGATCCGGTCGCGGGGTTACGAACTGGCAAGGCGTTCCGAAAGGCCCGACGGCTGTACGGCACCTTCCGACAGGCAGGCGGTCATTTTGGGTGACACGATGGGCGAACTGCGTAAGTTTTACGCGCTGGCTGAATGCATTTTCGTCGGCAGGTCGCTGGTTGCGATGGGCGGATCGGACATGATCGAGGCGGCGGCGCTCGGCAAGGCTGTCGCCTTTGGCCCGCACACGTTTAACTTTCCGCAGGCTGACGAGTTGGCGCGCCACGGCTGTGCGCGGGTTGCCGATGCAACCGAGCTTGAGGGGGTGCTGGACGGCTGGCTTGGCGATAGGGAGCAGGCCCGGTCAGCGGGCAGGTCGGTGCAGGATTACATCCGTCCTCAGCAGGGCGCAGCCCGTCGAAACGTTGAGATGATCTGCCGGGTGCTCGGCAGGACCCCGGCGGTTAGGCCCGGCGGGATCGCCACGGTAAGACTTGACAATCAGGCCATGCAGGCGGGGGCTGAATAATTTTTTTAAACAAGCCCGCGGCAGCGGGATGGGATTTCAGACAATAAGATTCGAAGGTAAATCACATGCCGGGAAAAGCGGTCAGAGAACAGGTTGTCACCCGCGCCAGGCGGATCGTCGTAAAGGTCGGCACGAATGCTATATGCGATGATCGAGGCCGGCTTGACCTCGACAGTGTCGCGTCGCTGGCCAGGCAGATAGCGAAAGTGCGGTCCAGGGGCGTATCGGTGGTGCTGGTCGCCAGCGGGGCGATCGGTTCGGGCGTGCGGGAGTTGGACCTGCCCGCAAGACCCAAAACAATGCCCCAGTTGCAGGCTGCCGCCGCCGTCGGGCAGGGCCAGCTCATGCGCCATTTTCACGACGTGTTCGCCCGATACGGCCTGAAGGTCGCACAGGTGCTGCTTACGCGGGACGACTTCGAAAACCGCGCGCGGTACTTGAACATCCGCAATACCCTCCGGTCGCTGGAGGACTTCGGCGCCTTGCCGATCGTGAACGAAAACGACACCGTCGCGGTCGATGAGATACGATTTGGAGAAAACGACATCCTGGCTGCCCTGGTGACGGCTATGCTCGGTGCGCAGGTGCTGGTGCTGCTGACCAGCGTGGACGGCTTGATAAAGGACGGGCAGGTCCAGGACGTTGTCAGGGAGGTCGACGAGAGCGTGCTGGCCTTGGCGAGCTCAGCCCGCAGCAAGTTGGGTTCGGGGGGAATGAAAAGCAAGCTGCAAGCCGCCCAGTTGGTGGTGCGGTCGGGGGAGGTGGCTGTCATCGCAAACGCACGCTGCCCGGACGTTCTGACCCGCCTGCTTGACGGCGAGCCGATCGGCACGGTGTTTGTCCCCGCCGACAGGAAGATGTCAAGCCGGGCCCGATGGATCGCTGGTGCGAGCAGGCCCGCCGGCAAGATCGTCGTCGATGAGGGGGCCGCCAGCGCACTTGTAAAACACGGCAAAAGCCTCCTTCCAAGCGGGATAATCGGCGTACTGGGCCGATTCGAAAAAGGCGCAACCGTCAGCGTGGTCGATCCGGCGGGCAGGCAGATCGCAAGGGGGCTTACCAACTATTCCTCCGCAGGTATCGAGCAGATCAAGGGTTTAAAGACCAGCCAGATCGCCAAGGTGCTCGGTGACAAACCCTACGACGAGATAATCCACCGAAACAATATGATCGTGGGTTGACGACTTGTGCGGCTTGTAATTTCCTCGGCGGACGTTGGGTCTGGGCAAGTCAGTTCAGGGCGACGATTCCCCTGCGAAGAGCGAATTTCAGCAGGGCATATTGGTCGTGGATCTTCAGTTTATGCATCATATTGCACCGATGCGTATCGATCGTCTTGAACGACAATCCAAGGTCGTCGGCGATCTGCCGGGTGGTTTTGCCCTCAGCCACCAGCAAAAGAACCTGTTTCTCTCGCAAGGTCAGTTGGTCGTAGGGATCGGCTTGGTCACACCCTGCGCGCCGGATCACATTTTTTGGGATGCTCTGGTCCAGATAGAGCTCGCCCCGATGGACCGTTTTGATTGCCTTTAGAAGCTGTTCTCCAATGGCGTCTTTAATCAGGTAGCCGCTCGCCCCGTGCTGCAAGGCCCGGGTGACGAACTGCTCATTGTTATGAACCGTCAGGATCAAGACCGCTATTCCCTTGCACTTGAGTGTGACCTCCTGACAGACATCCAGCCCGTTAAGGCCTGGCATGGTGATGTCCAATATCAAAACGTCCAGGCGGATCTGCTGGACTTGAGGGAGCACTTCCCTTCCGTCTCCGCACTGGCCGACTACCTCCATGGCAGGATCGGTGTTGACAAGTGCAGCCAGGCCTTCTCTGACCATTGCGTGATCATCGGCTAGAAAAACACGAACACGTTCTTTCATAAACGGCTCCTGATCGGTATAACCTCGTATCACAAAAGTTACTTACTCTATCGGCATGCACGGGCGGCAGGTTAAATGCAGAAAAACGGATTCTTCAGACGATTATCGAGAAAACCGGCGGACAAAAAGCGGCGGACCGGCGACTTGCCGGTCCGATCTTGAAGCCCGATCCCCGATGAGGTAATCTCGCCGGCCTGCGGAATGGTTTTGCGGCTGATTTCGCGGG
>Ga0315284_10004859_pt1 | contig 19107 bp, 33 predicted proteins | sample YL17G09_16_MG_FD_203696 | JGI IMG/M metagenome (GOLD analysis project Ga0315284, IMG submission 203696) | Sediment microbial communities from Yellowstone Lake, YNP, Wyoming, USA - YL17G09_16 | ecosystem: Environmental > Aquatic > Freshwater > Lake > Sediment | place: USA: Wyoming | collected... | reverse complement strand
AAATCCATGGAATCGGCCTGAGTATCGAGCAAAAATGGCGGCTGTGCCGAGTCCATTCCATACACCACAAGCTCGCGCTGCCAACAAGGCCTCACTTAACACTCCGGAGTCTAGAGTCAAAAGAGTGCGTTTGTCTAAAGAGGTGCTTGCTGGACCTGGAATGAAGGAAAAACTTTCCGCTATCTCTAAAGAAATTCATGCCAGGCCGGAAGTCAAAGCCAGAATGTCGGCTGCTTTCAAAGGCAAGAAACGCGGGCCTTTGCCAGCCGATGTGCGAGACAAAATAAGGGCAAGCAACACAGGGAAGAAGCACACGGCAGAGTCCAGGCAGAAAATGAGCCTCATGCAAATCGGCAAGAAGCGCCCGTCTGAAATCGTCGAAAGGATAGCTCAAAAAGTTCGCAAATACATGGTCAAGGATGGGTGCATCACTCACAAGATCTGCCGTGTTCATGGGCTTGTTTCGGTCAATGACTGTCACATCGGAAAGTACGGCAGCGGCAACCTGAGAGTCATGTGTGGACTCTGCGTGCGTGCTCGAGGGCAAGAACTTCGACGAAGAATGTCCGCGGAAAAAGTGAAACTTTCTTCTGAAGAACGCGGAGCCAGGATCAGTGCAGCTTTGAAGGGAAGGAAGCTCTCCTCGGAACATAGGGCTAAACTCAGTGTTGCGAATCGATTGAGAAAGACATCTCAAGAGACGAAGGAAAAACTAAGTGCTGCGTTGAAAACTTCATGGAGAAAGCGACAAGCTTTGTGAACGCATGATTTTGCCGCAACCGGAACGCATCGAAGAGCTGGAGCGCGCCGGCCACGTGTTCGAAACGCGGTCGGCTGCGCAAGCTTCGAAGCACATGTTCTCGGCGCATGTCTACACCCACGAGGTGGCCGAGCTGGAATTTCGGGTTTGCATCCGGTGCGGATTGATTGCCGAGATGGACGACGAATTCTGGTCCATGACTTGCGACGAGCGGCAAGTGGCCTTGATTCAGGAAAAATGATTCCCTGCGAGCACATTCTGTCGTCGATCCAGACCGGCTCTTTCTCGCGCCCATGTGGCGAGCCTGCCTGCAGGTTTTTCTCCAGCGTCCATTCCGGCTCTCCCGCTCACGATTGGATGGAGGCTCTGTGCGCGGAGCACGGGCGGCTGTATGATCTGACGTTCGTCCGGGCGGGCGTCGCCAAGGAAGTGTCTCTACAGCAGTATCTCATCACGACAGTGCACGAGACGTGACATGAGCAGGCTCAACGCGCAACATTTGCCCAGATATCTGCATCTGCCGATGGACGAGAAGCATGCCGCGCCGCGAAAGAAATGCGACCATTGCAATCGCAAAGCGTGCCAATGGATTCTGTGCGCGATCAAAGAGCCTCATTCGGAGACGGTCTACGAAGACTGGCAGTCCCGCTGCCACGCCCATCGCTTGAAGCCGTCCAAACTCTCTGAGGGGCGGCGCATCGTCGGCAAGGACGAAATTCGCGTGCGGGAAGTCATGGCGCTCTGACGCGCGGCGGAACCGCGCACGCCCCGCGCGTATCGAGCCAGGAGGTGACTGGATGATCAAGCACTCTACGGCGATATCCAACATCATGAAGAACAGGCCCGACTGCTTCAAGCAATTCAAGCAGCTCGCGGTCTTCTCTGTCGGCGGCCACTTCCACAAGGTGGAAGCCTTCTATATGGCTCTGGAAAGCAAGGGCGTCGTGCAGATCGAGCTTTGTTGGGGCGCTTGCAACAGGGGCACGGTGCAGAATCTCGTCTTCATCGGAGACGAGCAGGACATCGTGGCGAGGCTCTCCGGGGTCAAGGATCCTGTCATCCGGCACATGCCGACGCCGGCCACCGTCATGGTGAAGATGGTCGTCTTGCGCCTGGGCAAGCTGCACGACGCCATAGAGCAGGAGAACAAGAGCATCGTCTCGGCAAACCAGTACGCTCTGAACAATCCGAATACCAAAACGAAGCCCAAGCCGATGTTTCCGCAGATCAAGTTCTCGGACATGGCCGACCGGTTCAAGAGACTGCCGCACAGCTGGTTCGTCAAGACGCGCATCGACGAGTTCATCAGAGTGCTCGATCGCAAGGAGATCACGCCGGAGATCCTGCAAAAGGCCTTTGATATATACTCCGTGCGAATCGTGATGCACTCATGAAGCCAGATCGAGCCCTGCGAGAGATGATTGAAGAGGCGGCCGGCTGGAGGCACATCAGGGCCGACAGCAACCTGTGCATGCACAATGCGGGCACGGCCATGTTCCATTGCGCGCTCGCCTCCAGGCGAGACGGGCCGACCGTCTGGGCCGTGTGCTTCTCGATGAAGCCGAAGAAGGACGAGCCGCGCCTGCGGGCATTCGTCCTGGCGGCGATGCTCTACAGCGTGTGGCCGCACAAGTGCACGGAACTGTTCGGCTCCGACAGAACGCGCAGCAACGGCTCCCTGCAGCAAAAGCTCTGGATCAACCACGCCGACAAGAAGATGTTGCGGGCGGTCGAGAAGCTTCTCGAGGACAAGACCCTGAAGGTCAACCCGGCGGTGGGCGTGCTCGCGGACGAGCTGCGCCGCAAGCTGTCCGAACTGGCGACGCCCTTGGATCTGTGGATGGCGGACGTCCGAGGCCCGCTGACGATGGCGGTCAAGAGGGGTGCGTCGAGGGACGACCTGATCCGCATGGTCGACGAGGCAATCGCGGAATCGGTGATGAAACTCTAGTCCTTTTGTGGGACCGTTCCGGCATGAAACGCTGGACCGTCTACTGTCACACGCATGTCGAATCTGGACGCCGATATGTCGGTCTGACTTCTCAGACGATGGAATCGCGTTGGAAAAAACATGTTTATACTGCGAAATCCTCCAAAGGAGGACGTTGGCACTTCCCGAACGCGATTCGGAAGTACGGGAAGGATGCGTTTAAACCTGAAATTCTCGGGGTCTACGACACGCTTGAAGAGGCAAACGAACAAGAAAAATATTGGATCGACAAATGGGATCTGACAAATCCTGAGAAAGGGTTCAATCTCGCAAAAGGCGGAGGGGCCCAGCCTCATTCAATTCGAAAAAATCCATGGGATGACCCGAAATACCGAGAAAAGCACAAGGACTGCTATAGATCTCTGCAAACACCCACGGCCAGGGCAAAAAACATTGACGTTTTGCGCGCGCCGGAATCACGCGCAAAACGGTCCATCATTTCGAAAGAAATTCGGTCTCGACCGGAAGTCATCGTCAAGATGGCAATGAGAATTGTTCGCATGTCCAATGAAACCCGTTCTAAAATATCTAAAGTGAGGACCGGAACAAAATCAAGTTTAGAGACTCGCATGAAAGTTGCAGAAGCTGGTCGAAACAGATCCGAGGAAACTCGCAGAAAAATATCGGAAGCGAACCATAGACGGGTACAAACACCTGCGACGAAGGCTAAACTCAGTGCTATCAACAAAGGCAAAAAGCTTTCTGCAGAGCACAGAGCGAAACTTTCAGCAGTCAGAACTGGAAAACAGAGTACTGAAGCTGTGAAAGCTAAGATTAGTGCTTCGCTTAAAGCGAAGCACGCTGCTAAATGGGAATTGTCAAAGAACATCGAAGACGCAGCCTTGATCGATGTATCGGTGTAGGATCGTGAGGAGGAGACGCAAATGGGGTATAACTTGTCGGTCGAAGCACAAAGCGCGGAGCTCCGAAACAAGATGGTTCGCTTCATGGAGGCCAACTACAAGAGCTTGGGCGAAATGGCCGGACCACCCGAAGCCCGCGGCAAGAAGAAGATCGAGATCGGGTACTCGTCTTGCTTGCACGGCGAAGAGAGGGTGTACGTCTATTCGGTCATCCGATGGATGGCTCTGAAGGTCGGCGCGCTCCAGTCCAAGTTCAGCAAGGAATCGGTCAATCCGAACGTCTTTGCCGATCCCGCTCCCTTCATGACCTACGATTCGTACGAGCACTGGCCGATCCTGGTCTGCGCCTCGGAGAAAGAGGCCATGGCAAAATGGCCAAAGAGCCTGTGGTGGTGCTGCACCGACCCCTTAGGCATCTATCTCGGGGAACGCACGAGCGAGTCGGTCGTCTCCGCCGTGACGGAGGCCATCTTCATCGACAAGAAGAGGGGTGCTCTGTTCGACAAGGAGATGAAGAAGCTCGGCACCGTGCCTCGCGACGACAAGGAAAAATGGGAGAAATGGCTCGCCAAGAAGCACGCCATTCAGGCGAAGCTGTGCCGGCCGGAGATCCGAGCCATGATGAAGAAGATCCGGTCGGAAATCGGGCGGCTCGACAAGCTGTGGATGGAGACGTGACATGACATCCAAAACAGCTGAACCGGTCCAGATCGAATGTGGGCTCTCCAACACGGACAGCCCGGAGAACAGTCTTCTGCGCGTCATGTTCACGTGCTTCCTGAACACGGGGGCGCTGGACGAACGGATGAAGGCGGCAGTGGAGCTGAAGCCCCAGTCGGCCAGGTCCGATCACGTCGGATTCGCGTTCATGGCGCTGCATTCCGAGTCCATCCGCGAGGAGTTTCTGGCCTGGGTGCAGCAAGACGCGCTGGCCCGGTTCATCATGGACAACGACCACACGAGGGACTGCATCATGCAGCGGTTTCCGGAAGAGCTGCCCGGCACCCACGGGTATTGGCTGTCTCCAGTGGACGTCATCCTGGGGGCTCGCTTCAAGGAAATCACCGGATTCGACCGGGCGCGGATGCCGAAGGACCTCAAGAAGAGCTTCTACACGAAGGCGGCGAATCGGCTGTCGAAGATGGTCGAAGAGTACGGCAAGCTCAGCCCGAACCAGAAGTGGACCCTGTACGACTACGACAAGGGAGACTACGTTGGGACCACGCCCTCGGTGGAAGAATGGCTGCGCCTGGCGCTGTCCGACAGAAACGTTCATCTGCCGTCCAAAAACCTGCGAGAGATCCACCACCTGTGGCTCAAGACCATGAAGCACGAGGCGATCGACGACGTCGTTCAAGAGCTGATGCGCGTGGCTCAAGTGGTGGGGGTTATGGTTGCCTGAAGGAGATGAGAATGAACGAACAATCGGCCGAATGGTTGCGCGACAAGTGGCTCAACGGCGATCGCGAAAGCGCGTTGGAATCGCTCGAAGAATTCGAGGGAAGGACGCGTCTGGCAGTGCTCGTGCGCTGGGTCGGGTTGATGAATCCTCAGGACGTGCAGACGTTGCTCACGATGCTTGAGGGTTGAAACACCCAGCGCTTTTTGCCCAGATCCCAGATCTCGCTGTATCCCTGGGATTTCCTGAGTTCGGTCTCGGTCATGGTTTCGCCCCTGGGTTTGCGCATGGCGGACTGGTGGAACCTGTGCTTGTTCTTCCACCAATAGCGCGATGGCTTGACGTCGCCATCAAATTCGAAGCCGATCTTCTCGTAAACTTTTCCGTCGAACAGCCGATTGTCTGAAAACGACACGACGGACGCCGGTTTGAACTCGGAAACAAATCGTTTCAAGATCTTGGACCAGACTCCGTGCACACGGGAGTCCGGACAGGCAGCCATTCGGACCAGCTCCCAGTCGTGCTTCGACTGCCGCGTCGGACGCTTGAACGAACAGCAAGCAACCAATTCGCTTTCAAGAAAAACGCCGTAGTTGATTTTTGCCTTGCATGCTCCTATGTAATGAAATTTATCGTAAAACGGGTCGGCCACCTTCGCGTCAACAAGTTGGATCTTGCATCCAGACGGACGGAGCGACTTGGCGCTTGAAATGTGAAGAATGTTTCGGAAAAAATTTTCCATTTTGGGCCGGCCGTGAGTCCACTCGTCCTCGAAAATCATGACGTGCCGCACGCCGTTTTCAAGCGCGTTGCGGCGCTTTGCGAGATCTCGGAATTTCGAATCAGGGTATGAGTGCCACTTGAGACCGGCATACTCGATCACAAGGCTTACAGATGGCACAAATATGTCATATCGCATTTTATTTATCGGATATTCCAAAGCATTTTCGTGACCCAAGCCCAAAAAGAAATCGGATATTTCTTTTTGCCCTGATGAAACCCGGCTCGTGACGCATCCGCATGTGAGCGAGTTTCCCAGTCTGACTCCGCTCCATCTGGGCCCATATTCTTTGCCGCATAGCCTACATTGTGCTCTGAAAGGATTGTTCACATTCTGGATCGTTTCCAACGCAACTGGGCACCAATCCGGGAGCTGGTCTGGCGTGATCGGAGTGCGCAGCTTTCGAATGTCGCATTTGTTGATATCGTAATTGATCTTCATCGTCGTTCCACAATTCCCGCATGAAGATGTGTGTCCGGACATCACATGCGCGATCATGGCGGAGGTTTCAGCTCCGCAATCGCACAGCCAGACGACCTTCTTTCCAGCCCCTGGCGATGTGTCCACCGGATTCTTCAACTTCAAACGGCCGAACTTGCGCACGGACATTTCTGCGGCTGAAATATCATTGCAATGGCCGCAAGTCTTCGAATAACCCAAAACGACGGAGTTTATGTCGATTGCTTTGTCTTTGCCGCAGTCGCACATCCATACGACTTTCCGATGAGATCCCGGGACGATTTCATCAGGATTCTTCATTCTAAGATTACCGAACTTGCGAGTGGTCATGTCGGCGGCGGAGACCGGAGCGGTGCGCCCGTACAGCCCACAGCGGCCACAGGACTTCGCGTGCCCGGTGGATACGTCCTGCACAGTCGCCGTGGTTTCTCTGCCGCAGTCGCACACCCAGGAGAATTTCTTGTTCGACCGGGGCGCGACTTCGACCGGGTCCTTCATTCGGAGGCTGTTGAACTTGCGGATGGCCATGTCCTCGGCGGTAAGCCAGTTGCATCGTCCGCAGTTCTTGGAGCGGCCTTTGACGACTTCCCTGTAAGATCTGGCAGCTTGCCTGCCGCAGTCGCAGGTCCAAAGAATTGAAGCATGGGACCCATGAGACAGCCCTTCGGGAACATTGCCTCGAAGACTTTGAAATTGAACAATCATGCTGAACCTTACAATTAGAAGTGCAACAGAACGTCAACGTATTTTTGTTTGCACTTCTTGCCCCCGGTAGGGACCGGAGCCCGCACCGGGCGGCGAGTATCGGATCACGGAGGTGACAGAATGATCGGTTCTCGTTTGTCAGACCCAAGGAAGGTCGCGTCCAACGCGGCCAAGCTCAACCTCATGCAGGAGAAGGTTTCGTCCTGCATGACCAGGCTTTTCAGGAAGCCGGAAAATGGCGGCAACCCGTTTTTGTTCGCGTTCGCGGCCCCCAAGCCGCACGAGCTGGTCACGGAAGGTCCGGGCGGCCAGAAGATCGAGACGGCCGCGACGGACGGCCGCAGGTACTACTGGAACCCGAACTTCCTGGAGAAGCTCACTCCCGACGAGCTGTCGGTGGTGATGCAGCACGAAGGCTACCACGTCATCTTCTTCCACCCCAAGCGCGGCAAGGGCAAGATGCACCAGGTGTGGAACATCTCGGTGGACTACGTGGTCAACGCCTGCATCATCAACGACCACGAGAAGACCCATCGCAAGGGCACGCTGTTCGGCGGCAACATCGGCGAGCCGCTGGCGCTCAAGGATCTGCTGCAGTTCATCGACGGCAAGCAGGAGCTTCCGAAGGGCGACTTCTGCTTCGCCGACAAGACCCTGTACGGCCGGTCTCCCGAATCCGTCTACGACGAGATCATCGACCATTGGAACAAGTCCCCCCGCAAGTGCCCCAAGTGCGGCAGCCTATCCCTCGGCCCCAAGGGGCAAGGGAAGGGCAAGGACAAGGGACAGGGCCAGCAGCCGGGCGCCAAGGGCAAGGGCCAGCAGCCGGGCGACGGGGACGGCGATGGAGACGAGCAGGACCAGGGACAGGGCCAGGGCGGGTGCGGCGACGAGCACGGAGACGGCTGCGGATGCGGCCCCGGATCGTCCCAGGGCAAGAATGGCCAAGACGAGGGCCATGAATGCTCTTCTTGCGGCAGCCCCCTGGACCGCTTGGGCGCGATGGACTCGCACATCGACTCGGACATGAGCAAGCAGGAGGTCGAAGCGGACATGATGCGCGCTGCCGACCAGGCCGTGCAGATGCGCGGCACGGTCCCGAGCGAAGTCGAGGGAATGCTGGGAGAACTCAAGAAGCCCACCCTGAAGTTTACCGACATCGTGCGCAGCGCCCTGCTCAAGAAGGTGCAGGACGCGGGCCTGAACAACGACTGGAAGCGCATTCGGCGCCGGTACCTGAGCACGACCCCGAAGCAGTACCTGCCTCGGCGGTACATGCACAAGCCCCGTTGGCTGGCGATGATCGACACGTCAGGTTCAATGGGCGACGACGATCTCGCATATGCCATCTCGCAGCTGCAGGTCCTGGGGAACAACACTGAAGGTTGGATAATCCCATGCGATGCGACGCCTCATTGGGCTGGAATTCACAAGGTCGAGAAGCTCGCGGATTTGAAGCGCACAAAGATTGTTGGCAGGGGTGGAACAGTCTTCGATCAGTTTTTTCGCGAGTTTCCTGAGAAGCTGGGGAGGAACTTCGATGTGGTGATTGTTCTCACCGATGGTGACTGCGGAACGGTCCCTTATGAGCTTCGTCCTCGCGGAATGGACTGCGTGTGGGTTATCACACGAAACAACACCGGGTTCAAAGCTCCATTTGGCCGAACCGCGCCACTCCGCACTGACCGTCCTTGACCTCGTCCACTGCCCGTGATAAAATAAATCATGGGCGAATGCAAAACAAAGATATGCCGTAAGCACGGCGATCTCTCCGAGGATTTGATCTCTCCGAGAGGCGAATGCCGCCTATGCGTCCGGGAACGCGTAAAAGCGTGGAGACTCTCCAATGCAGCACATGTTGCCAACCTGAAGCATGCCAGGTATGAACGCAACAAAGCACAGATACTCAAACAACAAAAGGAATATGTCGATCGAAATCGCGACAAAACATACGCCAAAAGAAGCGAGTGGGCCAAAGCCAATCCTGAGAGGATATCATCGTCACATCGAAAACATCGCAAGTCAGAACACGGAAAACAACGGCGTGATGAGTGGCGCGAGGAAAACAGAGAAAAGCTGCAGCAACAGCGCCATGACGAGTATGAATGTGATAAGCCGAGACAGAAAGCTTTGAATTGTATTTACATCTCTACTCACAAGGAACAGCTGAGAGCAGCATCGAAAAAATGGCGCAAGGAGAACAAGATTACTATTGCTCGAAAGAAAAAAGCGCGGATGGATCGCATGCGATTGGCTGCGATCTCCCGTTATTCTGAAGGCAGGAACGCTTGCAAACTCTGCGGTATGTCGGATGTATCAAAATTGTGTTTGGATCACATTGATGGGAGTGGTGCCAGACATCGCAAAGACCCCGAGACTAGGACGACGCACTCTTTGCTCGAGTGGTTTAACAAGCACGGATACTCTGACGGGTTCCAGGTCCTGTGCTGGAACTGCAACTGGCTGAAACACCTGAAGCCTTGCAACAGCGCCCAAGCTCGGTGCAACAGAAAACTGAAACAAACAGTGCTCGATCACTATTGCGGCGAACCGGCCAGATGCGTCTTGTGCGGAATCGACGACTTACGAATTCTAACCATCGATCATGTCGATGGTGGGGGTAAGAAGCATCGTTCAAGTCACAAGTTGCATGGCGGGCCAGACTTCTATCGGTGGCTTCGGGACCAGGAGTTTCCGCCTGGATACCGCGTTCTGTGTTTCAACTGCAATTGTGGACCGGCATGAAGCTTCGCGAGGTTTTTCGAATTCTGAGGCCTCTGCGCTTCCTGGGTCATGACCTGCACTTGGCTCAAGACGGCGCGATTCGCTGCCGGACATGCGGCGCGTTCGTGTGCATGCCCGGCTTCCGGCGCATCAAGGTTTCCTGCTCACGCGTCTGGACGGACGGATCGGGCGGATGGTCTGCCCTCAGGGTCATCCCGGACTGCAGGGCCGAACAGGTTCTGAAAATCCACGAGTCCTGACGGGCACCGCAGCTCCCGCATTCCCGCGCGTATCCGATTGCGGAGGTGATAGATGAAACTTTCCGAGATGACGCTGGAGCAGCCTGCAAGCGCCATTTCGGCGTGGATGCGGACCCGGCCACTCTGATCCATTGCAACTTTTGACGGCTGATGCTAGACCCGACTCAAGTCACTTGCCCTGAACGAACTTGCCCGCGAACTTGCCCGACTGCAGGTCTACCTGCCACTTTTGCGGCCCGCCCAGGACGATGCCCCGCTGGCTGGCGAACATGGTCAGCCGCTCCTGAAAGATCTGGTCCATTTGCGCAGCCCTGGCCGCGGCCTGGCTTTGCGCTATGGTCAGGTTCGCGAGCTGCATCTTCAGGGCCACGGCGTTCTGGTCGATTTGCTGAAGCTCCTTCAGCTCTTCGGGCGTGAGCGCATGCTGCTGTTCGGCGGGCTGGCGCTCGAATTCCGCATCCACGACATTCTGTTCAGACATTTTCCGGTCTCCTGTCGGTTGTAGACTTTCGACCGTACCGCAGCTCGCGCCTGCGACGGCGTATCGGACCATGGAGAAACTGAGATGAGATGCGCCAGGAGGTTGCCTGAAGACGTGGCCTTCAAGCTCAGGCCGCTCTGTCCGAGAGCGGCGGCCGTCTTCATGCGCACCATGAACGGCAGACTCAGGCCGCTTTGCCGCGAATGCCTGGACAATGCGTTCGACGACCCGGACAAGCGGGTGTCCATCGAAGAGGGAACGGACGAGTGGATCGTTCAAGAAACAATGTCGTCCTGAAGAAGCTGTCGGGAGACGATTTCATGTGGTGGGCATGGGAAGTATCCATCGACGGCGTGAGGATCCTGGTGGACTTCGAGAGTTCGTGCAGGAATCTGGCTCACAATTTGGCCCGAGACCCCGACTTTTGCAGGGAGACTCTCGCCAGGGCCGTAATGAAAGAAGTGCACGAGATTTAGAGGAGGCGACGTGGCCAGACGCAAGCGCAAGGCGAAGAAGCCCCAGATGATCGTGAAGCTGCAGATCCAGATGTTTCCGGATCCAGGATCTCGCGTGCTCATCTACAACGAGGACCGTTCCGTCTACTACGAGCAAGAGGCGACCGAGGAGCTTCGCGCCATCCTGTTCGATCGGCCCAAGCGGTATCTGTACGCCCACTTGGAGGGGACGCTGCTGCACTTGGACAAAGACGCTCCGGACCAGGACTGGTGACCCGGCATGAAGACTCTCGATCAAATCGCCGCGGAAATGGCCAAGAACGCATATTCAGAGAACGAGCTCTCAATCAAGCAGAAGATCTCCCGGGTGGTGGCCTTCATCGAGAGCGCTTCCGTCGAAGTCAAGAAGGTGAGCGTCTCGAAAAAGGGTCCCACCTACGGAAACCCGAGCTCGCTTTGTCACAGGGGCGTGTGGGGATATCCGCAAGTGTTCGTCACCAATGGCAACGGGGCGCCCATTCAGGTCAATCACCGATTCATGCTCGCCCCTTTTCTCATCGTGTGCACCTATCTGCCGGACTACGGCAAGATTTTCAAGATCGACGACGATCCGGCGGTTCCCGAGCTATTCACACACGACAGCCAGTGGCGCGTGTGCAGAGCACAGCACGGAACGCAGGACCTCGGCGTTTGGATGGCCGAGAGTTGCCCTTCTTTGTTCGAACTCGATAGGCTCGTCCGCGCCGAGTGGGACGAGCAGGCCAGAGTTTTTCCAAAGGAAGCCGACAGGTACGTCGACAAGCTCGGCGGCAGACAGCGCGTCAATTTTCAAAACAAGCTCGCCAAGGAATTCGGCAAGCACAAGGGTAGTTTGATGGGCGTCCCTCCGAACCTCGTCTATGAGGTTTTCCGATTCACGCGCGATCACCAGACGGCGATGAGCAGCCTTGTGAACTTCTGCGCGAAAAACAGGGCGGATGCCGCGTTCATCGACGAGAGCGACGTCGAAGCTGCCCTGAAGCTCGCGGAAGTGGCTGAGGTCATGGAAAAATGAGGCAAAGATGTCGGAGCTAAACGATCTGGTCGTGGAGGCGTTGTCTCAACCCATCCATCATTGGGACCGCGGACAATCGCGACAAACTGGAACCCAACCGCCAGCTCCGGAGCAAGTGACCAAGCTGAAAACAACCGTTCTCGCCGCCATCGAGTTCGTGGCGTCGGCTCAGGTCGTCGCGCGCAAGCCTCGCATCGGCAAAAAGGGACAGAGCCGCTACAGGCACGGGACCAATTACGCCATCGGAGGTCTGGTTGCCTGCCCGGTCGTCGTGCTTCGCATCAAAGGCGGATCGGAGCTTCGCATGATGACCGAATTCGACGCCGCTCCTTTCAAGATCGATTACGAATACGACGACAAGGGCCACCGCACTTACAAAGTCTCCAAGAAGCCGCACATTCCAGGGATGTTTTTGCATGCAGACAAACCTGCGTACGACATGAGGATTCTGGCGAACAACGATCACTGCCAAGCGTTGGTGAAATGGTTTCTTCTTCATTGCCCCAGATTGCACGAACTCGACCCTCAAGTCAGGCAAGCGTGGCAAACGCAGATGGAGACTTTGTCGGAAGAAGTGAAGAAGTTCATCGAAAACTCTTCCGGAAAACAGCGCGACGAGTTCCAGCGAAAGCTCGCCAAGGAATTCGAATCCTGCAAAAACACTCTGGCTGGCATGAACCCGGCCACGGTGTTCGAAATCTTCAGGTTTGCCCGCGACCACTCTGGAGATTTGGAAAATTTGGTGAGATTCTGCCGCCGCAATGCGACCGATTCCATCTGGGTGGACGAGTCGGACGTGTCTGCAGCGATGGACCTCGCACGCGTATCAGAAGTGATGGGCGCATGAAGGTCGAGGTCAAGCCTCCAACGGAATTTGGCTACGTTCTAAGCGTATACGTCGACGACATTTGCGTCGGGGTGGGCACGGAAAAATCGTGCCGAAAGTTGGCTGCCGAACTTGAAGCCGACGAGTCCAAACAGAAAGCCATTCATGACCGCTTCCTGCTGCAAGAAGTCATGGAAAAGTGATCGGCTGCAAAAGCAATCGCAGACCAGCGCGCGTCGCCAGTATCGACGGATGGAGGCGACGCATGGGACACTACAAGCAAATGCTCATCGAACAGCAGGAGCAGGAATTCAGGGAGATCGGAAATTCTGAAGACACTCAAGTACTCCCCTTTGAATCTCTTGAAGAGAATGGGGAAAGTCATGCTCAACAAGGATCGAGTGAAGCTTTGGCGGGAGACAAACAAAGAGGCGAGTAAGGCATGGAGGCGTGACTGGCTCAGTAAAAATAAAGAACGGGTCCGAAAAACTCAAGCTGAGTATAGGACTAGTCACAAGACGGAACTTTCCATCAAAGGTAAGCCATACCGTCAGTCGAGATTGACGGAAATTCATTCTTGTCAAAAACGACATTCACGATATGTGAAATCAGCTGCACTATATTTCTATTCTGGCGGCACGATGGAATGTGCACTGTGTGGGGACGATGTCTTTCAGCATCTGTGTTTAGACCATATTAGTGGAGGTGGCAGAAAGCATAGAATGGCTGACGCAGGTACGAGAGGGAAAGCAGTTTACTCGTGGGTGAAACGTCATAACTACCCTGCATTGTTTAGAATTCTGTGTTGGAACTGCAATTTCAAAACAGCCAACATACCGGGAAATTCCGATGCAGCCAAACGACGTTTGCGACGAAAAATGGATGTCATGGCACATTATTCTCATGGAACGTCCTTTTGTGCCAAATGCGGAGAAAAAGATATTCATGTGTTGTCAATAGATCACATTAACGGATGTGGGTGTCAGCATAGGGCCGTTTTAAATCTAAAAGGAGGCGATCAATTTTATCGGTGGTTACAGAATGCCGGTTATCCATCAGGATACCGCGTGCTTTGTTTGAATTGCAACTGTCCTAAGTTTGAACTGGACCGCAAGTCACCGCGCCCCGCGTGTACCGATGATCGGAGGTGACAAATGTCGGACAGTTTTCTTTCGCAATTGGACGCTCTGATCGCAATCGGGTCGCAACCCGAAACCAAGCAGGTTTCGGCGCAAGTCGAACCCGTTCAGGAGGCGGCCCCCGCGTCGGAACCGCCCCCGAGCGATCCGGCCCCGGCTTCGGACCCCGAGCCGGCCCTGGCGACTCCTGCGGCGTCTGCGCCCGTGGAAACCCCGGCCCAGAAGCTGCGTCGCTTGGAGCTGAGCAAGGCCCTCGTCGGCGCGATCTCGACCGAGAAGATGGTGCACGGCTCCATGATTCTGAACGGAATCTGCACACACTGTGTGTGTTGCGGAATGCCGCTCACCGACGCGGTTAGCGTCCAAAGATCAATCGGACCGGATTGTGCATCGAGAGGATACGCAGAGGATCCGGTAAGTTCCGATGAAATGGGTGCCATGATCGAGTTGGCAGAATATCCTACCCTGGTTGATTTTCTCACTCAACATTACAAGCCTCTAGGTGTCCGAGGTTTGATGAATGGACTTGTGCGCATTGCCTGTTTGAATCGCAAGTCGTCCGTTCACACAGCGTGTGCCAATGCCATCGATTATCTCGGGTACGACAAGCTCGCCAACATGCTTCGCAATGGTCTGGTGATCGGACAAGTCAAGGATTCGGAAAAACACGCCGGTAACCATCATGTTTGGATCAAAAGGGCTCATTGGACTCGCGAGTTTGGACGTTCTTGTGGTCAGATCCCTCATGCGTTCTTCTCTCGTCCAGAAAAGGGTTGGATTATTCCGAAACACCCGGCGTCCCGCACTGCATTGTGGCTTGCGCTCATCGAGCATTTCGCTCATGAGTCAATCAAGACTGTCAACGGTTCGGTGAAAATTCCGACGATGGAAGAATACCGGGCGAAGCACGGACAACGTAATCATTGAGCTTGTTATCGGTCCAGAACGCACTGACGGCGCCTAGGTGCGATTGGTGCCCAGCGCCGGCAGTGCGTTTTACGCGCACCACCGGGCGAGTTTGGTCCTGGTGCGAAGATTGTTTGGCCGCAGGGCGTAGCGGCGTCATGTTGGCGGTTACGAAACATGAGATTTCGTACGACGAATGGATCGTCGCCAAGGTGCAAAATTCATGAAGGAACCGCTGTGCGCCGCGTGTCTGTTGCATGGTCGTGGGGCGACCCCGGCCGTGGCGTTTACGAGAGCGCGCGATTGGCGGGTGAAGGAGTTCGTTCCAGGAGCAGTGTATCCGCTGTGCCAGGGGTGTTTCAACAAGCGGTATGAAATGTCGGGTCCGGACCCGCTCGGGATGCCATGGGAGGAAGGACTGGCAGAGTGGCAGATCTTGCAAATCCACGAAAGTTAGCGGCTTCCGAGGATTGTTCACTTGTCTTGAAGTGCTACCGGTGTCCCGAAGACGCGCAGTTGTTTTTCATCCTCGACTGGCCCCGACCCATTGCACGACGAGTGTACCCTGTCTGTCAACATTGCATGGCCACCGACAATGAGAACGGGTGGCGCGACGATCATGATCAACTCTCGCTCGAGGAAGGCATGGGCGAATGGGCTGCACAATGCGTTCACGAGAGCTGAGATGCTACGCATGTGCGTATCGGGGAGTCGAACCACTGCTCGCCGAATGGTTCGTCGTGTCTCTTGATCAGAAGCTCAAGCCTGTTTGCAGCAAATGCGGCAACATGCTCACTCCGCCTATGTATAAGTTGAAGTGGATTCCGCTGGAAGATGGAATAAACGAATACTGTGTCCAGATGGTGATGGACGCATGAGACAGTCGCCTGAAAAGAGACTGCGAGCTTCTTCGATTTTGGCCCGGGAAGTGTCCGAGGTCCTCTGCAAGAAGCTGCAGTCCCGAGGCGGCTGGACGTTGGAAAAAGTAGACTGGTCTGGAGGAATTTACAGCCCTCCGCCCCCGGAAGCATGGCACTGCAGTTGGCTCGTGAAGAACGACGGCACGCAGGTCGCCAAGTTGAATGTAAGCTCAAACGGAAACGCCGTGCTTTTGCACGTATACACCGATGCGCTCAGAATGTTCACGCACGAGTTCAAATTGCACGGCACAGACTCGCCGCGCAAAATCGCTTGCCTTTTAGTCGAGTGGCTTAAACAATCCCAAATCTTCAGCGTCATGAAGGGTTGATCAAACATGAGTAAACGTTTAGACAGCGGTTAAAAAGAAGTTTTGTGGGCCGCGATGGCGCAAAGGACGACCCGACGGCTTGCGCAGTTGGCTTTGTATGGGGCAGAAGTCCCCGCTTTGAAACTGGGAAGGAACGGGCGGACCGGGAATTGACAGGTCCGCCCGAGCCATGTTTCCCTGAAGAGGGTGGCCGCCTCGGCACCTAGACCCTCCTTGAAAACCGGGGTGGCACCCTTTCAATCGTGAAACGACGCGCGCTCCGGTTCCGCCGACGCGGCGAGACGCGCGTGGCTGCGTCCGTGCGCTCCTCGGCCCGCGTCCGTGCGCTCCTCGGCCCGTCCGATCGTGTGGATCGTGCGCTTGCGCTCGCGATTGTCCGATCAGACTTCCTGAATTTTGCAGACCTCGATCACGTCCAGAATGTCTTTAAAGAAGCGCTTCACATGTCCGTCTTCCAGAAGCCATGCGGACGCCGCGGCTTGAAGGTCGAGCATCTTTTGCGGAATTTTGCACTGGTTCTGCATTCCGTAGTAGGACGAGACTTCCAGGGAAAAGTTGACGAGACATCGGGCCACCACTTTCGCGAAAGCCTCGGCTTCTTGTCTCGTCTTGTCCGACGCTTCCACGTTCCGTTTGATTCGAAACACGCCGCGTCCGTTCGCATACCGGCTGTTCGGATCGAAAGTCACGGTTCCGTTTGACTTCATGCGAGCTTCTCCGAGCTTCGCCCTATGCTGTTTGACGTGCATCTTGACTTTCACGACGCGCCCTGTGTATCCGGTGTCGTTTTTCAATTCCATCGCCAGGGCCGTTCCCCTAAGAAACACGGGCATCTCCCAGAATTTGGAACCGCCATGCGACCCCTCTTCCCGTTCGCCGCATTCGATTGACAGGTTGTCCCAGTCCGGGATGTCGTCGCGCGAAATCGGCTCGTACGCTGGAAAATTGTGAACCACCACATTGTAGTACGGGTCTCTGACGGCCTTCGTCACGAGCGGAATTTTTCCGTCGAAACGGCCTTCTTCCTGCAGAGCCGTCAGAATTTTTTCAGCACGCCGACCGAGTTTTACCATGCGCTTCAAGTCGCGAACGGCCTCGACGGCTCGTTGCAGGTCCGAGTTGTTGTCGACGCAGAACCTTTTCATGTCAGTCCTCGTGAATTTTGAAGATCGCGTATTCCTGTTCCGAAATCGGTTCTCCGTCATCGAAGAGACGGGCGTGTTGATCGCACGCAGCCACTTGGCATGAGATGAAGCGACCCTCGAAGGAAAAGAACTTCGTGGCGATTTCTTCGCACGGAAGCTCTTCGCCGTCGGGGCAACCCAACACCGATTCGCAGTCGATCACGTGCCCGCGAGCAATGCCAGGAACTGCTCCTCCGACAGGATCTTGACTCCATACTGCTTGGCCTTGGCAAACTTGCTGGACACGCCGTCGACGGAGTTTTTCGTCCAGTCGGCGTTCGTGAGCAGGTGGGTCGTGTTGTATTTGATGGACGAGTGGAACTGTCCGCCGCCGTCCTCGATGAGCTTGACGATTTCGTTTCGAGTCTTGCCCAGGTGTCCCGAGATGCAAATGCGCATGCGGGCGAGGGGCTTGCCCTCCACTTCCATCACTTCGATGAGGTCGATCAAGTCGGTCTTTTCGTTCTGCCTTGCCATGTGTGTCACCTCCACCTGCCGATACGGAGGCCCGATCGCGACCTCCGCTCTTCGGCTCTTCGGGCGTCGCCTCTAAACGCCGGCGGAGCCGCAGTGCCCGACGCGGTATCGGACGGCGGAGGACTCAAAATGGCAAAGAACAAGGTCGTCGCAAAGCGGACAGAGATCAATTTTTCGAAAAAACTCGACGCGGCGGTGGAAAAGTTCGAGAAGGCGCCGTGCGACGAGAAGTACGACTATCCGTCCAACTATCTCAATTGCGCGGGGGCGACCACTTACGGCGACCACGACACCAACAGCGCGATCGAGGAAGGATTCTCGATGGCCATCAACTGTCCGCCGGACAAGACGGTGTTCTCCGGATATTCCGAAACCTCGGAAACCCGATATTTCGTGTACGCGTCCGACGAGGAAGACGCTTTGAAGGTTTGGGCTGCATGCGTGAAGGAAGCTCGCGCGGAAGCCAAGAAACACCCGGTTTGAGCGATGTCGTACCGAGTTTGGAACAAAGACAGCGGGAAGGAGTTCGAGACCCACGGGGTCCGCGCGCCTTCTCGCCAGAACAGGTCTTGGGTTCAGGCCAAGATGCGCCAGAAGCAATATCTGGCCGTCGTCAAACACCTGATGGCTCAGCACGACGTCGAAGGCTGCCAATGCGGATTCAAGACGCAAGAACTTGTGGACTGGATCGACTGGTCCACGATCAAGGGAGAACGCCATTACTATTATCAAACGGCTGCGCGAGAGTATCCTCGTTTCATAAAGACGAGGCCGGAACTCGACCATAGCGCCTACACCAGATGCGTCATCCGAACAAGGGACGCGGGGGCAATCCTGCTCCATTTCGCGGCCCATTCCGGCCGACTGCCGGAGCAAGAGATCGAGGACTTGCTAGAAAAACGCGTCGAACAGATTTCGTCGTCTGGCGGTTTCGGCGCGAGTCCTCTGTCGATCTCGGAGCGTTTTTGTCTGACGCTCGCTCAACGCAAAAAGGCTGGCAAGAGTGAACAGGTGCAAGCGTTTCTTCGGGCCTTTGACAAAGCTACCCTGATTCTGGAGGTTCACGGCCAATGAGATGCAAGGGAATGAAGAAGGGTCCAGTCCGGCACAAGGGCGTCGTCGCTCCCGGATCGGAACGGTTGAAGAACTGCGGCAGACCAGCCACGATCTTTTTCCGAGTGCACTATTCGGAGCTTTTCACGTACGCCGACAACGGCGTGTACGAAGACGTGATCGGCTTCTGTGAAGAATGCGCCGCGGACAAAGACAAACCGTCCGGATACGACAGGCAGATCGGCACCAGATACTGGTCGGATCGCAAAGTCCTGCATCTGCGCGGCCACGTCAGCCGGGTCGAATCTCACGACGGGTCTGGAGTCGATGGCGAACTGCACA
>Ga0315284_10004857_pt1 | contig 19110 bp, 20 predicted proteins | sample YL17G09_16_MG_FD_203696 | JGI IMG/M metagenome (GOLD analysis project Ga0315284, IMG submission 203696) | Sediment microbial communities from Yellowstone Lake, YNP, Wyoming, USA - YL17G09_16 | ecosystem: Environmental > Aquatic > Freshwater > Lake > Sediment | place: USA: Wyoming | collected... | reverse complement strand
GTGCAAACGCTGAAGACGAATTTTTGGCTCTGAAAATTTACATGATTGAAACGAGCCGATTCAAGCATATGTATAATTACATTCATGGGGATCCGCGATTCAAAGGAATCAAGCGGAACAAGAGAAACATTGTTTATGCATGGACAAAAAAGGAATTCCGTAACCTGAAGATATGTGAAACCGCAGGCGTTCATGCGCCTTCCCCTTATTATTTTCAGAAGAATGTCCTTCTGATGTCATTTATTGGCGACGATGGCAGCCCTGCACGGATGCTGAAAGATGTTGGGCCGCCGGATCCTGAAAAGAATTTCAAACAGCTGGTCAAGGATCTGAAAAAACTGTATGAAAACAACCTAGTCCATGCTGACGTGAGCGAATACAACATCTTGGTGAAGGATAATGAGCTTTACTTAATTGACATTGGGCAAGCAATATCTCTTGAGCACCCAATGGCGGAAGAATTTTTAAGGCGGGATGTGGGTAATATCGTAAGGTATTTCAGCAAATTCGGGATTTCGGCTGATGAAGCCAGCATCCTTAAAGAAATAAAAGGCGAACACGGTGTGGAAAATGCAAGAAGAAAAAACAGGTATCGGCAGACCTGATAACTCGGGCAGGCATGATGGCAGGCCGAGCGTTGACGAGTATGGGATGCTGTTCGCTGTTGTCGCTTCTACAAGATCTACTTGCTTAAGGCGAAAGGTTGGCGCCGTACTGATGAAAAACAAACGTGTTCTTTCAACAGGTTATAACGGCTCACCGAAAGGGCTGCCGCACTGCCTCACGGAGGGATGTCTTCGTGATGAGCTTATGGTAGAGAGCGGAACACGTCATGAGATATGCAGAGCCGTCCACGCTGAAAAAAATGCGATCAATCAATGCGCGGAAGGCGGCCCGCCTTGCAAAGGCGCCACGATGTATGCCACAATCTCACCGTGCAAGATATGCGCGAAGGACGTAATCAATGCAGGGATAGAACGGATCGTTTACCGAGGAGATTATTCGGATCTGGAAGGAGTGGGATATCTTAGACAAGCAAACGTCAAAGTGGAAAGACTCAAAGAGTCCAAAGAGTTCAGGTCTATTCTTTCTTCAATTTCAGAATTGCTCCAGCAACATCGCCATCAGCAGCGTTAAGCGCTTCTGCCGCATCCTCTTCGGATACGCCGGTCTGCTTCATCACAAGTTCGATGTCCTCAGTGCTGATCAATGCTTCTGTCCTGATCTCTTTTGCGGCGATCTGGAACGACCGCTCGCCTTTTCCTTCTATCTGAACAACGGAAGGCTGCTCAAGGATTATGCGCTCGTTCTCTTTTTCGATTATGACGCGCTTCGCGTCTATCTCTGTAGTCTTTATCCCCATCTGCTCCATCATTTTCTTCATCTGCTTCGGATCGATATTCATATGCTCACTTCCAAGTCTTAGCCTTCACCCTGTTGAGAAATCTGTCCGCATCCTTGATGAATTTATACGCGTACTTGTGCTCTTTCTTGTCGAGCTCATCGACAGAAACAAACTTGTGATCTTCGTGCTCCCAGGATAATCGGATGTTCTTATTCTTCATTTTGCCAAGAAAAAATGTTGCTATCTTGCTAACAAGTTTTCCTTTTTTCTTGTAGATGTATCTTGAAATTCTCTTGAAGCCGGGAACGGTCAGAAAGGATCTAATGCCTATCTCCTCTGCGACTTCTCTTCTTGCCGCTTCGTAAGGTTCCTCTCCTTTTTCTATCAGTCCTTTTGGAAAAAGCCAAGGTTTACCCTCGCCGCTTTTGATTAGAAGATACTGCCTCTTTCCTTTTCGGTCTATATAGAACAGGATAACTCCTGCAGATACTTCGTGCGACATAATATATGTTTTAAATAGTAAGTTATTAAGCAGTATCAGTATACCAAACGCCAGGTTGACAGATCGGCTATGTATCCGCCTGCAGAGAAACTTTCTTAGGAAGAAAGTTTCATCAAAGAATGTAGAAAGCGGAGTAGATGGGTTCGACTCCCATACCTGGCTCTCGATTATTTTCACCCGTTAGAAATTTCTCCACCGACGTGGAAGGGAGTTAACCACTACATATTTTTCTTTCTCATTCCGATCGCTACGCGCGAGAGGCGGGCCCACCAACATAGATTTAAATCATACGCTTAGATAGGGTCTTATGAAAAACGCCATATTCGTGCTGTCAGTATTGATGATTGGGATTATTCTATTCGGTTGTGCCTCGCAACAGGTAAGCCATACCGGAGAAGATAATGTAAACGTTCAGCCGAATGTAACTGTGCAGCCGGAGAAAAACGTAACTGTGAAGCCAGGAGGTTTGGAATTTTCAGTGCCTTCAGAGCTTCCGATCGCTTATGTCGGAACGCCATATCTCTACTCTTTCTCCTCATTTTGCTCGGGCGGCAAACCGCCGTGCTCCTTTAGCATCCAAAATATAACAGGGTGGAGCAGTATAACCGGGTTGAGCACCCCTTCTTTCTATAAGATATACGCTAGTTATGGGATACTAAATTTCACCCCTAAGAAAGGCGACGAGAACCAATATGTATTGGAGGTCTGCGCCAGTGATAGTACTAGCGAATCCCATTACGCCCCATTATGCAAGAACACCACGCTCTACATAATGTCGGATATTGTCACGGTCAAAGGGGAAGGCGAGCTCACCCCTTATCTGCTGCTGGAGATTAATTTTGATGTAGAAGCAGCCGATTTCGTTGTTCCAGATCAACATGAAGATGTGAAAGAGGTAGCAACGCAATATGTGCCCGCAGCGAACTTCTCGCCTTTGAAAATGACGGCTGAGGTTCCAGCCTCGTCACAGTGCGGTATCACCACCGGTCTTGCGTGGTGCGGCGCGGGATCACGCGCTGAAGTTAATATCTTTGCAAACGCCACCCGCGTTTCGATGACGGCGGAAGGCTCTGCACCGTGCGGAAAGTCGTATGGCTCGGGAGCATATCATGTCGATTACTATCATGCTGGCTTTAATTCGATTGACTCCAATAGGGGATACGGTGCATCGAACGTCTATATCGCGCTGAACATAACAAACACCGGCACTAAGGAGAAGGCGATCGATGTCTACCTCAACGTCAGTTCCGAGTTGGATCCTGGATCCCAGAATTATTTCAAGCCAGCAAGATCACACGCGATTTTATGTATTGGCGATCACTGCGTATCTGTGTCAAATGCAAAGCCCGGAGATGTGCTTGTGAACAGCACTGTGCTCCGCGTCCTTGTGCGTCCAGGAAGTCATCTGCTCTATATCGGAGGTATGGCGAACAGTGTCGATAATACAAATAAGGCTACATGTCCATCCTTTGCAAAGGCAAGCGGCACCTTGTCCGTGACTATCGTTCCGGCAGACATGAGCAATGGCAAGAAGGCGATAGGGCTCATATATTCAGAATCAAAGGAATCTGAGGTTTGGTATCCTCGCTAACTGATTCTCCTATACATTCCCGCACCGCTCGCACGTCTCCTTCAGTCCAAAACCGCGAGTTCGCTCCGCGCCTGGCGCAGGCTCGCCACATAACCCTTCAAGTAAGATAGAGAAACTTACAACTGAGAATTGGAATAGCATACCGAAGCCTATACTTGGCTCTCGATTAGTATTTCTTTTCTAAATTTTCATCCATTTCAGCATTTCGGAAAAAGGAGGTAAATTTCCAAGCACTTTTTTGATGAAATCTTTGATTTCTTTTGAGTGATTAAGGTTTATCATAACCTGTTTTCCATAATGCGCAGGCTTTGTCAAAAGCCAGCCAACTTTTGTCAGTTCCTCTACAATCTTATCAACTTCGCCCTTTTCATGTCCTTTAAATCCATGTTTCAATAAATCTAAAGACAGATGCTTGCCTCCGTAAATTTCCTTCCTTGCAAGCTTGAAAAGTATCTTTGCCTTGATAAAATCTCGTTTTGATAAGTCCATACAAATGTACTCTCAGAGGTAATATTTATAAACTTATAAGATGTAAGTGTAACATGGAAGTTAAATCAAACTTAGTAAAATTTTTTGGAGGGAGCCCCATAATTGCAATGATAGATGCATTAGTGGATAACGTTGGCAGTGATTATTCAAAAAAAGAGATACATGAGCTCGCAGGAATAAGTAAAGGGGCATTGTTCAAATATTGGAGCGAATTGGAAGCTATAGGAATAGTCAGACCAACCCGCAAATACGGAAAGACAACACTCTACACATTAAACACAGATAACCAGATTGTCAAGGATATATTAAAATGGGAAACCGATATGATTGAGCTTAAGATGCCAAATAAAACAGAGATGAAAATAATCGCAAAAAAGAGATAATTTCAGAAGTAGAAAGATAGCTGTTCAACTAGAGTTGGAATAGCATACCGAAGCCCATACCTGGCTCTCTAAAAAGGAGAGTCCTCCTAACTTCCCAGGGGAAGTTACTTCCCGGGGGAAGCTTTATAAGGTTTTTGAAAGAAATTGTCACATGTACTTTGAAACTGGAGTAAAAACAAGGAAACGGGACTTATTTGACATGGAAAATGAAACCTTAGAATTGAAAAAGGCACTAGAGTCATCGAGGCTTGTTGTAGTCAAAGGACTCAGGAGAACTGGAAAAACAAGTTTAATGAGAGTTGTGTACGGTGAACTAAAAGCTAACAAAATCTTTGTCGATGTGAGAGGAATTTATCCTTTTACTCCACGAACGGTAAGCGAGATTTTTACTAATCTGTTCAGGAAATTTGCTAGAATTAGTAAAAAAATTACATTGTCCATTGATAGTATAGCGCTTGGCGGAATAAAAGTAAGCGAACCGAAGCATATCGATTTACTTGAGACTACTGAATGGATAAATGGGAAAAAAATATACTTATTTCTTGATGAAGCACAGAATCTTTCTAGGGTAGGATTCGACAAATTTCTTGTCTATTTATTAGATAATACAGATATAAAATTGATATTATGTGGATCAGAAATTGGTATTATCAGTGATATGATAGAAAATCCGAAAAGTCCACTTTTTGGAAGAGGGGCAGAAATAATCAACATTAAACGATTTCCATCTTCTTTGTCTCTTAAATTCTTAGAAGAGGGGTTCGACCAAATAAAGGTTACACGAGATGCTTCCCAACTTAAGGAGACAATAGAACATTTTGATGGAATGGTCGGATGGCTTGTCCTTTATGGAGATTATTCCAAAAGAAATGACCATAAAATTTCAATCAAAAAAGTGATGAAAGACGCTTCGTCAATAACTACTGAAGAAATAAAAAAATTTCTGGAGACTAGAGGTATAGGTAAAAACAGATATCTACATATCCTCAGAGAATTTTCAAAAGGGAACAAAAGATGGAGCGAAATTAAATACAGCTTAGAAAAGAAACTTGGAAAAAAGATCGGGGATAGGCATATAAAAGATTATTTGGATGCTTTAATTGACTATGGATTTATAGAAAAAAGTGAGGGCATATATTCTTTGACAGATCCGATGACTAAAGTGGGCGTAGATAAAATTAAGGGATAAGGAGTGAGAATAGCATACCGAAGCCCATACCTGGCTTCAGCTTTTTCTGCGCACAGAAACATACAGTTATATACACTACTATATATGTATCGTATAGGTGATATATATGTCAGAATATACCACAGTTTTAATACACAAGGAAACACGCAATAAACTAGCCACTCTTAAGGAATATGCCAAAGAGAGTTATGACGAGATCATAAACAAAATGATTACTGTATTCGAAAAATTAAAATCTGAAGGAGAATTAACTGAAGAAACCAAAAAAGACATAGAGATTGCGCGCAAGCAGATAAGAGAAGGAAAAGGAATGAGCACAAAAGAACTGATTGCAGAGCTGGGTCTTTAAGCCGGGGTATTTGAATGGCTTACAATATCGTATGGTCGCCGAAGTCAAAAGGGGGACTCCGCGCCCTGGAGAAAGATATTCAATGGAGGATAATTAAGAAAGTAACGGATCTTAAACTTGCTCCTTATCATTTTATTGAAAGATTGACTGGAACTACTTCTTGGAAGTTGAGAATAGGAGATTACAGGGCACTGATAGATATGGATGAGAAGAAAAAAGAAATCCGTATCTTAAAAGTAGGCCATAGAAAAAACATTTACAAATAAAGAATCTGGAACCAAGAATCTCGAAACCACCAAAAATTTACTAAAGGAAGAGTGGTAGTAGCATACCGAAGCTCATACTTAACTTCTGAAGTGCAGATCCGAAAACTTTTATAAACCTTGTGAACAACTAAAACTGAGGTTAGGACCAATTAAAAAGTGATATTTGATGAAAATGAAAGGACAAGCAGCATTAGACTTTCTGATGACGTACGGATGGGCATTGCTTCTTATCGTACTGGTAATCGCCACTCTGTTCTCTCTCGGAGTCTTTGACATCGGCAGCTTCATTGGATCGAGGGCCACAGGTTTCTCGCAGATCCGCGTGGCGGCCTGGAGGATCGACAGCAACGGTTCATTCACGACCATGCTGGCAAACCAGGCAGGAACAAACATCATAGTGCAGAACGCAACATGGGAATACTTGGGAGTGACGGAGAACAATAACGTAAACACGAGCATAAACGACGGCCAGACGTCATCTACAATAACCCTAGGAAACGTCACAGGGATAAAATCCTCCGGATTAAACTACGTGGTGCGCCTGACAATGGCGTACACCGACAAAGCAACCAACTTTACCTACCAGACGTCGGGCACGCTTACCGGAAGATCTGGCTAAACGGATTTTCTGCCTTTTCTTTTTTTCTTCTTTCTTTTTTTCCCCAGTCTTAACTAGTCTTAGCTGGATCCAGCTGTAACCCGGCTGGCAAACTGTTCAACTGTTATCCACCTTGGCAGAGGCCGGGCCGGTGATCGGCGCAACATGGCTAAACTGGCCATTGCCCAAGCGATTGGATATCCGCTCAGGTAAAGAACAGATTTGTGAACACCTGCTCAAGGACGAATTTCGTCCCGAGAAAAGTCGTCATCGCGATCGCCAGGAGGATCGGAAAATACTTCAGGTCGTCGCTTGCCCTGCCGCTCGAGATGATCCCGCCTGCAAGCGCGGCGAACAGCACGCTCATGAACAGGGAGCCGAGAGAGAAGTAGAATATAAGCTCCGGGGACAGCGCTGAGCTCGTAGCCAGCTTTTCCATGACTGAAAATGCCATGTTGCCTGCCTCGACCGGGCTGCCCAAGACCCCGACTACGCCCTTGACGCGGGCGACCAGAGATATCATGAAGTTTGCAGAGGCGAAGAGGAAAGGTGCGCCAAGCGCGGATGCAGTGAACAGAAAGAAGCGGTAGATGTTGACGTTCGAACTGACCTCGTTCTTCAGCGCGTTGAAGCGACGGATGTCCGCAGCCGTGTTGTCGAGGAGCTCGGCTAGGTTGCCACCCGCCCTTGATCCCTCCACGATCAGCCTCACGGCCTTAGATATCGTGTTCGACGCGATGTTTGCCCCGACAATCTCGAACGCTTCGTCGAACGAGCGGCCGGCGATGACGAACTTGGTCGCCTTGTTTATCTCCCTGGTCAGCGGGCCGAACTCCCGCCTTGCCGAAACTATTAGCGCAGTGTCCGGCGTGAGCCCGCTGCGTATGTTCGAAGCCATCAGTGTAAGGAGGTCGGGCAGCATGTCCTCCGCCATTGCGATCCTCTTGCTGGCCGTGAGCAGCAGGAATACGTAGATCGAAAAAAGGATAATTGAGAAAACCGCGAAGAACGCGAGTGCGGAGAGCGAAAGCGACGCCCGCAGGAAAAAGAGGGCAGCGGCCAAGCCGAAGCCGACCGCGTAGACGTACGTCAGCGTGACAAAGTTCTTTGCCGGCATTTCCACGCCGGCGCTGTATAGGAGTTTCTCAATGTCCTTCGCGTAACCCATATTTTACAACCTCATACTCTCACAACGAAATAGTAGGCCTCCTGCTCCTGATCAGTCCAAGGAAGAATACCTGCAGCACCAGCAGCACCAGAAGTATCGCGACGAACAGCGTCTCAGTGACGGGAATGGCCGTCATGGTGCTTATGATCATAAGAAAGATGATCACGAGCGTGGGCCCAACCATGGTTGTCAGGAGGTACACGAGCGACAGCGGGCTAAGCTGCGAGCCGTAGTTCCTAAGCGCAATCTTCTGTTCCTCCGACAAGTAGTCCAGCAGCTGGCTGAGCGCTTCGTTGACAGGAACGCCAGCCTTGCTCGAGTTGGACAACTGCCACATTATCCTCTCGTAATATTTCGAGGGCGTACGTGCGGCGCTGTCGTTGAGGGCCTGCGACAGTTCCTTTCCGGCCTCGACCTCATTGACTATCTTCGCGAACTCCTTGCCAACCATCCCGTAGCCAAGCGCTCCGCGTTCCTCTGAGACAGATACCATCGCTGCGAACAAGGGAACGCCAGCATTCGTCAGCACGGAAAGGTGGCGGATGGCGAAGAGGAGATCCCTCTCGATGTTCCCTGAGCGCTGCTGGATCTGCCAGCTCGGGATGAGCATCGAATAGCCGAAGAAGAGGAGCGCGAAAACGGCGGCGGAAAGAATGACGACAAGCACAAAATACCTTTCTGTGAAAAACAACGGCTGCGCGGCAGCTGCGATGCTCCCGATCGCCAGGCTGAAAATTATGGAGACAAGGAGCGACGAGACGAGCGTGCCGATAACGTACTGCCTCGCAGTGACTTCGCTGTCGAGCCGCCCAAGATCGTATTCAAGCAGTGGAAACAGGGCAACGACGTAGTTTAGCAAGGGATTCAGGGGCCGCATCAGTCTTTCGAGGGACTTGTAGGAAATCGGAAGAAATTGTACGTTTGGCATTGTTCACACCGTTGTCATCCATCACTGGCTGCCGCCCTGGCAGCCCATGCCCTTCTGTTCATCCCGCCACTCTGTCCATTCTAATCTATCTTCTGAAGGACGCCGTCGGGATCCCTCGCGAACTGGGCAAATATCTTCCCAACCCCTTCGACGGAATTGACCCCTTTCCTCGCGAGCCACTCCAGCACCTTCTGCCTCTGCTGGAGAGTCTCCTCGATATCGCTCTCGCTCATCAGCGCGAATGTCTTCAGCATGTCGTACAGGCGCGTCGGCTTCTGAACCTTCACCATGGTGTCGGTCGCCGCAGACCAGCGGTAGACTAACTGGATCGTCGGCGGTTTGTTGTCGAACGGCGACGGGACGATTTCGCCGACCTCGAACAGCCTCCTGATGCCTCGCTTCCTGTCCCTGAACATCGTTATCATTAACGGCAGAGACTCGAGCATGACGGGGGGCAGCGATATCGGAGGGCTTGAGAGCCTCCTCAGCGCCTCGGAGATCGTCTCCGCATGGAGTGTTGCGTAAACTGAATGACCAGTATGAATGGCCTCGAAAAGGACCTGCGCTTCCTCGGCACGCCTGATTTCGCCCACGATTATCCTGTCCGGCCTCATCCTCAGCGAGTTGATCAGCAGATCCATCATGTTCACCTCTCCTTTTCCTTCGGAGGTAGATTCTCTGACTGCCAGCGGAGCCCACTGCAGGTATGGGGGAAGCGTGATCTCACGCGTCTGTTCAATAGAAACGATTCTCTGGTTGGAAGGCATGAAGGAACTGAGGACATTGAGAAGCGACGTCTTTCCGGATGCTGTACCGCCGGCCATTATGATCGACGTCTCGTACTGCATGGCAAGCCAGAGGAAGGCGGCGACGTCGACAGGGATTGTCTTCAGCGCGATGAAATCCGTTATCGTCCACGGCTTCCTCGCGAACTTCCTTATCGTAAGCGTGTTGCCCGCCGAGGAGATGGGCGATATCGTAGCGTTCACTCTGTCACCGGTTGAGAGATATGCATCAAGCAGGGGGCTCTGCACAGTGATCTGCCGCCCAACGCGCCTGGCGATGGCCGAGGCGTAGTTCCATATCTGCGACTCACTTGACATGCGCACGTTCGTCTTCAGCCAGCCGAATTCTTTGTGGTAGACCCAGACCGGCTCGGCCGACGTGTTGATGCAGATTTCTTCGAGGTCGTCATCACGGAGGAGGAATTCGACGCGGCCCAAGCCGAGCATGTCCTGGACGAGCGTGCCCGATATGAAATTCGCCTGCGTGTCGGTAAGATGAGGGATCCGCTCGTTGGCCATCCCGACGCTTAGCTTGCGGAACTTCTGCTTCAGCTCCTCCGCCAGTTTTATGTCGAGGTGTTCCTGCGTGCTTATGTTGATCTTCTTGAGGAGATCCGCCTTCAGGTCCTCGTAAATGGCCGCCGTGGCAGGATCCATCGAGGGAACCTTGAGCTCGTAGCTGCCTACCAGCATCGTTGGCTCGTCCGTTATCCTTACGGCAGCAGTAATGTCATCGGTGACAATGGAATACTCTTTGACCTTCGGGCCGTTTGCCGTGCTGCGCCCCTTGCCCAACAGTTCTTCCAATCCATTCGAAATAAACGCCATGATTCATCCTGCCCTTTCTATCTTCACAAACTCCGGACCGATGAACAACCTGTAACGCACCTTCAGCAGCCCGTGCTTCTCAAGCTCAGACCCGATCCTCTCGGCAGTTTCGCGGGTGATTCCGAGGCGCACCGCCAGCGATGACGCCGGGGCTATTCCTTCCTCGTCAACAATCGCCAGCATCCGCCCGACCAGCGTTTCCATTTCAAGCCTCTCCAGAGTGGAAGCATTCTCGAGCCTCTTGACCGCATAGACTGTGAAGTACTGGAGGAAAAGCCTGACGACGTCAGATCCCCTGACTATCCCGACAAGATCCATGCACTTCTTTGACTCGACGACTGGAATGCAGTCGAACTTTCTGTTCATCATCTTCGGCAGCACATCGACGATATTGTCTTCCGGAGTGACAACGAGTCCTCCTTTCTCGAGCAGCTCGCTGGCCGTCGCCCTTCTCAGCAATGCGATTGGAGCGGGCTCGCCTACCACCCATATGCCGAGGAATTTCGGCGGAAGAAACCGCCTGGCTATGCTTCCGTCGCTGACCATTCCGACATACTTCCCTCCCGCGACCACGGGTGCTGATGCAATGTGCCTCTCATTGAAAACTTTCGTTATGGACTCAAGCGTGTCGTTGACCTCGAAATAAGTATATGGGGTCCTCAGTATGTCTCGCACTTTCATAATCAAGCACCTTTTCTGAGAGACGCGACCAAAAGAAGCGCCACTGATTCATGGGTCGTGAAACAAAGACTCGTCAGCAAACTCGCCAGCGATCCAGTTATTTTTCCCATGGAAGTTTTATGAGCCCATCATTCTTAAAAACCTGTTGTTTTCACTCCTTGGGCGGCTGAAAAATCAAAAGAAAATCTGTTTGGTTTCTTGATTTCGCAGGCTCTCTCTTGCAAAAACGGCCGGCAGCCAATTTTCGCTCTGACGACGCCGGATACCTTTAAAAACGCATTAGCAGAAATTCCTTAATGAAGGGTCTACTCGCGACGTTAAATGGCCAGGTCTCGCTTGAAATACTTTTCACCACCGCGATAGGGCTGACCTTCGTGGCGCTCGCATTCTTCTATTCCATAACCTCCGCTTCAGACACCATCAAGATCACGCAGGCCAGCGACGCGGTCGACAAAATAGCGAGGGCTGCCGACCTAGTATACGCCCTCGGTCCCGGCTCCAAGACCACCGTCGATGTCCTCATGCCATCTGGCATAACGAGCACGGAGGTGAAAGGCAAACGCGTACTGATACGCGTCTCGATTTCCAGCGGAACTAATGACGTGTTTGCGCTTCCGAGGGAAAACGTCAGCGGGACGCTGACAAACAGTTCCGGCAGGCAGAGGGTGACCCTGACGGCCAATTACAGCGGCTCGATTGTGATAAATTCCACGGGGCAGTAATATGCGAACCTACAAGGGCCAGACGAGCATCGAATTCATCATCATTACAGTATTGGCTATTCTAGTCCTGGGCGTCTCGCTCTTCATTTATTTTGACACTGCTTCGATGGCCAATTCCCTCGGCAACCAGGCTGCCGCCGAGGCGGCGTGCCAACACGTAGCAGTCACAGTTTCGTCCGTAGCTTCCGGAGGAGAGGGAATGCAGGCGGTCCTGCGCCTGCCGCCGACAATCGGAAACAAAAACTACACGATCAGTGTCAACGGCACGGCACGAATGGTGGCTGTGAATTACAACGGCGGCTTCCAGGCATGCGCGATACCGACAAGCAATGTCACAACGAATCTTAACATAAACAAGAGCGGCACAGTAAGAAACATCGGGGGCGTTGTGCTTGACTAAAACATCCGCTTGGCTTGCTAATGCCGCAAACGCCGTCAAACAAAGCAGAAAGGGGCAAATCAACACCATCGACTTTCTTGTCGCCATGTTCTTCCTCGCAGCCATCATCTTTTTCGTCATAAGCTTCACGGCTGTCCAGCAGGAGAACAACCTGGTGAAACTCCATCAGGACGTGCTGCTGTCCACAGGCACCACGGTCACTGACATGCTGGCGAAAAGCAGCGGCGCGCCTGCAAACTGGGAAATGAAAAACACTTCCGACATCCAGGCGATAGGGCTGGCGGCATCGCCGAACGAGCTCAGCGCGCTGAAGGTGGGCAGGTTCCTTGCGATTGATTACAACACGTCAAAGAAGCTAATGGGACTGCCTGCGAGCACCGGTTATTATTTCGCAATCGTCGATACGGGGGGATCCGTCCTTCAGCAGTCAGGCACCGATCCCTCAGACTCCAATAGATCATTCCTGTTCACCCGTTATGTGATCTGGGATGGAAACGCAGCATTGATGAGACTGAAGATCTATGAATGAACCAAAAATAAACGGGCAGAAAAATGACGAGAATGACGCAATGAGCGTCGCTCCAGCCGGCGGACGAACGGACAGAAGAGTATCCAAAGGGTTCGTCTTCGCGGTGGATGCTATACTGTCACTGCTGCTGCTCGCGGCCTTCGCCGCGTCGATAGCGTACTTCTCCTCCCAGCTGTCCGCAAGCAACGTCCCGCTGGTCGACCAGCAGAAGAAGGCAGGGGACATGCTCGTCCTGCTGGACAAGCTGCGAATACTCGGCAGCCGGAACGCGACAGCTATCGAACAGGCGATAAACCAGACAATGATGCCCAGCCTCTCCTGGAACCTCGCAGTGGAGTACTACAACTACACGTTCTTTCAGTGGGCCGACAATTCCTCCGGCGTCTGCAAGAACATAACCATACGCAACACAGGCGCTTCTGCCCTTACGAACTTTCCCGCTTACATCAACCTGACCTATGATTCGGATATGCAGACGGATTATGCGGATTTGAGGTTCTACGGCGCACCTTGCAACAACGGCGGAACCTTGATGGATTATGAGATAGAAAATTACACGAGTGCCAATGCCCATATCTGGGTCAGAGTCCCGACACTCTCGACGGGGAATACCGTAATCTCCGTTTATTACAAGAACAACACGGCCGTGAATTCCGGGGAGAATCCCTCCGGCGTCTGGGACAGCACCTTCACCGGAGTCTGGCACCTCAAGGAGAATCCTGCAGGAACAGCTCCGCAGATGAAAGACAGCAAGGGCGCTAACAACGGCACATCCATTGGCATGGCTGCCGGCAACCAGGTAGCTGGACAAATTGATGGAAGCTTGAACTTCAGCGGGACAAACAATGCCGTAAACTTCACCGACATCACTGCCATTGACGGGGCCACCGCTCTCACAGTATCCGCTTGGATAAGGGTGACAAACCTGAGCAGGGACGGGATGATTCTCTCGAAGGGCAACTTCGCCAACAATCAGGCGCTGTTGATCTGGCGCGATGAGAACACCTCCACCGGCAACAGACAAGATACATTTTCCATTCAGGTTGGAACAGGATCAGCCCAGGCAGTATACAACGGCTCTGCGGGACTGCTAAACGACAGCAACTGGCACTACGTCACCATGACCTACGTGGGTGGAAGCGCGACCGGATTGAGAGGATACGTTGATGGCAAGGAGGACACTGGCCAGAGCCCGGCGTCCACAACAGGCGTCACAGCGCTGGCAAGTACGACTACCCCTGTTTACATTGGCAGGGCAAATTCCTCCGGAACCAATTTTACCGGCCAGATCGACGAGGTCCAAATATCCAACACCGCCAGGAGTGCGGACTGGATCAACGAAAGCTACCTGATAGTGGCAAACCAAAACGACTACGTGATAGTTGGCCTCGAAGAATCCAGTGGAGCCAATGCAACCACTGTGACATTCACAATTGACAATAACGTCACTCTCGGCGCGAACGACACTAACGCAGACGCAGTGTCGGCGACCGGCAGGATATTCGTCGTGAGGAACGACAGCACAGGAATGATCGACCAATACGGAAGAGCGAGACTGAAGACTTGGGCGCGATGAACAACGGAACAGATGCAGGTGTAAAAATGGACCAAACCGAACAAAAACCGTGGAAGAAAACTGGGACGAGAAAGGGGATAATCATTAGCTTTTCCGTGTTCCTACTTTTCAGTGCGGTGCTTCTGCTGATCTACGCCCTCTCCGTAGCGAACGTGGGCACCAGCGATGCGCTGACAGGGCAGGCCGCCATGGAGCGCGTTGGCGATGCTTACGACGCGGTCAAATTCAGCCTCTCGCTGCTTCCGAACGCCAGCATCAACTACTCGATAAACGGCATGTCGTCGTTCATACTCACCCAAACGATGCCGGCCCAGGCCATAGACGGGTCAAGCGGCGACTTCCTTGCCCTCAAAAGCTTTGCGGAGAACTACTCGCCTACGAACATAAGTGTAAACATAACCAGCGACTTTCCGCTCCCTCTGCTCATAGACCCGCTCAACATGACTGTCATACAGAACAGCACTCGGATCGTCTTTCAGCCGCTCGACAACAGCAGCGGAACTGCTGTGACGAGCTACACGATCGACATGACAATCGATAGCTCTACGGCGCCGACCATCGCCTGGAACCCCCTCAACAGTGTTTCCATGTACAGCAGCGATGCGGTTTTCATCGAGACGTTGATCCGCGCTGCTGGAGGGCCGTCGAACGACACAATCGTATATATCAACAGGTCAAAGTTCAACAGACTCATATTCACCCATAACGGAGCCAACATAATGAATGCCACCTTCGATGGAACCTCCCTCATAGGCGGCTTGGACATAAGCACCCTGCCGTCTCCGTCCATAGAGCAGCGGCTCGTCAACAATGTATTCCTTACGAACGATTCGAACTGGACCAAGGTGCAGGGAGCCAAATCGAACATTACGTGGGCCAATTCCGGCCGCACAGGCGGATCGGAAAATTTCACGTTGAATGCAGTCAGAACTACCAATACGAATGACATACTTCAGAATGTCTCGGTCGCGGCAATTCCTGACTTCGCCAATGTCAGCTGGTGCTACAACGTCAGCGCGTTCACGAACAACGGATCAACCAACAACATCTCAATCTTCATCAAGTCGCCTACGAACTCTTCGCCCGGCACTTTAATAGACCTGGTCAATCTCACCGGTCTGACCACTGATTTCGTATGCCGGAATGCGGCTATCAACGGCACCTTCTTCGCAACGGCCGACAATTACACATTCCTGGCAAGGCTGGTCCTGGTGACCAACCTAACGGCCGGTGCGGCTGCAGGGAACATCACTGTGCTGCTGGACGATATTTACTGGAACTTCACACGAAAATATTCCACAAACCTGACAATCACAATGAACCAACCTCTTAACATAACGGAAGCGCAGCTGCTCGTCAACAATGTATTCCTTACGAACGATTCGAACTGGACCAAGGTGAAGGGAGACAAATCGAACATCACATGGGCCAATTCCGGCCGCACAGGAGGATCGGAAAGGTTCACATTGACGACAACCAAAACTACCAATACGAATGACATACTTCAGAATGTCTCGGTCGCAGCAATTCCTGACTTCGCCAATGTCAGCTGGTGCTACAACGTCAGTGCGTTCACGAACAACGGATCAACCAACAACATCTCAATCTTCATCAAATCGCCTACGAACTCTTCGCCCGGCACTTTGATAGACCGGGTCAATCTCACCGGCCTGACCACTGATTTCGTATGCCGGAATGCGGCTATCAACGGCACCTTCTTCGCATCGACCGGCAATTACACATTCATGGCAAGGCTGGTCATGGTGACCAACCCAACGGCCGGAGGGAACATCACTGTGCTGCTGGACGATTTTTACTGGAACATGACATCTATCCGGGGCACACCGAGGATGAATGAAAGCTCCGTGATAGACCGCGTCACAGGGGGAGTCGTTCCATCGGACATCGCAGTCTCCGTCAGGGACGAATTCAAAAAAACAATCACGAATGGTTAACCGATGGACCATTGCCCTCTGTCCCCCTGCCCTCGGAACCATCCATCGAAATGGAACGAATGCTACGAAAAAAAATCCTGTTCGCCTTTCTTGTTTCCGTTATGCCGGTCCTTTGCACAAACAGATGAAACCTGATCCCTTCAACCTCTTTGAGCAGGTGAAGAAACAGAAAGAATGCATATTCCCTTCCCTTGCTTAGTATTTTTGATTAAAAACTAATCAAACTTTTGATTTAAAACTAATCAAACCCGCTGTCGTATCTGTCGCCGAATCTGTATGCCGGGTGCTCTCCTTTGTGCTGACCGCTGTGCTGATGGCTTGGGTGAGAATGTCTTTTGTCTGAGAACCATTCACCCGTTATGCATCCGCTGACCATTTCGCGCTCTATTTTCAGCCCGTTCGTTCGCTGAATGTCTGTGAGCTCTTTGAACTGCTCTGGCAAAACTAATGAGATTGCTTGTCCCTTGGCTCCGGCTCTTGCAGTCCTGCCTACTCTGTGCGAATAGTTTGTCGGATCATCCGGCAAATCATAATTGATAATGTGCGTGATTCCGGTGATGTCAATGCCTCTGGCAGCAATGTCAGTTGCAACAAGCAGTTTGACATGGCCCAGCCTGAATGAATGCATCGCATGGTCTCTCTTGTTCTGCGAAAGATTGCCGTGGATTGCGATAGCGTGATGTTTGCTGTGATTCAAATTTCGTGCCAATTTGTCGGCACCGAACTTGGTCCTAACAAAAATCAGCGCAAGCTGAGGTCTCTTTGATTTTAGTATGTTAAGAAGAACTGGGAATTTCTTGACCCGTTCTACAACAACATATGTCTGAGTGATCATGTCAAGCGGCACTGCATCAGTGCTGACTGTCAGACTTTTCGGATGCCGCATATAGCGGTTTGCCAAGTTCCTTATCGGATCGGGCATTGTCGCAGAAAACAAAAGTGTCTGCCTCTCTCTTGGCGTTTTGTCAAGAATCATCTGCACGTCGTCGATAAACCCCATGTCAAGCATTCTGTCAGCCTCGTCAAGGACAACAATCTTTGCCTCTCCGAGATGAAGCGCTCCGCGCCCCAGCATGTCAAGAATTCTTCCTGGCGTTCCGACGACAATCGCTGCTCCGCGATGAAGCTCATCCGCTTGCCTGTTGATGGACGCACCGCCGTAAATTGTAACTACGGACATCCTGTAATATCTTGCAAGTTTCCGCAATTCTGCGGTTACCTGCACTGCAAGCTCTCTTGTCGGTGTCAGAATAAGTGCCTGCGGCCTGCGCTTGCTTGCATCTATGTGTTCAATTATATGAATACCAAATGCTGCCGTCTTGCCGCTGCCTGTCTCGGCCTGCCCGATAAGATCGATTCCCTGCGCTAGCAATGGAATTGCGTCACGCTGAATTGGTGTCGGCTCAATAAAACCGAATTCTTTTATTGCTCTAAGCGTCTCTGGACGCAGAGCTAGTTGCTCAAATGTCATATTTTTTCCTCCTATACTTTTTTATTTAATTTCAGATTTGAATGTGCATTTCTTTACTTTCCGTCTAGCACACCCAAAATATAGGGGCAGATAGAATCAGTAAGAAATTCGTTCATTCTTTCTTTTTAGTATGTATACATTACGCAAAAGATGTTTATAATGCTATGTTTTGTTGATGAAAGGCTAGGCGCTCAGCTTGATCCCTGTCCGTTTGACAAACGGGTGGTTCTTCAGGGCTGCTGATTTGACTAAGAGATATTTTTTGTCATCTGATACGTATTTTCTCAGACCACCTACACGTTCGCTACTCTCGAGTATGCATTCCGCCCGCTGCTTCCCCGCCGGGCTATCCGCAACTGGCCACCACCAATCGGCGCAGGAGGTTAATCCTCTATAGTAAATCTGTTCCGCGTCTTGCAGGCACTGTTTTTCAGATTCAGTCATGTAGTCTTTCTTTTTATTCAGTTCTTCAAGCAGATGCAAAAGACAGTCGGATGCAGCATATTTGAATTGTGTCGAGGAGTCTAATTCCTTTATCATCCATCTTCCATTTCCGCCCTCTGCTCCCGTGTCCCATGACCTGCCGTAAAATGCCTCCTTATTGCACGTCTCTCTTGTGACATGCGGCTCCTTTTCTGCGGCTTCGGAAATTGTGATGAGGTTGAACTTGAATGATTGGAGCAGATGAAGGAACAGGAAGAACGAAAATTCCCTCCCAGGTGCATGAAATCCTAGGGTTTCGGCGTCCGTATGCACAACGAAATGGAGATCTTCTCCATTCTTGAGTTTGTCCCAGAAAGGATACGGCTGTGGTTTTGCAATACTTTCAAGAAAGGTTGTAAAATACCAAAATGCAACATCCTTTGCGTCAAGCAGCGGCGGAAAAGAGAATTTTCTTCTTGAAAAGTCATTATTGCTGAACATTATTCTGAGCTTGCACAGATCGCCTTTGCTGTCGGTATACTCCAATTCATTCGGCCGCCCGATATCGTATGGATTAGGGATGCAGTTATGGTATGTCGAATCGAGAGTGATCACAAAACGTATGCCGCACTCGTTCTGGATCTCTCCGAGAACATCAAGAAGCGTTGGCGAGATGGCACACTCAGGTATATGGACAGTTATGAATACATTCCTTCGCTTATCAACTTCCAGAAAAGATTCAAGCGAAGTAGATAATTCATGCTCAATCTCGCGCTTCACTAGCATCGGGGCGAATGCGTGATTGTAAGAGGATGATATTCCCAAATCAAGATCTCCATTGTTATGCTGCGTTACCAATTTTACATAGATGTGAGGGAAGAATTCCTTCACAAGATTAAGAGTGACCTGCGGAAATGCGATTGAAAGCGCGC
>Ga0315284_10004856_pt1 | contig 19110 bp, 25 predicted proteins | sample YL17G09_16_MG_FD_203696 | JGI IMG/M metagenome (GOLD analysis project Ga0315284, IMG submission 203696) | Sediment microbial communities from Yellowstone Lake, YNP, Wyoming, USA - YL17G09_16 | ecosystem: Environmental > Aquatic > Freshwater > Lake > Sediment | place: USA: Wyoming | collected... | reverse complement strand
TGCCTGACTTCAGCAGCGCCTTGGCGTGCTTGATATTGGCCTCTGTTACGAAAAGAGGGACGGTCAGCTCGTCGGCAATCTCGCGCGGCACGCCGACCTCATTGATTGACAGCCTCGGATCCGGCGATATGACTGTCCTTGCGGAGAAATTGACCCTCTTGCCCAGCAGGTTTCCTCGGAGCCTTCCTTCCTTGGCCTTCAGCCTCTGGATTATGCCCTTCAGTGCGCGGCCCGACCTGTGCCTTGCGAGCGGCGCGCCTGTCAGCTCGTTGTCAAAGTATGTGGAGATGTGATATTGCACAAGCTCCCACAGGTCGTTCAGGATGAATTCAGGAGCGCCGATGTCGATGTTCTCCTTGAGCGACTGGTTTATCCTGACTATGTCCACGAGCTTGTGCGTCAGGTCGTCTTCAGAACGCTCGCCGCTCTCCAGCGTGATGCTCGGCCTCATTGTCACCGGAGGCACCGGGAACAGCGTCAGTATGAGCCACTCAGGCCTGCCTCCGTTGAACTGTATCTTCTTCAGGTCCTTCTGCGGTATCTTCTCGAACCTCTCGCGGATGGCCGCGGGGTTGAGCTCATCCTTGTCCTCGTAGAACGCGTAGGGCTTCGCGAACACTATCTTCTTCTGCTTGGCCTTGCAGTGGGGACAGGTTGTCGGCGCATTGAGCTGCGCCTTCTCCAGCAGCTTCTCCGCGAAATCCTCTTCCATCATTATCCTGCAGCACTTCCTGCATGTGAGCTTGAGCAGGTGGTAGACGCTCTTCGTGTAGAGCACGTTGATTATTGGCTTCGCCAGCTCTAGGTAGCCGAAGTGTCCCGGGCATTCGCCGATGCTGCCGCCGCAGGTCCTGCAGTGCAGCCCTGGGTCTATGACGCCGAGCCTCGGGTCCATTACGCCGCCTTCCACCGGGTAACCATCGGCATCGTAAAGCTCGGACGTTACAATCCTGACCCTGGCAAGGTTATTCACCATGTCAGGCGACAGCATGCTGAAATCAATTGACGTTATTTTGTAGGACATATTTTTCCTCGAACACTTTGCTCTTGCTGAAGGTGCACTCCCGACAGATTGGATGTTTCACCATCCAGTCTTTTTGGCAGTGACCATCAACAAACCCGTTTGTTCTCAGACCTCCTCCGTGTTTATCTTGGGGTAGACACCCATGGACTTGAACTCGTCGATGGTGAGCTTGAACGCGTACGACGTCTCGACCCAGACAATCCCGCTGTCCTTGCATATCGGGCAGTATCCCCTGTTCTTGGTGACGTCGAATATCGCTATGAGGCCGCACTTGTTGCAGATGGGTATGCTCGTCTTGTCGGAGTCGAACCGCTCCTTCAGCGTCAGGGCTGCGCCATGCCCGACCAGGCACTGCTGCTCCATCTCCCCCAGCCTCAGCCCGCCGCGTTTTGCGCGCCCTTCAGTCGGCTGCTTGGTGAGCAGCGTCACTGGACCTCTTGACCTTGCGTGTATCTTGTCCGCCACCATGTGGTCAAGCTTCATGTAGTAGGTGTTGCCGATGTAAATCATGACCTCGAACATCCTGCCCGACCTTCCGTCGTAGAGCGTCTCTTTGCCGTCCTCCCTGAAGCCCATGCCGAACAGCGTCTTCCTTATCTCGTCTTCCTTGACGTGGCTGAATGCAGTCCCGTCTATGGTCTTTCCTGCCAGAGCGCCGGTCTTTCCTGCAAGCATTTCCAGAAGATGCCCTATAGTCATCCTGGAAGGGATTGCATGCGGGTTGAATATCGCGTCCGGGACTACGCCGCCTGAAGTGAAAGGCATATCCTCCTGCGGCACGAGAAGGCCGACTACTCCCTTCTGCCCGTGCCTTGACGCAAACTTGTCGCCCAGCTCGGGTATGCGGTAGTCGCGGACTCTTATCTTGAACATCTGGTTGGCGTCGGTGGTCTCGGAGATGACGACCCTGTCGACGATGCCCTTCTCGCCGTGCCTGATGACGACGGAAGTGTCGCGCTTGTTCTCTATGTCCGACGCGAACTCCTCGCCTGAAAGGAAACGCAGCGGCGAGACCTTGCCTATCATGACCGAGTCAGACTCGACGGCGGTCTCGGGGTTGATTATGCCGTCCTCGTCAAGGCTCTTGTATGCCTCCTCCCCGCGGTGGCCCTTTATGCCTGGCTCGGGAATCATTATCTCGTCCTCCTGGCCTCCCCAGTACCTCTTCTTTATGGTCTCGTAGGTCCTGTAGTAGAACGACCTGAAGAGCCCGCGCTCCACAGATGACTTGTTCAGCACGATGGCATCGTTCATGTTGTAGCCGTCATAGCACATGACTGCAAGCACGATGTTCTGGCCTCCGGGGTAGCCTGCCATCAGGTCGGTCAGGTGCGTGCCAACCATAGGCGCATGCGGGTAAGAGAGGCTGTTGAACTTTGTATCCATCCTGAGCAGGAAGTTCATCGCAGGCAGGCCTATGCTCTGCCCCACCATCTTCGCACCGTAGTTTATCCTGTCACCTCGGTTGTACTCCGGATATGGAATCATCGCTGCAGAAACACCGAATATCGCCGAAGGGTCGATTTCCATGTGCGTGTGCTCCTTGTTGAGCGATACCTCGTCGATTGCTATGAATGTCTTTTCCTCCTCCATGGCGTCAAGGTATTCGACCACGCCCTGCTTTATCAGGTCGCTCCACGCCATGGTGCCCTTCTTCAGCCTCTCGATGACGCTCTGCGTGAGCCTGAGCTTGCCGTTCTCGACTATCGCGAGCGGCCTCCTGACCCTGCCATTCTCAGCCAGTATCCTGACTTCGTTGAACTCCTTGTAAAAAGCTATGTTTATCTGGTCCGACAGCAGCCCCATCCTGCGCTTCTTCTTTATGCCTTCGACAAACACATCTGATTCGGCTGTCTGGCCAACATACTTTCCGTTAAAGTAGATGTCCGCCTTGTCCTTCCCGTGCGATTTTTGTGTCGTCATTTTGTATTCATCTCCGATGGATATGCCTGTCACATCAGTGACAGCCGCATCTGCATCCTGCATCCCTGCTTAACTCTCTCTTCCCGATTTTTGATACTTGAATTTCGTATGGTGAATACGAAATGTGATTATGCTATCCCTTGCCTGTCACGCTGGCCAGTATGCGCTCGGTCTCCTTTGCACTGAGACCCGGCGTTATCTGCGTTAGCATGGCGATATGTTTCCTCAGCCCGATGGACGAGCCTTCCGGAGTTTCGGCGGGGCAGAGCCTTCCCCATTCCGTCGGGTGGACCTGCCTTGCCCTGAAGTGCTCCTGCGTCGACGTCAGAGGCGAGACTATGCTTCTCAGGTGGCTGACGGTCTTGATGTAGGAGCTCCTGTCAAGGCGCTGCGAGACGCCTGTCCTGCCGCCTATCCAGTTGCCTGTCGCGAGCGATGACACTATCTGCTTTGTCACGGCGTCAGCCTCGACTATGCCCTGTATGCTCGGGTGCTTGCCGCGCTTGATGAGCTTCTGGTAGTTGTAGGTCATCTTGGCTATCAGCCCCCACCTGCCCAGCAGTATGCTCCTGAAGAGCTGACCCAGCAGCTCGCCTGACATCAGCAGCCTCTTGTTGCCGTAATGGTCTATGTCGTCATCGGGTATCTTGCCCATCGACATGAGAATGATCTTCTCCGCAATCTTCGCCAGCACTTCGGCCTTGTCCAGCCTGTTCTTGATGTCCTGGCCGACATGCGGCAGCAGGTAGCGGTCGAGTATCTGCTTGACACGCTCGTCCCTGTAGTCATCCGCGACGCGCAGTTTCTTGCCAATGATGTCAATAGCCTCCTTCGTTGTCGTCGCCTCTTCCTGATACAGGTTGACATAGAGCTCGTTCAGCACGGCAGATTCGTTTGAAATCTTGTCGCAGATTTCCTTGTCCGTCTCGAGTCCGAGCGCCTTGAGCAGCGTGACAAGCGAGAGGTTCCTGAGGTTCGCGAAAGAGATTGTTATCTCGCCGTCTGCCTTCCTTTGAATCAGGTGGCGCTGGCGGAACCCGGACTTCTCCGAGTTGAGCCTCACCATTATCTCGCCCTTGCTCTTTTCATAAATCGGTTTGTTAGGTGCAATCTCTTCAATAAGCACCACGGCGCGCTCGGTGCCGTTCACTATGAAGTAGCCGCCTGGGTCGTTGTGGTCCTCGCCCTTTTCTATCAGCTCCTCGGCGGTCAGCCCGAATGTCGAGCACATGTTTGACTTTATCATTACGGGCATGTCGCCGATGTAAACCTTCTCAGGCTTGTCCTGTATGCCGTTCACGACAGGCGTGATGGTCACCCAGACCGGAGCCGCGTAGGTCAGGTTCCTTATCCTCGCCTCGTTTGGAAAGACAGGGCTGCTTCTCTCCTTGCTCCTGACAGAGCCGTCCGCCTCCTTTATATGCGGGCTGCCTATCTCCACCTGGCCGAACTTCAGCTTGAACTCCCCTGCCTCGGGGTTCAACTGGACAGAATCAAGCTCCTCGACTATGCTCTGCATGCCGAACTTGATGAAGTGGTTGTAAGACTCTATCTGGAATTTAACCCAGCCGTTCTCCTTCTCAAAACTCTGCAATACTTCCGCGAATGCCATTTTACCACTCATCTTTACCCGCTGGTCCAACAGGATTCAAAGCGGGATTAGGAGGGCAAACCCTCCGCCTATATGAGCATTAAATTCTTGGTTGCCGCGCCTATTTATCCAGCAACCACGACGCGATAATAGACCGACTCCCCGGCAGTCTCTGATTTCCTCAATATGCGGAGCACATCGCCCTTCTTCGCGCCAATCTCCTTGCATGCGGGGTCGCTGTCCAGTATCTTCGGAAGCTGCTCCTTCTCCACGCCGAACATCTCGAGCACTTCCTTCTTCTCCTCCTGCGTCAGCACCTCATGCTTCGGCACCAGATGGTGCGTTGAAACCATGAATTTTGATGCGGTCATGTCAATCCACATTCCTTCAGGCAAAAACCTCTTCCGGGAGCTTGTCCCTGAATGCTTCTTTGTCAACTTTAATATATTCTCTGATGCCGCGCTGAAGCCTGCTTTCAAGCTCGTTAACAACAGGCTCGTGGGCCGTATAAACATCGGTCTGCACTATAACCCTTGGTGTTGTAGGCCTTAGTATTTCCGGTCTCACAGCTCTTAGATGGTTCGCAAGGATCTGGGAACCTGTTTCAGACACGTCAACCATCATGTCAGTGTCGCCGGAAGACGGGTATGATTCTGTCTTGCCTGCGGTCTCTATTGTATCAAATCTTGTTTCAGGCACGCCGAACATCTCAATGAGCACATACCTTGTTATCGACGGGAACTCTGATGCAACCCTGGCTCTGCCTCCGCGCGCTTCAGCGAGCCTTTCAAGCAGTTCCCTGGCCTGAGCAGTATCATAAACACCATCGTCTCTGGGGAACGCAGCAAGTATGGTAGCGGGCCTGCATCTGAGGTCCATAACTTCACGCACGCCTGAACCTTGCATGTATTCCAAATCCGCATCTATCGGCACACCGAGCCTGTCCCTGATGAAGTCCTCGCCGCTCACCCCGAGCCCGCCAAAGTCCCTCACGCTCTCTGGTATGTTGTGGGGCCTCCTGCAAACGAGAAGCAGCCTGTCGACATGGTTTTTCGGGAAGCCGTATTTTCCAAGAAGTTCCCTGCTCTCGACCATTATTGGCGGCTGGCCTGGTTCTGGATAAGGAAGCCTCGTGGCATCCCATATCCTTCGCAGGCCGCCGTCGGCCAAGTGGCCGTCCGGCAGGTAAACCTTAAGCGTGCCTTCCTGATTGTAGTCCCTGCATGTATCAACCATATCATTCCCTCACTATATCCACTTTCTTGATGTCCCTAGACTTCTCAAGCTCGTTCTTGAGCTTGTCCATGCTGCCGTTCGCCTCTGACGTGTCTATTATGACGTCCCATTCTGCTGTCTTGCCCTTCTGTATTGTCCTACTCTCGCTCATGATTATGTTCACGTTGTGCGCGGCCAGAGAATCCGCTATGTGCGCAAGGCTGCCCGGCGCATCGTTCATCAGAAGCCTTATCTCGGCGGTCTTCTCCCTCACGAGCGGAAGCATCCTGACCTGGCTCCTGTCGTGCTCGGGTATTATTATTATTTCTGTGCCGTCGTCCGCGCCCAGCATCTTGCGTATGTGTATGGGTATCAGAATCCTCCCCTTCGAATCAACCCTCGTTATGTTTGAGTTGCGCATAAACGCCGCCCGGACGCTTGGGGCAAGTCCCACATGTCGTCCCACCTAAAATTGTTAATATAGTATAATATAAGGGTATTTAAAGCTCACTCTCAGGCCCCGCCAAAAACCCCATATTTATGGGAATGGTGGGCTTTTAAATAACGTTGCCAACACAGGATTGTCACGACGCTTAAATAACTAAATTCAAATATATCGTCCCTCGGTGTAAGTATGGCAAAGAAGTTGCATAGTTATGGTTCAATGCTAGTTGTAGCCCTTCCTGACGGCAGCCTTATGCTAAAGGACAGAGGCGACATGGTTGGCTATGTGGCTGACATGAACATTGGCGCCATCGGATACAACCTGCCAAAACCAGACAGTTCACCAGAATGCGGCATCAGCTGGCTGAGGTTATATACAGACAGACCACAAAACATGGGTCCCATGCTGGATGACGAAATATATGATATTGGCATACTTGGGGATGACTGGATATTGGAAAACAGGAGCAGGGCAAAACCCGTAATAGATATGTGCACCGGAGACGTCTCTGTTACAGTTGGCATACCCATTGATCCAAAGTATGACAGGATCCAGAGACTCGGCACTTTCCTGAGAAGGGCGAAGGAAAGCAAGAAGAAGATCGTATGCCCCACCGAATATCCGGTGTTGGCAACCAACATTTTAATGGGTGATCGGGAATACCCGCGACTGTATGGCGACTTGCTGCCAACTGTTGTTTTCCACGGGACGAATCACTCATTGGCATCTGGACCGCAAAACGAGGACACGTCAAGGCTAAATCCAGATGTTTTGATACTTGTGACGCATGGCAACACAGAGGATGTTGCCAGAAGGATAAAAGAAAGCGAAGCATACAGGTCTTTCGAACCTCTTGTTGTGGATAATGTCCAAACCGGAGTTTCTATGAAAAAGGCAGGGTTCAGGCCGCTGCCGTGCGGAATAAAATCAAGCGCAAAACTATATGTTGGGAGTCATGTTATAGACAACGAGAAAAAAAAGGAGCTTGCATTAAGATTTATGAGGATGGTAGATGGCGTTGTATTTGCGAGAACACATAGTGATGTGAAGTTCAATGTCCAGGAAAAAGACCTCGCGCCTGTCCTTGATTACATGCGAGCCCAACACCTGTTCTCCCAAGAACCTACAGTAGTGCCGCCACACAACAGCGGCAAGTGGTTCCAGATTGATTCCGTAATGCCAGCATCACCCCCCGAGACCTGGACTAGGATACAGGACGAACTTTATAATCTTGGTGCACGCACCTTGGTTGTAAACAGACCAAAACAAGTGGTTGGCATTAGAGGAAAGGATTATGAGAGAGTGCTAAGCGAAGGATTAACTGGTGATGATTTGTCCCTGCTGGATCAAGAGGATTAATATAAGTGAGCCCGCTGGGATATTCAGCTCCGCCGAATATGCCTGCTGTACACAGGCATTGGCAGTGCATTTGAACCCAGGACTACCCGGTGTCTTCTGTCATGGGATGCCATGCGAAATGGCAACCTCAACATGCTTTTAATTGAACATTAAAAGCCGGGTGCTCTACCAGGCTGAGCTACGGGCCCACTGGATATTGTTAAGAATAAGCTACTTTTAAACACCTGATATACGCCCAGGCCGGGATATTCAGCAAAGCTGAAGCGCTTGCATCAGCAATGCGTTTGAACCCGGGTCAAGGCCGAACCATGACCAACCGCATCCGCGGTCAGGTCTTGACAGGGCCTTATGCTTGGCCTCATTGTGCAATACACAACGATTAGACCACTACAACAGGCGAGAGTTTTTCACATCTCTCTACCTGGGCTTCTCTGGGCAATTATCTTCTTAGTTTTGTGCTCGATTGATAAATATGGAGCCACATTACTTATAAGCCACTTTTCAAACTCCTTATTAATATACACCCAGAGGTCGCTGTGGTTTTCGTATTCCGTTATGTAACCCTTTGGCATGCCTTCTCTCGCTAGCAACCATTGAATAAGCACCAATCTGTCAGAGGATCCATCGGTTATCTTCAGCAGCTTTTCATAACCTTTGTCAAAGTATCTTTTCCTTATTTGGATGTGGCCGTCGCCGTCTATGATACCGGCAAGATATGGGCCCAATGGATTTGTTTTAATCCATTCCACAAAACCATTCCCTAATGTCATGTATGGAAGGGTTTTCATTAGTGTGGAAATTGTACTCTTAGATCTGTCCCTCACAACAAAACTGGTCCACGTCTTTCCATACCTTTTGTCATAGCTGCTCCATTTCTCTATTCTGTGCTTCTTGTATGTGAGCCGGTCAAGTATTGATTTCCACTTAACCAGCATGGGTAACGATTTCTTGCCCACAAGAAGGCGTAGTTCAATGATTTTACCGTTCTTTTTGTGAATATAACAATCAGTCTGAAGAACTCCGAACCACCATAAGATATCAACCTCTTCTATATCTTCCATAATAGAACAAGTTAGCAAGGGCTTTTGTTGTTAACGGAGGCACCATGCCGCTAGGGCCGCTAGAAAGCAGCAATTTAAGCTATAGAAACAACAGACGTTATGGCCGAAGGGGTTACGTGGCTTGGCGGGCTTTTCCTGTTTCTAGCCATAATTCTGTTTGCCGCTGCCTACTACACGCAGAGCTACGGCATCGCGCTGTTCGGGCTGGCCTCGATAATGATAGCAGCTGTGATCCTCCTGTATGCGGGCACAAGCGACTAGCAACGGCCAAAAGGGTTTTTGGTGATTTCCATCTGGCTGGTTTCACCTGACTTCCGGTTCTGTCCACTCCAGTCTGACGGGAATGGAAAGCAAAAAGATTGCCGGCTTTGCCAGTCAATTGCATTTCAAGAACATGAGATGGCAGCTATCTGGGGTTCCCGACGTGTATCGCCAGTACAGCCCAGACCGTTGGAGTGCTTAACTTCCGTGTTCGAAATGGGAACGGGTGTGCCACTCCGCTTTGGCCGCCTGATAATAAAGATGCTGCGCGGATATTTAAAGGCCACTTCATGGCCTTAGATGCCTGCAGTATGGATTCAAGTTGCAGCGCATTTAAGCTTTTGATATGAGCCCGGTGGGATTCGAACCCACGACACCTCGATTAAGAGTTTCACTCTGTCACTTTCTTTCGAATCCAAAAGCTCCAGACGAGTGCTCTACCAGGCTGAGCTACGGGCCCACGCTATCACTAATTCTAACTTACTATATATAAATTTCAGAAACCGCTCTCAGGCCGCCTGATTCGCCTGTGCGAGCAGACCCGTGCAGTGGCTCTTGCTTATGCTCATATTCACATACTTGCCGCTTATTGGGGCATACCTGCATTCGGCATCTACAACCTGGCCGGTTTGTGACAAGGGGCCGCTCATCATCCTGTAATACGTCACGCATTGCCAGTTTTCCACGCCCTTTATCTGGACGAGCATGTTGCTGTCGCCGCCCACGTTTACTGTGCCGTAGGCCTTTGCACAGCTCTCCGAAAGGGGCATTAGGCAGGCAAAGTCAGTTCCGCAGTTTGTGCCTTCGGGCGCTGGCGGCGGTGTCTGGGTTTGCGGAGATGTTGAACAGCCGCTCATTGCAATAATCAGAAGCAGCACTGCAGGCAGAAACGCCTTTTTCATATTAATATTATCTTCCTATCCTTCTTATATACAATATTCGAATATGTGAGTAACAGAGCAGGTGAATTTATGGCAACAAAAACCAAAGCGGAAATTCTCAAACTCGTCCCCGAAGTGAACATAGGCATGGTCGGCCACGTCGACCACGGCAAGACCACGCTGACTTCTGTATTGACGGGCAAGTGGACCGACACTCACTCCGAGGAGATAAAGAGGGGCATCACCATCAGGCTCGGCTATGCTGACTTCACGGTCTACAAATGCAGGAAATGCGAGGGCGCGCAATGCTATTCGACAACGCCGAAGTGCCCCTTCTGCTTCGGAGACTGCGAGCCTGTCAGGATGATTTCAATCGTGGATGCGCCGGGCCACGAGACGCTGATGACGACAGTCCTCTCAGGCACGTCAATCATGGACGGCGCGCTGCTTGTCATCGCTGCTGATGAGCGCTGTCCCCAGCCGCAGACGCGGGAGCACCTGACGGCGCTGGAGCTGACAGGCATCAGGAACATTGTCATCGTGCAGAACAAGATTGACGCCGTCACCGAGGAGGAGGCGCTGAAGAACTACAGGGAAATCACGGCGTTTGTAAAGGGCAGCATCGCGGAGAACGCGCCCATCATTCCAATCTCGGCCAACCAGCGCGTGAACATCGACGCGCTTGTTGAAGCGATTGAGAAACACATCCCGACGCCGGAGCGCGACCTTGCGAAAGAGCCGAAGATGTTCATAGCGCGCAGCTTTGACATCAACAAGCCCGGCACGGAAATCTCAAAGCTGTCCGGCGGCATCCTCGGCGGCTCGCTGGTGCAGGGCATGCTGAAAGTCGGCGATGAGATTGAAATCCGGCCAGGCGTGAAGCGCGCGGGCAGGAATGCATACGAACCCATCAGGAGCAGCGTCCTCGGCCTTCAGAAGGCTTCGCATGATGTTGATGAGGCAGGACCCGGCGGGCTGCTCGGCGTGCTGACAGGGCTTGACCCCAGCCTGACAAAGTCTGACAGCTTAGGCGGCAATGTGCTCGGGTTTCCAGGGAAGCTGCCGCCTGTACTGAATGAAATAAACATGAAAGTCAGGCTGCTGGAGCGAGTCGTCGGCTCGAAGGAAGAGCTCAATGTCCAGCCAATAAAACCGGGCGAGCAGCTGATGCTGACGGTTGGTGTTGTCAGGACAATCGGCACAGCAGAACCGGCAAAGGGCGGCCTGACAAGGGTCGTGCTCAGGCTTCCTGTCTGCTGCATGAAGGGCGACCGCGCAGCCATCTCGCGCCAGGTCCTGGGACGCTGGCGGCTGGTGGGTATCGGGGAGATTGCGTAGTTTAGCCGCCGATAAAGCCTTTATAGACATTCTTTCTGTGGCCGACGTGAATCACTATTACAAGCAGTTTGCTCTCTTGCACATCGATTATCACGCGGTAGTCTCCCACCCTCAGCTTATAGAATTGCGAGCCTGACAGACGTTCTATAAAATCAAATGGCCTTACTGTCATCCTTCTGAGCGCAGAAGTTATTCTCTGCTGGACACCAAAATCCAGTTTTTCGAATTCCCTATGCGCCCTTGGAGTGAATTCTACGGCATACATTCATGCGCCTCTCTACCTCTTTAAGTGGTATGGTTTTTCCGGCCCGTATTTCTGCAAGGGATTCCTCAATAGCTTTCTTGGTTTCGTCGGAGAGTTCCATGGTGTCCTCCAGAATGTCCCATATGACATCTTCATAAGTTTCATTCTCGCGGAGCTTCCTATGGCTAAGGAGTTCCTTCAGTTCCTCGCTGACCTGTATTGTCGTTGCCATAGCTTACTATAGTGCGCTATAGTTTATAAAGATTATGGCTGCTCATAACGCCGTTCTAGTTTTCAGTGCCGCATTGTGCTGTTTTATTATTATAACAGCGTTCTTCTCGTATTTTAACAGAAACATATTTAAACAGGTGAATATATTAATATGAATTACGGACAGGAGGGGTGTTTATGGCTTCAATTGGACTGATAAAAAAGATGGAAGGCATGAAGTTCAGGATGGACACAGAATCCTCACAGAGCAGCAGTTACTTCGAGGTTGAGAACCAGGCAGGCGTCAGGCAGAAGGAAAGGATAACCATAACCGGCGTCAAGGGCGTGCATTCGACTTCGAGGATTGCCCAGCGAATGAGGGACAGCAGGGGCATGTTCATCATCAGCCTGAAGGACGTCGCGAAGCATGAGGAGCTGAGGCCTTGCCTTGAGAGGATAAAGAAGGACTGCAGGGACCACGGCTACGACATGGCAATGGTCGACAACGAATGGGTGTTCATGCTCCCCAAGGACTCGGGCATAGAGCTTGAGACTGATTGATTCTTTCCAAATCTTATTTCATTCATAGTACCTTTTGGCGCCCGGATAGCCCTGACCTCCAATAGGGTTATCCGGGTTTCCAATCCATTCTTATTTCTTTGCACCAATTCCTGTTCATGGCGACCGACAGAAGAATGGTGGAAGCAAGGCTTGTCTCCACACATCTTGTTCTCGGTTTAGTGGAAGACTCCGCGCTGGGTGTTACCTACATACTCAGAGGGATAGAATACATTGCCTGCGGAAGTATTGCATCCGAAGGCCGGAGAATCCTGCAGCTCAGGCATTTCCATGACGGCACAGAACACCTTTATCCGTTCCCGGTCCAAAGGACAGGGTTGCCGATAGAGCCGATCGACAGGTAACTTAAATTTTCCATCCGGCATTCAAACGAGGGAATTTCTTCTTCACTGCGCCATCAATCCAGACCCAGGCAGCCACGTATATGCAGGAAACCACATACCAGTAGACAGCCAGAATTATGGGACCCGGCGAATTCACGAAGAACGCATGGAACACAACAAGGGGTGCAATGAATGGCGCTGCGATTGTCACCCATATGTCGGGGTTAAGGAAAGCATCAGCACCATGCACAGCTATCCTGGTAATCCATACAATGGTGAGGAAAAGGGTTATTATCACAAACAGGATTATCTTTCCTTTGGTTGGTTTCAGGAAACTCTTCAGCTTTTCCATCGTACCACGCTAGCCAACTCTTCCCGCGCAGACAGCACTGTCTGTCAGGCCGGACTCGCCGTTGATGATGTCATAGCTTATCCTGACAAGCGTGCTGCTGAAGGGCTGGCCAGACGCCACTGCCAGAGGCTTCGCCCTGATTATGAAGGCGCTGCCTGGCTGGATGTTGCCCTGGCTGACAAGCGGGCTGTCGTCATCCACCGAGCCTGCCATGACGCCTGTCACCATGACAGGCGTGTTGCCGTTTACGAGCTGGATTGTGTAGCTGTCGCCGGCCGCCTTCTGGTCAATGAATGTGAAGTAGCTGAAGCCGCTGCAGAAGTTCTGCTCGAACCCGCCTAGCACGAACACGCCTGCAGCAAGTAGCAGTATCCCTACCAGTGCCGCAGGTATGAGCAGCCAGCCATGGCTGATGAGGTATTCGGAGGGGAAGCGCATGATATTTCTTCGCTTCGCGTGAATAAATCCGTGCTGCAGGCGCGGCTGGGCGGAGAGGGCATCCATCCTGCCTGTTCCCTTGGCCCAAACCCAGCTATCTTATGGCGGATGCACCTGCAATAAAAGCGGTTTAAGCGAACGAAAAAATGGATGGATAAACTGCTGCTACTTCTTCTCGGACTCTTTTGTCAGCTCGTCCACGCGGGACTTGATGAGCTTCTCTATCTCCCCCGATATGGTCAATTCCTTCAGCACGCAAAGAGCTTTGAATTTCAGAAACAGCTCCTTCTTGACTTCAATCGTGGTTGTGATGGTTTCCGCTTCCACTTCCTGTTCAGGCATATCCCTATTTTTAGAGGTATGGCTTTTAAATGTTCTGCTATTTTCCTTTGAAAGTATGAAAATAGGCTGTTATCCGTAATTTTCAACCAGTTTTTCCACCAAATTCTTTATTTGATCCCTCGTCTGGCAGTGAAATTCATAATTCCTGTCCTTGGCGTCCTTAATGTCCCAAAATATCAGCTTCTTTGAACTCTTAGCATACCCTGGCAGGCTCTCCTTCTCGGTCATAACTATAATCCTGTCCGCTTTCTTTACCATCTCCTGCGAGAGCTGCCTTCTCGTGTTTCTTGAAAGATCATAGCCCAATTCTGCCATGCACCTAATCACAAACTCATGGAGCGGTTCGCCTTCATGCCCGCCCACATCAGTACCTGCTCCAGAACCATGGTTTTTCTTTGTCATTCTGTTGAAGAATGCAGGAGCCATCTGGCTCCTTCCAACATTGGCCCTGCAAATAAAGAGAAATTCCATATAGAGTATTGGGATGGGGTATTAAATTTACCTGCACAGCCTTTCCCTGTCGGAAAAGAGGTATGAGACCTTGCTGAGCAGGTCGTTGGCTTCGGTCGCCTTCTCCAGCATGACGCTCGCGCTGCTGTTGATGGCAGCCTCCCTCAGCTGCTCGGAAAGCCTCACTATGATTGCCGAGTTCCTGAGAATCTGTGTATCCTTGTCGATTATCTCCCTTATTATGTTTGCCTTTGGCGACTTCCATTCTACGTAGCTTGAACCCGCCTCGTCCCTGAATATCTCCACATCGTCCTTGAGGTTCCTCATTGCCCTCTCAAGCTCCGCTGTGCGCGGCCCCCTGAGGAAGTCGGATGCAAGGTGGGCGTTCTCCGCTGCCTTTGCCAGCCGAGCCTGCAGCACCCTGCACAGCTCCTTGTGGGTGGCTGCCGCATCCCTGTCGTCTGCGTAGCTGTAGGAGCTGAGGCTATTCCTTATCTCGTTCACATAGTTCATGCTTTCGCCGCTGGCCTTCTCCCAATCGCTGGGCATAACAATAATTGGGCGCGAAGGGTTAAATTCCTTAAAATCCTCAATTTCCTCCCAGATTGGTTCTTTTGGCTGGAAGGCACTGCTGCTAACTGATAGCAAATTGCAAAAAACTACTCCTCAAAACCCAGGTATTTCTTCTGCCTGAGGACGATGACCCTGATGCCGCGCCTCTTAAGGCTGGCTTTGAGCGCCTTGTCTGCTGTGCAGACAATCATGCCTTCGCGCTTGGCGATGCGCCTGATGGCCTCGTCAGTATTTCGTGTCTTGCCTGCGGGGATTATATTCACGCCGCCCTTCTTAAGGAGGATGAGAGCCACACGCGCGTTAGAAGCGTCCTTGCCATGGCCGCTGGCAAGCCTCTCCAGCTCCCTGACTGAGAGGTTGGTGACATACAAGTCAGAAGGCCCCAGGTCGCGGAGCTGCTCGTAGATATCGACCCTGAACTGGCCGGGTATCATGAGGAAGTTCGTGTCAAGAAGTATCTTCGTCTTCATAATTAGTATTTGCGGATTGTGTTAGAATACTTTCAGTAGACAACACAGAATCCTATTACGCTAACCAGTGCCAATAAGGAAAACATGAAAATCAAGAAGACCGCGATGTAAATCAAGACCAGCAATTTTATCCTCTTTGGCCCAATCAAGAATCTTAGGAACCCCTTCTTTACACTCTTCCTTACGCGCAGCCATAGGAACAGGCACGAAAGAATGTAGACGTAAATCAGACCGAAGAGGAGAGACAGGCCGCCGCAAGGCCCCCAGAAGCCGCCAACAAGCGAGCTCAAGACGAGAGGTATGCCTGCAAACACAGCAGCCGGAATGATGAAGGCCAAGCTAACCAGAGCACCTGAGCAGAACTTGCTCTTCTGGATTTCTAGCATCCAGCCGCCAAACATCTGATATTCATTGTAAGTGCACTGGGAAAAGTCGCCCTTGTCCGCATTGGACTGCTTGATAAGTTCCTCTGAGTATAAAACAAATCTTTTGTAGATAAAGCTCTGGTTCATGTTTTCAAGAATTGGGGATATGTCCTCCTGGCAGACTGCTGTTGCCAGCGGCTTGAATGCATTTGCGTCTTTGAACCTCCCAATGTCTACGATTCTGATGCCGCCCGCGTATACCAAAATGTCCCAAGACGACTCGTTGGACCTTATGGTGTAGGTGTCACCATACTTCTCCAGCGTGCAATCATAGGTCCCGCAGAAGTCTGTTGAAATGAAACTCTGGTTTATTGTGCAGTCAATGTAGACCGAAGGCAGAGCCATAATGCTGGCTGCAGAAGCTTGTGCGACAGCGTCTGTGCTGGCTACGGCGAGAACCGCGATAGCAACAACCAAGACAAACCATATACGCATAAACAAATTTGACTTCTTCGTCTTATATATTAACCGCAGTTTTTTCGGTTTAAGCCGTCATATTAAACATACGGTTAATTATTATTTATGGCTATCCTCAGCGGCTACTGCAGGTCATGCGGCCTGTGCTGCAAACACCCGTTCATCCTGCCCGAGGAGAGGGACAGCATAGCCGGAAGGCTGGGCCTGACGAAACGCAGACTTCTGAAGAAGGTCGGCAGCCACTTCATCATAGACGCCGACCCATGCCCGTTCCTGAAGAATGGCGAGTGCAGCATAGAAGCAGTCAAGCCCGAGAGCTGCCGTGTATTTCCGCTCGTTCTCCATTCATCTGATGCAAAGTCATTCCAATGGACAGTGTCAGAGGAATGCCCCATGAAGCGCCATGTCACAGCCGAATTCTTCAGGAAAGCCGAGTCCGAAGGCAGGAAGCTGCTTGAATACCACAACAGGAATGTTTTAAACACACTGGGGAATAAATAGCGCTTTTATACGGACACAACAAACTATTTACATGGCGAAGAGGAAGGGGAAGGCTGTTTCTAGAAGGTCCGGGAAGGCGAAGCCGGCAAGAAAAACGCGGGCAGGAAAAATATCCCTGAAGGAGAAGCCGTCAATAAGGCTCGGCTCGATTGAGGAGAAGAAAGAGCCCAAGATGGATGTGTCCAAACTGAAGAAGCAGGTTGAACAGGAGCTGGAGGACTTCAAGGCCACCCATGAAAAGGTGGGCGCTGCTCCGGCTGTGGTGAGGGGGGAGGACGAGCACGTTGAAATGGAGCACCTGAAGTCGGAGATAGAGAAGAAGATAAGGGGCAACGGCTTCGGGCACAAGGAGAGCCAGACCTCCGCGAGGAACGCCTTTCTGATGCCGGCGGGAAAGCTGGAAACCATCGAGAGCGGCATAAACGGCCTTGACGATATACTCGGCGGCGGCGTCCCGCAGAACTCGGTCGTCCTGCTTTCCGGCTCCTGCGGCACGGGAAAAAGCATCTTCGGCATGAACTTCCTGATAGAAGGCGCTCTCAAGGGCGAGCCTGGGATATACATCTCACTGGAAGAGAGCCCGGAAAGCAACATAAAGCAGATGAAGCTGTTTGGCTGGCCTGTGGACGAGCTCATAAGGAAGGGCAAGCTCATGATACTCCAGCCCGAGCTTTACAACTTCGATGCGCTGCTGACGACGATAGAGGATTCTGTTGACAGGATAAAGGCGAAACGGCTTGTCATAGACTCCATCTCCATCATAGGCATGTACTTCGCAGACCCCTACAAGGTGCGCAAGTCGCTGCTGCAGCTCAGCACGCTGCTAAGGAAGCTGAAATGCACCACGTTTGCCATCGATGAAATCAAGGAGGGCGAGCCCAGCCTGTCAGCCTACGGCGTGGAGGAGTTCGTGGTCGACGGCGTCATAATCCTTTACCTGATAAAACGCAGCAACATCTACATCAGGGCCGTTGTAGTGAGGAAGATGCGCGGCATGCCGCACTCGACCAAAATCCACCCCATGGAGATAAAGAGCCCCGGAGGCATCACAATCTATCCCTCGCAGGAGCTGTTTGAGGAAGTTTGATGACAGAAGTGTTCTTGTTGACTGTCATAACCTTCCCGCTGGTAGCTGTTTGAGGAAGTTTGATGAGTCTTTTATCCTAAGAAAGAAGCTTGATTCGACCTTTTAATTTGCTATGCAAATCTACTTGACTTCAATAACCTCGTCACAAAACGATTTGAGGTGGGCTAATGCGTTTTCGTCAGTCATCTCTTTAGCGCAGACCATTGCAAAGGTTATTTTCCATGATTTCATCTTATTTGTTATAAAATGGATGAAGTTTATTGATGCTTTAAAATCATTGTAATTAAACAGCGTGCTTATCGAATCAAGCATAAGTATTTTTGCTGTTCCTAATTTTTCAATGACAGAAGTCGTGGTTATTGAAATATTTGTCAGTTCGCTTGGAGAGCCTGCAAAAACAGCATTTTCTAATCTTGGTGTTAGAGCCGAAACAGGGGTTACAGCATCAATGATAAATAATTTATTTGTGTTTATTTTGTTTCTTTTAAAATTATCTATTAAAGCAGAAAAGGGCTTGTTCACGGTTATGTAAACTGCGTTATACCCCAGTTTAGTTATATAATATTTAAGAATCTCAGTATTTATTTTGGCAACCTTTGCCTGTGGAACAATAATCAAGACAGTATCCCCATCTTTTATTTCCTTAAAATTTAATCCCACTTTATCTGCTTTTACCTTCATTTCTTTTATTATTTTTGCAAGATTGTTTCTTTCCGCCTCTACCTTTTTTATTTCTTTTGCAAAATGGTTTCTTTCCGCCTTCATCTCGTCTCTTTCTTTTGTCACTCCCCCCTCCCCCTTCTAATATATTAAAATAAGCGATTTGGGCTTAAAAAGCTCCTTTATAAACAAAATCGCCGGCAGTACATCTGGCTTGACAATAAAAATAAAATTACGGGGCAAGAACAAAGCCCCTGAAATACTTTTAGACAACCGTCCCTGCGCATGTAGCCCTTTCGGTGTTGGATATGCCGCCAATGACAGTGTAGTTTATCACAATACCCACGCTGTCAAATGTCGTGCCTGCAACAAGCCCGGAAGGTACGTTGCTCGTAGTTATGGTAAACGTATCGCCAGATTGCAGAGCGCTTGTATTACTGAGTGTGGGTGAACTGTCAACAGCGCCTGTGCCGACCTTTACGCCTGTGATGGCTATCTTCTGGTTGCCATTCCTCACCTGAATCACATACTCATTTGCCGCAAGCTTCTGGTCCATGAAGGTCAGGTACTGCAGGCCCGTGCATCTCTTCTGCTGGTAGGTGGCGGGGTTGAGAACTCCGAGTGCGAACAGCGCAGCGCCGACAATTATTATCACAAGCAGCGCCCAGCCGTAGGTCATCAGGTACTCCATTGCACCTTGTCCCTTTTTCATTACATCCCTCCCATTTTAAACATCGAAACGAGCCGCCTATTTGTCTTTCTGAATGCGGCAGCCATATTTATGATAATAGTTGGTACAGCCTACTTATATGCAAGATATTGCCTGCATTCATTATAGTGTTCCAAACGCTACTTGGAACACATATAGTGCAACCACCAGCTACTATGGATTATAAAGTGGTTGCACTATATCTTGAATATCGAAGACACTATCAGCCTTG